>Ga0209415_10010752_pt1 | contig 15496 bp, 17 predicted proteins | sample PeaSoiSIISIP2007_FD_187696 | JGI IMG/M metagenome (GOLD analysis project Ga0209415, IMG submission 187696) | Peat soil microbial communities from Weissenstadt, Germany - SII-SIP-2007 (SPAdes) (version 2) | ecosystem: Environmental > Terrestrial > Soil > Wetlands > Peat | place: Germany... | reverse complement strand
GAGTGAAAAGCGCACAGCGCGGGGCGCGCTCGCTGGTGAGTGAAAACCATCGCGGCCCGCTGGGTTGTGCGCGATGTCTACTGAGGAGGCGCAGCCGGCCTTACGCGTGGCGGAACGCCCGGCATCGCGGATTCACGACAACGTAATTCACGGCGTGGGATCTGAAGCATAGGCCGCCTGGAACTGGAAGTTTGACCGGGAAAAGAAAGTCTGCGAACGCGTTCGTTTTCGGCTACTATAGACAGAACACAAACCGGTGTGCTTGTGTTTACCAGCCAATGTTCTGACGGGCATCGGTGTATTGGCGAAGGAAGGGCCGCTGTGAGAAGGAGCCTGTGATCGACCCAGTGCCAGCCACTGAGCTTTATTTCGAGGCGACGATCAGCTTATCGAACGACGTGCGTTTTCTCACAGTGATGCGGCACACCATTGAAAATCTGACCGCGGTTCTCGGATGGAACGATTCCGAATCGCAGGCCATCACCCTGGCCCTGGAAGAAGCCCTGACCAACAAAATCCGCCACGCTTACAAAGACCGGCCCGAAGGCCGGATTCAGTTCCAGTTCCGCACGGAACCGGATGCTCTGGTCTTCCAGCTGACGGATCAGGGTGAGCCGCCCGATCCCGCGAGAATAGACGCGCGCCGCGACAATCTCCAGGCTGGCGGTTTCGGAACGCGTATTATGAAGGACGTTATGGACAAAGTCGTTTACCGGACCACCCAGGAAGGCAATCACGTCATCCTGACGAAGTACCTGCCCCGCCACAGCAATGATGCACAGGATGGTACTCTATGAACCTGTCCCTCCGAACGAGCGAAAATACGCGGATTGTCGACATCACCGGGGACGTTGATCTGAGGGGCACGCCTCAGCTCAGGAAACTGCTTTTCGAGGCGCTGAAGGAATCGCCCAAAGTGGTGATCAATCTCACCGGGATACGCTATATCGACAGCTCGGGAATCGCGGCGCTGATCGAGGCGCTGAACGAGTCGAAGCGTTTGAAACGCCAGTTCGTCTTGTTCGGCATGAACCGGCGGGTTCACGAGGTTTTCAAGCTCACGCATGTGCACCCGCTTTTTCAGATCGTCGAAACCGAAGAAGAGGCGCTCGGCGCCGGGAACTCCGAAAACCAGGCATGAAGAGCGAGACGGCAGAGAGTAGCGTAATGGGTGTTCTGGTCCGGGTAGGGGGCGCCACGGAAGGGGTCCTCGCCTATGTGGGCGGTCTCGCGCAAATGACCGGACGAGCCTTGCTGCTCCTTTTCGTTTCCCCGTTGAAACGCAGCCGCGGCCTGCAGCGCGCCATTCATCAGGCGATGGCTGCCGGCGTGAGCGCGATCCCCATCGTCTCTCTCATCGCTTATTTCATCGGCTTGATTATGGCGCTGCAGGGCGCTTACGAATTGAATAAACTCGGCGCTATGAATATGGTGCCGGCGCTGGTCGGCGTGTCGGTAACGCGCGAACTGGGACCGCTGCTCACCGCGATTGTAGTAATCGGGCGCTCGGGCTCGGCATTCGCGGCGGAAATCGGCACCATGCGGGTCACCGAAGAACTGGACGCGCTCTCCACGATGGCGCTCGACCCCCTCGCCTTCCTGGTCGCCCCCAAATTCATTGCCATGGCCATCATGGTCCCCTGTCTCGCCATCACGGCGGACCTCATGGGCGTGTTGGGCGGATGCACCTTCGGAGTCCTCGGCGGAGGGTTTACGGCCGCCGGCTACTTCATTAATACGCGCAATAATCTGGTGCTTTCCGACGTCATGACCGGCGTCGTCAAGAGCTTTGTGTTCGGCGTGATTATCACCGCGGTGGGATGCCAGGAAGGTTTTTCCACCGGGGCCGGCGCCGAAGAGGTAGGCCGTTCCACCACATCCGCCGTCGTCGTTTCCATTTTATTAGTTATCCTGGTGGATGTCGTTTTCACGGCTCTGTTCTACATGACCGGAGGGCTCACCTGATATGCAGGAAGCAGTGCCCGGAGCGCCGATCATCTCCGCGCGCGAGCTGCGCGTCCGCTATGGCGAGCGTGAGATCCTGCACGGCCTCGACTTCGACATCAATCATGGCGAAACCGTGGTCATACTTGGCGGTTCCGGGTCTGGCAAGAGCACTCTCCTGAGGACCATCGTGGGCCTCGAAAAACCTCATTCCGGAGAGATCCTGGTCAAAGGCACCGACCTCGGGAAGGCATCCAAGGGCGAGATCGCCGACATTCGCAAGAAGATGGGCCTTGCTTTTCAGGGCGGGGCTCTGATCGGATCCCTCAACGTGGGAGAAAATATCGCGCTGCCCCTTCTGGAGCATTCCAGTCTGGCGCCCTCCACGGTTGACGTGATGGTGCGCATCAAACTCGAACAGGTTGGACTTTCGGGATTCCAGACCTTCCATCCCTCCGCGCTCTCGGGCGGCATGAAGAAGCGCGCCGCGTTCGCCCGCGCCCTGGCGCTCGATCCGGAAATGCTCTTCTTCGACGAACCTTCCGCCGGCCTGGACCCCATCATGGCCGCGGGCATCGACAATCTGATTCTCAATCTGAAAGCGGCCTACAGCATTACCATGGTCATCGTGACCCACGAAATGGCCAGCGCGTTTCTGATTGCCGATCGCATCATGGTGGTGGACAAGGGTCACATTATTGCCAACGAACCCCCGCAAACTCTTAAAGACAGCACTCACCCGCGCGTGCGCCAATTCCTGGATCGCGTGCCCGATTCGGCTGCTGACGACAGTCTCGTAGACCACTTGAGCCTCTACGTGGAAGGGACAAGGTGACCTGATGGAGGCGAATCGCGAGAAGGCCCTGGTTGGCGTATTCGTACTGGTGGCCGTAGCCGTACTTTTCGGAGTGACGATATCGCTGACCGGCGGCATCGGCGCTACGCGTGTGCCGCATCGCACCTATTTCAAATTTTCCGGTGGCCTCGAATCCGGTGTACAAGTGCGTTTCGCTGGATTGACTATTGGCAAGGTCACGAATGTCCGTGTGGACCCCTCCGACACGACGCGCATCGAGATAGACTTCGCCGTCGACGCGGACGCGCCCATCCGGACCGACAGCGTCGCGCGGGTTTCTTCGATGGGCCTTCTGAGCGATAACTTTCTGGAGATCTCGGCCGGCACGTCGGCGGCCGCCAGGGCTGCGCCGGGATCCGTGGTCGCCTCGAAAGAAGCGTTCGGTATTGACGAAATCAGCGACGCGGTGGAGGCCATGCTGCCGGACGGCAAGGCGGCACTGAAGAGCGTCAACACCGACCTCGATGACCTGCACACCACGATCGACGAAGCCAACGATCTTCTGAACGAAAAGAACCGGGCGAATCTGGCGGAAACACTCAACACGTTGAACGGCGCGCTGGCGGAGCTGAGACCTGAATTGAACAAAACGGTGAAGACGCTGGACGATATGCTTGCCGACACGCAGCCGAAGCTATCCACGACGTTGACCAATGTCCAGGCCTTGACGGCGAAACTCGACCCGCTGCTCGACGATGTGAACAAGACCGTCGACTCGGCCAACAAGGCCCTCTCCGACGTCGACAGCACGGTCGGTGAGAACCGGGATAACATCAAGGCTTCGGTCGCGTCTCTGCGGCAGGTGCTGGATAAGGCGACGGTGCTGGTGGCGCAGTTGAATTCGACTCTCTATCAGAACTCGGACGACATCGATGAGACGCTCGACAACGTTCGCCTCGCTACCGAGAATATACGGCAGCTTACAGACACGCTGAAGGCTTCGCCAACTGCCATTATTCGCGGTACCGGAGTGAAGGATCGCAAACCTGGGGGACTCAAATGAAGCGGTTTGCCCAAGTGCGGAGGATGTCATGATCCGGACGAGTCTTATCGTGGCGGTGCTGCTGTTATCGAGCGCGTGCGCGCCCCATGTGATTCAGTACTACCAGTTGTCCACGACGGTCAAGCCGGTCGCCCCGGCCGAAACCGGGCCGGTATTACTGGTGGGGCGCATCGCGACTCCCCAGGCATTGCAGGATGGCCGGATCCACTATCGCGACGGTATGAATGAAGTGGGCGGCTATGAGTACCACCGCTGGACCGACCCGCCCGGCATCATCGTGAAAGACTCCCTCATTCATACGCTCCGCGCCTCCGGCAAATTCAGGTCCGTCCAGGACGCGGGCAGCGGCGCCGACGGCGACTATGCCGTGCGCGGAAAACTGCTGGAGTTCTCGGAGCTGGACGGCAATGGCATTACCACGCGTGTTTCGCTCGATCTGGAACTGCGTGACTCCAGGACCGGCCGCCTGGTCTGGACCGAGCTGTTCACGCACGACGATCCAGTGCAGGCGAAGAAAGTTGCCGATGTCGTGCAGTCGCTGGATCGAAACCTGCAGGCGGTACTCGGGGACGCCACTTCCGCCATTGGCTCGTATGTCTCGGCGCATCCGCCGAAGCCTTTGAACTGACGCTTGCGTGTGATACTCTTGGTTGCGTTTCCGGACGCGACATGGGTGGAAAGGATCTTATGAAACTGATCGCTATGCTGATCGTTGTGCTGAGCGTGGCCTTGGCGTCCGCGCAGACCTCCCCGTCAAGCGACTCTGGTTCAACTGCCGTTGCCAATCCGAACGTCCGCCACATCATCGGCCTGAACGCCGTGAAGCGGAACGCCACCGGTAAGCTGACCGTTCAGGACGGCGTCCTGGAGTTCAAGAACGTGAAGGCGGGGGACAAAGTGCCGGTTGCTTCGATTGACGACGTCTTCATCGGCACGGAAACCACCCAGAGCGGCGGCAGGGCGGGACAAGCCGTTAAGGCAGCAGCCATCGCCGCGCCTTACGGGTCTGGAAGCGCGCTCCCCATCCTGATGCGCACCAAGGTCGACATCCTGACCGTCTCGTATCACGATCCCGAGGGCGCGCATCACGGCGCTATTTTTGCGCTTCCCATCGGCCGCGCGGAACGGATGCGTGAGCAACTCATCCAGGCGGGGGCGCACGCGAGCCCGCCCGAGAAATAACCGAACGACAGGAGCAAGCAACCATGAATAGCCGCACGACTTTCGTTGTTTTTGTCTCGCTTTCGATGCTCTTGGCGCCCGCTTTTGTCTCGGCTCAGGCGGCGGCAAAGCCGAAACTTTCCGCATCGGCGATCCAGATCGCGATGGTGGAATCCGGCAGCGCTCAGATTCCCGCCGAATTCCGCTTTGCCGTGTACGAGCAACTGGTGGAGCAGTTGCGCGCGAGCGGCGCTTTCCAAAAGGTCTACCGTATAGGGGATCGCGCCGCCGATGGCGTCGCCGACCTCGTCACGCTGAAGACCAGTGTGGAGGGCTTTAAACAGGGGAGCCAAACCGTGCGCGAGCTCACCACGGTATTAGGCGCCACCAGAGTGGACATCACGGCTTCGGTGACGGCTCGCGACGGACATGAGCTCATGAAGCAAGACATCACCGGACGAGTGCGCTTCTTCGGCGAGAACCTGGGTGTCACCAACGATCTCGCCAAACGAATCACGAAACGGGTGCGCGAGGCTTTCCAGGCAGGCAGTTAACCGTTTCTGAATCTAACTTAGACCCGAGATCGGTTTCACCTACAAGGAGATTTCAAAAATGAGCATCGTTGTTCGTTTCACAGGCGCGCCTAGTCTTACCAAGCAGAAGTACGACGAGTCGATCCGCCGTCTTAAATCCGAGGGCCTGCTGCCCGCGAATGGGATGGAATACCACATCGCCTTCGGTTCAGATGGCCACTTCCGGGTCAGTGAGATCTGGGATTCGAAGGAGAAGTTCGAGGCGTTCGGTAAGCGGCTCATGCCGATCCTGACCGCTACGGGCGTAGAGCTCTCGGGTCCGCCGGAAATCATCGAAGTCCACAACACCATCAAGCGTTAACTAGCTCGCTCGAAGACGCCACCGGTCCTGGCGAACGCCGGAACTGCCTTATCCGCCAAACCACTACGACTGGTATACCGTGGAGCCGCCCACCACCGTGCGGACAATCTGGATGTCCTTGATCTTCTCTTTGTCGATCGTGAACAGGTCGTCGGCCATAACGACGAAGTCCGCCAGCTTGCCGGGCGTGATGGATCCCTTAATGGCTTCCTCGTGTGAGTTGTAAGCGCCGTTGAGAGTGTTGACTCGCAATGCTTCTTCCAGGCTGATCCGCTGGTTGGCTCCCCAGGTCTTTCCATCCCACCCGGTCCGCGTCGCCATTCCTTGAATCGCCATGCGCGGGTCGAACGGTCCGGGACTAAAGTCCGAGCCTGCAGCCGCCACGATCCCGGCGTCGAGAAGCGAGCGGTAGGCCATGCACCGCTTCATCATCTCCTCGCCATAAAATCCGAACTTGTCGGAATTGTAATAAGCGTAGGACGTGAACAGCGCAGGAACTGCGCCGGCCGCTTTGATACGCCGTACCAAATCGTCGTTGATCAAAGTGCAATGGGTGATCTTGGGCCGCGCGTCGGTTCGCGGGAACAGCTTCTGCGCGCGCTCCACCGCGGTGAGCATCGAATCGATGGCGACGTCCCCGTTTGCGTGGCAGTTGACCTGGATGCCCGCGCGATGCACCCGTTCGATCCAGGCGTTGAGATCGCTTTGCGTCTCGGTGACGTTGCCTTTATACGGTGGCGTGATTCCCGGATACGGCGTGCTGAGCGCCATGGTGCGCTCGGAGAACGACCCGTCGACGGTGTGCTCGGAGGTTGCTCCCAGCTTGATCCACTCGTCGCCGAAGCCGGTGCTGATGCCGCTCGAGATCATCGCTTCGAGTACCTTGCCGTTGGCCTCGTAACTCACCCGGTGCAGCAGGTCTCCACGCGCCCGTACCTGCTGCAGGGCGAACAGATCGCCGCCTTCGTGGTGTACGCTCGTCAGGCCATAGCGGACGAACTGCTTGGAGATGTACGCCAGCCCCTCGCGGTTGCGCTGCAGCGTTTGATCCGCCGTAAACGTCTGCCGCTTGCCCACCCGGTTGAGCGCGTTGCGTGCACGGTCGGTGACCCGGCCATTGAGATCGCCGTTCGCGTCGCGGTCGAAGGTTCCGCCCGGCGGATTGGGCGTGCCCTTGTTGATGTCCGCCATCTCCAGCGCCTTGCTGTTGTAGAACGAGGTGTGACCGCCCCGATGATGCACCACCACCGGGAGGTCCTTCGACACCTGGTCGAGGTCGTGGACGTTAAGCAGGCGATTGTCTTTCACCTTGGTGTCGTCGAAGAAATATCCTTCCACCCACGTGCCCGGCGGCGTCTCGCGGGCTTTCGCGCGGAGTTTGTCGACGATGCTGGCGATGGTCACGAACTCAACCACGTAAGGATTGCCGACCAGGACCTCATAGAGCAACACGTCGCCGGGCGCGTGATTATGGCAATCGATGAACCCGGGCACGATCGCCATCTGCTTGGCGTCGAACGTCTGGGTCCCTTTGCCGATGAGCGCTTTCATGTCTTCGGTGCTCCCCACGGCGGCAAACCGGCCGGCCTTGATCGCAAACGCCTCCGCCCTCGGCGTACGGGAATCGACCGTGTAGACCTTGGCGTTGAAGACCACGAGATCGGCGCCGTCCCTGAGATCGGCGCTCTGCGCCTGGGCCGGCGCGGCGCCTAGCCAGGGCACGCTCGCCACACCGGCGATGCCGGCTCCGGTCAGCCCTAGGAATTCTCTACGGCTGCGGCGTTGATTCGTCATGGTTCCTCATCCTCCAATCATCGTCCTTCGTGGCGACGCCGGTTCCTGGTGATCCGTCTCTGCCGCCACGGTTCCCATATTAGCTCTTGAAGTCGGTAAAAGCGGAATGCCGGAAGTTCGCCAGCGTTTATGGCAGCGGGTAAGTGTATACTGCCGCATGCTCACGCACGGCGGCTCTGAAAGACGTCTCAACTTTCAGCGGCTCTTATGTGGTCAGAGAACTAACCCTGGCGGCTGCCGGCCCGGGCCGCCAGCATTCTTGTGTATGCTTCGAGCAACTGCGCCTTGGCCTCCTGGCCCATGGGCGCCGGGAGTTCGGCTGGCTGGTATTGGCGGCAGAGATCCACGGTCTTGCGGAGGCTCTCGGCGAACTCGACACACGGCGAACAACCCGCAATGTGAGCTTCGATCTCCTCGCACGCCTCCGGCGGCAGCTCCAGATTCAGGTAATCGGAGAGCAGGGCAAAAACTTCCCTACATCTCTCATTATGCTGGTGCGGTTCCATGCTTGATACCTCCTCCTTCAACACCGCTCCCGCGCAAATACTCGTCTAACCTTTCACGAATCGCAAGGCGGGCGCGATGTAATCTGGTCTTGACCACGTCCTCGGTGACGTCCAGAATCTGAGCCGTTTCCTGAGTGGATAGTTCCTCCATGTCCCGCAGCAGGACCACGGTGCGGTACATCTCCGGCAGATCCCGGATCGCCCTTTCCAGCAGTTCTCTCATCTCCGACCGCATTGCCTTTCCATCGGGCAGAGTGGACCAGTCGGCGATTTCAATGCGCGTCCGATCTCCATCGCCGCTCCTGGCCGGCATGAATTCGTCGAGCGACAGCTCCTGAGGGGGGGCAAATACACTCTTGCGGCGCTTCATGAGACACGCATTCTTAGCGATGCGAAAAACCCAGGATCGGATCTTCTCGGGTTCGCGCAATTGCTCCGCATTTTCGAAAACCTTCAACAAGGTCTCTTGCGCGACTTCCTCAGCGTCCTCCCGCTTCCCGCACATCAGCCAGCTATAGTGGAAGATTTTCGCTCGAAAGTATTCCACAAAATGATCAAACGCGCCTGGTTCTCCAGCGATTAACCGCCGCGCAAGTTCACTTTCGGTGTCTCGTTCCAAGGCTCAATCCCGCTTTTGATTGTAGCGGGCGTGGCCATCCTAGACTTGCGCGACTGCCGCAACGTTCACCGCGATCTCGATATTCGGTCCTCCCAGGAGCGTGTTGTGAATCAAACAAGTTTTTACAGCGCGAAGCACACCCGCTTGGTGGCGTTCTTCCAGGCCCGGGACCTTGACCTCAATCTGGAACGACGCCAGACGAGCCGGATGCGCCGCTTTCTCCGCACTCACCCGCACGGTTAAGTTTTCGGCGGGCAGTTGGCGCGCGTTCAAGTATTGAGCCGCATAGTAACCGGCGCACGCCGCAAGCGATGCCAAAAGGAATTCCGGCGGCGACATGCCTTCATCGCGGCCGCCTAGCTCCTTCGGCTGGTCACAAATTACACTATGATTTCGGCTGGCGACTTCGAACTTCGTACCCCCGAGATACTGAGCCAGTACTTCCACACTTTCCTCCTCCATTCCCAGGATGCAAGCGCCGGAAAAAGGTGACGCGTTGTCACCTCGCTACACCCACTGCATCCTCCTGAGTAACAGCCCGCAAAACGGAACGCGCGGGCTGCTTACTGGAATGCAATGAGGGCGCCCCCGCGCCCTTTGCGGGCTCAGAAACGGAAGCAATGAAGAAAACGATGTGGATGCTGGTTCTGTGGTCGCTCCCGGCCTGGGCGCAAGATCCGCTTTCGCTAAGAGACGCAGTCCACGTTGCGCTGGAGCAGAACAAGTCCGTGGCGGCGTCGCTTGCCGCACAGCAGGCCGCGGAAAGCCGCATTGGGGAGGCACGCAGCGGCAGGCTTCCAAAAGTCAATTACTCCGAGTCGTGGGCACGAAGTGACAATCCTGTCTTTGTATTCTCCTCCCTGCTGACGCAGCACCAATTCGGGGCGCAGAACTTCCAAGTTGGACCTCTGAACCGCCCCGATTTTCTCAATAACTTCCAGTCCCAAGTCACGGCGGATCAAACGCTGTACGACGCAGGTCAGACCAAGCAGGCGGTGCGTTCGGCCGAATTGACGAAAAACATGACCACCGAAGAGACCCGGCGCACGCAAATGGGAGTGATCGCGGGCGCGATCCGATGCTATTTCGACGCGCTGTTGAGCGCGGAGCAGCTCCGTGCGGCCGGCCAAGCCGCGCAGTCGGTCGAGGCCGATCTGGAGCGAGCTGTGAACGTGCGGTCCGCGGGAATGTCCACGGATGTCGATGTGCTCTCGATCCGCGTTCACCTGGCGGGTGTTCGAGAGCAGCAGATCCGGCGCTCGGCCGATCTCGACGTCGCCCGAGCGGCGTTGAACGACGCACTCGGTCTGCCGCTCGACACGGTCCACACTTTGACCGCGACTCTGACGCCGTTGAAGCTGCCGGAGGGACCGATGGCAGACTACGAGAACAACGCCCTCCGTGAGAGACCGGAGGCGCGTCAAGTGAAGCTCGCAACCAACCTCGCCGAGGACCGGGCGGCCGCCGCACACGGGAACTTTCTGCCGCAGGTTGGCGCTCATGCCGCGTTCGAAGCGGACCGGCAGCGTTTCTACGATCGAGGCGGCGACAACTGGCTGGTCTCGGTCGGATTGCGTTGGAACCTGTTCGACGGCTTCCGCGACAAGGCGCGCATGGAGGAAGGCCGTTACGCCGTGCGCCAAAGCGAGGCCGAGCAGCAGCATGCCGCCTCCGCCATCCGGCTCCAGGTCCGCAGCGCGTACGCGGATCTACGCGCCGCCGCGGAGCGGATCGAGGTCGCGCAAGCGTCCGTTGCCGAGGCGGAGGAAAGTCTGCGCATCACCCAAGACCGTTACGAAACCGGGCTCGCCAACGTCACCGACCTGCTTCGCACGGAGACCGCGGTGTTCGAAGCGCGGACCCGGCGCCTGGCGGCGATCCACGATCAACGCATCGCTGCCATAGCGCTCGAACTGGCGGCGGGAACACTGAGCGCGGATTCGGAGGTCTTGAATTAGATGATGAAACGCCTGATGGTCCCGATTCCGCTGGCGATCTGGCTTGCCGGATGCGGCGAAGCGCCACGCGAAAAGTCCTCCGCTCTTTCGGCGCCTGTCAGTGTGTCCGCGGTCACGGCAGCCGCCCAGACATGGCCGGCGATTTATGAAGCGACGGGGACGGTGCGCGCCCGCACCTCGGCGGTGATTGCAGCTCGGTTGATGGGGTACGTGCGGGAAGTGACTGTCCAGACCGGCGATCGCGTCCGCGAAGGCCAACTGCTGGTGACGCTCGATGCACGCGATCTGGACGTCAGTTCGCAGCGCGCCGAAGCCGCCCGCGAGGAAGTTCGTACCGCGGTGCCTGAGGCCGACAGCGCCGTCGCGGCAGCCCGGGCCAACCTCGATTTGGCGCAAGTCACGTTTGGCCGCATGCAGGACTTGTTTCAAAAGAAGTCGATCTCGAACCAGGAGTTTGATGAAGCGTCTGCCAAGCTCAAAGCGGCACAAGCCACCTACAACATGGCCCAGGCGCGGCGCGTCCAACTGGACTCGAAGCTCGCACAAGAGGATCAGAACGTGCACTCAACTCAGGTGGTGCGCAGCTACGCCGAGATTCGAGCTCCATTTTCCGGTGTGGTAATCGCCAAATCGGTCGAGCCCGGCAACCTCGCCATGCCCGGCGCGCCCCTGCTGACCGTGGAACGCGACGGCGGTTATCGCCTGGAAGCGCTGGTCGACGAGTCCCATTTGACAGCGATTCGGGTGGGCCAGACGGCGTCGGTCACCTTGGACACTATCGATCGCCCGATAGAGGCGCGTGTCGCTGAGATCGTTCCAGCCGTGGATGCCGCCTCGCGGTCTTACACCGTCAAGATTGATCTACCAGCAATCCCGTCGTTACGCTCGGGGGTCTTCGGGCGCGCCGGATTCCAACTGGGAAGCCGGTCGATGGTGGCGATTCCGGCTGCGGCCATCACGGAGCGCGGCCAGTTGCAATCGGTTCTGGTAGCGGATAACGGCGTTGCCCGGACGCGTTTGATTACCACCGGGCAGCATGCCAATGACCTGGTGGAAGTGCTCTCCGGTCTCACCGCGGGAGAAATGGTGATCTTTCCGGTTCCCCTGGGCGTTGCCGACGGAACTCCACTGAACGTCTCGCACAGCGCGGCGGAGCCCGCGCCGGCTTCTCATTCAAGAGTTGAGGGCCGGCCGTGAGCGTAGAACGTAAACTCGGTCCTGCGGGAAGATTCGCCCAGGTTTGGATTGGGTCGAAGCTGACGCCGCTCGTAATCGCGGGCTCGATGCTGCTTGGCGCCTTCGCGGTGTGGAAGCTGCCGCGCGAAGAAGAACCACAGATCAGTGTGCCGATGGTCGACGTCTTTGTTCAAATGCCCGGAGCCTCCGCACGCGAAGTGGAAGAGCGCGTCACCAAACCGATGGAGAAGTTGCTGTGGGAAATCCCGGGCGTGGAGTATATCTACTCGACCTCCAGCCCCGGCATGTCGACCGCGATCGTCCGCTTCCTGGTTGGACAGGACGAGGAGAAGAGCATTGTCCGGCTCAACCAGAAGCTGAACGCGAATCTCGACCTGATCCCTCCCGGGGCATCGCCTCCCTTGGTCAAACCGCGATCCATCGATGACGTGCCGATCCTGGGGCTCACGTTCTGGAGTGAGCGTTACGGCGATTTCGAGCTACGGCGCATCGCTGCGCAAGTGGATGACACGATCAAGCAGACGCCGGATGTTTCCGCGGTAGCCCTGATCGGCGGTGAGCGCCGGGAGATTCGCATTGTTCTCGATCCGGCCCGCCTGGGCGCTTATAGCCTTTCTCCATTGCAAGTGGTGGAGGCTCTGGGGCTTTCAAACCGCAGATTGCTGTCGGGCGAGTTTGCGAGCGGGAACCGGGAATATCTTCTAGAAGCGGGTCAGTTCCTGCGAACCGCAGGAGATGTTCGCGGCGTGGTCGCCGGTGTCGCGAGTGGGAAACCGGTCTTCGTGCGCGATGTCGCCCAGGTGACGGACGGCGGCGAGGAGCCATCGCGATATGTGCGCTTCTCCGATGGCAAGGGCTTCTACCCCGCTGTCACCATCGCTGTTTCGAAGCGGAAAGGCACCAATGCCGTCACGGTCGGCCAGGACGTACTGCATCGTCTGGAGCCCTTGCGCGGCACGGTCATCCCATCCGGCGTCCAAATGACCATCACCCGGAACTACGGAGACACGGCCAAGGAAAAATCGAATGAGCTGCTGTGGCACATGCTGATCGCAGTGGTTTCCGTAAGCGCTCTGATCGCCATCGCACTGGGCCTGCGGGAATCGCTGATTGTATTCACCGCCATTCCCGTGACGCTGGCCCTGACTCTCACGGTGTTCTATCTCTACGGCTACACGCTCAACCGGATCACGCTCTTCGCGCTGATCTTCTCGATCGGCATCTTGGTGGATGACGCGATCGTGGTGGTGGAGAATATCGTTCGACACTGGCGGATGCCACGCAATCAGGAACGGCCGCCCTTCGCCGTCGCGGTCGAGGCGGTGGATGAAGTCGGCAATCCCACTATTCTCGCCACGCTGGCCGTGGTTGCCGCGATTCTGCCGATGGCGTTCGTGGGCGGGTTGATGGGGCCGTACATGCGTCCCATCCCGATCGGCGCAAGCGCCGCCATGCTCTTCTCGCTGCTGGTGGCGTTCATCGTGACGCCGTGGGCCGCGGTCCGGATTCTGAAGCCCAGTGGGCTCCATGCGGGCGAAAGAGAGGACTTCGTAACGCGGCTGTACCGGCGCTTCATGGGTGGTCTCTTGCACCGTCCCCTGTTCCGGTGGAGTTTCGTCGGCGGCGTCGTGGTCCTGCTGCTCGGCTCCTGCGCGTTGTTTTACACCGGCTTCGTCAAGGTCAAGATGCTCCCGTTCGACAACAAGAGCGAGTTCCAGGTTATCGTCGATATGCCCACGGGCACCACCCTCGAAGAAACGGCGCACGTGACGCAACTGCTTGCCGAAGCAGCGCAGAAACAGCGCGAGGTCGTGAACCTCCAGACCTATGTGGGAACCGCGTCACCCTACAATTTCAACGGGCTGGTGCGCCACTACTATATGCGGCGCGGGTCCAACGTTGCGGACATTCAAGTGAATCTGTTGCCTAAAGACGCGCGCGACTTGCAGAGCCATGAAATCGCCAAGCAGGTCCGCGCCCGCATTCAACCCATTGCCGAACGTTATGGCGCGCGGATCAAGGTGGCTGAAGTGCCGCCCGGTCCGCCCGTGCTGGAAACACTGGTCGCCGAGGTGTACGGTCCGAGCATGGAGAGAAGGGTCGCCCTGGCGCGTCAAATCAAGGGTCTGTTCCAGCAGACCAAGGGCGTGGTCGACGTCGATTGGTATGTCGAAGACGATCAACCGAAGTACAACCTTTCCATTGATGAGGGAAAGGCGGCAATCAATGGGATTTCAGAGGACGATATCGAACGCGCCATGCACATCGCATCCGCCGGTTATACGGCCGGCCTATTGCATCAGGATGCCGAAAAAGAGGATGTCCCGCTGATCGTGCGGCTGGACCGCGCTACGCGGTCTGACCTCGAATGCATCCGGAGTCTGAAGATCTCGGGGCACAACGGACGCCAGGTCGCACTCGGAGAACTGGTGCACGTCGAGAAGGATATCGAGGACAAGAGTATCTACCACAAGAACCTGATGCCGGTGACCTACGTGACCGCGGACATTGCCGGCGAAATCGAGAGTCCGGTCTACGCGGTTCTCAAGATCGGGCCGGAGATCGGCCAGATCAAGATTCCGGAAGGGTATCAGATCGAACAGCACATGGCCGGCCTGCCTTCTGATCCTGAGCGCTACTCGATGAAATGGGACGGCGAATGGCACATCACCTATGAGGTGTTTCGCGATCTTGGCATCGCTTTCGCGGCGGTCTTAATACTGATCTACGGGTTGGTGGTGGGGTGGTTCCAGTCGTTTCTGACGCCGCTCATTATCATGGCCGCCATTCCGTTTTCGCTGGTCGGGATTCTGCCGGCTCACGGCCTTCTGCACGCGTTCTTCACCGCGACTTCGATGATCGGGTTCATCGCGGGCGCGGGAATCGTGGTGCGGAACTCGATCATCCTGGTGGACTTCATCGAGTTGCGTTTGAGCGAAGGCATGCCACTTGACCAGGCCGTGATCGACGCAGGAGCGGTTCGCTTCCGCCCCATGATGCTGACCGCCGCGGCCGTGGTGGTGGGCTCCTCCGTCATTCTGTTCGATCCCATTTTTCAGGGCCTGGCCATCGCGCTGATGGCCGGCGAAATTGCTTCGCTGCTGCTTTCGCGCATGACCGTCCCAGTGTTGTTCTATTTGTTCAATACACCAAGGAGAAAGTCGCTATGACGATCGAGCGTTATTTACGGATCATCGCGGGTGCGTTTGTGGCCTTGAGTCTCGCGCTCGGCTATTGGGTGAATCCATACTGGTTTCTCTTCACAGCGTTTGTGGGGCTGAACCTCTTTCAGTCGGGATTCACGAACTGGTGCCCCATGATGTCGATCCTCAAGAAACTCGGCGTTCGAAGTTGATCCCGCGTGGTTGATCCCGGATCGGCCCTCAACTAGCGACCTGTCCCGGCGATAACATTATTGAAGTTACCGCTCCTTCACAGTCACGGCTTCCATCTCGGTAAGCAGCCCTGGACCGTGCCACATCGATTTCGGCCCGCGCGCGTCACGGTCACGAAAGAAGCGCCTATTCACGGCTCAAGCGGCCGCAGTTGTTTTACCGAGCCGTG
>Ga0209415_10010751_pt1 | contig 15496 bp, 18 predicted proteins | sample PeaSoiSIISIP2007_FD_187696 | JGI IMG/M metagenome (GOLD analysis project Ga0209415, IMG submission 187696) | Peat soil microbial communities from Weissenstadt, Germany - SII-SIP-2007 (SPAdes) (version 2) | ecosystem: Environmental > Terrestrial > Soil > Wetlands > Peat | place: Germany... | reverse complement strand
AAATTGAGCGACACGCAGCCGCTGCCGCCCGATCTGCGGGTGCAGTATGCCCGCGAATACGGCCCTGCGATTGACGAGGGCATCGCCTCTTTGAAACAAGCCATCGTGTTGAAACCGGACTACGACGACGCTATGGCGTACTTGAATCTGCTCTACCGCCGCAAAACCGACACCGTCGCGAGCCCGACGGAACGCGAGCAACTGAACAAAATGGCCGACGATCTGCTCGACAAAGTGAAAGAAATCAAGCAAGGCCGGGCCCTCGCGGCGCCCCAACAGCCGAATTGAGCTTCCTCGCGGATTGCCTCCACCTGCCGCCTGGCTTTCATGAACTCCCGCCGCGATTGAGTAACAACTCGCATCGTGAACCGCGCTGCACTTCTTGACGCGGTCCTGTGGAATCGGTAGTTTTGCGCGCACGATTTCTGTGGAGGACATCCGATGCGCGTATTTCGTTGCTGCTTCGTTTTTGGAATTTTTCTTACTTTTTTCGCGGCGCTGACGCCCGCTTCTCCAAATCATCCGAAGATTCTGATCATCTATGACATGGAAGGCGTTTCCGGCGTCACGCAATATGAGATGCTCTGGTTTCAGCGCCCGGAGGAATATGCGAAAGGGCGCGAGTCTCTGACGTCCGACGTCAATGCCGCGATTCGCGGACTTGCCGCCGGTGGCGCTGGATCGATCTGGATCCAGGACGGTCATGGTTCCGGAAACGCAAACGAACCGGACTTCCTCGTCGACAAAATGGATCCGCACGCCAAATTTGATTTTCGAAATTACGACTTCGATCCCTACAACACCGGCATCGACGGTTCCGTCGACGCCATCGTATGCATCGCCATGCATGCTCATGCGAACACCAACGGTTTTATGGCGCACACCGTTACGGACCGCATCAGCTACCGCATCAACGGCGTGGAGTTCACGGAAACGCATATCGTGGCGCTCTCCGCGGCGCGCTGGGGCATTCCCGTGATCATGGTTTCCGGCGATCAAGTGCTCGGCGAGGAGTTGAAGCCGGATTTTCCGGAGCTTGAGTATGCGGTCGTTAAAACGGCGAAGAGCAGGGCGCTTGCCGAAACGTTGCCCGAAGGCGAAGCGGCCAAGCGGATCGAAGCCGCCGCGAAGCGCGCGATGGAAAAATTTACCGCGGGAGCTTACCGTCCCTACTACTTGCAGCCGCCGTACGACTTTCAGCTCGGATTTCAGAACTGGCAGCAGGCGAACGGCGCTGCGACTGCGCCTGGCGTTCTGAAGGATGGCGACCTCGGCGTGCGCTACAAGAGCGCGACGTTCATCGACGGCTACACGCTGAGCCTCGACGCGTTGCGCCGCAGCAGCGATTCGCTCCAAGTGCTGGTTCGCATTCTCAGCCAGGACCCGCAGGGCAAAAAATATCTCGATCAACTCTCCGACACGTTCTGGACGCGCTGGCTCACTCCCGACAAAGCGGCTGCGTACATGCAACCCGGCCCGCCGCCGCCGAAAACGCGTTTTTACGGGGATAACTAGCTTCGAGGGCATCACGCATCTTTCTTCTTCACTTCGGTGGTGAGGCGGCCGCGGTGGAGCTGGATGTTGACGGGGTCGCCGAGGTTGACTTGGGCGGCGTCGCGGAGGAGCGCGCCGGAGGTGTCGGTGGCGATGGCGTAGCCGCGTTCCAGGACTTTGAGGGGGCTGCGTTCCTGGAGTTGCAAGGTTAGGCGCTCAAGGCGTTCGCGCTTGGTGCGGAGGAGGCGTTCGGCGCGGACGCCCAGATCGCCGCTGCGTTTTTCGAGGCGCAGGCGGAACGCGGAAATTTTTACACGAAAATCGAAGGTGGCGATGCGCAGGTGCAACGCGGTGAAGCGTTTGCGCGATTGTTCGAGGCGCGCGCGAAGGCCTGCGGCGAGGCGCGAGGTCATTTCATCGGCGCGCTGGCGCTGCTGGCGGAGAAGATCGAGCGGGCGGCGGAAGCCGCGGCGGGCGGAGAGTTCGTGGACCCGCTTGCTCAGATCGAGGAGGCGATAACGGACGAGGCTGGCCAGCGTTTCGCGGAGGTCGGCGATGTGCTTATCGAACTCGCGGCGCGTTTGGACGACGAGTTCGGCGGCGGCGGACGGCGTGGAAGCGCGAACGTCGGCCACAAAATCGGCGATGGTGAAGTCGGTTTCGTGGCCGACGCCGGAGATGACAGGAATCTCGGAAGCAGCAATAGCGCGGGCGAGGGGTTCTTCGTTGAAAGCCCAAAGATCTTCCATCGAGCCGCCGCCGCGGGCGAGGATCAGGACGTCGACGAGTTTCTTTTGATTGAAAAATTTGAGGGCTTTGACGATTTCGGCGGCGGCGCCTTCGCCCTGGACGCGCACGGGAAACACTGTGAGATGGACGTTGGGAAAGCGGCGGCGCAGGATGCGGACGACGTCGCGGACGGCGGCTCCGCGCGGCGAGGTGATCAGGCCGATACGGCTGGGGAGCATGGGGAGCGGCTTTTTGCGTTCGGCGGCGAAGAGGCCTTCGGCTTCGAGACGTTTTTTCAATTGCTCGAACGCGAGTTGTAATGCGCCGAGGCCGACGGGGTCGATATTCTCGACATAAATTTGGTATTCGCCGCGGGCTTCGTAGACGCTGATCGAGCCGCGAACGGTAACGTGCAGGCCGTCTTCGGGGCGGAACTTGATGCCGCGCTGCTGTTGCTTGAAGAAGACGCAGCGGACCTGGGAGCGGTCATCCTTGAGAGTGAAGTAGATGTGGCCGGATTGGGCTTCGCGGCAGTTGGAGATTTCGCCTTCGACCCAGAGGTCGGCGAAGTTTTTGCCGAGGAGGTCGCGGATGCGGGCGGTTAGTTCGCTGACGGTGAGGGCGCGGCGGGTGGGTTGGAGGTTAAAGGTGAGTTGGCTCATGGGAGAGTGTCCGTGTTCCGTGATCCGTGACCCGTGACTGCTGCACCGTGGTTTGTGGAAGAGGTCGAAAGTCGAAAGTTGAAAGTTGAACGCGGAAGGAGGGATTTGGGGGCCGATCCTGGTCGGCATGCCCCCACCCCCGGGTATCCAGAGAGTTGTGAAGTAAACCTATGAGGGGATTGGAGTTGCGGGAGTTGGTGTGCGTCACGCAGGCGAGGAACGGCGAGCAGCGATCAAAGAAAAAGACGGGCTCCCCCACCCCCGGTGTTTTTTTGTAAGAGCGGCAAACAAAGGACTTAGACTTGTCGCGACGCGTAAGAGTGGTAGGGAAAGGACTTAAAGTGGATTTGTTTTCAAGGAGTTGCAAATCTTCCGCAAGAGTGGCCAACACAGGAGTTAGCCGAGGCGAGGGATGACAGCCGACAGCGAACAGCTGACAGTTTGGAGGAAAGAGTATAGAGGCTATAGGCGAGCGGGGCGGAGCAGGCTGAGGAAGGACGGGCATGTCTGTAAACTCCGTTCTCCTCCGCGCTTGCGATAAACCCATTATACCATATAAGTACCCTTTGTCAAGTAATTACTGTAAGTGGTTTGTTTGCTGCGAGATGAGCGAAGTTTCGAATCGGCTGTGAGATTGGAACGGTGGTAGCAGGACGGCGGGCCGCCCAAGGGCGGCCCCCACAGGTTGCGGCGCAGGGGGGAGACGGAAGGCGGATACGGGCGTTGTGGAGGACCGGAGGGAGGGCGCTGGCCGAAGGTCTCAGTCCGAACGGCGCGGAGAATCGGCGGGTGGCTTTCGTGTCTTGCGGCGAGAGGCACGGAGGGCGCGGAGACGGGGGCTGAGGCTCAGGCCTGTGACGCACTGATGGAGGTGAACGCAGCGACAGTGCTGCAGGCGCTCCAGCAAGTCGAGCAGCCGCCGGGTGAAGGCGAGGCGCTGCTGAAGCTCGACGATTTTCCGAGTGGTGAGTTTTCGCCAGCGTGCGGAAACAGGAGTGTTCTCGCGGAAGCCGTTGAGGAAGAGCTTGATTTCGGCGAGGGTGAAGTCCATTTCGCCGGCGAAGCGGATCAGGAGGACGCGGTCGAGCGACTCGCTGGAATAGCGGCGCTGGCCGCCGATACGTGCGGCTGGCGGAAGCAAGCCTGATTTTTCGTAGTAGCGGATAGCGGAAGGCGCGAGGCCAGCGCTGGCAGCTAGTTCTCCGATTTTCATTGCGACGCTCCTGCTGTCACCGCATGGAACAACTTTCGCGAAGGCCCATCCTCAAAAAAAGGCGTGAGCACCCTCCTGGGCTGGATTTCCGCTTGACTTAAAGTCAGCTTTAACTTTTAGCATTTTGCATGCGAGGTGGCAAATCAAACCTGGAGGATGAGATGAACAAGGAATGGAAAAGGCGAGTACAAAAAACAGGCAAGAGGATCGCGGCGGTTGTGATGGTTCTTTCGATCGCCGGAGTAGCGGCGGGGCGAAGCTGGGGGCATCAAGACGGAAAAGATACGGGGACGATCAAAGTCGAAGGCCAATTCTACTGCAACGTAAAGGCGCTCTCTGCGAGCGAACGTGGACGGCATAAGGCGCTGACGGAGAAGTTGCTCGCGGCAAGGAACGAGACGATCGAGACGGAAAAAGGATACGAGTTTCAGTACAGCCCGGAGAAAGTTTCGATCGCGGAAGTTGGCGAATGGGTAGTCCTAGAGAGTAAGTGCTGCCCGTTCCTTGATTTTCACATTGATTTGGAAAATCGAGGGAAGCTGGTGTGTTTGCGGCTGACTGGAAGCGAGGGAATCAAGGCGTTTATACGGTCGGAATTTCATATTTAAGGAGAAGCGCGAAAAGAGGGCCGCCCAAGGGCGGCCCCTACAGCGGGTACGGAAGCTTGATGGCGAACTAGGGCTTGGCGGGGGCGGGAGCCGGAGCTTGCGCGGGAGCGGGATTGCTGAAATTGACTTTGGGGACTTGGCGGGCGCCGGGTTCGGTTTTGAAGTAGGCGTCGTTGCGGGCGAAGCCGCCGAAGCTGGCGACGAGGCTGTTGGGAAAGAGGGAGATGTAGGTGTTGTAGTCCTGTACGGTTTCGTTGTAGCGGCGGCGTTCGACGGCAATGCGGTTTTCTGAGCCGGCGAGTTCATCCTGGAGGCGGAGGAAGTTTTCGTTGGACTTGAGTTGGGGATAATTTTCTGTGAGGACGAGAACTTTGGCGAGCGAGGCTTCGAGTTGGCTATTGGCGGCGATTTTGTCAGTGGGATTGGTAGCGTTCATGTAGCCTTCGCGGGCTTTGGCGATATCACTGAAGACTTCGGTTTCGTGTGTGGCAAAACCTTTCACCGTTTCGACGAGATTGGGGATCAAATCGGCGCGGCGCTGGAGGACGACATCCACCTGGGCCCATGAGGCGTTGACAGCTTCGCGCTTGATGGCCATTTGGTTGCGGCGCGAGATGAATGAACCGCCGAGCAACAGCGCGATAAGAATTAGAACAACCAGAATAATCAGAGCTACTTTCATGATGCTTGCCTCCGTAAGATCAAGAATCGGCTTTACCGGCTCGTTGCCATTCGCGCTTGGGAACAATTTTTTCCAAAGCGGAAATTACCACACTTAATGCGTTCAAGTATTGTCCGTACACATCCACCATGTTGTCGATGTGGGCGTGGCGGTCGCGAAGCTTGAAGGCGGCCGTAAACGCGGCGGCGTCCACGCCGGTCAAAGCGCCAATGCGTGCAAAAATTTCATGGGTATCAACAGGCGGCGCTTCGCCAAAGGCAATCAAGGTGTGACGAAGGAGGAGGCGCGCGCTCGACGTCGATTTTGCAGCTGCGACGCGCAGATCATTTTCCTTGTGGTGGGCAAGAAGAAAATGCTGGCGAAGTTTGAGCAGGAGCGTGCGCAGATCGTGCTCGACCTGGATGCGATGGAGATTGGTGGGCACATGAATGCCGGCGATGACGTCAGCGCCGTGGAGAACACGATGGGATTGTTGCATGTCGAGCAGTTCAATGGAAAAGACATCGGCGGATTGGCGCAGCTCTTCGGCGGTAAAAAAGAGAGGTGGCGGTTCGTGCTGATCCTGGCACCACCAGTGAACGGCCGGGGAAATGCGCGACAATTCGCGCATGGCCAGAGATCGCACCACGCAGAGGACGTTTAAATCGGAGTGACCTTCCTGAAAATCGCCTCGCGCGGCGGAGCCGTAAAGAATGACGGATTCGAGATTCTCTCCGGAGAATTCTTTCATCCGGGCCACGAGATCCGTCAGCTTTGCTTCTGTTGACAACATTTCGTTACCGCTCCTTATCGAATCTCACGGACAGCGCGAACAAAGTACGCTCACCAACTGCCGCCAGCCCCACCCCCGCCGCTACTCCCGCCGCCAAAACCACCGAATCCCCCGCCCCCACCACCGCCTCCGGAACTTCCGCCGAACCCGCCGCCGAGCATGCCACCGATCATGGGGCCGATCCACCAGCCGCTACCGCGTCCGCCGCGGCCGGAGGTGTTTCTGACGGCGGCGCTAAAAACTCGAATGACCACGAAGATCAGGATCAATATCGTCCAGATGGGGAACGAGCGCGAATCGTCATCGCGCGAGCGATCGGGGCGAGCGGGCGGAGCGCCGGAAAGAGTGACGCCGCGATCGTCGGCGACGTATTTGGCGAGTTGCCAGGCAGCGGCTTCGATGCCGGCGCTGTAATTCCCCTGGAGAAAATACGAGCGCATGAGGCGGCCGGCATCACCGGCACGGGCGTCGTTGATGACGGGCTCAAGACCGTAGCCGACTTCGGTCCAGTATTTGCGTTCGGTGGGGGCGACAAGGAGGAGGACGCCGCGATTATCTTTTTTGCCGCCGACGCCGAGCTGTTTGTAAAGTTCGTTGCCGTATTGTTCGACGGTTTCGCCCTCGAGGGAGCGGACGGTGACGATGGCCATTTGGGCGCCGGTTTTTTGTTCGAGCTCGAGGCAGAGACTTTCGAGGCGGGCTTTGCTATCGGCGTGGATAACACCGGCAAGATCGGTGACGTAGCCGGCGGGGTGAATGTCCTTGATGTTGTCGGCGGAAATGGGGAATGCAGAAGCGAAGAAAAGAAAAATCAGAAGAAACGGCGACGCGAGAGATCGCGCGCGGAGAGAAATGCGTTTGGAGGGGGCAAACGGCATGCACTAAAGACTATAAGAGGTGTGCGAGAGACTGTAAAGAGAGGCGGGAGAGAGAAGCGTCCCGGGCATTGAAGGGAGAATCGAACGAAGCGTGGAGCGGACCGCCTCGGCCCTTCGCCAGAGCTCAGGGTAAAAAGGCGGCCCCTACACAATCAGGGCTTGCCTGCGAAATCTTTGGGGAGCGGATTGTCGGGGCGCTCTTCATCCCAGAGAATGCTGACGACCCACCAGCGCTTGCCGTCATTGAGAAGCTGAAAGCTGTTGATGCCGCGCGCGAAGGGCGCTTCGCCAGCAGTGTGGCGTGATTCGTAGCTGCTGAAAACTTGGGCGACGTTGCCGAAGGTTTGGACGCGATTCACGATAGGGTGCTCGAAGAAACCGTTTTTGAGGAAATAACCGCCGGCGCGCGTAGCGTATTCATCGGCGCTCATAGGACGAAGGTGGATGGCACCGTCGCTGCCTTTTGTGGCGGCGGTGAGGCGCGCGGTGGGAAGGAAGAGGGAGCGGAAGCGGCTCCAGTCGCGCTCGCCGGGAGGGCCAGAGATGACGTCGTAGACCGCCGCCATGATGCTGTCGATGGAGTTGACGTCGCCGAGCTTGGAGGCCGGGACACTGGCGAATGGGTCGGGGGCGCTTTGTTGGGTGGAGGGTTTGTCGGAGGAGGATTGGGCCGCGGCAAAGGACGGAACGGTGAGAGTGGCGGTTAGTGCGAGAAGTGCGAGCTTCATGATCTGATCTCCAAGAAGAATTTACCGAGCAAGTGAAGGGCTACGCTTTTGGACGCGGGAACTATATATCAAGTGAGTGGCGCGGGCGGCGAAAATCGGACGGGATTAGCGACGGAAGTGGGAGAAGAGCCAGAGGAGCAGAGAAAGGCCAAGGCTGAGGAGGAGGCAAGTGACGATGGGAAAGTAGAACGTAGTATGCTCGCCGCGATGGACGATGTCTCCGGGAAGTTTGCCGAGGCGGAACGGCAATCTCGCGTTGAAATACAGAATTGCGCCGAGAATAAGCAGCAGGCTCCCGAGGAAGAGCAGGGTGCGGCCAAGTTCGCGGAGCGGATCCATAGGAACATTATAAAAGATGAGATTCTTTTCTGGTGTGTGGCGTGGAGTTGGTGATTTGCGGGTGGGGCCAGCGGGACTTTTGCTGGCCGCGGGCATCGCTGCGCTCTGCGGCGGTTCCGTGCCCGTGGGCAGCAAGCCGACAGCGGCTTTTCAAGCAAAAGAACAGCAGGTTCCCGTGTTGGGCATAAAGGTTGTGAAAACCTTCCCGCATGATCCGTACGCTTTTACGCAAGGGCTGGAGTATTACGGCGGATTTCTTTACGAAAGCACGGGAGAGACGGGCCAATCTTCCTTAAGGAAAATCGAACTGGAAACCGGCAAGGTGCTGCAAAAAACGGAGCTGAGCTCCGAGTATTTCGGAGAAGGCCTGACGATTTTCCGGGGGAAGATTTACCAACTGACGTGGCTCACGAAAACCGGGTTCGTGTATGACCTGGAAACTTTCCGCAAGTTGAAGGAATTTCATTTTTACGGGGAAGGCTGGGGGCTGGCTCACGACGCGAAGAATTTGATTTTGAGCGATGGGACGAATACGCTGCGCTTTCTTAATCCGGAAACGTTTGCGGTGGTGCGCAAGCTGGAAGTTTACGACGAGAAGCAAGCGGTTACGAACCTGAACGAACTGGAATACATTGAGAACGAGATTTACGCGAACGTGTGGCACGCGAACCGGATTGCGCGGATCGATGCGCGGTCGGGGCAAGTACGGGCGTGGATTGATTGCTCGGCGATCGCCGCGGAAGAGCAGAGGGAGCCGGAAGGCGTCCTCAACGGAATCGCCTATGATCCCGCGCGGCACAGGCTTTTTGTTACGGGCAAAGATTGGGCGCATCTGTATGAGATTCGCGTCGAGGGCCTCACTCCTTAGCTTCCTTACTTCCCGCTGTTAGAGTCGCGAGCACTACCCAAGACCGTCTACCATATTTACTTAATCTTTAATTTAATGTAGTTTACTTTTAGTTTATAGTCGAAAGGCTGCCCGGAATCTTGCTTTTCGGAGTCCGGGCAAGCGTGGAGGTATCGCATGGCAGGCACCCAGCGCCTTCTGGCGATGGCAATGACATTTTTCCTGGCAGTTATTCCCGGCGGGGGCAACGCGGACGCGCTTGGAATTGTCGTCCTGGCGGATCATGCAAGCTCAGGTTCCCTGGCCGCCGCCGAGGGGACGACGATCTACGATGGCGACCGGCTTTCGACGGACGCCGGCGGCGCGCTGCGGCTGCAGGTTGGCGAAGCCTTCTTGTCGATGGCGGAGCAAAGTTGCGTGATGGTTCACAAAGGAGCGAGCGGCGCGGTGAAAGAGTTTGAGGCTGAACTCGTCTCGGGCACCGTTGTGCTTTCCGTTGCGAAAGGAACAGATGCGGAAATCGTGGCGAGCGGGGCACGGGTTCGTCCGCTGGGGGCGCCGCGTGGAGTGGTCCAAGTTCAGATGGTGAAGCCGCTCGAGCTCGTTGTTTTTGCGCGGAAGCGTCCGGCAGCGATTTCTTACCACGGAGAGAGCGAAACGGTGGAAGAAGGAAAATCGGTGCGGGTGCTGCTGAATCCCGATGAGGATGGCGGACCGGATGTCCAGGGTGCGAAACATTCGGGGAGGCGGGGCAAAGCGTTTGTGATCGTTGCGGTTGGGGCGGCGACGGCAGCGGGTATCGTGTTGCTGTCGAGAGGCGGGAATGGAGGTACGACGAGGGGAGTGGAGAGTCCGGATCGGCCTTGAGGAGAGGCGAAGGAAGTTGGAGGTTGAGGAGGTAGAGGGAATAAAGGAACTAGAGGAGAAGAGCGTTCAACCTACCGGGCGTGTTCCTTCGCGACGGGTGTCAGTGTCGCGAAGGATGCGAACCGATGGTGGAGGATGCACAGACTGAAGTCTGTGCCACTTGGGTTTCAGATGAGATCGAGGCCGGCGAAGAAATAGCCGATTTCGAAGGCGGCGGTATCGGGAGCGTCGGAGCCGTGGGTGCAATTGTTGCCGATGCTGGTGCCGAGATCGTGGCGGATGGTGCCAGGGGCGGCTTTTTTGGGATCGGTGGCGCCCATGGTGTCGCGCCATTTGAGGATGGCGCCTTCGGCTTCGAGGACCAAGACGAAAACTTTGCCGGAGCACATGAACTCGCAGAGTTCGCCGAAAAAGGGGCGAGCTTTGTGGACGGCGTAAAAGCCGGCGGCTTCGCCAGCAGTCAGAATCATCGTCTTGATGGAAACAATGCGAAAACCGGCTTTGTGGATGCGAGAGAGTATCTCTCCCTGGAGATTGCGGGTAACGGCGTCCGGCTTGATGATTGCGAGAGTGCGTTCGATGGCCAACTTACTTTCTCCTCTGCGTGAGTTTCCCAGAATTACTTTTTGGCGCTTTAACATACTGACGGTCGACGTAAATGTGATGAAAAGTTCCGCTAGCCTCTACAAATTCAAGTTCCAGTCGGCCGTCCTCGTCGTAACCCGAGAGTCGGACTGGAAGACCGACAATGGCGGATATGGCCATTTGATCCTCCTCAGGCAATCCGTCGAGGAAACCGGGCGGAAGTTCTTTTAGAACAACTTTACTTCCCGGTTTCAGCAACGACCTTCGCGAAATTGCAGTCTTCTTCTGAATCACCAGCGTAATAACCTCTACTGTTTCAGGATGGCGGCGATTGTGGAGCCGAGGTCCGCGGGTGTTTCTACCGTGCGGATACCGGCGGCGGCCATCGCGGCGTATTTATCCTTGGCGGTGCCTTGGCCGCCGCTGATGATGGCGCCTGCGTGACCCATGCGGCGGCCTGGAGGGGCGGTTTGGCCGGCGATGAAGCCGACGACCGGCTTTTTCACATTGGCTTTAATCCATTCCGCGGCGACTTCCTCGGCGTTTCCCCCAATTTCGCCGATCAGGATGACGGCGTGCGTGTCGGGGTCATCGTTGAAGAGGCGCATGGCGTCGAGGAATGAAGTGCCGATGATGGGGTCGCCGCCGATGCCGATGCATGTGGATTGGCCGATGCCGAGGCGGGTGAGTTGATCGACGGCTTCGTAGGTAAGTGTGCCGCTGCGGCTAACGACACCGACGTGGCCTTGCTTGTGGATGCGGCCGGGCATGATTCCGATTTTGCATTTGCCGGGAGAGATGACGCCCGGGCAGTTGGGGCCGATGAGGCGCGTCTTGTTGAAGTCGACGGTGGCGGCGGCGCGAACCATGTCGATCACGGGGATGCCTTCCGTGATGCAGACGACGAGAGGAATTTCGGCGTCGGCGGCTTCAAGGATGGCGTCTGCGGCGTAAGGCGGTGGAACGAAAATGACCGAGGCATTTGCACCAGTTCCCTTCACCGCTTCCAGCACGGTGTCGAACACTGGACGCTCTAAATGCTTCGTCCCGCCTTTGCCTGGAGTGACCCCACCGACGACGTTTGTGCCGTACTCAATCATTTGCTGCGCGTGAAAAGTCCCCTCGCGCCCGGTAAAGCCTTGCACGATCAGGCGCGTCTTTTCGTTGACCAGTACGCTCATCGCGCACCTCCTGCGAGAGCGACGACCTTTTGGGCGCCATCTTTCATGCCGTCGGCGATAGTGAAGTTGAGGCCGCTTTCGCGGAGAATTTTCTGGCCGAGTTCGACGTTGGTGCCTTCCATGCGAACGACGACCGGGACTTTTACTTGCAAATCTTTGGCGGCGGCGACGACGCCAGTGGCGAGAACATCGCAGCGCAAGATTCCGCCGAAAATGTTGATGAAGACAGCTTTGACTGCGGGATCGCCGATCAAAATGCGAAAGGCGTTTTTGACTTGATCGGAGGACGCGCCGCCACCAACGTCAAGGAAATTAGCGGGAGAGCCGCCAGCGTACTTGATGATGTCCATGGTGGCCATAGCGAGGCCGGCGCCGTTGACCATACAGGCGACGGTACCGTCTAGCTTGATGTAATTGAGGCCATATTTGGAGGCTTCGACTTCGAGAGGATCTTCTTCGTCGAGGTCGCGAAGCTCGCGCAATTCCTTGTGGCGGAAAAGGCCGTTGTCGTCGAAAGTCATCTTGGCGTCGAGAGCGACAAGGCGGCCGTCGGCGGTGACGACGGCAGGATTGATTTCGAGCATGGAGGAATCCGTGTCGACGAAGGCGCGATACAGCGCCTGAAGAAATGGGCCAGCTTTCATCGCCACGTCGCCGGAAAGGCCCAGGCCGAAGACGAGTTTGCGCGCCTGGTAGGGTTGCAAGCCCACAGCGGGATGAATCGTTTCGCGCATGATGGCTTCGGGATGAGTTTTGGCTACTTCTTCGATGTCCATGCCGCCGGAGGCGCTGGCCATGAAAACAACTTTGCCGACGCTGCGATCGACGAGAATGCTGAGGTAGAGTTCGCGCTTGATGTCGAGGCCCTCTTCGATGAGGACGCGCTTGACGGTGCGGCCACCGGGGCCGGTCTGCGCGGTAACGAGATTGACGCCGAGCATGTGCGAAGCGATTTCAGCTGCTTCATCGGGAGAGTGTGCGAGCTTGACGCCGCCGGCTTTGCCGCGGCCGCCAGCATGGATTTGCGCCTTGACAACAACTACGCTGGACCTAAGCCTGGCAGCGCCTTCGCGAGCTTCTTCCTTGGAAAAAGCCACTTCGCCGCGCGGCGTGGTGACACCGTAACGCGCGAGAATGGCCTTGGCCTGATACTCATGAATCTTCATCGGGGTTCCGTAGTGTTAGAATTTTCGTGTAGTCGCAAACATAAGAGTGTACTCGGAAAGTATAAAACGGAGCAAGGTTGCGGCGGAATTTGCAGTAGCAGAGCTGCTGGATCCAGATGATAAAACTCTTAATTAATCGAGCCGATTCCGGGCACGTCTTCTCGCGGGTGGAGTCGGAAGAGGTGATGGAAGAACTGCTGTCCGGGAGGATAGAGACGGCGGACATTGTGCGGCTGCTTGCCGCGATGAATAGGCGGCCGACCCGGGTCGAAGAGTTGGCTGGTTTCGCGAGCGTGATGCGGCGGCATGCTGCGCCGGTGTTTGCGAGAGGCGAGGAGGCGCCCGAACATCTTGTGGACACGTGCGGGACGGGCGGCAAGGGCTTTGGGACATTCAATATTTCTACGGCAGCGGCGATCGTTGCAGCGGCGGCAGGCGCGAGAGTGGCGAAGCATGGGAACCGCGCGTCGCATTCAGGCAGCGGTTCGGCGGACGTTATCGAAGCGCTGGGAGTGAGAATCGACGTGCCGGTTGAGCATTTCGGCCGGGCAATTCGGGAGATCGGGATCGGCTTCTTCTATGCAAGGTCGGCGCACGCCGCTGCGCGCCATGCCGCGCCTGCGCGCAAAGAAATTGGTGTACGAACGGTTTTCAATCTCCTGGGTCCACTTACGAATCCGGCCGGTGCGCGAGCCCAGGTGCTAGGGGTGCCATCGGCGGACTTGATCGATTTGGTGGCGGCGACACTGGCCGAGCTTGGCGTGAAGCAGGCGTTTGTGGTTCACGGAGCGGGAGGACTGGATGAAATCTCGCTTGCGGGAGAAACTCTCGTCGCCGAAGTGAAAAGCGGAAGCGTGAGGCGGTTCACCGTTGCTCCAGAGGATTTCGGAGTTGCACGGGCGCCGATCGATGCGGTGCGCGGCGGGAATGCGGTGGAAAATGCGGCGACTATTCGCGGAATTTTTGAGGGAAAGGGCGGCCCGCCGCGCGATATCGTGGTGGTGAATGCCGCCGCAGCGCTGGTGGCCGCTAATATGGCTGCGGACTTCCTTGAGGGCGCGCAACTCGCCGCTGAAGCACTCGCCTCAGGCGGGGCCAGAGAGAAACTCGCGGCGCTAGTTGAGTTCACGCAAATGCCGGAGTGAGAGTTTTCTGACGGACAGATTTTACGAAGGGGAACTTAGGGGCGGTCAGGGCTTTCGAGACCCTTGTGGATACCCCAAACCACGACGACTATCCCGATGGCTGCAGGAAGAATAAAGAAACGGCTTTGGCCAACAGCAAGAGGGGCGTGGTTCGCGATAGCGCCGCAGGCACCCTTGCGTACCACGCGATATGTTTTTCCTTCTTCCAATATTTTGGTTTCCTTACCGGCAGTGACTTCGAGATCTTGCGTGCGCGCAGTGACCAGAATGTCGCAATCCTGGAGCGTTACCTGCCCGATGGTGAGCGCCAGGGTATGCGGCCGCACGCGTACGTCATCGGCTTTAATCTCGACCCCTGTTCCGTTTTCCGCGCGAAACGTCACAGTGCCGCGCTGGAGCGTAGGAGCAACGAGCGAGTTTTCGTGATTCATCCAAAGCGTGCTGGATTCCGCGAGTGTAAGCTGAATCTGGCCGGAACGCAGGCTCAGAGCTCCCTTGTCCTGAGTCTCCATGCGGTCGCCGTCGTACACCGTGGTTCCAATGGTGGCATCGACGGTATTCAAACGCGCGTTCGCGGATTGCAGGACGACGCCGGCTGGAGCGGTTTGCGCGGGCAGCGCGGCGCTCGACAGCAGGCAAGACAAGGTGGCAGCTAGAATACGACGGCTCATGCTGGTGCAAAACCTCCGAGGCAAAGCGAATTCTTAGTGTTGGTTAATCAAAAGGCGGGCGCACTGGTACTTTGCGCAATTGACTGTTACCGGGTTCCGCACAAATCGGAATGGCCTCTGGCCGAAAGGACAGCTGCCCGTTGGTACAGGTAAGATGAGAAAATGTAAGCGCCGCGGGAGCCGTCGAGGGTCGCGGGATTGTTGAGCAATGCCGTTGAGGAAGTTACTGGAGAGAATCCTTGAGACTCATCGTGGTTATTTTATTAGCCGCTCTTTTTTCCTGGCCGGCGCTCGGACAAAAACCGGCACCGATCGCGCCCGCACAGGTTGTGCAGGAAGTGCGGGACTACCGGACGGACCATGAAGATCGCATTGTCCGCGAGCTGGCAGAATTTCTTGCCATCCCAAATGTGGCGAACGATATGGCGAACATCCAGAAGAACGCGGAGCACCTGCGCGAAATGCTGGAGGCGCGCGGGATTGAAACGCATTTGTTGCCCATCACGGGACGCGGGCCGGTGGTCTTCGGCAAATTGATCGCGCCCGCGGCTACACGCACAGTTATTTTTTATGCGCATTACGACGGTCAGCCAGTAGATCCCGCGGCCTGGACGGATGGCACGCCGTTCGAACCGGTTCTGCGTAGCAATGCGATTGAAGCGGGCGGGAAGCGCATCCCGTTTCCGGAGAACGCCGCGAAGAAGCCTGCGGTCTATCAGGATGACTGGCGGATTTACGCGCGATCGGCTTCCGACGACAAATCGCCGATCGTGGCGCTGCTTGCGGTGCTCGACGCGCTGCGCGCCAAACAAATTCCGCTTGGTGTGAATTTGAAGGTCATTTTCGAGGGCGAAGAAGAGGCGGGATCGACAAATCTCGCGCGCACTTTGGAGTTGCACAAAAATCTGCTAGGAGCGGATTTGCTGATC
>Ga0209415_10010750_pt1 | contig 15497 bp, 11 predicted proteins | sample PeaSoiSIISIP2007_FD_187696 | JGI IMG/M metagenome (GOLD analysis project Ga0209415, IMG submission 187696) | Peat soil microbial communities from Weissenstadt, Germany - SII-SIP-2007 (SPAdes) (version 2) | ecosystem: Environmental > Terrestrial > Soil > Wetlands > Peat | place: Germany... | reverse complement strand
ACGTTGGAGTCCGGACTGCAGTGCGGGGGCGAGCCGGCCGTCTGCTGCGTGGCTATACGAAATGAAGCCGTCGTAGGACATCAGTCCGGTCCCCGTCCCCGTTGGAGTGGCGGCGATCTTCGCATGTGAAACGGGATTTGCCACGCCCCCTGGCGGAAAGACGGGCGTTAGAGCAGCCGCGGCTGGGCATTTTGAAACCGGAACTCAGCATCGTCGCGCCCCCCATCATCTGCGTTCCGAGTGGTGGACGCTTCGCTCGTGCTCGGTGCCGCTGCCTGTGGTCCTCTGGCTCTCGTGCGGAGACACGCGAGCACTCCATATCGCTTCCAAAGGGATGAGCGCTGGCGTGCCGTTCGGGACGATCATTGGACGCTCCGGACCAAGGACGCCGACGCCCGGTGTTGGCGGTACGTGACAGCACCCTCGATGACAACAGCGAACCGGAAGGCACCGGGCGAATACTCGTCACACGGTCCCGTGACACCACGGGTCGCCGGGGTTCCGTCCGGGCAGAAGTGGATGCCGTCGGGCGACCGCACCACGTTGGTCCCGTTGGCACCGCAGCTCGGCTCGATGCTCATGCAGGGCAGATTCCAGGTGAACGTGCCGTCTTGAGACTCCACGGCGGCGCCCGCGTCCACGTAGGTCACAGCAAGAGGTTCGGCCTGGGCCAGCTGTCGGTAGATGTCGTCGAGCCGGTCCCACCCGGCCACCGAGGACTGGTCGATCGGGGTCCCGACCAAGAAGACGTGGGCCCCGACCGCGCTGAAGATCCCGATGGCCCGCTCGGTGTCGGTGGTGTAGCGGTCGTAGTACTGGGAGCTCCCGAGGACGACCCCGTCCATACACGGCGTGAACGCGTTCCCCGAGAACACCAGGACCGCCGCTTGGGGGTGCTCCGCTGCAGCGGCGGACATCTTGGTCAGCCAGTCACAGGTGGCGGTGCCGCCGAAGGTGTTGTTCGAGACGGTGTAGTTCCCCGATTGTGAGAGGAGGAAGTCGAAATAGGGCTCGGCCTGATACCCGAGTGAGTCCCCGAAGAGGTCCACCGTCTCGTGGGCCGGCTTCGGAGGTGAAGGGGTCGAAACCGACCCGGAGAGCTCCGCCTGAGTCGCAACCGCGGAGACCTTCGGCTGCCGGCTCCACGCAGTTGCGGAGGCCCCTGACCAGGCCTGCATCAACGCGCCAGAGACGGCCGTCAGGGCGGCCAGGGATACCAGGGCGGCCAGCACCCATGCGCGCATCGTCTTTCCCCACCTACCGCAGTGCCTCGTCGTTGCCGATGCAATCGTTCGCATGTCGGGTCCTCCGTCGCAGTTCAAAGCCATACAAAGAGGCTGAACTCCAGCGGCGACGGGGTCTGTGTCGTAGAGCACACAGCGTGTGTTCCCGTCGACACGGTCGTGGAAGGGCCCACCCGCTACGGTGCGCCTAGTGCCCGATGAACTCCTCGCTACTGCCCGCGCCGCACTCGGGCGCGGTGATGTCCTGATGGCTTATGACGCCGCTCTGTCGGCAATGGAGGCCGAGCCCGAGAGCCTGGAGTCCGCGTACGTAGCCGCGCTGGCGCTGGCACGGGCCGGGGCAAGCGAACGCGCGCGTACCGCAGCGACAGAGTTACTGCGCAGGATCGACGACGCCTCCAATGTCCCGATCAACCTCCGCGAGGACGCCGCTGCCCTGGTGGCCAGACTCGCCAAGCAAGAAGCTTTGGCCGCGCAAGGTGACGAACGTCCGGCGCTGTTACGACACGCTGCCGATCTTTACGAGGCGATCGCCGACCAATACGACCGCTTCTACACGTGCATCAACGCGGCGACGATGCGGCTGTTGGCCGGCGACCTCGAGGAAGCCCGGCAGCTGGCTGAAAAGGCGAGACAGCTGGTGACCGACACACGCCAAAGTGATCCCGACGACTATTGGCTCGATGCGACCGAAGCGGAAGCCACGCTGATTCTTGGTGATTCAGAATCCGCCAGACGAGCCCTGACCCGCGCCCTCGCCGTTGCCGGAGACGACTTCGCGACGCTTGCCGTGACGCGACGACAACTCCGGCTCGTCTGTGAAGCCACATCGACCGACGTTGAAGTGTTGGACGATCTTCGTCCTCCGATAGTGCTGCACTACTGCGGTCACCGCATCGGGCCCGCAAGTGCGTCGACACGCTTTCCACCCGAACTCGAGGCACATGTGGCCCACGAGATCCGCTCGTTCTTCTCTCAGCAGCGGGTCGGGTTCGCGTACGGCTCGCTTGCGTCCGGAGCGGACATCCTCATCGCGGAGGCTCTCCTCGACCGGGGAGTACCGCTCCAGGTTGTGCTGCCTTTCGACACCGCCGAATTCGAGCGAACCTCGGTCGCCCCGGCAGGTCCCGCCTGGGTCGATCGGTTCCGGATGTGCCTCGGACGCGCGGACTCGGTCGTGCACGCGTCGGATTCTTCCTTCATGGGCGACGACGAGCTCTTCGGGTACGCCGGACGTATCGCCATGGGCCACGCCTTGAACCGTGCCGCGTTCCTGGACGCCCCGGCTCTACAGCTGGCCATCTGGGACCAGGCGGAGGGCATTGTCCTCGCCGGCACTGCCCACGACGTCGCTGTGTGGAACGCCAGTGGTCACCCGACGCACGTCATCGCGCTCCGACCTCCAGAGCGAGCCCCCGAGGAGGCCGGACCCCACTCGGCGACCCGGCACATCGGTGCCATCCTTTTCACCGACCTGCACGGGTTCTCCCGGTTGCGCGACGAGCAGTTCCCGCTGTTCGTCGACGAAGTCCTCGGATCACTGGGCGCCGTGCTCGATGACCACGGCGAGACCGTCCTATGGCGCAATTGCTGGGGCGACGCCATCGCAGCGGTGTTCTCCGATGTGATCGAGGCGGCGGACTGTGCGCTCGGGCTGCATGAAGCTCTCACCCGTATCGACCTGGAGGCGATGGGACTCCCGAGGGACCTCGAGCTCCGCATCGGTGCGCACGCCGGTCCAGTGATCGCGATCACCGACCCCGTCACTCACAAGCCGACGTACTGGGGACGCGAACTCACCCGTGCTGCTCGAATCGAGCCGCGCACGCCGGAGGGGCAGGTCTACGTGACCGACGCGTTTGCCGCGCTGCTCTCCCTCGAACCAGCGGCTCCCTTTGCCACCGAATATGTGGGCCGGGTGACCACGGCGAAGGAGTTCGAGACGATTCCGATGTACCAGCTGCGGCGGCGGCGCTGACCTCAGTGAGCGAGCCTGCGTAGCGCTGCCCGATCGTGGACCTCGATGCGGCCGCGTGCCAGGTGAAGAACACCTTGTTCCTCGCCTGCCCGAAGGATCCGATTTGCCGTAGGGCGCGTTGTGCCGGCGAGTTGCGCGACGTCATCCTGCGTGAGCGGGATCACGACTGGCGCACCGCCCCCGAACAGCTCCACGAGGTCGATCAGACGAAGCCAGACGCGGCGTTCGACGGGCACGTAGAGGGCCTCGATCAGGGCTGCCGACAACCGTCGCACTTCGGCGACCAGAGCGGCCGTCAGCACGTCGTTGATCTTCGGCCTCTTGGCTCGGAGTTCCTCGAAGTCCTGACGGTGCAAACTCAGCGTCTCACCCCCGTCGAGGGAGATGGCGCTCCCGCGGCGCGGGCCCACCGAGAGCATCGCCAGCTCACCGAAGTAGTCGGCGGGGCCGAACACCCGGACCATCGCCTGGTCACCCATGGGTGTCGTGATGCGAATCGCAAAATGGCCGTGCACCACCAAGTGCAGTGTGTCCCCGGGATCGCCGTCGTGGAACACCACTTCGTTGCGCTTGAACCGCCTGCGTCTCGCTGCCGCGAGGACTTCGCGCTGCTCATCGTCGTCGAGCATGTCGAGCAGGCGCGACAGCATGGCGCCGAGTATCCCATTCCGTGAGCACGCACAACCAGCCCGAACACACAGTCAGGGCTCGTCCATAATCCTGTCCATAAACTCGAACGGAACCGGTTGGACGTGGGCGAACTGACAAGATCGCTCTCCAGGTCAGAGCCTTGTCGGTGGATCGTCCTTCCCGGAAGCTTCGGCGAGAGACCCGAACCCCCAGCCGTGCGCCACCGGATCGAAAGGCCGACGCGCGCGAAGGTCGAGCTTTCACGATCTGGTCTCGGTCACCCCTCCGACCCAGGGGAGACGGTCGACGCTCCGTGGTTCAGGCGGTCCGCCGGAGCCGGCGGCGGGCCCGTGGCTCCTCCATCAGGGCCAGGACCTCGAGGAGCTCGCGGTCCCGGTCGTAGGTGAGGAGCGGGGGGGCCGCCGACAGCTCGACCCAGCACACCTCGTCGACCTCTTCGTTGGGCACGAACGTCCCGCTGACCACTTCCATCGTCCAGTAGGCCACTACCTTCGGGCGGTCCTTGCGGTCCCGGTACTGGGTGGTCCCAACGAATCGGTCGAGCCGGCACCGCAGTCCGGTCTCCTCCTCCACCTCGCGCAGAGCGCAGGCGGTGAGCGACTCGCTCGGCTCCACCTTCCCCTTGGGGAAGGACCAGTCGGCCCGGCTCGGTCGGTGCACCACCGCCAGCTCGCGGACCCCACCCGGGCCGTCGCGCAGCAGTAGCCCACCGCCCGCCAGCACCAGCTCGATGGGCGGAGTGGCGTCGAGCGTCGTCACGGCGTCATCGCCCACGGGCCGACAGTACCCACCCACATCCAACATCCGGTGTCATTCGCACCAGTTTGTGGAGAGTATTTCCGACCCGGCCGGTCCAGCCCGATGGCCGGGGGGAGCAGATTGTGCCGTGGGGTAGCCTCTGGCCGTGGGCGCGTCCGCCGTGCCGTCGAGGGGGCGATCACCAGACATCGAGGTCGAATGGCAATTTGACGCTCTCGACCTGCGGCCGGTGGAGCGCTGGTTGGCGCGCCTCTCCGGGGAGACGGCGCGGGGCGCGAATCCGCCCGTCCCTCCCGCCGAAGCCGGATGGCGCGTGGTGCCGACGCCGCCGGTCGTCCTCGTCGACCGCTACCTCGACACCGAGGACTGGCGGATCGGTCGGGCCGGCTACGTGCTCCGCCTGCGCCATAAAGAGCGCGGCGACGAGGTCACCCTGAAGGGCCTGAGCGATGCGGCTCCGGCCGATGGGCTCCGTCGCCGAATCGAAATCACCGAGAAGACCGGTGGGGAGACCGAGTGGCTGGACCTGAACGGCCCGGTCGGATCGCGGGTGTCCGCCATGATCGGCCGCCGGCCCCTTCGCCACGTGCTCGAGGTCAGAACGGAGCGTCGGCCGTTCGCGATCTGGAACGGCCAGCAGGCGGTGGCCGAACTGGCCATGGACGAGACGCTCATCGCCGCCTACGACAACGAGCCGCCGGCGCGCCTCCGCCGCGTCGAGGTCGAGGTCGAGCCCGAGTGGACCGATGCCGTGGCACCGCTCGTCGAGGATCTTCGGAGCTCGTCGGGACTCTGGCCGGCCCGGCTATCCAAGTTCGAGGCCGGGATGCTCGCACATGGCATGGCACTCCCCGGTCGGCCCGAACTCGGGTCGACCGAGGTCTCGGCGACCTCGACGTTCGCTGAACTGGCCAATGCGGTGATCCGACGGCACCTGGCGACGCTCATCGCCAACGAACCCGGGACCCGCCTCGGGGAGGATCCCGAGAACCTGCACGACATGCGGGTCGCGACCCGCCGCCTGCGCGCCGCCTTCAGTTTCTTCGAAGAGATCCTGCCTCCCCAGTTCTCGATCCTGCGCGCGGAGCTGGCCTGGTTGGCTGCGCTCCTGGGCGCGGTGCGCGACCTCGATGTGCATCTGGAGAGCCTCGACAACGCGGAGGAGCGACTGATCCCGCTGCCGGAGGGAACAGAGCCGCCCCTCGACCAGCTGCGGGCGGTGCTGATGGCCGAGCGGCAGCGGGCCCGCGTGGTGCTGCTGAGCGCGCTCGACTCTCCGCGCTACGAACGTCTGACGACCGGGCTGGCCGCGTTGGCCCAACAGGGCGCGGCGCGGCGAACCACCGAGGATCCCGTTCCGGCGGTCGCCGCCGTGCCCGATCTCGTGGTAGCCCGGTACCGATCCACCATGCGCGCCGCGCGCCGCGCCCGCCGCAGCGGCGACTCGGCCGACTTCCACCGCCTGCGCATCCGCTGCAAGCGCCTGCGCTACGCGGTCGAGTTCGTGAGCGACCTCTACGGCGAGCCGGCACGGCGCTTCTCGCGTCGGCTGACCAAGCTGCAGGACGCCCTGGGCGCGGTCCAGGACGCGAACGTCGCCACCCAACGGCTGCTCCAACTGGCGATCGGCGACGAACCGCTGCCGCCGATCACGATCTTCGTCATGGGCGCCATGGCCGAGCGCTACCAGATGGAGGCGGCGGCGCTCATGACGCACATCCCGGCTCGGATATCCCAGCTGGCCAACCGTGAGTGGCAGCACCTCGCCCTCCTGCTGGAACGGGGTCGCGTCGTCGCAGCCAGAGAGCCGAGAGCAGAGATCGCCACGACCGAGCGACCGCCGTCCTCCGATGATCCTCCGGCCTGGGATGGGTCGCCGGAGCGACCCCCGACCGAAGGCGCCGGGTCCGGCTGGACCCCCGTCGAACCGGCGGCCGCCGGGCCGGGAGTCGATCCCACGGACCCGGTCGTCCAGGCGGCCGCGGCGGGACCCGGCGGAAACGGGCATGGGCACCACGGCCCGGCCGGGTCGACGCGCGGCTGACCGGCTCGCCCGCCGGCCGTGCTCGATGTCTCGACGTTCGCCACCCAACGCCTGACCGACGGCCGCGCCGCACTGCTGTTGGCGGCCGGCTTCGGGGCGGGGGTCTTCAACGGGGTCGCCGGCGGTGGCACGCTCATCTCTTTTCCAGCCCTGCTCGCGCTGGGCTACCCGGCCCTCACGGCCAACATGAGCTCGACCGTGGGCATCTGGCCCGGCTACCTCGGCAGCGTCGCCGGGTTCCGCCCCGAGATCGCCGACCAGCGCCGGCACCTGCGCGTCTTGGCGCCGCTCACCGTCCTCGGCGCAGTGGTGGGCGCGGCGCTCCTGCTCACCACCCCCTCACACGCCTTCAGCCGAATCGCACCGTGGCTCGTCCTCTTCGCGTCGTTGCTCTTCGTACTGCGCCCGCTGCTCGCCAAGGGACTCGCCCGCCTCGGCCACGCCGACGGCCAGGTCCACCGTCCCATCCTGTTCGTCGGGATGTTTCTCGCGGCCGTCTACGGCGGCTACTTCGGGGCCGCGATGGGCGTGATCATGCTGGCCGTGCTGGGCCTCGCGCTGCCCGACACGCTGGCGCGCTCTAACGGGCTCCGCGCGCTGCTCTCGGTCTTGGCCAACGGAGTGGCCGCGCTCGTCTTCGTCGTGCACGGCGCGCTGCCGTGGGCGGCCGTCGGAGCGCTGGCGCTCGGGTGTCTCGTCGGTGGCTACGCCGGGGCGGTCCTGGCCCGGCGGCTGCCGGTGCCGGTCATGCGCGTGGTGATCGTGTGCATTGGGTTGGCGACCGGCATCCGTCTCCTGGTCGGGTAGTTCGTTCAGCCGGGTCGGACCGGGTACCGCCCCGCCACGGCCTGCGCCAGCCAGCGATCCAGCGCGGACAGCGCGTCCCCTGCCTCCTCGAGGGTGACCGAGGCCAACAGGACCTCCTCACCGGGCGCGCACTGACCCAGCTGGCCGAGATCGGCCGTGACGACCACGGCCACGACGGGGTAGCCGCCGAGCGTGGCGTGGTCCGGCAGCAGCACGATCGGTTGACCGCTCGGCGGCAGCTGGACCGCACCGGTGACCATGCCCGCCGACGACACCTCGCCGGTCCGGCGAGCCAAGGGACCGGCGTCGTCATCGATCCGCATCCGCACGCCGACCCGATCGCTCAGCGACTCGACGACAAACCGTCGGGCGGCGAGTGATTGCACGACGCCACCCTGTAGCCAGCTCGCCTCCGGACCCGGAACGACGCGCAGCACCCGACGCCCGGCCGGGGCGGGTCCCGCGGCGCTCGCCAGCAGGTGATCGGCGAGAGCGGGGATCGGCCCGGCGATCCCGATCTCGTCGCCCGACTGGAGCGGTCCAGGACCGAGCCAGGACAGCACGTCGGTCGAACTGCTCCCCATGATCGCGGGGACGCACAGGCCGCCGGCGGCGGCCAGGTACGTCCGCATGCCGTGCCGAGGGGCCGAGATCGACAGGCGTTGACCTGCAGTGACCGGCACCACGCGCCCGGGCAGCACCTCGCTCCCGTCCAACCACACGCCGGGCTCGCCGCCCACGACGGCGACGTAGCCTGCGGCCCGGCACGAGAGCACCGGACCGGACCCGGCGATCTCGAGGCAGGGGGCGCCGGGACCGTTGCCCACCAGGGCGTTGGCCAGGCGGGCCGAGACGGGATCGGCCGCCCCCGCCGCGGGCACGCCCAGGTGCCCGAGCCCCACCCGTCCAGCATCTTGGACCGTCGTGAACGTGCCCGGGTGCTCGACCACGAACGTCGGCCGCCCGGCCGCCACCGACCGCCACGGCGCCCTGATCCGGCGGGCGGGGAGCTGCCCGGCGGTACCGGTCGACGCCGCGGGGACCTCGACCAGGGCGACCCGGTCCCCGCTGGCCAGGCGGGCGTACGGTGGCGTCAGCGGATCGAAGAGCGACAACTCGGTCCGCCCGACCACTTGCCAACCACCCGGAGTCTGTTGCGGGTAGACAGCCGCGTAGCCGCCGGCCAGGGCGACCGAACCGGCGGGCACGCTCGGCCGTGGCGAGGTGCGCCGCGGGACCTTGGCCAGCCCCTCGGGCAGACCGCTCAGGTAGGCGAAGCCGGGCGAGAACCCGAGGACGGCCACCGCGAGCTCGGTCGTCGTCAGGGCCTCGACGACGCCCCGCGCGCCCAGCCCGCTCAGGTGCGCGACCTCGTCGAGGTCGGGTCCGTCGAAGCACACCGGAATGGCGATGCGGCGACCCCAACCGCTGGGTACCGGGGACCGGTCGGTGGCCCGCAGCCGAGCGGCCAGCACCGCCGCATCCGCCACGCGCGGGTCGAACACCACGAGGACCGAACGAAGGCCGCAGATCACATCCCGCACGCCGTCGTACGCCGCGTCCCGCACCCGGGCCGCGGCGGCGGCGGCCGACGAGGTGTCCTCGGTCTCGAGCCGGAGCGCGCCGTCTCCGACAGGGAGGACGGACCCGGGCGTCCCCTCCTCCGGGTTGGCGCTCACGGGGACCGCACGAACGTGGCGATCGCCACGCCCGCCGACTCGAGCGCCGCGCGCACCTGCCGCGCGATCGCGGCCGCGCCCGGCGAGTCACTGTGGACGCAGAGCGTGGTGGCGTCGAGCACGAGCGGTGATCCGTCGACCGCTTCGATGGGTCGTCCGGCCGCCAGTGCCAGCGCTCGTTCTACCGCCACCCCCGGATCGGTGATCAACGCGTCGGTTGCGGTGCGGGGAACGAGCGTGCCGTTGGCCAGGTAGGCCCGATCGCAGAACGCCTCGGCGGCGACCGGCACCCCGACCTCGGCCGCGGCGCGCAGCGCGGACGACCCGGCTGGGGCCACCAACCAGAGCGCGTCGGAGAAGGACGCCACCGCCTCCGCGACGGCGCGGGCGCACTCGGGCTCGATCGACATGCGGTTGTAGAGCGCGCCATGGGGCTTGACCGAACGCACCTTGGCACCGGCGGACCGCGCGATCCCGTCGAGCGCTCCCAGCTGGTAGAGGAGGTCGAGTTTGACCCGCTCGAGCGACACCGACATGGCGCGTCGCCCGAAGCCGGCGAGGTCGGGATACGAGGGATGGGCGCCGAGCATCACCCCCGCGGCCTCGGCTCGACGCACTGTTTCGGCCATGATCTCGGGATCGCCTGCGTGGAAACCGCAAGCCACGTGCACCGTCGTGACGACCTCGAGCAACGCGTCGTCGTTCCCGATGCGCCACGCGCCGAACGACTCTCCCACGTCCGCGTTGAGGTCCAGCGTTGGCCTCCCGGCCGTCACGCCCTCAGTATCGCAGCTGACATTTGAAGAGTGTGTACGACGTCAGGCCGATGGCGCGTCGACGACCAGGCCCCCTCGATACGTGACCTGACGATGCCGAACGGCGGGGATCCGCGGTCCCGCCAGCACGGTGCCGGTCAGGTTGAGCGGGTCGGCGGCGGCCACCGCCACCTCGTCGGTGTCGGGACTTCGCCGGACGCGACCCAGCAGCTCCGCCGCCTCGGGCAGCGCGTACTGCTCACCGGACATTCCGGCGACGAACCGACCGCCGAGTGCGAGGCCGCGCGCCTCGAAACGGCGAAGGGCCCGAATGACCTCTCGCCACGGCGCCCGGAAGGACTCGCGGGCCCAGAGCTCCCAGGCCATGACCCCCCAGCGGGTGAGCAGCTGCCACGCCACGGCCTCGGCCAGCTCTTCAGTCACCGGTGCCGTAGCAGAGGCCTCGAGGTGCGTCAGTCCATCGTCGGAGAGGAGCGCCCACCGTCCCTCTCCGAGCCCGCTGCCGACGGCCGACCGGCGCCTTGCCATCCCGACGCGGCCGACCACCGGGCGGCGCTGCCGGGCCCGCCAGCGGTCCTTGGCCGAGAGGAGGGAGCGCACGGCCGAGAATGCGTCGGCCGTGACGAGGCCCCGCGCCACCAGGTCCCAGAGCCCGTCGTCGATCTCGGCGGGAAGGCGACCGGTAGCGGCCGGTAGCTCGGCGCGGAAGCAGGCGCCGCGCTGGCGGAGGATGGCCAGCACGTCCGCCGAGGCGCCCGCGTCGGGCTCGACCCCGCGATCCCCCTGGCGCACCGCCGCCAGCAGCCAGCCAAGGTCCTGGCGCGGCACCAGGGCCAGCGGGGTCGCCGGGGACGGGGTCGCCCCGCCCCGTCGCGGTGCGGCCGCACCCTCGTCCGGCGGCCGTTCCGGTCTCGGGGTGAGCCGACCCCATGCCACCTCTCCGGAGAGACAGAGCTCGTCGAGCCACCTCGGCTCGTAGCCGCTCACCCGTGCGGGCAGCACCTGGGACTCCCACTCCCCGGCCGGCACCTCGAGTCCGGCCAGCTGCTCGATGACCGCGAGCGCTCCCGAGCGACCCGCGAGCCGGGTCTCTGGCGTCGCGTGCTGCCATCGCGTGAGGAACCGGACGAAATCGGCCAGGCTGGCCGGCTCGACGGAGGAACGCCGGCGCCGCCGACTGGCGGCGTGCAGGCGCACCAGCAGATGCCGCGCACACCACCGCCCATCGGGGAGGTGTATGGCCACCCCGGCTCCTTCGAGTCTCGCCAGGCCGGAGCGGATGCGCCCGAGCGAGAGCGGCACCCCGTTGGGGGCTCCGCCGCCGAGCGGTCCTTCGGCCCCCAACGCCTCCGCTGACACGGGACCGGCCAGTGCCAGATGGCCCCCGACGCACTCGGCGGTGACCTCGTCGTCGTCGACGATCCGGCGGGCCCAGTCCAGGCGCTCCGTCGCCGCCCAGTTCGCGCTCACTTCCGCCGCCCGACCGTCGGCGACGAGCTCGTCGAACAGGCCCCGCCACGCCTGCACCGGACGCGCCAGCACGAGCGACAGCAGCAGTTCGTGCAGCTCGTCCGCACTGCCCGGACGGGGCACCACCTGATCGAGCACCTCGTGCACAGCCGGCCCGTCGAGAGGAGCCAGCTCGTCCACCGGCACCGGGAGACCGCCCCCGCCGAGCCCGCGCTGCAGTGGCACCGCTCGCGAGCGACGCTCCTCCAAGGGAGCATCGTCGAGGAACGTGTAGGGCCGACCGGTCAGGATCCCATGCGCGAGCGGAGACGGATCCACCGACTCGACGAAGTGGGTCTTGACGGCGCCCGATTCGATCCGGGTGAGCAGGGCGACCAGGCCCTCTGCGTCGAGTGGCTCGTGCAGGCAATCCTCGACGGTCTGCCGGACCAGCACATGGTCCGGCACCGGGATCGGCCCGGGCGCGGCGTTCTCCTGACAAGCGGCCAGCTGCGGCCAGGCGGCGGCCAGCAGGTCGCCCGCCTCCATCCGCTGAAGGTGGATCGGGCGTCGCTGGCCCCCGCGCGACCGAGGCACGACGAGCGCGCGATTGAGGTTCCAGCGCCAACGCGCCTGGAGCATCGGGTGCGGGAGGACCGCCTGGATGAGGACATCGGTCGCGGTGCGGCTGGTCACCATCTTGGGCACCTGATCGAGCGGGAAGCTGTGTTGGGGGCCAAGAGAGATCGACACCGTGTCGTCGTCCGCCGCGGCCTGGAGCTCGAAGTCGAACGACACGCAGAACCGCTTGCGAAGCGCCAAGCCGAGTGCCCGGTTGATCCGTCCGCCGAACGGGGCGTGGATGATGAGCTGGGTTCCCTCGACCTCGTCGAAGAACCGCTCGATGACGACGTGCTCTTGGGTGGGCAGCGTCCCGAGGGCGGCCAGGCCGGCCGCCAGGTAGGTGACGACCTGGTCCGCGACCTCCTCTGAGACCCGCGCCCGCTCCCGGACGACCGCGCGAGCCGCGGCAGGATCGCGCGCCTCGAGCGGAACCTGTACCGCCGCACGGAGCGCGCTCACCGCCAGGGAGAGCTCCGCCGTCCTCGCCGGTGCCTCGCCGATCCAGAAGGGAATGGTGGGTGGGGTATCCCCGGCGTCGGTGACGCGGACCGTCCCCACCTCGACCTGCTTCACCCGCCACGAGTGCGTCCCGAGGAGAAAGATGTCGCCGATGTTGGCCTCGACCGCGAAGTCTTCGTGCACGGAGCCGACCGTGACACCGTCGGGATCGAGCAGGACGCGGTAGTCGCCGGTCTCAGGGATGGCGCCCCCGCTCGTGAGCGCCACCAGACGTGCGCCGCGCCGGGCGCGCAATCTTCCGTTGACCCCGTCCCGGTGGAGGTGCGCGCCGCGCTTGCCGCGTCCGGTCGGGATGCCCCAGGACACCAGGTCCACCACCGAGTCGAACGCCTCGCGCTCCATCTCCGCATAGGGGCTGGCCTGCCGCATGAGGTCGAAGAGCCCGTCCTCTTCCCACTCCTCGGCTGCGGCCACCTCCGCCACGATCTGCTGTGCGAGCACGTCGAGGGGGGCCGTCGGCGGTTCCAGGAGGTCCAGCTGGCCGGCGCGCACCGCCGCCAGCAGGGCGGTGCACTCGACCAGCTCGTCTCGGGTGAGCGGGTACAGCCGGCCGGCCGGAGTCCCTTCCAACTGATGATTGGCGCGCCCGACCCGCTGCAGGAACGTGCCGATGGAGCGCGGCGAGCCGATCTGGCAGACCAATTCGACCGGGCCGACATCGATCCCGAGCTCGAGCGACGCGGTGGCCACCAGAGCTCGGAGCGACCCGGCTCGAAGACGCGATTCGACCATCCGACGTCGCTCCGCGGAAAGGCTTCCGTGATGCGCGGCAACCAGCAGACCTTCCTCGGGCCCCTCGGACTGCTCCAGTCGCTCCGCCAACTGGTGCGCCACGCGTTCTGCGAGCTTGCGGGTGTTCACGAAGACCAATGTGGTCCGGTGGTGACGGACGTGCTCGGCGATCCGGTCGAGCACTTCTCCGAACTGACCGTGCGGCGCGACCGCCTCCAGTTCGGCATCGGGCAACTCGATGTCGACGTCGAGATCCCGCTTGTGCCCGCAGTCAACGATCGCAGGCAGGGCACGGCCTTCGGCAACCCCGGAAAGCAGCCGAGCGACAACCTCGAGCGGCCGCTGTGTGGCGGACAGTCCGATGCGCTGCAATCGAGCGCCGTCCTCGGCCACCAGGTGGGCCAGCCGCTCGAGGCTGAGGGCCAGGTGGCTGCCACGCTTGTCGCGTGCGAGCGTGTGCACCTCGTCGACGATCACCGTCCGGACGTTCCGAAGCAGCGAGCGCGAGGACGCGGCCGTGAGCAGGAGGTAGAGCGACTCGGGCGTGGTGACGAGGAGGTTTGGCGGCGACTTGCGCATGGCGACACGCTCGGCCGCCGCGGTGTCTCCGGTGCGAACGGCCACCGTGAGCTCAGGGAGATCGAGGCCCAGACGCTCCGCCTCCTTGCGGATTCCCGACAAGGGCAGCTGGAGGTTCTCGTGCACGTCGGCCGCGAGAGCCCGAAGGGGCGAGATGTAGACGACCTCTGGCAGGCCGCGTGTCGCGGGGCCGTCAACGCGCAGCGCCCTGTCGATCGCCACCAGGAACCCCGTCAACGTCTTGCCGGTGCCCGTCGGCGAGGCGACTAGGACGTCCTGACCGGTGGCGATCAGAGGCCAGGCGGCCAGCTGCGGCGCCGTGGGCCCGCCCGGGAACCGGCCGGTGAACCACGACCGGACGGCCGGATGGAAGCGGTCAAGGACCGGGTGCGTGGCGGTGCCGACGGTCAGCCTCCTCGGCGCTTCAATCGTCATCGGACCATCCCACCAGGCCGCTGTGACGATCCTTTCCGGCGAGCTCGAGCACGCGGGTGACCTCGTCCCGGCCGGTCAGCATCATCTCGGCAGCCTCGCCGAAGTTCCGGTAGTCGGTCGATGCTCGCTTCTCCCCGCTGAACACGAGCACCCGTACGTCGGGGGGCAGAAGTCCCAGGTCACGAACGAACCGACTGTGCATGCCAACGAAGAAGGCGGTGAGGACCGCTTCGAGCGGCCGCTTGGAGGTTTCGGGGTGATAGTGGGGCGGCTCGCACAGGAGCACGTAGATCTGCGTGGCACCCGCGGCCAGTGCCCGGCTGATGGGCACATTGTTGACGACGCCACCGTCGACCAGGACCTCGTCGCCCACCTCGACCGGAGGGAAGATCCCAGGTATGGCGGCGGAGGCGAGCACCGCTTCAACCAGTGGGCCCTCTGTGAACCAGTGCTCCCGACCGTCACGCATCGAGGTCGCGATGATCTCCAACGGAACGACCGCGTCTTCGATCCGATCGAAGAGCACGCCACTCTCGATTACGGCCCGCAGGCCGCTGTTTGGATGGATCGAGGGCCGCTGCTGGAAATACATCCACGGACCGTGTACCCGGCCGACCGGGAAGACATCGTCGGCCCGGAGGGTGAGCCAGGTCTGCTCCAGGCGCTTCATACCCTCGGTCGTCGGGTCGCCGCAGTAGGCGGCCCCGTTCACGGCGCCAACCGACGCCCCGTACACGCGGTCCGCTCGAATACCGCGTTCAACAAGCTCGGTCAGCATGCCTACCTGGACCGCGCCGCGGGTCCCGCCACCGGCCAGAACAAAGGCCGTCATCTCTGGTCGTCGGCCGCGCCGCCCGCCAAAAAACGGCCACCGCAGTCTTCGAGAGGTCTTCTCTCGCCGCCACCCCGGGTCAGCTGGGCTCATCCGGGCTGGTCATGCGGTGCCGGGTGCGCGGTCGGTTCATCGGCAGAGGGGTCCAGATGCCGGCGCTGCCACTCGGCCCGGCCCGGCCGATCCTTGCGGACGCCCCAGCGAATGGCGACAAATCCGAGGACTGCCAGGGCTGCGACAAAGAGGCCGAACACCACTCCGAACGCCACGTCTGCCGCCAATGGCAAGGGCCAACCGGACACGCGACAGAGGTTAAAGCGTGCGCGGACAGGTCCGCCCACCGCCCTTCTCGGGCGTCCGGCTCACGCTCGACCAGCGATCGGTGCCCT
>Ga0209415_10010748_pt1 | contig 15498 bp, 11 predicted proteins | sample PeaSoiSIISIP2007_FD_187696 | JGI IMG/M metagenome (GOLD analysis project Ga0209415, IMG submission 187696) | Peat soil microbial communities from Weissenstadt, Germany - SII-SIP-2007 (SPAdes) (version 2) | ecosystem: Environmental > Terrestrial > Soil > Wetlands > Peat | place: Germany... | reverse complement strand
TGAAACCTGCCAGGCGACGGCCGAGGCGCTGCGTCCGACCGGTGTCAGCACGCTCGCCCTCACCTGCGACATCGCCGACCCGGAAAGCGTCGCCGCCGCCGAGCGCGCCTCCCGCGCCATCGGCCCGTGTGACATCCTGGTCAACAACGCCGGGATATTGCGGCCGGGCTCGCTGGCAACCGTGCCGCTCGACGAGTGGAACCTGCTGCTGTCGGTCAACCTGACGGGCTACCTGCTCTGCGCGCAGGCCTTCGGCAAACCGATGATCGAGCGCGGGCGGGGTGCCATCGTGCATACGGCGTCGATCGCCGGCAGCAACGTGCAGGCTTTCTCCGGCGCCTACAGCGTCAGCAAGGCCGGCGTCCTGATGCTCTCGCGTCAGCTCGCGGTGGAGTGGGGCCCGCACGGCGTGCGCAGCAACGTGCTCAGCCCTGGTCTCGTGCGGACGCCGATGAGCGAGAGCTTCTATCAGGTTCCTGGCATGGTGGAGCGGCGGTCCGCCGCCATTCCGGCTCGGCGCATCGGCACGCCCGACGACATGGCGCAGGTGGTGCTGTTCCTTGCCAGTGACCGTGCCGCCTTCGTCACCGGCCAGGAGATCATCGTCGACGGCGGTTTCGAGCACATGCTGATGAGCCTTGTGCCGCGCCCGGGATTCGAACGGGGAAATTGAACCCACACAGTTTCAATCATCGTGACGGCCGCGGCCGATCCGCCCGTCCGGGCCACCATGATGGCTGCATGGATAGCGCGGCATCGATGGCCGGGGGCGTTCGCCGTCACACAGCGATCAGGTCCAGATCCTTCCGCGCATGCTCCGGGCTGTACAACCAGATGATTGCGGCCATGATTAGCAGGATGACCGGGATCAGCAGGAACGCGGCGACAAAGGACCCCGTCGTCTCGCGCAGCCAGACCGAGACGAACGGCCACAGCACGGCCCCGATCAGGAATGCCACCGCCCAGGAGAAGCCGTTCCCGACGCCGCGTATCCGGGTCGGGTACATCTCCGCGGTGTAGGTCGTCACCGGCCCCCACACCCCGATAAAGCCCCAGGACCACGCCATGCCCAACAGCCACAAGGCGACCGTGTTCGCGGCGAAGATCCAGATGGTCATGAAGATCGCCGCTTCGATCAACAGGATCGCGAAGCCAAGCCGTCGGCCGAAGGCGTCGATCATCCAACCACCGGCCCAGAATCCGGTCGTCGCAAACAATGCCCAGCAGATGTAGAAGCTTCCGTATTCGGCTGTGGACCAGTGATGTTGTTGTGCCAGGAACAGTGGCATCCACAGCCCGACCGTGCTGTACGACACCAGCGCCATGCTGGCGACCAGCGTCGCCATGACGGTGTTGCGTGCAAGATCAGGTAGGAACAACTGACGCCACCCCGGCTTGTCCGCCTTGTTGATCCATGCCTGATCATCGTTGGACAACGCGAGGTCGGCTGCGACGCGCTGCCGGATGCGCTGCTTACGGTCCTGCGTGCGCACCCAGTACGGCGATTCCGGACATAACAGCCGGACATAGACCGCAAGGAAAGCGACCACGACCGGCAGCAGGAAGGCCGCCCGCCAACCCCACACGGTCACCACAAACGTCACGATGGTGCCGGCGAGCGCGGCGCCGATGCCCCAGGCCGAGCGGTCGACACTAAGGACGAGGCCGCGCAGCCGCGCCGGCCAGGTCTCTGCGACCAGCATCGACCCGACGGCCCATTCGCCGTTCAGTGCGAAGCGCACAACGGTGTAGAGCGCAACGAAACTGCCCCATGTCGGCGCCAGCGCCACCAGCGGCATCGCCAGCGAGTATACCGCAATGTTGAGCGCGAGGATATTGCGCCGGCCAAACCTGTCGGCCAGCCAGGGCCACAGATAGAGTCCGGCAATGCTGATCAGTGCCGAGATTTGGACTCCGCTGCGAAAGGTACCGAGATTAATCGCGAACTCTTTCATCAGCATCGGCGCGACAAGCGCGAGGATTGCGCCGTCCATACCATCGAAGCCCCAGCCAAGCCCATTGGCCCAGGCGATGTGCAAATGCGTGGAAGTGATCCGCCTCGTATTGGCGGCATTGCGATATAGCCGCGATCCCAGATGTCGTTCCTCAAGCGGACCGACAATCGCTGTCACGTCCGCATCCGGCGCGGTGGCCAAAGCATCAGACATGGTCGTTCCCTTCTTATTTTGCAGCTGGCACTATGACGCAGCATGCTGCGTGATCGATGCATACCGACTTTGCAAGCTAGCGAACCGTTGTGTGGCGTGCGTCCTTCACCTGTTGTTGTTCCTTCACGAGTACCGGCGTTACGCCGCGCGGGCCACCGCCAATCCGTCCAGCGCCTCCACGTGGGAGCCGCGAACCCACAGCGGATTGACATCAAGCGCGTCGAGCGCGCTGCCCAGAGCCACCGCCGCATCGCCGATGCGGGCGATTGCCACGGCGACGGCATCGAGGTCGGCCCTCGGCACCCCGCGGTGCCCCTCAAGCATTTTCGCACCCTTCAACTCGCCCAGCATGCACCGCACCTCGGTCGGCGTGATGGGCAGAACGCGCAGTGCCACGTCCTGCAACACCTCCACGAAGACGCCGCCGAGACCAACCGCCAGGACCGGCCCCCATTGCGGATCGCGCGTGCAGCCGACGAACAGTTCCAGCCCCCTTTCGCGCATGGGCGAGACCAGCACGCCATCGACCTGCGCGCCGGGAGGTGCGGCCGTCATCACGCGGTGGAATGCGGCGGCGACGGCCTCGTCACCCTCGATGTTAAGCGCCACGCCGCCGATATCGCTCTTGTGCTGGATGTCGGCTGAGGCGATTTTCAGCACCACCGGGCCGCCAATTCTTCGTGCCGCCGCGACGGCCTTCGCCTCGTCAGTTGCCAAAGTAGCTGGCACGACCGGCACGCCGTGCCGCGCCAGATGGTCGAGCACCTGCCGTTCCGTGCGCGGCCATTCCTTCGGTCCCTTGGACGCCGCGGGCGCCGTCCAGTTCGGGGCTTCACGGCGTTGCTGCGCTGACCACCACCAGGCACGGCCAAGCGCCAAGAGCCCGTGGTAGATTCCGGCCGGAACGTAGGGCAGGCCTAGCTCGGACACGATGCGCTGCGTCACCTCCGTCACCGGCTTCAGCGTATGACTGATCATCAGCGCCGGCAGCGGCTGGTCCTTCAGCCCCAGCGAAATTTGCCGCAGCGCCGCAACGATGAACTCCGAGGCCTGTGCCTCGGTCGCCGGCACTTCAAACAGGCAGGTCAAGGCCGAAAACGCCGGCTCGTGGCCCATGATCTTCAGGGCCTTCGCGAACAGCTCGGGTTCCAGCACGGCACCACCGGTAATGTCGAGCGGATTGTGCGGCGTGCCGAAGCTCGGCAACACCTCGAGCAGTGCCTTCGCAGTCGCGTCGGGGAGCGGCGGCAACGGGACGCCGTCGAGCTGCAAACGATCCGCGGCGATCTCACAGGCGCCGCCTGACACAGAGACAAGCCCGAGCCCCTTTGCACCGATGACGCCGGTGCGCCTGATCACCTCGGCAGTGAACAACAGATCCTCGATCGAGTTCACCCGCACGATGCCGAACTGGCGGCATACGCCCTCGAACACGCGGTCATCGCCGACCAGCGATCCGGTATGCGCCTGCGCCGATCGCGCGGTGACGTCGGACAAGCCGATCTTCAGCGCGATGATAGGCTTGCCGGCCGCGTGCGCCTTCTGCGCGACCGCGGCAAAATGGTGCGCATCGCGAATCGATTCGATGAACATCGCCACGGCGCGCACGCGTTCGTCGTCCAGCAGATGATCCGCGAAGGTGGTGCTGTCGAGATCGGCTTCGTTGCCGGTCGAGATTAGGTGGCTAAGGCTGATTTCCTGCTGTTGCGCAAGACTTGCGATGAAACCGCCGGTTGCGCCGCTTTGCGAAATGACCGCGATCGGTCCGGGCCGGCTGGGCGCGCGGATGGCACCGGTCCACAGCGGCACGTCGTCGAGGAAGTTGACGAAGCCCAGGCAGTTCGGCCCGAGCAGTGACATTCCGAAACGGCGGGCCAGCTCGGCCAGTTTCTGCTGTTGCGTGGCTCCGTCATGGCCGGTTTCCGCGAAGCCGGAGGTGAGGATAACCGCATTGCGCGCGCCGGCCGCACCGAGATCAGCCAACGCCTCTTCGATCGCCGCCGCCGGAACCATGAGCAGACCGAGATCGATTTTCTCGCCCAGCGCGACACAGGAGGTCGCTGCTGGCCGTCCGTGCACGATCCCGCCGCGACGGGCGACGAGATGCAGGGTGCCGTCGTATCTGCGGGTCGTCAGATTGGTAAATGTGGCCTTCGACCAGGTGGAGCGGTCGGTCGCGCCGATCAGTGCGATCGATCGCGGCCTCAGCATGGTGGACAGATCGCGCTCTCCTGTGGCGAGACTCATTGGAGGTTCCTCGTCTGGTTTTTTGTTGGGCTCGGTTCGGCGCGGTCAGAGCCTGGCCTCAGTCGTCGGTCGCTGGACCCGCCCTTGCCGCACCAGTAGTGTCTCCTACCAGGGAGAATGTGCCAATGTCTCAGACCGCGACCAAGCCGGTGCCCGTTCCGGACCAAATCAGCGCCCCGTTCTTCGATGGTGCGCGCGCGGGCCGGCTGATGCTGCAACATTGCGCTGCCTGTGCCGCGTGGAGCTTCCCGGTGCGGGAACGCTGTCCGCATTGCTTCGCGACGAAGCTCGAATGGCGGCAGGCGAGCGGGCGCGGCAGCCTCTACACGTTCACCGTCATGCATCAGGTGATGAACCCGGGATTTGCGTCTGCCGTGCCGTACAATGTTGCCCAGGTCGATCTGGTCGAGGGCGTGCGGATGACGTCCAACATCGTTGGTATCAGCAACGACGCCCTCCGCGTCGGCATGCTGCTCGAAGTCGTGTTCGAGGATGTCGGCGAACATGTCAGCATTCCGAAATTCCGTCCGGTCGTCGGGTGACCAAGAAAGAGCGAACATGCCGAACCAGTCAAAGGGTGCCATCGTGGGCCTCGGCGTCACGCCGATGGGCAAGATTTATGGACGACGAGCCGTCGATTTTGCCGCCGAGGCGATCGGGCTTGCGCTTGACGATGCAGGTCTAACCAAGAGCGACGTCGACGGATTGCTCATCAACGCGAACATTCCCGGCGACATGGATGTCCGCTCGCAGATGGTGCTCGGTTTCGAGAACCTGACGCTGGTGAACGTCATGAGCGCCTACGGCTCCACCGCCGGCAGCATGATGCAGTATGCCTGCATGGCGATCCGCGAGGGGCTGGCGAACGTCGTCGTCCTGGTTTACGCCGACGCGCCGCTGTCGCCGACGCGCGGCGCCGGTCAGTCCTATGCCGGTCCGCACCGTTTCCCGCTCGGCGGCATGGTGGGGCTGCGCGCGGCCTATGGGAATTTCGGCGCCAATCCGGAATATGCCATGGCGGCGCGACGGCACATGCACCTCTACGGAACCACCACGGAACAGTTCGGCATTATCGCCGTGGGTCAACGCAAATGGGCCCAGCTCAGTCCCTGGGCGCAGATGAGATCGCCAATGACGCTGGAGGATCACCATGCCTCCCGCTTCATCGCGGAGCCGTTGCGCCTGCTGGATTGCTGCCTGGTTTCGAACGGCGCCGTCGCGGTGATCGTAACCTCCGCCGAACGGGCGCGCGATTTGCGGCAGCCGCCGGTCAATGTCCTCGGTTACGCGCAGTGCGCACCCGGCGACAACCTGCGGACCGACCGCCATCCCGCGGTCGAGACCGGTGCGAGGAAGTCGGGCGAGATCGCGTTTCGCATGGCCGGCATCACCCGCGACGATATCGGCACCTGCCAGCTCTATGACTGCTACACCTACACCGTGCTCGTCACCCTGGAGGACTACGGCTTCTGCGCCAAAGGCGAGGGCGGTCCATTTGTCGCAGACGGCAAGCTCGGACCGGGCGGCGCGTTGCCGACGAACACCGGGGGTGGCCAGCTCTCCGGCTATTACATGTGGGCCTTCACGCCGCTGTCCGAGGCGGTGGTGCAGGCGCGCGGCCAGGGCGGCGAGCGTCAGGTGCCGCGCAACGATTTCGTTCTGGTCAGCGGAAATGGCGGCATCCTCAACTACCACTCCACCATGATCATGAGCAGGCACGCTTCTGCTTCGTGATCGAGGATCAACGCGGTGAAAATTTCGTGCTGGCATTTGAAAAACGAAGACATGCCAGGCGGACGGACTGTGTGGCCAGGCTACGAAAGCGGCCTCGCAGGCAGTGACACTCCGCTGATTTACCAAAACCAAGGACTGGCACAAGAAACACCATGAGCGTGACCAAACTGCTGATCGCCAATCGGGGCGAGATTGCCATTCGCATCGCCCACGCGGCCGCCGATATGGAGTTGCCCTGCGTCGCCGTGCATTCCGAGGACGATTCGCAAAGCCTGCATGTGCGCATGGCCGACGAATATCGGTTGCTGCCTGGCCGGGGTGCGGCGGCCTATCTGGATGCGGACGCGATCCTCGCGGCGGCGGCAGCGTCGGGCTGTGATGCTCTCCACCCCGGCTACGGTTTCCTGGCCGAACGCGCCGATTTCGCGCAGCGATGCGCCGCAGCCGGAGTGACGTTTGTGGGGCCGGACGTGGCGCACCTGGAGTTGTTCGGCGACAAGGCCCGCGCCCGCGCCGCGGCCGTCGCGGCATCCGTGCCGGTGATCCGAGGCATCGATCATCCCGTGGCGCTGGGCGAAGCGCGAGCGTTTTTCGCCTCCCTGGGCGCGGGCGGGGCAATGATCATCAAGGCCGTTGCCGGCGGCGGCGGCCGCGGCACACGCGCCGTGTTGGCATCGGACGAGGTTGAGCCCGCCTTTCAACGCTGCCAGTCCGAGGCGGCAGCGGCGTTCGGCCGATCCGATGTTTACGTCGAGGAGTTCATGCCCCGCGCTCGCCATGTCGAGGTGCAGATCCTCGGCGATCGTGCCGGCCATATTGCTCATCTTGGCGAGCGTGAGTGCAGCGTCCAGCGCCGCTTCCAGAAGATCGTGGAAATCGCGCCAGCACCGCGATTGGATGACGGTCTCCGTCGCCAGATCATCGACGCGGCTGTGCGGTTCGCAAACAGCGTCGGCTACAGCAATCTCGGGACATTCGAGTTCCTGGTCGACGTGTCCGGCCGGTGGGATGCGCCGCCATTCGTGTTCATCGAGGCGAATGCACGGCTTCAGGTTGAGCATACGGTCACCGAGGCGGTGACTTGTGTCGATCTCGTGCAGACCCAGATCCGGCTTGCCCAGGGAGCGACCCTGGCGCAACTCGGCCTGGATAGAGAAGGAGTCGCGACGCCGCGTGGTTACGCGATCCAGACGCGCGTCAATATGGAAACCATCGGGACGGATGGTTCGCTGCGTCCCGCCAGCGGTACATTGACCGTCTATGAAGCACCGAGTGGGCCGGGCGTACGGACGGATGGGTTCGGCTATGCCGGCTATCAAACCAGCCGCGCATTCGACTCATTGCTCGCCAAGGTCATCGTGCATTCCTCGTCGCCGGACTTCGCCGCCGCGGTGGGACGCGCCGCGCGGGCGCTCAGCGAGTTCCGGCTGGAGGGGGTCGGCACAAACATTCCGTTCCTGCAGGCCATCCTGGCGCATCCCGACTTCGTTGCCGCGAACGTCCATACGCGTTGGGTCGACGAGCATGCGGCGTCACTCGCGGTGGCCAACACGGAACGACCCTCACGCTTCGTCGTCGCACCGCGTCCTGCCGCAAGCGAAAGCGGGTTCGCCGGTGCCAGGGTCAAGAGCCGCGATCCACTGGCTTTGTTCGCGTATGACGCCCAGGTGAAGGATGAACTGGCGACGTCAGCAGCGGAGGAAGCCGCACCGGAACTGACGGGACCCGATGGCTCGGTCGGCGTCGCCTCGCCGATCCAGGGCACCGTCGTGGCCATCGACGTCGCGGTCGGCGACACGGTCCTGAAAGGCCAGCCACTCGCCATCGTCGAGGCGATGAAGATGGAGCATGTGATCGCCGCACCACATGGCGGCATCGTCCGCGGCATCACCATGGGGTACGGCGACGTGGTCCGCGAAGGCTTTCCGATTGTCTTCATCGAAGAGGCTCAGGTAGATGGCCGCGCCGTCGCGGCCAATGCCGACCTGGATCCGGACCACATCCGCCCCGACCTGCAGGAGGCATACGACCGGCATGCGCTGACCCTGGACGAAAACCGGCCCGAGGCGGTGGCGCGGCGGCGCAAGCTTGGCCAGCGCATGCCGCGCGAAAACATCGCGCAACTGGTCGATCCCGGATCATTCAAGGAGTACTGGCCGCTGATCGTTGCACGTCAGCACCAGCGGCACTCGATCGAGGCACTGCGCAGGAACACTCCATCGGATGGCGTTGTTGCGGGCACTTGCTCGATCAATGGGGCTCTGTTCGACGACGCACGCTCGCGCGCAGCGATCGTGCATTATGACTACACTGTGCTGGCCGGCACGCAGGGTCACCGCAACCACTACAAACAGGACCGGATGTTCGAGCTGGCGCACCGCTTCCGGCTGCCACTGGTCCTGTTCGGTGAAGGCGGCGGTGGACGGCCCGGCGAGGACTATATCGGGCCGCGGGTCGCGGTCGATACGCATACGTTCACGACATTCTCCCAACTCAGCGGTCTTGTGCCGCTGATCGCGGTGGTCAATGGGCGGACCTTCGCGGGCAACACCGCATTGGTGGCGTGCAGCGACGTGATCATCGCCACCGAGGGATCGACGCTCGGCATGGGTGGTCCGGCGATGATCGAGGGCGGCGGGCTGGGAATATACACGCCTGAGGAAGTCGGGCCGATGTCGGTTCAGGTGCCCAACGGTGTCGTTGATATCCTGGTAAAGGACGAAGCGGCGGCGGTCGACACGGTTAAGAAATATCTGTCGTATTTCCAGGGGTCGATCGCATCATGGGAGGCGCCCGACCAGCGCCGCCTGCGACATGTCGTGCCGGAGAACCGGCTGCGATTGTACAACGTGCGCGAGATCATCGAAACGCTTGCCGACCGGGGCTCGGTGCTGGAGATCCGGGAAAAATTTGGGATCGGTCTGATTACCGCGTTCATCCGTGTCGAGGGGCGCCCGATGGGGGTCGTCGCGAACAATCCGCATCACCTGGCCGGTGCGGTGGATTCGAACGGCGCGGACAAGGGCGCTCGTTTCCTGCAACTATGCGACGCGTTCGACATTCCCGTGCTCAGCCTGATCGACTGCCCAGGGATCATGGTCGGTCCCGAAGTGGAGCGGACGGCGTTGGTGCGACATTGCACGCGGCTGTTCAATGTGGGTGCCAACATGACCGCGCCCTTGTTCAGCGTGGTCATCAGGAAAGCCTATGGTCTGGGCGCGCAGGCGATGTGCGGCGCGGGCACCTTGGTCGGGTTCTTCGCGGTGGCATGGCCTACGGCCGAATTCGCCGGCATGAATATCGAGGGCGCGGTGAAACTGGGCTACCGGAAGGAGCTCATGGCGATCGAGGATCCGGAGGCGCGGCGGCTGGAGTTCGAGCGACGGACCGGGATCGCCTACGACAGCGCAAAAGCCGTCAACGCGGCGGCCGGTGGCGGGATCGACGATGTTATCGATCCGGCGGATACGCGCGACTGGATCGCCAACAGTCTGCGGCGTTTGCCTCCGGTGCCTGTCCGGGAAACGAAAAAATATCCGTATATCGATCCGTGGTAACAACACGTTGGTGGAAGGTGACCCGGCGGGGTGCGGCGGGAAACATTTCGATCGGCCGGCGCCAGAGGGCGCCAGCACGAAGAGCTACGATGTTCCGTTCGCGGAAGGCGGGAGGCAAGTTGCTACGCCGCGAGCATGCGGCCCCGGTTGCGTTCCGCCAGTAGCGGCCGCACCCAGCGCGCGAAACGCGTCGCTTCCGCATCATGCAGATAGCCGGACAGACAGAAGGACGTGCAACCCAGATCGATGAATTGCTGCAGCGTGGCGGCACATTGATGCGGGTTGCCCACCACGACGGTCCCGGCGCCCGGGCGCACACGCGTCACGCCGGTCCAGAGATGCGGACCGATCAGGTCGCCATGCTCCCGTGCGAGTTGCTGCACGCGCTGGTTGGCGACGGAACCGGCGTAATGGGTGCGGATGAAGCGAGTCTGGGCCTCGGTCACGCTGTGCTTGCATGGCGGCATTTCCTCTGCTGCGACGGAATCCTAGCGCGGCCGGCAGCGTGTGTCAGGCTGACCCCATTGGCTCCGCATTGGCGATAATTGATGCTCTTATTGAGCCGGAAAAGCACGGACGAGGGCGGTAGGTAATGTCTCAAGAAGACGTTCTACAGGCCATAAGGCGATCCGGCCCCCTGGTGGTTCAGACTTCGCTCTTCGGCTTCGGCACCACCACTGATTCCAACCATCTGATCAGCTCGCTTTGATCGGCGCCCGATCCAATACCTGACTCGGCCGTTGCCCAGGCGGCGCGGCACGCGGCCAGCAATGGCGCATGCACACCTGTTGATTGCGCCACACTCGCGGTAACCTCGAGCCCCTTTAGCACATGTCCCAACGCCAGCCCGGTATTGAACTTGCGCGTCAGCACCTGATCACGCAGGAGACCACTCATCGCCGGGCCGAGCCCGCTCAGCGTCTGACCAATGTCGACCACCGATTTTGCATCCAGACCGAACCGTTGACCGATGCATAACGCTTCGCTGGCGGCGAGGATCTCCGCGCCGCGCAGAAAGTCGCCAAGTGCCGCGCCCGCCTGACCCGCTCCCACCGGCCCAACGTGCAGCGTGCGCGCCGCCAGCACAGCGAAGATCGGACCGCAACGCCCCACCACCGCTTCGTCGCCGCCCATGACCAAAGTCAGCTTGCCCGCCCGCGCGTCCGCCGGCGTGCCGAGCGCCGGCGCGTCGATCAGATCGATGCCTCGCTCCGCCAACTGCTTTGCCAGATCGACGGTCGCCAGCGGATCCGATCCGCCCATGTCGATGACCACACCGCCCGGCTTGAACCCGCCAGCCAGTCCCTCCCAGCCGTACAGCACATCGCGCAGCGCATCGGCCGACGGCAGAACCGTGATGATGACGTCACAGCCCTGCGCCATCATCTTCGGCGAGCCGCTCATCATGCCGCCGACATCGTTGGTGAACATCCGCACCGCGATGTCCACCACGTCGTAGACCTGCGGGTTGAAGCCTTCCCACACCAGACGCGTGGCGATGCGCGCGCCCATCGCGCCCAGACCGATCACGCCCAGTCGAGGCCGCGCTGCGTCAGCCATCGCCGTTGGTGCCCTTCAGTGTCTCGTCGATCAGGAAGATATCGGTCAGCAGTGCGCGGATATGGATCGATGCGTTCAGACTGTCGATGAGCTGCGAACTCAGCGCCTTCTGCGCCAGCACAAGGCGAAGCGCCGCACGCGTATGCCGCGCATCCTGCTCGAGCACCGCTATAAAGTCGGCATAGGCATCGGCCTGCGCCGCCACGCTCTCACGCATCGAAGCTGCCAGCCCGTCCAGCGCGGCGTCCGCACGTTGCAGAAAGCGCCGGATCGAGCTGCTGTCATCCACATCGTTCTGCCGCCCCTGCGCCGCATAGGCCAGCATCAGCTCGTACGCCTGCTCGATGACCTCGATCCGCTCCGCCAGCGACAGCGGTAACGCAGCAACTGGCGTGGTCATCGGCTTCCTTCCAATTCGTTCTCACTCGCTAGCGGAATACGCGGTTCCGCCACGTTGGCGCGGTGTCGGCTTCGCATCCGGAACTGGCCAACGCTGCGGATCATGATGCCGCAGATAGTCCTTGCGCGAAATCCACCCGTGGAACATGGATCGTGTTATCCACAGGTTCTCCGGACGCACCGCGAAATAGACGTGCACCATGATCAGCGTGAGCATCGCCATCGCACACAGGCCATGGATCGCGTAGATCATTCCCCACTGCGCGTCGCCCAGCCAATAAGGATTGCGCCGCCAGAACGGCGTATCGATCTTGCTCAGCATCAACAGGCCGGTTGCCACGATGGCCAGCACCACGGCCGCGACCAGCATGTGGAAGATCTTCTGCGGCGGCGAATACTTGGCATCGCGCTGCGGTGGTGGGCCGCCGCGCCCGAGCGCCCGCGTCACCACGCGCCGGGAACTGCGCAGATCGCGCGGGCCGATCACCATCGCCCAGAAATCCTGCCACAGCACGGCCCGCACGATGTGAAACAGGATCACCGCGGTCAGCACGATCCCGGCGATCCAGTGCGCCGTCACCCATTCGAATTTCCAGCCGAGAATCGGCAGGAACGCGGTGAACAGGCAGGTCAACTGCGCAGCCGCCATCGTCCAGTGATACAGCCGGTCGGCCAGGTGATGCCGTAGGACTCGCTCCCCGCTCACGCGCTAGCGCTCCGACACTTTCGTCCGCGAACCGGTGAGGACCTTCACCGCGGCATGCACCACGATGAAGGCCGCTCCTGCACCGACGAACCACCAGATCAGGTCCCACGACGCTCCAACCATTACGGTCTGGCCGTAGACGCTGGTGGCATAGCGGAACAACGGCATCGGCGATCAGGCCGTGGCGTCGCGCACCGCTCGCATGACCAGATTCGCCATCAACGGGATCTTGAACTGATTGTAGTTCACTGGCCGCGCGCCACGCACCGCCGCTTGGCCGGCGAGCTTGGCAATGTCCGCGTCCTGCGACTTCCCCTTGATCACCCCTTCCACCACGGTCAACCGCCGCGGCACGGCACTGACGCCGCCGCACGCGACGCGGGAGCGCTCGATCGTGCCGTTGGTGACGACGATTGCGGCGGCCACGTTGACCAGCGCGAAGTCCCATGAATCGCGGTCGGCCACCTTCTCGAAGTAGAAGCGCGCGCCGGCCCAGGTCTTGGGAATGCGGATTGCGGTCAGCAGTTCCTGCGGCTGCACCACAGTCATACGCTCGATGTCGACCTTCGGCCCTATGAAGAAATCCTCCGCACCGACGACCCGCTCGCCTTTCGTGCCACGGATGACGAACTTCGCATCCAGAGCGACCAGCGCTGGCGCCGTGTCGGACGGGCTGACCGCGATACAACGGTCGGAATCGAACAACGCATGTTCGCGGTTCACGCCTTCCGGCGTGTCGGCGTAGCAGGTGTTACCGCCGGCGCGGTAGCAGGGCAGGCCGTAGCGGTAATAGACGCAGCGCGCATCCTGCGAGACGTTGCCACCCATGGTGCCGGTGTTGCGGATCTGCGGGCTGGCCACGCGGCGTGCCGCGTCGGCCAGTACCCGGTAGTTGGCACGGATCATCGGGTTGCGCTCGACCTCTGTCAGCGTGGTCAGCGCTCCGATCTCGATGCCGTCTGCGGTCTCGCGAACGCCCTTCAACTCCGCGATAGCAGTGATATCGATCACCGCCTTGGGGCGCTTGTTGCGCTCCTTAAACCAACTCAGGCTGTCGTTGCCGCCGGCGAGCGTCCAGCCGTCTTTGCCCAAGCGGTCCAGCAGGGTCAGAGCGTCGGCGACCTGCGTCGGCTGATACAGCTCGAAGGCAGGCATCATGTCCTTGACGATCATGGCGATGCTCCCTCAGACCGAGTTGACCTGAAGCGGCTTGTGCGCCTGCGGGCGCCCGGACAGCGCGTTCAGGATCATGTCGGTCGAAACGGGCGTACGATTGAACAGGTATCCTCCCATGGCGTCCGAGATCGCCGTGGTGATCGCGGCAGCCCCTGAACCTTGCGGCGGCTCGCCGACCCCTTTCACGCCAATCGGATTTTGCGGATCGGGCTTTTCCACCGCTCCCCAACCAATCTCCGCCGGCACGTCCAGATAACCCGGCAGCTTTGCCTGATACAGCAACACCGTGGTCGGAATGCCGAGCTTCGGGTCGTAGACGTGACGCTCCAGCCGCGCCAACCCGATACCCATCACGTTGCCGCCGCGGATCTGGTGCGCCAACCCCTGCGGATGCAGTACGGTTCCGCAGTCGGCGACGCACAGCATGTCGAGGATCTTGAACTTGCCGGTTTCCGTATCGAGCTCGATCTCGGCAAAGGTCACAGTCAGGCCCGGCGTCACACCGACACGTGGCAGATTGTCCTTGGCAACGCCGATCAGACCGGTACCGGCAATCATCGCCACGCCTTCCTTGGTGACCGGATTGATATCCGCCGGCACTTCCTTGGCGCTGTACTTGCCGCCGAGATCGATCGCCTTCTGCGCCGCCTGCGCATAAGTGATCGACTTCGACGCATCGGCTCTCGCCACCACGCGCTCATTGCCGAGATCGTAGTCGCCCTGTGCGCCACCCAGCATTTGCGCGGCGATGTCCAGCAGCTTGTCCTTCAGATCCATCGCCGCGACATAGTTGGTGCGCGACTCGGTCGATGCGGTAAGGCTGCCGGCCTGCGGGCTATTCCACGGCAAACCGAGTCGGCTGTCGCCGCGTTCGATCACCACGTTCTCCCACGCAACATTCAGCAGCTCCGCCGGAACCCGCGCGGTCGCCGAATGCGAGTAGGTGCCGAGATTGCCGACGCCGGTGTGAACGTGCAGTTTGCCGTCGGGGGTGATGCGCACCAGCCCGTCGAAGCCGTTGCTGCCGGCGGAATGGTAGCCCTGGCCGATGCCGATGCCGATCACCTTGCTGCCGTTCTTCTGGCCGGAACGCCGCTTCCTTTCCTCCCAGTTGAACATGGTAGCGCCCTTGTCGAGCGCCTCTTTCAGGAATGCGCTGGTCACCGGCCCCTGGTCGGAGCCGATCTTGCCGCTCGAATCCGGAGCGTTGATCATGCGGATCTGCACCCGGTCGATGCCCAGCTCGCGCGCCGCCTTGTCGATCATCGGCTCGATCGCCGGCAGCAGTTGGTTTTCGCCCGGCCCGCGCTGCGGTCCGCGAAGCGGCGTATTGGTCAAGACCGGGATCGCCCGGAACCGCATCGCGGTCGGCTGATAGACGAACGACAGCGCATTGCCAGCCGATCGGAAATCACCGCCGCCGATATCGGGTCCGTTCTCCTGCACGACGTAGAGATCCGCGGCGAGCATTTTGCCATCCTCGCGGAAACCAAGCTTGGCGTGGCCCTGGAAGGTCGGGCGCGCCGTACCGAGCGAGTATTCCTCGATGCGGGTGATCCGCATCATCACTGGCCGGCCGAGCTTCTTCGACAGCAGCGCCGGGATCGCCATGATCGGATAGCCGGGGATCTTGCTGCCGAAGCCACCACCGCAATACTCGGCGATGAACACCAGGTCCTTCGGTTCGATGCCGATATAGCGAGCGATGTTCGGCACTGCCGCGGTGTGGCTCTGGTTGGAGCCGTACAGAAAGCACTTGCCGCCCTGCCAGTAAGCCATAGCAGTGCGTGGCTCCATGCTGTGATGCGAATAGCCGGCAGTGACGAAGCTCTCCTCGATCACCAGCTTCGATGCCTTGAATGCGGCATCGAGATCGCCGTAGCTCCATGACTCGGCTGGCTTACCCATCGGCAGCGTCTTGTCGTCGACGAAGTCGGCGGCCTGCCACTTC
>Ga0209415_10010744_pt1 | contig 15505 bp, 12 predicted proteins | sample PeaSoiSIISIP2007_FD_187696 | JGI IMG/M metagenome (GOLD analysis project Ga0209415, IMG submission 187696) | Peat soil microbial communities from Weissenstadt, Germany - SII-SIP-2007 (SPAdes) (version 2) | ecosystem: Environmental > Terrestrial > Soil > Wetlands > Peat | place: Germany... | reverse complement strand
CCCGCCATGTCTGAAATCGAAGGCGCTGCGGCACCGATGTCAGAAGCGGTTTCCACAATTTTCTTCGGAATAATCGTGGGCGCGGTTAGCAGCGGGTGCAGAAAAGTTTGCTTGGGCACAACCGTCTGCGCGTGGACGACAGGAGGAGACGGAGCGGCGGGCGGAGGCGGCGCCACCAAGAGAGTCTTTTCGAACTGATGAAGATCGATCGCCTGCGTAAGAAACAGCGGCACGATCACGAGCGTGCCGACGATTGCCACCTGGAGGACAAACGCGAGACCAGCTTGCGCCGCGCGCTTGCCGCGAGATCGGGAATCTTCCTCGATAATCGCGGCCGCGAACATGCCGCGGTTGCCGGACACGATGGGAGGGGACGTCGGAAGCGTGCGGTGAGGCTTTGGATCGAGGCCTAGATTGCGCTGCTGAAGTGCACCTTGATTGATTGCCGACATTTTCATCTCCTTTTCAAGTGGAACCGCAACGGCCATGGGGCTTCGTCGGAATCTCAGTCGAGATCCAAATTGAGCCCACAGCGCCATCGCTTTGCAAAAGCGATGGGAACTTCCGTCTCCACGTGGAAAAGCGAGATGAAGCAACTACACTTTAAGGTCTTAGACAGTTTGCAGATTCCGCCTGAAAACCACAACTCAAATAACGAATCGGTGCGATTGAAGGCGGTGATATCGGCGTACGGCATAGATTTGTGGGCGCTTACGGGGCAGATTTTGCTCGAAACGACGCAGATTAAAATTCGACTAACGCTGATTGGGCGGCGTGCAAGATGGATAAGCAACCTTGTGCCAAGCATCCTTGTCGGGCATCCGCCGCGGCGGACTGTGCCCCTACGAAGAAAAGGCAACACCGCAACGGCGCGGCGTTAGTCCTTAGGCTTCGCCGGACGCTTGTCAGGTAGCTCGAAGACCCAGATGGCCGCGCCGTGGTCCGGCGGATTCTGAATCTCGGGGACAAGGACCGGGAACGTCGCACTCTGCGCGCCGCCATTGCCGACGACGACGGCAACGTACTGCTTGCCGTTGACACTGTAGGTGATGGGGCACGAACTCGGTACATCGTTCATGCGGACCTGCCAGAGGGTTTCGCCCGTTGAATCGTCGTAGGCTTTGAGAACGCGATCGAGCGAGCCGGCGAAAACGATGCCTCCCGCCGTCGCCAGCACGCCAGTGGATTGCGGCGCGCGCTGCCGGTCAATCCATAGAACTTTCTTCGTCTCCAGATTGAATGCCTCGATGCGCCCGTACTTCCCGTCGGTATCGGGCCGCGGCCGAATGAACCAGTTCACGCCCGATGTAAGGTTGCCACGCTCGCCTGCAGGCGCGGGGATCAGATCCATGCACGATTCGACCATCGGGACGTAGAGGATTTTCGATTCGGCGTTGTAGGAAGTGGCGATCCAACTGCGGCCGCCGCCCGGGTGCGGGCAGATCATGTGCGGCTTGCCGTCTCCGACGATGACATCGGGATTGATGGTTTTCTCGCCGGTCTGCGGATCGATCGATGAAACGACATTCTGAATGCCGAGATCTTTCGAGAAAATGTATTTCCCGGTTGCGGCGTCCATTCCTTCGTAGATTCCCATCTTGCCGGAAGTGACGACGAGTTTTCTATCCGCGCCGTTCACCGGCAAATGGACTACCTGCTGCTCGAACGCCCAATCGAGATCCCACTGATCGTTGTGCACGTGCTGGAAATACCAGGCCAGCTTTCCGGTATCGGGATTGAACGCGAGCGTCGAATCCGTGAATAGCCCGTCGTTCGAGACGCCCGGCTTGTCCACGCGATGCAGCACAGGCCCCGTGTCGTACGTTTGGCCGACGCCGAAATACGCGAGGTTGAGTTGCGGATCGTAGCTGCCCGCCGTCCATACGGACGCGCCGTTGCGCTTCTCGGTGGGCAGGTCGTTCCAACTGTCACCCGGCTCGCCCGGCTGCGCGATCGTGTGGAATCGCCACGCCTCTTTGCCGGTGTTGACGTCGAGCGCCACGATGAAATTGCCCCCAGCAGTTTGACCGGCAATTCCCTGAATCACTTTCCCCTTGGCGACGAGCGGGCCGCCGGTGGTCTGGTAATTTTTCGTGTAGTCGGCGAGCTCGCTATCCCAAATTACGTTTCCGGTTTTCACGTCGAGCGACACGAGGTGATCGTCCGAAGTGGGAACCAGAAGCATGTCGCGATAGAGACCGAGGTTGCGCTTGACGGCGAGCTTCGCGTCGCTCGGCAACTGCCGCGAATATTGCCAGAGCAGGTCTCCCGTGACGGCGTTGAGAGCCTGCACCTTGTCACCGTAGCTATCCACGAACAGGACGCCATCGTGTTCGAGCGGCGTCGCTTCATTCTGTCCATTTGGAAGGGACCACGCCCACGCGACGCGCAGATCGCCCACGTTGCTCTTGTTGATTTGCTTCAGAGGGCTGAAGCCGTGATCGTCGTAGGTGCGCCGCCAGATGAGCCAGTCGCTCGCGGGCGGATTGTCGAGGAGTTCGTCCGTCACCGGCGAGAATTTTTCGAGAGGGTTGGGCAGCGTCACGACCGGAATGGGAGGAGCGAGCGGGGAGAGAGGCATCATGGGTCCCGAACGCGAAGTGGCTCCGCGCGGAATCGTCATCGCGGCGAGCGCGGTCAATTCCGACGGCAGCGCCTTCTCGCCCGGCTGCACGCCGTTTCCCTGAAGAATGTACGCGACAATTTGAGCGGTGACTTCCGATCCTACTTCGCCCGGGCTCGCTGGCGGCATTTTCGTGGTGATATATGTGAACAGAGACTCGGCGCTCTTGCCGCCCCAGCTCTGGCTGAAGGACGGGCCGCGTAACGCGCTTGCGAATTCGCCGCCGTTCAGGTTCTGGCCGTGGCACGAGGCGCAGCTTTTTCCGTACGCGGTCTTGCCTTGCGCTGCCTGGCCCGCGGTGAACGTCGCGATATTCCTGCTGTTGAATTGCTGCGCGCGGAGAGGCGCGGAGACTCCGAGAACCGCGACGAATGCTGCGATTGCGATGCCGCAAGAAAGTCCTGTACGACGAATGAGAGTTTTCCGCGGATTCATGCTGGCCCCCGTCTCTGGTCGAAATGCAAAGGCTGCTGCGAGGATGTCGCTCGGGTGCACGGCCCCGGCGGCTCGCCGCCGTGCATTGAACCACTATCGAATTGAGAAGACTAGGAGAAATGTTGGCACGACGGCGTAGCGGTGTCTTTTGAGAAAGGCTAAAACGTACAGCAGAGACGCAGAGAACGCAGAGAAACCGCGGAGAAAGACTGAGGCTTGCCACAGTGGACACGGAGAATGCACATAGAGCACAGAGAAAGCGTTAAGACTCGCCGCAGTTGGGCGCGGCGAAGTCTATTGCGAGGCCGGTTGATTTTCGGCGAGCAGGGCTTCCACGCGCGCGGTGATTTCCGCTTTTAGCTTGCCGTTGAAGTCGCCGCTCGCAGGGCTGGCGAAACCAGCGTGGATGCTTTTGACGAGGCCATCGCGCCCGATGAAAACCGTGGTGGGCCAGGAGTTCAAATTGACGAGTTGCGGAATTTTCTTGTTCACGTCATCGGGATCGCCGCCGATGAGCACCGTGTACTGGATGCCGTAATGGTAGACGAACCAGCGCAGCCGCGTCAGATCGCCGATCTGCGCAGGCTCCTCAAAATCCAAAGCAACGATCTCAAGGCCGCGGTCGCGGTAGGTGCGATAGAGCTCGGCGAGGAACGGAGCTTCGTCGTGGCAATTGGGGCACCAGCTCCCGGTGATGTTGACGAGGACGACTTTGCCGCGGAAGCGAGCGTCGGTACTGGAGATCATGCGTCCCGCGACATCGGGAAAGCTGAACTGAAATGGCGCGTTCGGGTCCGCGACGCGCGTGTGCTGCGCGGGATCGGTAGGCTCGGGCAGGCCCTTGGCGCGGGCGTCCGCGGGACGATAGGCAGGCAATTCCCTTTTGCCGTTGTAGTCGTTCAACGTGATGGCGAGGGTGCCATCCGGCTTCGGCGCCGCCTCGATCATGTAGGGGCGCTCACCCGAAAAATGGCTGAGGACGAATTTGCCGTCGCGATAGCGTCCCGTGAGCGCGCCGGTATCGCCATCCACGCGCAAAATCGCGGCGGAAACGTCGGCGCCGGACTGGCGCACGATGAAACGCCACGCGGATTCCCCCTTAGGGCTTTTCACTTCAATTTCCCACAAGCCAGCGATTGAAGGAACGGTGCCCGCGGGAGGGTCGGGTTCGGGAACGAAACGCTTCGCCTGAAAAGGCAGAGTGCTGCGCGCTTCGGGGCCGAACTTGCCTTCGATCGTGCCCGTCAACTCGCCGCCTTGGATGGCCGCATTCAACCTTTCCGCGTATTGGTCGAAGTTGAGAGCCACCGCGTCATGGTCTTGCCGTCCGCTGGTGGAGGTGACCCGCTCATCACCATTGATGAATGCGCCCTCGAGCTTCGCGCCCTTACCTGAAATATCGATCCGGAAAGGAATGGTCATGCGGTCCACGACGACAGTGCCTTCCCATTTACCCGCGACGGATTGGGCCGCCGCCGAATGCGCGAATGCGGAGAAGCCGAGGAGGGCAAACGAGACGAGTGCGATGCGAGCTGCAGCTTTCATGTGCGTCCTCATTCTTCAGCTTCCGGGGCGAAATTATATCAGCAACCGTGATTAGCGGCGCGGCGCCGGGTCCGAGTCCGAACGCATCTTCCAGGCGATTTGGCGCAGTATGCCGAGCCAGATGACAGCGTCGCGGGCAGGCAGATTCAGGCGCCGGACCAGGCGGCGGATTCTCTGGTCCGAATCGGCGACGCGGCGCAGTTCGAGAAAGCCGCTCAGGTGCAACGCGTCGAGGAGCATCGTCGTGATGCGCTCCATTTCGGCGGCGGACGCGAGCGGCAGCTTTTCCGTCTGGCGTGGAGTCTTCGCGTCGCGAATCAGTTCGTAGAGGCAGACCGCGACGGCCTGGCCCAGGTTCATCGAGATATTCGCGTCAACGGTGGGCACGCGCATCAGCCAGTGGCAGTGGCTGAGGTCATCGTTCGAGAGGCCGAATTTTTCGGAGCCGAACAACAGCGCGACGCAATTCGATCCGAGACGCTTGCGAATCAGGCGAGCGCCATCTTCCAGGCGACGGAGCGGCTGATGCAAAGTCCGATGGCGGACAGCGGTGGTCCCAACGACGAGCGTGCAATCGGCGACCGCTTCGGCGACGGTCTTGAATTGCTCGGCGCTAGCGAGCAGCGCCGAGGCGCCGACCGCGGAACGCGCCTCGCGAAACGCGGGCTGGTAAGAATTCACGATGCGCAAATGGCGGAAGCCGAAATTGCTCATGGCACGCGCAGCCGCTCCGATATTGAGCGGGTTGCGCGAGGACACCAGAACGACGCGCAAGCGGTCGAGTTGAGCGGCGGTTGGCAAGCGCGGCTATTCTAACAGGCCGCTGCAAGGGCCGCGCAGACGGCCCGGTTGAGTCTACGGATACTCACGTGAAAACCTTGATCGTCAGGAGACCAATCATTTCTTGGCGTGCGAGGTGCTGAAGGACGATCTGCCGATCAGGAGGCGCGCCTCGGCCTTGTCAATCGGCTCGATCCTCACTTCTCCCGGCCTGTACTGGCTCGCATCGCGGACTTTCACTCGAAAATAGTAGATCCCACCGGCCTCGGCATTGAGGTCCGCAGCGGACGCCAGACCGGAGCGAATGTAAAAGGTCGATTGCCAGTCCGTGCAAATGCTGTGCTCGCCGGGATCGACCGGAAAGAAAAAGTACGAATCGCCGTGGTTTGCGCCGACCCAGGCGCCGTCCACGCCGACCCGCGTGGTCGCTTTGTCGCTGCCGATCACGATGCCGGGTTGCACCCACATCGTCTGGACGACGTAAACCAACGCTTTCCCATCGTCCGGCTTTGGAGACGGCGGGTGGTCCTTGACTGTTTTGACGTCCCACCCGGCTTTGCTCGAGCCACATCCACCCCCGCTTTGATCCTCAGAAGACTGCGCCTGCGTCAGGATTGGTAACCCGAGAATAAGTGCCACGACCAGTATCTTCAGCAAGGGTTCCTCCGCGCAAATAAAGATTTTGAACGGGCCTGACCTCGATAATGAGACGGTCACCGCGCACTGCCGGTTGCCGAGGGTCACTGCAAATGGCGCGAGAAGCGCAATCACGGGGCGGCTTGACGGAGGTCCGGCGAACGTGGAATCATTCCGCTTCCACGAGCGATTCCCAAGGGAGCGTGAACCATGGCAACACAACTGGCGGCTGCGTACGCAGAGTTGGGACTTTTTATCGGCGGCGAGTGGCTGGGCGCCGAGGGGCGGAAGACTTCGCCGGTAATCAATCCGGCGACCGAGGAAGTGATCGGGCATCTACCGCACGCGTCGAAAGCCGATCTGGATCGCGCCCTCGCGGAGGCGGACAGGGGATTCAAACTCTGGCGCGCGATTTTTCCGGATGCGCGAGGCAGGATACTGAAGCGCACGGCGGAACTGATGCGCGAGCGCGCGGAAGAAATCGCGCGGATCGCGACCACCGAATCAGGGAAATCCATCCACGAGACACGCGTCGAGCTACAGATGTCGGCGAACATTTTTGAGTGGTTCGCCGAAGAGGGGCGCCGCGCCTATGGACGCGTGCTGCCGCAGCGGGCGCCGGGAACTCGTCTCGCCATCGTCAAGGAACCCGTGGGGCCGGTGGCGGCGTTTGCACCGTGGAATTTTCCGATCGGCAATCCCGCGCGCAAAATCGGGGCGGCGCTGGGTGCAGGATGCTCGTGCATCCTGAAACCGGCCGAGGAGACGCCCGCGTCGGCACTCGCCGTGGCGCGTTGCCTGGTGGATGCAGGCCTGCCGGCGGGCGTATTGTCCATCGTGTACGGCGTGCCGGCGGAAATTTCCACGCACCTGTTGGCGTCGCCCATCATTCGCAAGATTTCGTTCACCGGCTCGATTCCGGTTGGCAAGCATTTGATGAAGCTGGCCGCGGAGGGCATGAAGCGAACGACGATGGAACTGGGTGGGCACGCACCCGTGCTGGTATTTGACGATGTGGACGTCGAGAAAGTGCTCGACGCCTGCGCGACTGCAAAGTATCGCAACGCTGGCCAGGTGTGCGTGTCTCCTACGCGATTCTACGTCCACGAGAAAATCTACAACCGCTTCGTCGAAGGTTTTGCGGCGCGCGCGAAGGCTCTGCCCGTGGGCGATGGGATCGATGAGAAAAACAAAATGGGCCCGCTCGTGCATGCGCGGCGGCTGGCCGCGGTCGAGGCGTTGATTGAGGATGCCAAAAACTCCGGCGCGAAGGTGCAAGCCGGCGGAGCGCGGCTGAAAAGCCCGGGATATTTTTTCGCGCCCACCGTATTGTCGGACGTGCCGAACAAGGCGCGCATCATGAACGAAGAACCGTTCGGGCCGGTGGCGGTGATCAATTCTTTCTCCGACTACGACAGCGTGATCCGGGAAGCGAATCGCCTGCCTTATGGGCTTGCGGCGTTTGCATTCACGGATTCCGCGCACAGAGCGAAGCTGGTCGGCGAACAACTGGAAGCGGGCATGGTGGGCGTAAACACGTTCGCGATCTCCGTGCCGGAGTCGCCGTTTGGCGGCGTGAAGGAAAGCGGGCATGGTTCCGAAGAAGGCATCGAAGGGCTGGAGGCGTGCCTGGTGACGAAGTTCATTAGCGAAGCGTAGAGCAACTTCAAGAAACAGCAGATCCCTCTCTGCGTCCCGTGCCCTCAAAAACCGAGGGCAAGACAAGAGCACGGGACTTCGCTCGGGATGACAGTTGTAACGATGTTGTTCGGAAGACTGGAAAGCAGGAGTCGCAATGACCGGGGACGAACGACTGCAAGCGCTTGAGAAGCGCGTGGACGAATTGACGGACAAGCTCGGCGCCGTCACGGACGAGCTGGCGATCCGGAAGCTCCAGCACACCTACGGCTACTTCATTGACAAGTGCCTGTACGACGAGGCAGTAGATCTTTTCTCCGAGCGAGGCGAGACATACTTTTTGGGCGGCGTCTTCAAGGGGAAGGCGGGCGTCCGGCGGCTTTACGGCGGAATTCTGCGCAATAAATTTTCGCCGGGGAAAAACGGGCCGTCGCGCGGGCTGATGCTCGACCATTTGACGTTGCAGGACGTGATTGACGTCGCGCCGGACCGCTTATCGGCCAAGGCGCGCTTCCGATGTTTCATGCAGGGCGGAAGCCACGAAAGCGTCGCACAAATATTCCCAGCGTTTTGGGAAGGCGGAGTTTACGAAAACACCTATCTGAAGGAAGACGGCGTGTGGAAGATCGGCGTGCTGAATTACAACGTCTTCTACTACGCGCCCTACGATCAGGGCTGGGGCAAGGTCAAACCCGGCTACGCGGTGCCAACCTATTCAGTGACGTTCCCGCAAGACCCGCTCGGACCTGATGAACTCACCACAAAGCAAACCAGTATTTGGCCGGAGACCAGCGTGCTGCCCTTCCACTATCCGCATCCCGTGACGGGGAAACCGATTCAGTGAGCGCGGCAACCGGAACGAACGAAAAAAATTCCAAGGCAATCACACTCGCGGGAGAAGCCGCGATCGTAACCGGCGCCGGCCGCGGGTTCGGCCGAGCGATCGCCCTGGGTTTGGCCGCGGCGGGCGCGGCGGTGACAGTTACCGCGCGGTCGAAGGATCAGCTCGATGAAACCGTCGCGATAATCGAAAGCGCGGGCGGACGGGCATTTGCGGTTCCGGGCGATGTGACGAATCGCAAAGATGTAGCGCAGGTAGTCGAGGCAGCGGAGAGGAAACACGGCCCGACGACGGTGATGGTAAACAACGCCGGCATCACCGGGCCCTACGGGCCGGTCTGGACTTCCGATCCGGACGACTGGTGGGATGCGCAAGAGGTGATCGTACGCGGCACGCTGCTTTTTATGCACGCGGTGATGCCCGGAATGGTGGCGCGGCACAAAGGCACGGTGATCAACGTATCAGCGCTCGGCGGACAATGGTTCGCGCCCAAACTGACTGGGTACGCCGTGGCGAAGTCGAGCCAGATTCGACTCTCCGAGCACGCCGCGGCGGAAGCGAAGGAATTCGGCGTCAGCGTTTTTTCGATCGAGCCAGGCACGGTTTACACGGACATGACCGAGGGCACAATCAATTCCGCCGATGCCCAGCGCTGGGTTCCACACATGGTCGAGTACCTGAAGAATTTGAAAGCGACGACCGATCCCGCGCCGGGACTCGCGCGATGCGCGGAGATGTGCGTGCAACTCGCGTCCGGGCGCTATGCGGGACTCTCGGGGCGATTTCTGCTGCCAGGGGATGATTTCGACAGGCTGCTGCTCGAGCCGCTGCCTAAGCCTGGTTCCGCGCTCATACCGCGAGAGCCTGAACGCACGCGATAGTTTTAATCACGGATGCAGCGACGAGGTGTACGCCACGATCGAAACCATATCGTCGAGGGTTAGTTTCGCTACGGTGGGCTTCATCAATTGAGTATTCGTCCCGGCGCGGGTGCCGCTGCGAATGTCGTAGAGCTGGCGGACAATATAGCTCGGTGAGCGGCCGGCAATCGACGGCACATCATTTATTCCTCTGAGATCGCTGCCGTGGCAGATGCTGCACGGAACAGTCTTCCCTCCGCCGGTAGTGACCAGAGCTTTCCCCTTCGCGATGCTGCCCACTGGCACGTAGGCGATGAATCCCGATGTGTCGTTGCGCAACTCGGTCTGCTCCAGATTGGCCGCGGTTTCGATGATGCGTTCGCCAATCGGCTCTCTGCCAGTTGTGGGAATCAGCATCCAGCCGGCCACGCGCGTCTTCGGAACGGTTTTCGTTTCGACCACGCGAATCCACTCTTTCGGCTTCAGCGCGGAGAAATATTCCGCTGCTGCGTGTACTTCCGCGTCGTTCGTTTTGGATGCCAGGCTGACCATGTAGCTGACGGGTCCCTGCCGCGGTTCGGAGCTTTTGCGACGCCCCTCGCGAAAGTCGGCCATCTGCCTGACGATGTATTCCGCCGGAAGCCCTGCGAGGCTCGCATTCTCTGGCCGGCCCTCCCCGTTCGGCAAATGGCAGTAGCCGCAAGCGAAAAGATCAGGTTTCCGTCCGCGCGCAACGACTTCCGGCATCGCGGAATGCCCATCCGGATGCCAGTCGACTGCAGCATAGAGATTGCCGATTTGCGCGGCCGTGAACGTGGCCGTGCTACCGGGCACATGCTGCACAGCATCGTCTTTCGGTTTTTTCTGAGCGTCCGACGCAGTCGCCGGTGGATTGACGGCGTAGGCCCAGGGAGGAGGTGGCCCCAGCTCGGCCGCGATGGTCGGTTTCTCGGGCTGATTTTGCGCAAGGGCCGCAGCGACGCACGCGCATGCCAGTAAGACAACAGAAAACTGCCTGACCTTGCAAATTTTCAAACCTGGTCTCCGGGCGCGTCTGGTCAAACTGCGAGAAAAAGTCGTCCGCGCATCTTAAGGTGAGTATTCAACCTCCGTCAACACAGTTCATGGAGCCCAAACGCAATCTACCCAGGGCGTTACGTGCTACACTCGCCAGCCATGATCCGACCCTTCGAGGGCGAGGAGCGCACAGAACGTGCGAAGGAAAGGATTGCCGCGCGCATCGACGAAGAGTCAAAAGGCCTTCCCTACCGCTGGGGTTATTTCCAGGGAACGATTCTGATTCCGTGGTCTTTGCTTCTAGTGATAGGCAGTATCGGGGAATTGGTGAAGTGGCATTCGGAACCCTGGTATCTCTCGCTGATCACTCTGGTGATGGGTATCATCGGGCTACGATTGGCATACGGTCTGCTGCGCAAGAAAGCGTTTGCGCTACTTCTGCTCTATACGACGGTGGGTCTCGCACTCACGCTGGTGGCCGTGAAGCTTCCGATCGCGATAAGGCACTATCGAGACACCGGTGACAACGGGAGCGCTATGTCAGAAGCAGAAATCTTGCTCGTCTGGATGGTCTCGTTACCTTACTACCGCAATCGCAGTGCGCAATTCCACTAAGTCTGTCGCATCCCCACCGCTCGCACCTCTCACAATTGCGCTGCTGCCCTCAAATGCCCAAGTTGACAGCCTCGCCGCGAAGGTGATACGAGAAGACGAGAAGAAAGGTTGAGACTGCACCGAATTTGGGGGTAAGGCCAAAATGACCACGAAATTCCCGGATACATTTGACTACGCCGGCTTTAATGCGCCGATGCGCACCGAGTGCGACATCTACGATCTGGTCGTCGAGGGGAACCTGCCAAAGGAGATCGACGGCTCGTGGTACCGCACGATTCCCGACCCGCAGTATCCGCCGATGCTCGGCCACGACACGTATTTGAGCGGCGACGGCATGATCAGTGCGTTTAAATTCGAGAATGGCCATGTCGATTTCAAAATGAAGTACATCATGACCGACCGCCTGAAAGCCGACCGCAAGGCGCGCCGCGGGCTGTTCGGTCTCTACCGCAATCCGTATACCGACGATCCCAGCGTGAAGGGCATCAACCGGTGCGTGAACAACACGACGCCAATTTTCCACGGCGGCAAGCTGCTCACCCTCAAAGAAGACGGCCTGGCGGTGGAAGTTCATCCCGAGTCGCTCGAAACGATCGGCGTGTTCAACTATCGCGGCAAGCTGAAGAGCCAGACGATGACCGCGCACACGCGGCTCGATGACGACACGCAGGAGCTCCACTTTTTCGGCTACGAGGCCAGCGGGCTCGCCACGCGCGACGTGTCGTACTGCGTCGCCGATAAAGAAGGCCAGCTAGTGAGCGAGGAATGGTTCGAGGTCCCCTATGTTTCGCTAATGCACGATTTCGCCGTGTCGAAGGAACACGTGATCTTCCCGGTCTTTCCGACCACCGCCAACCTCGACCGAATGAAGGCGGGCGGCGTGCATTGGGTGAATGACCCCACCCTGGATGCCTACGTCGGCATCATGCCGCGCGATGGCCACACCAGCGACATGCGCTGGTTCAAGCATCCCGCGTGCTCCGCGTTTCATTTCATGAACGCCTACACCGAGGGCAAGCTCGTGCATCTCGATTTCGGCATCGGCAAATACGCTCCCTTCCCGTTCATTCAGGAAGCGTCGCATATCCATCCAACGGCCGAGGATTTCGCGTACGGCCGCGTGGTGCGCTGGACGTTCGACATGTCGAAGCCGGGGGAAAAATTCGAGGAGTACAAGCTTGCGCCCTCGGGCGATTTCCCGCGCGTCGCGAACAAAGATCACATGAAGGATTATTCCATCGGCTATTACGAGCGCTTCGACCCTGAGGCTGGGGCGCCAATCGTTTCGGGCCCAGTCGGCGCCGGCTTCAATACACTCAGCCGCCTAGAAATTAAGAGCGGCAAATTGAAATCCTGGCACTCGACGCGGCCCGTGACCATCCAGGAAGAGGTTCACATTCCGTCGAAAACGCCGGGCCACGAGGGTTATCTTGCGCTGATCTCCGACCTGCATGACACGCAGCTCTCGGATTTGCTGGTGTTCGAAGCCGAGCACCTCGACAAGGGGCCGATCGCGACCGCGCACCTGCCGCTGCGCCTGCGAAATCAAGTGCACGGCAACTGGGTGACGGCGGAAGAGCTTCAGTAACTTTAAATCGCAACAATCTGCACGCGCACGCACGGCGGGGGCGATGACGCGACAATCGGATTTCTACGGCTGGAAGCTGCTGGCGGTCTTCTGGATAATCCTATTCGCAAACTTCGCGTTTCCTCTCTACGGCGCGAGCGTGGTCAACACCTACATGGCCGCGGCCTTGCATTGGGACCGCACGCAACTTGGATTGGCCTACGCTATATTCCAGCTGATGGTCGGAGCGCCCGCGCCGCTCATCGCAATTATTATCGCCAAGAAGGGTGTGCGATTCACGGCTGCGCTGGGCTGCTGCGTGGTCGTAGCGGGAGCGCTGCTGATGGCGTTCGCCGTCCGCACGAGTTTTCAGGTAGACCTGGTGTACGGCGTCATGATCGGACTGGGCGCGATGACGGGCGGAGTGCTCGTGGCGCAGACGGGCATCAACCGGTGGTTCAGCAGACGCAAAGGACTCGCCATCACGCTGGTGCATACGGGCGGCACGCTGGGCGGTTTCGCGGCGGCGCGGGTGCTGGACAAGGTGATTCGCGCGTTCGACGGTAATTGGAGAGCTGGATGGTGGCTGATGGCGGGGCTGAGCGCGATTTCAGCGATCCTCGCGATTTTATTCGTGCGCGAGCGGCCCGCGGATTTAGGCCAATTCCCGGACGGCGAGGCGGCTGCCGATTCCGCGCCGTCATCGTTCGTACCGCGGGCGCTGGCAAGCGGAGCGCACAAGACGACGGAGGATTGGACGTTCGGCGAGGCCGTGCGCACGCCGGCGCTGTGGCTGTACATCCTCTCGATTCTCGGATTCAGCGCGGGCTACCCGCTTTATCTGGCGCACGGGGTCGCGCACCTGCGCGATCTCGGGTTCACGCCCGAGGCGGCGGCTTCTTCGATTTCGATCATGCTGCTCTGCGCGCTTTTCGGCACGCTGTTCTTCGCGGCGGTGGCGGATCGCGTCGAACCTCGGCTGGTATGGGCGGGAGCGTCGCTGGTGTTCGGCATTGGCATCATTCTCGCGCTGAAGGCGAGCGGCTCGGCGGGCTTGTACCTTTACGCGATTTGCATGGGAACGTCGTTCGGGGTTTCCTTCGCTGCGATGATGGTCCTGCCCGCGAATTATTTTGGCGCGAAAGCGTACGCGCCGGTGATTTCTCTGGTGATGGTCATCGGCACGGTGGTGGCCTTTGCCGGCGCTGCTGTGGCCGGCGTCGTATACGATAAACTCGGCAGCTACACGCCCACATTCTATGTCGTGGCGGGAATGTCGTTCTTGGCCGCGATTCTGCTGCTGTTCGCGACTCCACCGGTTCACAAGCATAGTCCCGAGATCGCGCCAGCCGGCGCGGCGGCAATCTGACAACATGGCGAGAGAGCTCGAGGGCCAGGTAGCGATTGTGACCGGCGCCGGCCGGGGAATCGGCAAGGGCATCGCTTTGCGATTTGCCGCCGCGGGCGCGGCTGTCGCGCTGACGTCTCGAAATAAAGCGCAACTCGATCAGGTGCTCGGGGAAATCGAGGCGGCCGGAGGGCGCGGCCTAGTCGTCGCGGGCGACGCGACGAAGCGAGAGGACGTCGCGCGGGTCGCGCGAGCAGCCGGGGAAAAATTCGGTGGCGTGACGCTGCTGGTGAACAACGCCGGACTGGCCGGCCCGTACGGTCCAATCGGAATTGTGGATCCCGACGAATGGTGGGCGGCGCAGGAAGTGCACATCCGCGCGCCGCTTCTGTTCATGAGCGCGGTGCTGCCGGGCATGATCGAGCGCCGCGCCGGACGAATCATTAACATCTCTTCTCCGCGATGCCATATGCTTACGGCTCATCTTTCGGCCTACAGCCTCGGTAAAAGCGCACAGAACCGGCTCGCCGAGCTCGTGGCGAACGAGGTGAAGGAATATGGCGTGAAAACTTTTGCGCTGGACCCCGGCTCGATCATGACGGAGATGGCGGACGAAACGATGACGTCGCCCGACGCGCAACGATGGGTGCCGAAAATGGTCGAGCGTTTACATGAACTGAAAGGGAAATTGGGTCCGCAGGATGGAATGGCGTGGTGCACCGACCGATGCATGGGCTTGGCTATGGGCCGCTACGACGCGCTTTCCGGCCGCTACATTGACCGAACGGACGATTCCGACGAGATGTTGAAGCAACCGAGCGCGAAACCCGCGCGCGCAAATCCCTGATTCGGAGAGAAACGCAATCATGAGAAAAGTCGACATTTTTACCCACATCTGGCCGAAGCCGTTTCACGAGGCGCTCTTGAAGACGACCGGGCAAATGAAGGACATCCATCGCCGCAGCGAGGCCGTGCCGATGATGACGGACCTCGACAAGCGCTTTGCCGTGATGGACAAGTTCGACGAGTATCAGCAGATTCTGTCGCTCGCCTCACCGCCACCCGACGCGATGGGCGAGCGCGCCGCCTGGCGCGAGCTATCGCGGATCGGCAGTGACAGCATGGCCGAACTCTGCCGGAAATATCCGGATCGTTTTCCCAGCTTCATCGCGTCGGTGGCGATGCGCGATCCGCAAGGCGCGGTGGAAGAAGCGCGCCGCGCGGTGAAGGAGCTTGGCGCATGCGGAATTCAGATCTATTCCAACGTAAACGGGAAGCCTCTCGACGCTCCCGAATTTCGTCCCGTGTTCAAGGCGATGGAAAGTCTCGGGAAGCCGATTTGGATTCATCCGGCGCGCACCGCTAGTTTCCCGGACTATCAGACCGAGGAGCTTTCGCTCTACGAAATCTGGTGGACGTTCGGATGGCCTTACGAATCGAGCGCGGCGCAAGCGCGAATCATTTTTTCCAAGATGCTGGACGAGATGCCGAATCTGAAGATCATCATCCATCATGCGGGCGGCATGACGCCGTTTTTCGAGGGCCGCGTCGGCCCCGGCTGGGACCAGCTTGGCGCCCGGACGTCGAATGTGGACTACAA
>Ga0209415_10010743_pt1 | contig 15506 bp, 8 predicted proteins | sample PeaSoiSIISIP2007_FD_187696 | JGI IMG/M metagenome (GOLD analysis project Ga0209415, IMG submission 187696) | Peat soil microbial communities from Weissenstadt, Germany - SII-SIP-2007 (SPAdes) (version 2) | ecosystem: Environmental > Terrestrial > Soil > Wetlands > Peat | place: Germany... | reverse complement strand
ACGTCTGCCACGTCCTGCGCGAGCACCACAAGCACGATGAGTTCATCGGCCCGCGTTTCTTCGTGTACGCCGCCGCGCTCGAGATGCACCCCCTGGATACCGAAGACCGCGTGAAGGATCTGAAAGACAAACACAGCATCGGCTACTGCAACATCACCACCTGCTGCCGCCAGGTCTGTCCCGAGTTCATCACCATCACCGAGAACGCCATCATCCCGCTCAAAGAGAGGGTAGTCGACGAGTTCTTTGACCCTTTGAAGAAGTTACTGAACATTCTTTAGGTAAGGAGAGGAGAAACCATGTTAGCGCTGAAACCGATCTCACACGATAGCATTTCCGGCGCCTTGGCCAAGGCGGAGCGCTATCGGTTGCTCAACGAGCCGGGCGAAGCCGAGAGTATCTGCCGCGACATTCTGGCGATCGAACCCGATCACCAGCCGGCTCTGATCAGTCTCATCCTCGCGTTGACCGACGAGATCCCCCACGATGCCCACGCCTTCAAGAACGCCGTCACCCTGGTCGACCTCCTTCGTTCGCCCTATGACCGCGCCTATTACGCGGGGATTGCCTGGGAGCGCCGCGCCAAGGCGCGCCACCATGGAGGCAGCCAGGGCTCGCATCACTACGTCTACGAATGGATCGTCAAGGCCCTGGATCTCTTCGCGGAAGCCGAGCTTCTCCGGCCCGCCGGAAACGACGACGCGGTGCTCCGCTGGAACGCCTGCGTCCGTTTCCTGATGCAGCACAAGGAACTGGCCCCGCGCACTGACGACATCGCCGAACCCATCGTGTCGGAGTGATCGCTTCTCACCGCACTTCAAGAGTCGTCTTCTAGACCGGTCTTGGTGCAGTATACACCATGTCGTTATTGCACGGTCCAGGTGCCGACTGCCTGCCAGTCTGTATTGTTGCCTCCGGCGGTGTCGCGGCCGGCGGCATAGATCACTCGATTGCCGGCGAAGGATGCCTTAAACGTGATGTTCAGGGTGAGACTGAGTGTGCCCGGGCCGGGCATGATGGCCGAGCCGGTTCCACTGACCATGCATTGACTGTTCTGCATGCTGCCCGAACCCCCGTTCAGCGCCATCGACCCCGCGAACGGTCCGCCGGCATCGCCCGCGTCGTCTACCAGGTACAGTATATTACCCGATGCTGCGTAAGCCAGGTAACAGGCCTGGCGGCCATCGATGAAATTGTTGATCAGCACGTCCACGATGCCAAAGTCGCCGAAACCTTTACTATCAGTTAAAGTGAGCATTAACTGTTGGTTCGCGCCGGACGCTGCCGCTCCACGCGCCGGTGCCAATCCCGTCACGGCGATCGAACCGGGCGGCGTGAAGGGCAACGCCTGCCAGACCGCCAGGGCCTGCCAATTGGTGTTTGCCTGGGCGAGGTCGCCGGCCGCCGTATACAGGATCCGGTTGCCGCCAAATGCAGGGGTGAAGGCGATGTTCAGGACCAGTGTCAGTGTCGTCCCGTTGCCTGCGGCAGAGACCAGGTTGACCGCGCACTGGCTGTTCTGAATGGTGCTCGTGCTTCCGAGCGGCACGGAGCCGGCGTACAGCCCTTCCGAATGGCCCCCGTCATTTACCAGATAGAGGGTGGCGAGCGGCACGGAGTAAGCCAAATAGCAGGCATTACGTCCATCGAGGAAGTTGTTGATCAGCACATTTACGACGTTCAGGAACTGATAGCCGGAGGGATGCGAGAATTGAAAGGTGAAAGTCTGGGCGCCGGCCGCTCCGGCCGCGGGCGTCTCCGCCACCACCACGGGTGATCCACTCAGCGCTATGTAGCCGGCGTCCGAATTGGTCGAGAATGGATCCTGGCTCGGCTGGTCGCCGCTCACATCCGCCGAGTCGTCCAGCGGGGTCCCGGGCGGCGTCGACGGTGGCACCTGTGTCATGATGGTCACGGATGCGGTGGCCCCTGGATTCAAAGTTCCGCAAGCGGCCTGGTATTGATTGCCCGACAGGCTGCAGCTCATACAGGTGGTCGTACAACTAAGGGGGTTCTGACCCGAGGAAATATTGCCGCCTATGGTGGCGTTAGTCAGCGGGGTGGATGAGTTATTAGTCGCCGCAACGGTGTTGCTGTAATTCGATCCGGCGCTGGGGTCCGCGCCCGGTACGACGGCCGTCTTTGAGTGGGTGACCCTGACATCTACCGGCGACGGCGGATTCGAAGGGTCCTGATAGCGCGGGACTGGGGCCGTGGCGTCGGCCTTGATCACCAAACTCACAGGCGCCAGGGTCCCGGTCACCTGGATCTGGTTGAGGTCTCCAGTAAGGGCGTTGACAAACAGCAGCGAAAACGTCCAGGTCTCGATTTGCGTGGCATCGGCAGTCAGCACGAGCCAGGTTGCGGTAGCGGAGCCTCCGCTGAGGATCAGTTGCTGGTATTGTCCACCCGCGAAGGGGATTCCCGGCAGCGGCGTGCCGCCGAAACCGCTGCTGTCGGCGTTATACAACTGCGCGCGGTTTGCCCCTTCGGCAGGAAATATCGGCGCATACACCTGAACGGTGGCGGGCACATTACTCAAGACGACACGGAGGCGGGTCACGGACGCCTGGAACGACGTGGCCGCGGCTTCCTGGAATACCGCGGGCAGGAGAGCCTGTGCGCCGCCCGTGGGCGGAGCAGCCTGGATTCTGGTGAAGATGAGCGAGGGCGCGGCCATAGCCATGGTCTGGACGGCGTTGACAACGGGCACTGGCGACAGCGAGTCGAGACCGATCTGACCCGTGATCGACGTGGGCTGGAGATTTCCCGGGAGGGCGTACAGGCTGGCATCCGCGCGCACCTTCGAAATCCGCACAAGGGCCGTGCCATCGGCGGCCGGCTGGATGGTAATTCCCGGCCACCGGACAATGTTGTAACCCATCACGCGCGCGCTCTGCGCGGTGGGAACGCCGTTCACCGTTAACACAGCGTCCGGGACGTTGTTGGTGAGTTGGTTGGTTACACTGGTGTTCAGGGTCAGTACGATGTCAGTGACCACGGGGCCCGTCAAGCCCCTGCACTGCAGCAGGTAGTCGCCCAGCATTTCGGTGCGGCCCTCGAGGGCCACCTGCGGTGCGGACGGAACGCTGCCGGTGCAACTGACAGTAGGGCCGCTACCGACTTGAGTGACCGTGTAGGGCTGGTTGGCGATGACGAGCGTAGTAGCGCGCGGAGTGGACGACGGATTCGCCGTCACGGTGTAGGCAACGGTTCCATTGCCCGATCCGCCGGCGGGAGGCGTGATGATGACCCAGGAGGCGCCGCTCCCGGCGGTCCAGGGGCAACCGGGAGGCGCCTGTACAGACGCGGTACCGCCGCCGCCGGCGGCTATGAATACCTGGCTCGCGAACGGCAGGGACTCGATGCAGTTCGTTCCGGCCTGGATCACGATGAATGACTGCGCGCCGATGGCGATCGTTCCGGTACGGCCGGTGGCGGTAGTGTTGGGAGATACGGTGTAGCCGAGCGTGCCGCTACCGGTGAGCGTGTTAAAGCCGGAAATCCACGGGACCGTGGTCGCTGCCGTCCACGTGCAGTCGTTGCGGGAAGCGGTCACGGCGATGCTGCCGGAGCCGCCACTGGCGGCGAAGCTTGCGCTGAACACCGCGACGGTAAAAGAGCACGACTGGCCGGGTAAGTTTACCGTGAAGGGCGCCCCCGCCGTGGCGCCTCCCGCAGTTGCCACCGTGACGATGGCCGTGCCCGTACTGGCCAGGAGGGTCGCCGGAACCGCCGCGGTGACCTGAGTCGAACTGACAAAGGTTGTGACCAGAGCCGTAGGGTTCCACTGAACTGTGGCGCCGGGGCTGAATCCGGTACCGTTGACTGTGAGGGTGAAAGGCGGGCTGCCGGCAGCAGCGGTGTTGGGGCTGAGCGAGGTGATGGTGCGGGGACCGGCGGGCGCAACCGTCTGGGTGACCGGCTGGGATGTGCTGGGAGCGTCGGAGGCATCTCCGTTGTACGTGGCGGTCAGGGTGTGGCCGCCGGCTGTGAAGCTGGTGCCGGTGAGAGTGGCAGCGCCGTTGAACAGAGTGATGACGCCCAGCGAGCTCGCGCCATCGAAGAAAGCGACGGTGCCGGTGGCAGTGGCGGGTGTCACGGTGGCGGTGAGGGTAACGGATTGGCTGACGGCAGACGGATTGGGAGTAGCCGCAAGAGTGGTGGTGGTGGACTGCGCGGTCACGGTCTGGGTAAGGGCGAAGGATTGACTCAAAGCGAAGGTGGAATCTCCACTGTAGGAGGCGGTGAGGGAGTGACTGCCGACGGTGAGATTGTTGGTAGCGAGAATGGCGGCGCCGTTGCTGAGAGCGATGGCGCCCAGGGAGTTGACACCATCAAGGAATGTAACGGTTCCGGTGGCAGTGGAGGGCGTTACGGTGGCGGTAAGAGTTACGGACTGGCCGGCGGTGGAGGGTTGAGGATTGGCAACGAGCGTGATGGTGGTCGATTGAAGGGACACGGCCTCAATGACTGTATTGGACTGACTTAAAGCGTAATTAGTATCTCCGCCATATGTGGCGTTCAGGGTGTGGCTGCCCACGGTGAGATTGTTGGTGGTGAAAGTCGCGGTTAGGCCGGACACATTGCCGGCGCCGATCTGGTTCCCGTTATCGTAGAATGTGACGGATCCCGTCGGGCCGGGGCCCCCAAGGGTTGCGCTCAGGGTCACGGTCTGGCCAACCTGCGCGGGGTTCGGCATGCCCAACAGGGTGAGGGAGGTCGGGATCTTATTCACGATCTGAGTGAGCGATCCGTTGCTCGTGGCGTAGTCCTCGTTGCCTTTGTAGAAGGCTTGCAGGTTGTGGCTGCCGGGCGCAAACGCGGCCAGTCCGGGGCCGGGATTCGGGGGGGAAATTTTCGCGATTCCGCCGGACAGTCCGACCGTGCCTAACGTGGCCGCGCCGTCCATGAAGGTGACGAATCCGGTGGCTGCAGAGGGTGACACGGTGGCGGTCAGAGTGAGCAAGTCGCCGGCAATCGAAGGGTTCTCCGAGCTGGACAACAAGGTGGAGGTCGGAATCTTGTTCACGGTCTGATTGACGGCCGGCGAGGTACTCGATAGGTAGTTCGTACTGCCGAGGAAGTTGGCCTGAATGCCGTGTACGCCGACTGTCAGCGCCCCAGTGCCGATGCTGGCGGTTCCATTGGACAGACTCGCGGTTCCATAGATCTGACTGGTGTCAACGTCTACGAACTGCACGGATCCAGTGGCACTGGAGGGTAACACGTTGGCGCTGAGGGTCACGGTTTGGCCGAAGATGGAGGGATTGGGCATGCTCGAGATGTTGGTGTTGGTGAGGAACGGCTGTACGGTCTGAGTGGCCGGCGCGGAAGAGCTGCCGAAGAAATTTCCATCGCCGTTGTAGAAGGCGGTCAGGGTGTGGCTGCCGACCGGCAAAGTGGACGTGGTGTAAGTTGCGGTTCCGGCGATTACATTAACGTCATAGGGGGGAACGGGTAGCCCGTCGCTGAAGAAGCTGACGGTCCCGCCAGGGGCGGGTGACATGACGCTGGGAGAGAGCGTCGCGGTAACGGTTACGGTCTGGCCGGGGTTAGACGGATTGGGTGCGGATGAAAGGCCTATTCCGCACGTGGCCTTGACGACCTGGCTCACCATGTTCGTGGTGTAGTCGCATGATTCGAAGCAAAAATACGCAACCAGGGAATGCGTGCCCAACGAGAGGGTGGAGATCTGCAACGTCGCGGTTCCCATGCCATCCACACTGTTGGTGCCAATCTGCGTCGAGCCGTCGTAGAAGAGGACGTATCCGGAGTAGCCACCGCTGCGGTTTGCGGTCAAGGTGATCGACTGGCCGAGAATGGAGGGGTTGGCGGAGCTGGAGAGGGTTTGCGCCGAGGCAAACACACCCCAAACCGCTACCAATGCGAGTAGCCGAATCCAGCGAAATCGATTCATAGGCCGCCTCCTCGCTGCAAGCTCTCCATCCGAGCGTTCCGCTTCGGGCCATCCCCGACCGGCTGGCGCGGCGTGGCCAGCGGTGTATGCATGGCCGGGTTCTCCTCACCTTCAGCTACGAAAGAAAATGCTGGAACGGATTCCCGCAGCCCTCCCCGGCATCCCGGAAACAGTCAGTATACAAGGCCATTGTCGGCGAAACACCACCTGAACAGGTGGCAACACAAGCCGATCCCATGGCTTAGAGAACGTAAAGGACGCGGAAAAGCCGGTTGTGTTTGGGTCAAAACGGCGGCCACGCGGCAGACGCTGGATGGCAAACATCCAGGCGGCTGGGTGCCGGAGCAGAAAACGGAGGCGATCCGGGCATACACGAGACCATCGAGGCCGGCAAATCGGCGGACCTGGCGGTGCTGTCTTCGACATTCTGGCGATTGACCCGGCGCGGATCGCGGACGTGAATGTGGCGCTGACCGTGTTCGACGGGAGGATTGTGTACCGGCGGTAGTGGCCACTCTCGGGCGGTTGGAACACTCGGCCAGGCGGCGAGACCGGTACTCATGGGCCAGGGCGCACAACGGAAGATGAAAAGAGGCGTCTCGATGAGCGAAAACCGATCCATGGCGGCAACGTCTCTGGCGGCAGAAACGTCTGGGCTCGATGAAATCCTGCCCCACTGAGAAAGTTGGCAGGCGAAACCGCATGCCCCACCAAGCGTTGAGATGCCTGGCGTAATGTTTCGGTGAAAAGGGACTTGTTATCTCCTTTTCGTTGTGTTAGCGTCATCTGCATGGAGGAAGTGTTGGTCCGGTGCAGCAGTTCACCCTCGCTGTCGCCAGCGCGCGCAGAGGCGCGCTGACGGAGAATTCTGGTGGAGTTTCCGATTGCGGATCGTAATCAATTTCGTTGGCGTGCTGGGGTGCCTGCTCGCACCCGTGGCCGCGTACTCGCAGTCGGCGGGTCAGGGAGCGGGGAGCGCGGCGACGGTTCCGGAGCCGACCACCTCGGGCGAGGCGGCGCACATGCCCGATTGGTTGAAACTCGATCTCCAGGTGCGCGGACGCCTGGAGAGCGACATCGGCTTCAAGACGGTGAAAGGCGTCGACGATACCGAATACGAGTCGCGCCTGAGAGTTGGGCTGGGGTTCGAAGCAGCCCCCTGGCTGCATTTCTATGTGCAGGCGCAGGACGCTGAGGTGGCCGGCTTCAATCGGGGAACGCCGCCGGCCAGCTTGGCCGACACGATGGATTTTTACCAGGGATACGTGGAATTGGGCAGCATCGAGAACAGTCCCTGGTCGGCGCGGATCGGGCGGCAGGAGCTGAATTACGGGGAGATGCGCCTGATCGCCAGTTCGCCCTGGTCGAACAGCGAGCGCACGTTCGACGCGGTGCGGCTGCGCTACAACCACCCTGGGGTCCACCTGGACTGGTTCGCCTCCGCCTTGGTAGTGCAACTGCAGCCGCGCTTCGATCATCCGCAGCTCAAGAACGGCTTCTACGGGTTCTATTCTTCGTTTGACCGTCTGATCCGCAAGGTGGTGGTAGAGCCGTATGTCTTGTGGAAGGTGCAGGATGGCGTAAAAGGCGAACTGGGTCCGGCCGGTGCGGAGAGCGAGTACACATCGGGCATCCGGGTGGCGGGCTCGCTGATCGGACGCACTACGTTCAGCGTGGAGCAGGCCTTTCAGCGCGGCCATTATGCCGAGGACCGCATCAGCGCGTGGGCGGGGCACTACAACGTCGGCGTGCCTTTGCCGGTGAGAGTATGGGCGCCGCGGTGGTTCCTGGAGTTCAATCACGCGTCGGGTGACAACGCCAAGGACGGCACGCGCGGCACGTTCGATACCCTGTACCCCAATAACCACGACAAGTACGGACTGATGGATCGCTTCACGTGGCGGAATCTCAACGATGCGACCACCGCGGCGGAGTTCAAGCCGGCCAAACGGTGGACGTCGAAGGTGGCGTTCCACTACCTCTGGCTGGCCAACAAGAACGATGCGATCTACACGACGAGCGGCGTCAACGTGCAGTGGAAGGGCGCCACCAGCAGCCGGCTGGGACCCGAGTTGGATCTGCAGACTTCGTATTCCTTCAACCGCCATCTGGATATCAGCGGCGGTTACGGGCGCCTGTGGGCCGGTGAGTACATTCGGCACGCGACCAGCTATACGGCCAGCTCGTACCCCTACGTGATGTTTCTGTACAAGATGTAGGGCGCGCGGCTACCGCTCCCTCACGGGGTGCCCTCAGGGCCCGGCTCCGTTCAGAGCCACAACCGTCCCTCGCCCTTGGCGAGCAAGGGAGTGGTCTTGGCTAAGGCCCACGGCGGGCTACAATCGGGAGCGGATATGTTTTCCGCCCGATTTCATTGGGACCTTCGGCCGAACCGCATTACCGAGGCGATCGAGGCCAAACGGCGCGCGGGGGCGCCGATCCTCGACCTCACCGAGTCGAATCCTACGCGCGCCGGCCTGAGCTATCCGACGGAGATCGTGGACGCGCTCGCCGATCCGCGGATGCTGGTCTACGAGCCGGCGCCCGCGGGAATGAGCGAGGCACGGCAGGCGGTGTCGGCTTACTACGCCCTGCGCGCGCAGCAGGTGGACGCGGAGCGTATCCTGCTGACGGCCAGCACCAGCGAAGCATACGCCTACCTGTTCAAATTGCTGTCGAATCCGAACGACCGGGTGCTGGTGCCGCGGCCTTCGTATCCGCTGTTCGAATTCCTGGCGAACCTGGAATCCGTGGCGGTCGATCAATATCCGCTGATGTTCCACGGTGGATGGACGATCGACATGGAAGCTCTCGCCGCCGCGGTTACGGAGCGCACGCGCGCGGTGGTGCTGGTGAATCCCAACAACCCGACGGGCTCCTACGTGAATTGGCCGGAACTGCATGCGCTGGTGCGATTGTGCGCCGCGCGCGGGATCGCGCTGATCTCGGACGAAGTCTTCTCGGACTATGCGTTCGCGCCCGATGTGGCGCGGGTGAGCACGCTGGTGGGTGTGGAGGGTTGCCTGACGTTTTCCATGAGCGGGCTTTCGAAGATTGCGGGACTGCCGCAGATGAAATTGGGCTGGATCGTGGCCAGCGGGCCGGAGGCGCTGCGCAAGGCGGCGATGGAGAAGCTGGAGTGGATCGCCGATACGTACCTTTCGGTGAGCACACCGGTGCAGTGCGCGGCGGGCAAGCTGCTGCGGGCGGGCGAGGCGGTGCAGCGTCAGATCCGGGACCGGACGTCGGCCAACCTGGAGGTGGCGCGCGATTTGCTGGCCGGGTCGGCGGCCAGCATTCTGGCGGTGGAAGGCGGATGGTATATCACGGTGCAGGTGCCGCGCATTCGCAGCGAAGAGGAGTGGGTGCTGGGGCTGCTCGCGGACCGGGATGTGCTGGTGACGCCGGGCTTCTTCTTCGACTTCGAATCGGAGGCTTACCTGGTGGTTAGCCTGCTGACGGAGCCGGGAGTGTTCCGGGAAGGGATTGGGCGCATCGCCCGGGAGGTTGGATAAAACCTCAAAAACGGCTGTTCGAGATCGCTGAACTGCAGCAAGGTTACTTCACCGCCAAACAGGCCAAAGCCGCCGGATTTGCCGAGAACACGCACCCCTATCACGTGCGGGTGGGGAACTGGAACCGCGAGCACCGTGGTATCTACCGGCTCGCCCAGTATCCATGGACGGATCGGCCCGACCTCGTCCTATGGTCGCTATGGTCCCGAAACCGGAACGAGGAAATCGAGGGGGTATACAGCCACCACACGGTGCTCAGCTTTTACGATCTGTCGGACCTGAATCCGGCAAAGCTTCACATGACCGTTCCAACGGATTTTCGGCGCAACTGCGAAATTCCGGGCATCCTGGTGCTTCATTATGCCGACCTGCCCGAGAGTGACGTCCGGACGGGGCAGGGCTTCAATCTTACTACCCCTCTGCGCGCTGTTCTTGACCTGATTGAGGCCCGCACGGTCGAGCCGACTTTCATCCTCCAGGCGCTGGTGCAGGGTTTCGACCGCGGCCTGATCACTCATCATCAGATTGAGAACAGGCAAATGAGCGGACCTGCGTGCAAGTTCGTTGAGGAAACGCTGCGGCTTGCTGCATAATGCCGTTACCCAGATCATATGCGACGGCGGAAGCATTCCGGAGGGCACTGGAAGAACGCCTGAAGAGAACGTCTGTGGCCGATCGGATCGATCTCAACGCCCTGAGGCGGCGGGTGTCATTCGACCGCTTGCTGGCGAGGCTGTTCCGGGAAGAAACAGTGCCATGGGTTTTGAAGGGTGGGTATGACACTGGAGTTGCGGTTTACGGCTGCTCGATCCACGGTGGACATAGTCCTGACGGTGCAGCAAGTCGTGTTCGGCAAGGCAGCGGGTGCTGACCAGAACGAGGTGGTACGCAAGATGCTGCAAAGCGCGGCCGACTTCCCTCTCGCTGATTGGTTCGAGGACAAGATCGGACCGCCCGTCATGGATCTGACCGCCACGCCGTACGGCGGTGCTCGCTATCCGGTCGAAGCCCGTATGGCCACGCGCATTTTCACCAAATTCCACCTGGACGGCGGCATCGGTGACGTGGTGATGCAGCCGTTGGAAACGATCGAGTGCCGGGACTGGATGGGATTCGCCGGCATCGAACGGTCGCGTGTCCGGGCGATCTCTCGCGAGCAGCAGTTCGCCGAGAAGATTCATGCCTGCACGCTCCCGCGGAGCTCTGCAACATTTCGTTCGACGTCTACGACTTAACCCTGCTTTCAGCGCTTGCCGTACTTCTGGATCGCGCTCTCAAAGCCCGGTCCGGCGGCGCCGAGATCCTCCGGGGTCATCGCCGGACGGACCGTGAGCTTCGCGTTGAAAGCCAGAAACCACGGTTCGGCTATGGCCGGCAACTGGGAAGAATTCTGCATGTCGAAGAAAATGTACCCGGTCCGCTCGCCATTGTCCTCCGCGAAGTAGGCGGCCTCCGGCTTCAGATCGGCGAGGATCGATTGAATCGTACTCCCCAGGGTTCCGTTGAGAACGGCGGCATTGGCCGGTTCCACGGGGAGCGAGACTTTGAGCATCATGCGCATGAACAGTGCCCCTCCAGAGGGCAAGGAGGCAGTATAGCATTGCTTACTCGTAGCGCAAGGCCTCCATCGGATCCACTTGCGCCGCGCGCCGCGCCGGCACATAGGCCGCGAGCAGTCCGACGGCCAGCATCGCCACTGCGCCGAAAGCCACGGTCATCGCGTCCCCGGCCGTGAGATCCGGGACGGCCCCGGCGGCCAGGCGCTCGGCGGCCATCGCGATGGGGATGCCGATCGCGAGCCCGGCCATCACCATCAGCAGCGCTTCCCGCAGCACCATGCGGATCACGTCGAGACGATCCGCGCCCACCGCCATCCGGATGCCGATTTCGTTGGTGCGGCGGGCTACGGTGTACGCCAGCAGTCCGTACAGACCAATCGCCGCCAGCAGCGATCCCAGCGCGCCGAAGAGGCTGGAGAGCAGGGCGATCAGGCGCTCCTGCACGATGGATGCGTCGATGTGCTCGGCCAATGTAGTGACCTTGCCCACGAGCACGGTCTTCAGCAGATCGCGCACCTCGCGCCGGACTTCTCCGGCGATTTGCCCCGGAGGCACCACGGTGCGGATGACGAACTGCGAATCCGGGCGCGCCCTTTGAAAGGTGGACAGGTAGGTGGTCGCGTTCGTCACTTCGCGGATTTCGACATACTTCGAGTCGCCCACGACGCCGATAATCTCGTACGAGTCTGTATGGTCCGGCAAAGGCGTGACGTATCGGCCGAGAGGGTTGGCAGCGCCGAAGGCTTCGCGCGCCAGCGTCTGGTTGATGATGGCAACGTGCGGCGACCCCGTCCGGTCCTGGAAGGTGAAATCGCGGCCGGCCAGGAGCGGCATGCCCATGGTTTCGAAATAGCGCGGCGCCACCCAGTTCCTCCAGACATGCAGTTGGACAGGCGACCCTTTCACCGAAGCGGCGCCATCCGATCCGCCGCCCGACATGGGGGCAATCCGGACAATGCTTGCCGAACGCACGCCGGGAAGCCCTTCGAGGCGGGTCAGCAGGCCCTGGTAGTCGCGCGCAAGCCGGTCGTCCTGGTAGCCGCTGTGCGATGGGTCGAGCGCCACCATCAGCACACGGTCGCGATTGATCCCGATGTTTCGATGCTCCAGGCTCGCCAGGTGGCGCACGAACATTCCGGCGGCGGTGAGCAGCACCACCGAGAACGCCACCTGGGCAACGATCAGGCTCTTGCCGAAGAGCCGGCGCGTACTGGTCTCGCCGCTACGCGCCGAGTCGCGAAGAGGCAGCGCGCGAACCGCCGGGACCATCCCGAACAAGACGCCGGTGAGCATTGCCACGGCGGCGGTGAACAGCAGCACGCGGCCATCCGGCCTGACCTCGAGGTCGATGGGCACCCTGCCGGTGGCCATGATGCGCACCAGGGCATCGCTTCCGGCATAACCCAGCACCACGCCCAGCGCCGCGGCTACGCCCGATAGGAGCAGCGATTCGGTCAGCAACTGCCGCACCAGCCGAAGGCGTCCCGCGCCAAGAGATACGCGCAACGCCATCTCGCGCGGGCGCGCGGCCCCCCGCGCCAGCAGCATGCCGGCGACATTGGCGCACGCGATGGCGAGCAGCAGGCCGACGATGGCCATCAGCACCAGCAGCGGTTGGGAGAACTCGTCGCGCATCCGCGAAAGACCCGCCCCGGCCGGCTCGATGTCGATCGTCCAATCCGGAATCTTGGACTCGGGCCGATCGGCCGCCTCGATCTCCAGGGTCTGCCGGAAGAGGACGTTCATCTCGGCGCGTACCTGTTGGAGCGAGACGCCGGGCTTGGTCCGGCCCATGAGTTGCAGCCATTTGTACCCGGCGTCGCTGGTGTAGCTCTCAGGCCGGATCAGGGGCTCCAACGCAAGGGGCACGAAGATGTCCTCGGACCATCCGACCTGCAGGCCTGTAAATCCCGGCGGAGCGACGCCGATCACGGTGACCGGCACGTTCTCCACCGTGATCTTCCTGCCGACGATGCCGGGGTCCAGGCCCAAACGGTTTTTCCAGTACAGCCAGCTCACCACCGCCACGCGGGCCGGCGAGCCCATGCGATCGTCTTCGGCCGAGATAAGACGCCCGCGCGCGGCCTGGATTCCGAGCATGGAAAAGTAGTTGCCCGTGACATACTGGCCCTCGATCTTTTCCGCTTCGAGGCCCTCCGCCTTCGTGTAGAGGCGGTCCCGGTTGGACGCCATCAGCTCCGACAAGGTGCGGTTGCGATCGCGGAGGTATTGGTAGGTCTGCCAGGAGAAGGCGTTACCGTGGTGGTCTTTGACGCGCCTGGTCAGCACTTCCACCAGGCTTTGCGGTTCCTTCACGGGAAGCGAACGCAGCATCAGCACGTCGATGAGGCTGAAGATCGCTGTGTTGGCGCCGATGCCCAGCGCCAGCGAGAGCACGGCCACGGCCGTGAATCCGGGACTGCGGCGCATGGTGCGCAGCCCGTAGCGCAGGTCCTGCACCAGCCTTTCGAGCGAATTCCATCCCCACATTTCGCGCGTGACCTCCTTCACCAGGGCGGTACTGCCGAACTCGCGGCGGGCGGCGGATTCGGCGGCTTCCGCGGGCTCACCACGTGCGATCCGGTCCTGCTTCGACATGGCGAGGTGGGCGCGGATCTCTTCATCCAACTCGTCGTCGCGCCGGCTCATTACTCGTATCGCAAGGCCTCCATCGGGTCCACGTGCGCCGCGCGCCGCGCCGGCACATAGGCGGCGAGCAGTCCGACGGCCAGCATCGCCGCAACGCCGAAAGCTACGGTCAGTGCGTCGCCGGCCCTGAGGTCCGGGACAGCCCCGGCGGCCAGGCGCTCGGCGCCCATCGAGAAGGGGATGCCGATCGCGAGCCCGGCCATCACCATCAGCAGCGCTTCCCGCAGCACCATCCGGACCACGTCGATGCGCTGCGCTCCAATCGCCATCCGGATACCGATTTCATTGGTGCGGCGGGCCACGGTGTACGCCAGCAGACCGTACAGTCCGATCGCCGCGAGAAGCGATCCCAGCGCGCCGAAGAGGCTGGAGAGCATGGCGATCAGGCGCTCCTGCACGATGGATGCGTCGATGTGCTCGGCCAATGTAGTGACCTTGCCGATGAGGACGGTCTTCAGCAGATCGCGAACCTCACGCCGCACGGCCGGAACGATTTGCACCGGGGGCACCGCGGTGCGGATGACGAACTGCGAGGCAGGGCGTGTCTGCTGGAACGTGGCGCGGTACGCGGTCGCCGGAGTCGCCTCGCGGATCTCCAGGTACTTCGCATCCCCAACCACCCCGATGATTTCGTACCGGTGGTCGTCCCCGTCAAAAGTGACATGGCGGCCGAGAGGATTCGCCGCGCCAAAGCCAACGCGCGCCATAGTCTGATTGATGATGACGGCGAGGGGCGAGCCCACCCGATCCTGAAAATTGAAATCGCGGCCCGCCACCAGCGGCATGCCCACGGTTTCGAAGTACCGTGGCGCAACCCAGTTTTTGTAAACGTACGGGTGCACGTTCGATCCCTCGACTGATGCGGTGCCATCCGACCCGCCGCCCGCGATCGGCGGCATCCAGCAGATGCTCGCCGAGCGCACCCCGGGAAGCTCTTCCAGGCGCGCCAGCAATCGCTCGAAATCGCGCGAGAGTTCGTCGTCTTGGTAACCGCTGTGCGACGGATCGAGCGCGACCATCAGCACGCGGTCGCGGTTGATTCCGAGGTCGCGATTCTCCAGGCTGGCCAGGTTGCGCACGAACATCCCGGCGGCGGTGAGCAGCACCACCGAGAACGCCACTTGAGCCACGATCAGGCTCTTGCCGAAAAGCCGGCGCGTCCGCGTCTCGCCGCCGCGGCCGGAGTCCCGAAGGGGCAGCGCGCGAACCGCGGGAACGAGGCCGAACAAAACACCGGTGAGCAGGGCAACCGCTGCGGTGAACAACAGCACGCGGGCGTCCGGCCGGACACTCAGCTCCACCGGGAACCGTCCGGTAGCCATGATGCGCACTAGCGAGTCACTGCCGGCATACGCCAGCAGCACACCCAGTGCGGCGGCCACCGCGGAGAGCAGCAGCGATTCCGTCAGCAACTGGCGCACCAGTCGAAAGCGTCCCGCGCCGAGCGAGATTCGCAACGCCATTTCGCGCCGCCGCGCGGCCCCGCGTGCCAGCAGCATGCCGGCAACGTTGGCGCAGGCAATCAGCAGCAGCAGCCCGACGATGGCCATCAGCACCAGCAGCGGTTTCGAGAACTGGTCGCGCAGCCGCGAAAGCCCCGCGCCGGCCGGCGCCACGTCGATGCTCCAATCGGGGACCGTGGCCTCGTGCCGATCGGCCGCCTCGATCTCCAGGGTCCTGCGGAACAGGACATTCATCTCGGCGTGGACTTGTTCCATCGAGACGCCGGGCTTCATCCGTCCGATCAGTTGCAGCCACTTGTACCCGGCGTTGCTGGTATAGCTCTTGCGGTGGATCAACGGCTCCATCGCCAGCGGCACGAAGATGTCTTCGGTCCATCCGACCTGTGTGCCGAAGAACTCC
>Ga0209415_10010741_pt1 | contig 15508 bp, 11 predicted proteins | sample PeaSoiSIISIP2007_FD_187696 | JGI IMG/M metagenome (GOLD analysis project Ga0209415, IMG submission 187696) | Peat soil microbial communities from Weissenstadt, Germany - SII-SIP-2007 (SPAdes) (version 2) | ecosystem: Environmental > Terrestrial > Soil > Wetlands > Peat | place: Germany... | reverse complement strand
TCAACACCATCAAGAGCCTGATGGGCGTCGACCTCGAGCGCATGGTGCCCAACCCCCGCGTCGGCCGCGCCTCGACCAACGGCGGCTACTGCGGACCCGCCGTGAAGCCCATCGCGCTCCACATGGTCGCCGCCATCGCGCGCGACGTGCCTAACCTGCCCATCTCCGGCATCGGCGGCGTGCAGACGTGGCGCGACGCGGCCGAGTTCCTCGCGCTGGGCTCGTCGACGGTGCAGGTCTGCACGGCCGTGATGCACCTCGGCTACCGCATCGTGGGCGACATGCTCGACGGCCTGAACGAGTGGCTCGACCAGCACCAGATGAAGAGCGTGCGCGAGCTCGTGGGGCGCGCGGTGCCCGCATACAAGGAGTGGGGCGAGCTGGACCTCTCGTACAAGGTCATCGCGAAGATCGACGACAGGACGTGCATCGGCTGCCAGAAGTGCGTCGTCGCGTGCCAGGACGGGGCGCACCAGTGCATCTTCACCGGCAAGGAAGACCGCGCGAGGCCACCCCACGCGCACGCCCCCGGGATGGCGAAGGCGCCGGTCCCCATGCCCATCGGTCTCCTCGCGGGTGACCGCGTGCCGTGGGTCGACGAGCCCGAGTGCGTGGGGTGCAACCTCTGCCAGCTCGTGTGCCCCGTGCCGGGGTGCATCACGATGGAAGAGGTGCCGAACGGCCCCGAGGAGACGTGGAACGACCGCGTCGCTGCGGGCCGCGGCAAGGTGGCCGGCGGGATCCACGACGGGTAACGTCGGGTCGTGGTCGCGCCGCCTTCGCTCGCCGACGCCATCGTGCTGGACCGCGCCGGACAGGGGCGGCGCCTCGGGTCCCTCTGGGAGACGCAGCCGTGCGTCGTCGTGATGCTCCGCCACTTCGGCTGCATCGGGTGCGACGTCACGGTGACCGAGCTCGCGCCGCGCCTCGCCGAGCTCCACGCTGCCGGGGCGCGCACCGTCCTCGTCGGCAACGGCGCTCCGGCGGCCATCGACGGCTTCGTGGAGCGGCACGCCCTCGGCGACAAGCCCGTCGACGTCGTCACGGATCCCACGCTGGCGGCGTTCCGCGCCGCGGGGCTCGTCCGCTCGGCGTGGGCGACCTTCGGCCCGCGCGCCATCGTCGACTACGTGCGCGCCATGGGCGCCGGCTTCGTGCCGCGCAAGACCGCGGGGGACAACCTCCAGCAGGGCGGCGCAGTCGTCGTCGACGCCGGGGGCCGCGTCGTCTTCCACCACGTCTCGAGGAGCCTCGGCGACCACGCCGACGGCTCGGATCTCGTCGACGCCGCGCTCGGCCTCGCCATCGGTCTCGCCCCCGCCGCGAGCCCCGTGCGAGTGTAGCCACCCGGAGGACGCGACATGGCGTACCTGCTCCACGCGGCGAACGTGCTCTACCTGCTCTCGTACCTGGTCAAGGACATCCTGTGGCTGCGCCTCCTCACGGTCGTCGCCGGCGTGCTCCTGATGACCTGGGCCTTCCTCCAGCCGCAGCCCGTCTGGGCGAGCCTCGCGTGGAACTCCGTCTTCCTGTGCATCAACCTCTACCAGAGCTGGCTGCTCGTCCTCGAGCGACGCCCCGTACGCCTCTCGGAGCGCGAGACGCTCCTCTATCGCCTGGCCTTCCGGTCGCTGACGCCGCGCGAGTTCGTGAAGCTGCTCGCGCTGGGTCGCTGGGAAGAGGCTTCGGCCGAGACGCGCATCGTGGAGCGGGCGCGGGGGCTGGACCGGCTGATGGTCATCGCGTCGGGCCGCACCGCGGTGAAGGTCCCGGGCCGCGTCGTCGAGCTCGGCGAGGGGCGGTTCGTGGGCGAGATGAGCTTCATCACGGGCGAGGCGCCGACGGCGGACGTCGTGGCCATCGACGCCATCCGCTACGTGTCGTGGCCGAAGGCGGAGCTGAAGACGTTCCTCGCGCAGCACCCGCCCCTCCGCGCCGCGTGGCAGGCGGTGCTCGGCGCGGACCTCGTCAGCAAGCTGCGGGCGGCGTAGCTCGCGGTCGTCTCAGACGGGCTTGCCGCGCATCCCCGCGAGGCTCGCCTGCCTCGCGCGGTCCGCCTTGCGGGCGAGGCGCTCGGCGCGCTTGCGGGCCTGCTCCGGTCCCTCGCCCGTCCCCCGGTCGACCCACTCCAGCGCGCGCACCGGCTCCCGCACCCAGTGCTCGTAGAGCTTCGCCAGCTCCAGCCGCACCGACGCGTCGTCCACCGCCGCCGCCAGCGATTCGAAGTCCGCCAGCGCGCTCGCCCTGTCGCCCCGCGCCTTCGCGATGTCCGCCCGCGCGCGCAGCGACTCCGGCGTCGCCTCCCGCTCCACGGCGGACTCGGCCGCCACACGCGCCCGGTCGAGCGCCCCTGCCCTTCGCAGCGTGCGCGCGACGCCCACCACGTCCGCCACCGCGAGCTCCCCGTGCAGCGGCTCGCCGTAGAGCCCCACCAGCGCCGCCATCGCCACGACGTCCCACGCGTTGTGCTCGATGACGCCGAGCAGCGCGCCCGCGTCCCCCGTCCGCAGGAAGTGCAGGTAGCACGCGCTCACGTCCCCCGACTCCACGTCGTCGATCCGCTCGAACCCGAGGACGTCCCGCTCGATGACCACGAGGCGGCACCCTTGCCCGAGCCGCTTACCGTGCACCCTCCTGGCGACGTGCAGGAGGTCGAGGTGCGGCGGCGAGGGCGGGGCCTCCATGCGGGCCATGGCGAAGCGCGTGCGAAGCAGCGGCATGTCGAAGCTCTTGCCGTTGAACGTCACCAGCATCGACGCCGCCGCGAGGCGCTCGCGCAGGCGCTCCAGCATCGGCGCCTCCTCGCCGAGGGCGCGCACGAGGAGCTGCTCGAGGACGAGCGCCCCCTGGTCCCACCACGCCAGGCCGACGAGGAACGCGACCGTCCCGGTGCCCCCCGCGAGGCCGGTCGTCTCCGTGTCGAGGTAGAGGGCGCGCTCCGGATCGCACGCGGCCAGCGACGGATCGAGGGCGAGGAGCGCGAGGAGCTCCGCGCTGGCGATGCGACCGGGACCGAGGAGGGCGCGCCCGGTCCTGTGAGCCGGCGAGAGGCGCTGCGCGCGCACGTGCAGCGCGCCGAGGGCTGTGTCGAGCGTCGCGAACGGGAGGTCGACCGTGTCGACGGGCGGCGGCGGGAGGGGGGCGCGCCTCGCCGTGCGCTCCAGGGTCGCCTGGATCCGGGTGCGAAGGTCGGCCAGTACATCGGCGCGCGGGGCCATGGGGGCAGGTCTCGAAGCGCCCGTCGGGCCTGCGGAATCGAGCCGGAGGAGCTTGTCGCGGAAGGACACGGCCACCTTCCTCGACGGTACATCGGTTCAGTGCCTCTCGCCAGCGGCGATCCCCCTCCTCGCAGCCGCCTGGGGCGCCCCGTCGCTCAGCGCCACGCCTCCCTCCGGCGTCTCCACGACCCCCAGCTCGCGCCAAACCCCCGCGAGGTCGATCGGCTCCCCCGCCACGGCGTCGTGCGCCACGAGGTCCGCGAGGACGTGCGTCCCCGTCGCCGCATCGCCGACGCGCACGAAGTCTTCCAGCCTCGCCGCGTGCGTCGCGTCGCCCAGCTCCGCCAGCGCCGCGCGCAGCACGTCGTCGAGCGAGCGTGCCCCGCCGGTAGCCTTGCGGATCCGCACGTCCGCCACCATCGCGAAGAGCGCCCCGCCCCAGTACGTCGAGTCGATGTCGTCGCGGTCGTCGAGCGCGGGCGGGTCCCCTGCCTTCCGCAAGCCTCGCGGCATGGATTCGGCGAAGTGGCGCCAGAGGTCGGCCTCGGGGATCCAGCCGGCGCGCGCGCGCAGGATGGGCTCGTAGTACGTCGCGAGCCCCTCCTCGAGCCAGTGGGCCTCCCCGACGAACGACGGCGTGCCCAGGTGGAAGAGCTCGTGCACGGCGACCCAGTCGGTGTGCATCGACGCGGGCCGCGCGTCCGTGCCGAAGAGGAGCACGACGGACGCGCCGGCCAGCGAGAAGACGCGTCCGAAGACGACGCCGTCGCCGCTGCGCGCCGGGACGACGAAGACCGTCGCGTCGACCGGGAATCGCCCGAAGAGGCCGGCCACGCACCCCGCCGCGCTCTTCACCCAGCCCACCGTCTCGGCGTCGCCCATCGCCAGCGGCTCGCCGAGGAGGACCACGTCGAGCGTCGCGCCCGGGACGTCGGCTCGCGCGCGCCGGAAGTCACCGAACGCCGTGTAGCTCGCCTCCCCCAGCTCTCGGGCGCGCAGGACGTATCCGCCTCCGGGTGCGCGTCGCAGCCCCGTGGCGAACCTCGCCGCGTCGCCGCCGCGCACCTCGACGCGCACGGTCGCGTCGCCCGCCGGCTCGGGCCGCAGCATCCACGTGGCCGCGGTTCCGAGGACCGCCCCGCCGACCCGCCGCGCGCAGTCCATGTGCCGGCACGACGCGGAGAGCGCGTCGAGGTCCACGGCGTAGCGCACCGTGCATCGCGTGCGGCAGGAAGGGGCCAGCCAGGCGCCTCCCGCGACGGGCAAGGGCCGGGCGCTGGCCCCCTCGACGAGCGACACGGACCGCAGCGCCGCCGTCGCCTCGGGCGCCACCAGCCGCTCGCTCGGCGCACGCTCGATGCGCGCCTCCACGTCGAGCATCCACGAGCCCGCGGGCGGCGGGGTGATGGCGTACGCGTACGCAGGCAGCGACGCGCCGGGGGATGCCGCTTCCCGGGCGCCGCAGGCGGTCACCAGGGCGACGACGGCGAGGGGCCACGCGGGTCGCACCTCGCGAGCATAGTGCGGGAGCGAGACGACCTAAAAGGCCAGGTCCGTCGCGTTCGCCTGGTTGTGCCGCACGGCCGACTTCGCCGCCGGCGCGCTCGCGGCAGGCGGCTGCCCGGGCTGCCCATTGGCCGACGCGCTCCCCGCGAAGCCCGCCTGCGCCTGCGAGAGCGCGGCCTCCTGCTCGCCGATGTCCTTGTCCACCGGGCGCGCGTACCCGCGGCTGGGCTGAGGCATCGCGGTGGCCGCCGCGACGGCCAGCGGTCCCGCGCTCGCGAGCTCCTTCTGACGTCGCGCGAGGGCGGCGCGCGCGTCGTCCCCCCGGCCCTTCTCGAAGAGCTCGTTGGCGTCGGTCAGGGCGCGCGCCGTGCGGCTCCGCTCGACCCGGGCCGACACGAACGGATCCAGCTCCCGCTGCGCGCTCCCGTCGCTCCGCACGTCGACCGCCAGCGTCCCCGCGCAGCGCCCCTCGTCGCGCTTCAGGACGTCGCGGTACGCGAGCGCCAGCCGCGCCACGGGCTCCGCGCCGTCGACGTCCGCCGGCACGTGCACCCGCAGGAGCACCGTCTTCTCCTCGCGCGCGTCGAACGTCCCCAGCGGCACGAGCACCCGGCCACCCTCGCGACGGAACGAGCGATCCAGCACGTCGTCGATGACCACGCCGGCCGCCGGCTCGATCGCCAGCTCGGCCCCGCTCGCCACGGCGGTCTCCAGCGTCCCCAGCTCCTCCTCGAACACCTGCGTCAGCGCGGTCGCGTCGGGGACGAACCAGTGCCGGCCGTTGGACTCCTGCGCGATCGCCGCCATCACCCGCTGGTCGAAGGCCAGGTCGACGCCGATGGTCGAGACTCCGATGCCGCGGTCGCGCGCCCGCGCCGCCAGCGAGCGCAGCCCCGTCACGTCGCGCACGCCGGTGGTCGCCTCGCCGTCCGAGATGAGCAGGATGCGCTTCACCTCGTCGCGCGGGCCCGGCGCCGCGTCGAGCTCGGCGGTGGCCGTCACGAGCGCGCACGAGATGCAGGTGTCGCCGCCCACGCGCATGGCGCGGATGGAGGCCTCCACGGTGGGGCGGCTCGACGCGTCGAGGACCGTCGGCGGCACCAGGACGCGCGCGGTCGTGTCGAACGAGACCACGGTGGCGCGGTCGCCGTCGTGCATGCGCTCCACCGCGCCCACGGCGGCGGCGACGGCGTTGCTCATCTTGAGCCCCGCCATCGAGCCCGAGCGGTCGACCACGATGGCCAGGTGCACGGGCGGCGGGGCGAGCTGCTGGTCGGGCGCCAGGTCGGCCCCCGTCACGGTGGCCAGGACGAACGTGCCCGCGTTGCCCCCGCGCGAGTCGCGCGCGATGGTCGCGTGCCCGACGCGCCCGTCGAGGAGCAGCGTCTTGCCGTCGATGAAGTGGGACGTGACGCTCGTGTCGGGGTCCGGGGCCGGGTCGGCCCGCCAGGTGCCCGGGCGGTCGGCCCGGGCGGACGGGGCAGGCAGGAGCATGGCCCCCCCGGCGGAACAGGCGACACCCAGAGCGGCCCAGAGAGCGAACGTGCGCACGCGCATGCGGCTTGTACGGGGCACAACGGAGGAGGATCTACGCCCCCTCGAGCCGCACCCCGGCCGCGTCGAGCAGGGCCCGCGACGGCTCGCCGCCCAGCAGGGCAAGGACGGCATCGGCGCGCACCCTCAGGTTTCGACCAGGCTCCGGCGAAGCCGGAGACCTGCCGTCTTCGACAGGCCTCGTGGGCCCGCAGCTGGCCAGCACCGCCCACCCCTCGTCCACGCGTTCCACCGTGCTCTCGAAGACGAGCCGCACGCGTCCGCTCGCGGCCAGCCGACGCACCTCATCGATGTTCCGCGCCCTCCCTCGCGCGAACCCGGCTCCACGGTAGGACACGGTGACCGTCGTCCCGGGTTGCCTCGCGAGGGCGACGACCGCCTCCATCGCCGAATCGCCCAGGCCGACCACGAGGACGTGCTTGCCGGCGAGCGCCCGCGCGTCCGACAGCGCGTAGACGACCCGCGTCGCGGCGGCGGGGGCGATCACGGCGTCGAGCGCTCGCGGCGTCCCGCGGCGACCGATGGCCAGCAGCACGCGGCCCGCCCGGAGCGAGCGCGCCCCTTCGGGGGTCTCGGCCGTGACGAGCAGGTTGCCCGCCTCGCCTGCGACACCGGTCACCCTGTGCTGCTCGCGGACCTCCAGGCGGTGTGCGCGGACGATGCGCGTCCACTGCGCGACGAGCTCCTCCTTCGTGCTCTCGCGGAGCCAGAGCCCCCCCTCCAGCGGCAGCTCGATGGGCGGATCGTGGACGATCTTGCCACGCGGGAAGGCGCGGATGGTCGCCGCGATCGTCGACTGCTCCAGGACGACGCAGGTGAGGCCGAGCTCCTTCGCGCGGAGCGCCGCCGCCAGCCCCGCCGGGCCCGCGCCCACGACGACGAGATCGACCCGCGCCGCGTCCGACGGCCCCAGGTTTCGACCAGGCTCCGGCGAAGCCGGAGACCTGCCGTCGCGGGCCAGCGCGGCCACTCGCTCGACGACCCGCGTGCCCTGCCCGATGGCGTTCCGGATGAGCGGCACGCCGGTGAGATCGCCCGCCAGGAAGACCCCGGGACGGTCGAGGCTCTCCAGGTGCGCGTCGACGCGAGGTCGGTCGGCGAGCGGCTCCCCCTCGGGCGCGAGGCGCAGCGAGCCGTTGGGGCACGCCTGCTCGCACGCCGCCACGCCGCAGCACTCGTCGGGGCGGACGACGACCGCGACGTGCTTCTCGACCGACAGCACGTCGAAGGGGCAGACGTCGACGCAGGCGTGGCAGCCGAGGCAGCGAGCCGCGTCGATGAGCGGAAGCCGGACCACCGCCGGAGCCAGCGGGACGGCCTTCGATGGGCTCGTCGTCCGGCGCCGTCGCCAGCGCAGGGCCACCGCGCTGCCCGCGAAGGCGAGCCCGCCGGCGCCGAGGCCCGAGCCGACCCAGAGCCACGGGGCCCTCGCCGGGGCCGCGACCGGCGCGGGCGCCTCGTCGATGACCCGGCGCGCCGCCTCCCAGGCCACGAAGCGGGCGGGCCCGTGCTGGTGGGCGCACTTGGCGTTTGACGTGGGTTGAGAAGCCAGCGGCTCGGCGGGGAGCTGGTGCTCGTCGAAGCATGCGTCGATCGACCCCGCGGGCCCGGAGGCGACGCAGGCCTGGATGGGATCGCCGTCGCGCGAGGCGTCGTGGCAGCGGGCGCACGCGGCGAGCGGCACGAGGGGGACGGTGGCTCCGGGGGGACCTTCGACGCGCACGCGGCTCTCCGCGCCGCCCCGCCATCGCACCGCATCGCCGTCGGTCGAGAACGTGACGCCCTCCGCGCCGCCGTGAGCCGTGTGGCACGTGGGGCAACCGAGCGCCCCGCGCGCGGCGAGCGCCTTGTGCGCCGGCCGCGTCGACGGGTGCGCCCCGTGGCACGTGACGCAGCCCTGCCCGGTCGCCGGGGCGTCGGCGCGACCGCCGTGGCATCCGGCGCACGGGACCGCCGCGAGCGCGTGCGGCCTCCCCAGCGGACCCGGCGCCGCGAGGGGACCGGCCGGGACCAGCAGCACCGCGAGGACGACCGTCACGCCGGCCGCCAGCGCCGCCAGCCCGAGCTGCCGGCCCCGGCGCACGTCGCTGCTCGCCTCCGGGCGCGCCGTCATCGCCCCCTCGTCACGAGCGCCACGTGCACCACCAGGAGAGCCAGCGTGACCGCCACCGCGACGACGTGCGCCGGCAGGCCGACGCGCAGCAGCGCCTGCAGCACCGACTGCGCCCGCAGCGCGCGCCGCTCCACGACGAGGCGGAGGAGGTCGTCGAGACCGTCCAGCGTCGCCGTCCTCGCGCCCAGCACGCCCTCCACGCGCGCCCGCAGCCGCTTCTCCTCGTCTCGCAACGTCCTGCCGCCGAGGACCAGCGCGAGCGCCCCCAGCGGCGCCCGCGCGTACGGCGCCAGCCAGCGCGCGTACACCGCCTTCATCGCCTCGCTCCGCCCCGTCAGCGCGCCGAACGCCCGCTCGTCGAGCTCGCGCGCCCGCGCCGGCAGATCCTCCAGGAGCCGCGCCCGCCTCTCCACCCGCGACAGCGCCCCCGGGATCAGCCGGTACGCGAGCGCCACCGCGATCCCGCTGGCGCTGGCCATCGCGAACGCCGCGAGCAGCGCCCCTGCCGCGTTCGCCGCGAGGTGCCGCCCCACGTGCGCCGCCACGATCCCGAGCGCCAGCGTCCCGAGGGCCATGTGCGCGATGGCGTGGGGCCTCACCCGCGACACCTCGGACTTCCCACGCGCCAGCCTCGTCCTCTTGACGACGGCGTACCCGGCAAGCGCCGCGATCACGAGGCCCGCGACGACGCCGGTGCCCATCCGCATCGCGCCCGTCGAGGCCTGCACGCGCGCGACGGCGGCCGCGATCGCCGCCGCACCGAGCACCCACGGCCACGCAGCCCTCCGCTCCGGGAGCCCGCGTCGCGGACGGCACGTCTGCGGCTTGCCCGCAGCGTGGTCGAGACCTGGGACGCGCGCGCCAACGGCCTCGCGGACGTCCGCGAGCGCCGCCAGCGGCTCGATGCGCACGATCGCGTCGACGGGACACGAGGTCACGCACGCCGGGCCGTGGCCGAGGTCGCGGCACATGTCGCACTTCACGGCGACCTGAGGCACCACGTCCGGCGCCTCGCCGGCGCGGGTTCGTACGCCGGAGGTCGCCAAGAGCGGCAGGCTCCTCTTCGCCGGCGCGGCGCGCGGCGCCATCTGCACGCTCCCCCACGGGCACGCCGTCACGCAGCGCCCGCAGCCGACGCAGAGATCCTCGCGCACGAAGACGTCCCCGCGCGGGTCGCGACCGATGGCGCCGGTGGGGCAGTCGAGCATGCACGCGGGATGCTTGCAGTGCTGGCAGCTCCCGGGGATGACGAGCGCCCGCTCCGCGCCGTCCTCCGCGTCCCGCACGACGACCTTCTCGCCCCGCCTCACCAGACGCGAGACCCCGTCGTCGTGCGCGTCCGCGCAGCTCGACGCGCAGTGGCCGCAGCGCACGCACGCCTCGTCGTCGATGACGAGCATCGACCCCGCCTCGGCGAACCGCCAGAGATCCCCCATCACGTGACGCGTCGCCTCGGGCAGCGGCGGCGAGCTGACGAGCCGCCGCGCGTCCGCCATGGCCTCCGGCGACCGCCGCGCGATCCGCCGGAGCGCCTCGCGGGGCAGCGCGATGACCCAGGCCGGTCCGCACGCGGCCACCGTCACGTCGTGGGCGCCCCCGCTCTCCAGCGAGCCGTCGGCCACGAGGTCCCCGCGCGACAGGTAGGCACGGATGCGCATCAGGCCGTCCTCCCCGTCCTCCACCTTCACCATGCCGTCGGCCACCACGTACGCGTGCGTCCCCGGGTCGCCGCACGCGAAGAGCACCTCGTCCCTCGCGAGCGACCGGTGCTCCGCCGACGCGATGAGCGCCTCGACGTCTCGCTCCGACAGCGCCCGCGCCAGCGACGACGACCGCAGCACGTCGCGCGCGACCCCTCGCCGCAGCGCCTCCTCCAGCGACGACGCCTGCGTCGACCCCGGCCGCTCCGCCGCGCGACGGAAGACGGCGACCTGCACCTCGGCCACGACCACCCGGCTCGCGCACGTCGCCTCGGACGCACGCACCACGCCGGCCCGCACGATGGCCTCCTCGCCCAGCGCGTCGCCCGCGACGGCTCTCCGGAGGATCCGCGCCTCCTGCTCGCCACGCCGCACCGCGCGTACGTCGACGAGGCCCTCGCCCACGACGAAGAACGCGTCCGCCGGCTCTCCCGGCGCGAACACGCGCGCCCCCTTCTCCAGCTGCCTCACGCTCCCGGCCGCCTCGACGCCCGCGCGCGCGTCCTCGGCGATGCCGCGAAGCCACGGGGACTGCCACACCGCGCCCGGCCAGGCCTTCACGGGACGCTCCCTTCGACCCGCGCGAGCTCCACTGGATCGTCGCGCCGCAGCATCTTCTCGTCGACCTGCGCCCCGCTCGGACGCCGCCCCTCCCGGGCCTGCTCGCGTTCGTAGGCGGCGAAGGCGCGCACGAGGTACGGCGGGAAGGCGCGGAAGAGCAGGCGAGCGCGCACCGTGAAGGGCCGCGCGCGGCCGAGCGTCTCGAGCACGTACGTGTACGTCAGCGGCACCCCGGGCGGCGCGGAGCGGGTGTCGACGATGGCGTCCGGCGCCTTGAGCACGCCGCGGTCCGCGTCGAGCGCGCCCACGGGGAAGTACGTCTCGAAGAGCGCCTGCTCGCCCTCGAGGTTCGAGCGGCACTCCCCGGTGTCCGGATCGTAGAGGCCGTCGGCGTAGCGGTCGGCGCGGGTGCGTCCCTGGTCGGGCCCGGGCTGGCAGCGGCCGCTCGCGTCGACGAAGCCGATGCACCGGACGCAGCGCTGGAAGCCGTTCTGGAGGTTGATGAGGCCCGAGCCGACGAAGCGCGTCCCGCCGAGGCGCGGGTCGGGGTTCCACGAGGGCACGTCGGGGCCGTCGACGACCTCGGCGCCGAAGAGGCCCTGCGGGCGACCGCGTCCGTCGGGGACGCCGTCGGACGCCGTGACCCGCAGGAATCGCTTGTCCGCGAGGTCCGCGTCGGGCCGGTCGAGGCGGCCCACCTCGTAGACGACGGCGCCGCGCGCGTCGGTCACCCGCAGCTCCACCCAGGTCTCGCGCTCCTGGCTGAACCCCGCCGGCACGCGGTGGCCGGCGCCCACGTTCTCCAGCGTGAGCGGCAGGTCGAGCTTGTGGCCGAAGAGGCGCCCCTCGCCGAGGGTCATCCGGAACGCGGCGCGGAGCAGCAGATCTCGGCGCGCCCGCAGGCCCACCGGCACGCCGTCCGCGTCGCGCGTGGGATCGTCGACGAGCGCGTCGGGGAGCTCCGCGGCGAACGGGATCTCCACGCCGGTGAACCAGTGCGACGCGACGCGTGTCGGCGCGCGCGACGACGGCGCCACGAGGCCCTGGGCGTACGTCCCCGGCGGCTTCACCGGGTAGAGGCTCATGTGGCAGTCCTGGCAGGTCGGCGCCTTGCGGCCCGCGCGCGCCTCGGCGTCGGCCCAGGTGCGCCACTCGGAGTACGCGTTGCGGAGGCGCTTGAAGTGCTCGCCCCGCGCCGCGCCGCGGACGTCGCTCCCGAAGAGCCGGACGTCGTGGCACGCGCCGCAGAACTCGCTCGACGCGAGGTAGCGCTCCGTGGCGTCCGTCGGTGCCGGGTGCACGCGCGCCCCGTCTTCCGCGCCGCCGAGGAGCAGCCGCGGGTCGAGGTGGTAGCCGGAGTTCGCGATGCCAGGGAGGCCGCGGGCGTCCTCGGGGCGCGCTAGGAACGTGAGCCCGGTGGCCACCGAGGTCCACGTGGGGTTGCCCTCGTAGCCGCGGGTGCGCGACGCATGAGCCGCGACGGGTCCCACGGTGGAGTGGCACGCCGCGCAGGAGACGCCTTCGCGCGCCTCCGCCGGCAGCAGGTCCCGCATCGGCTCCCGGGACCGCGCGTCGCCGAGGGCGCTCCACGCCGGCATCGCCGACCGCAGGTTCGATCCAGCCTCCCTCCGGGAGTCTGGCTCCGACCATCCGCTCGCAAGCTCGCGGGGTAGGTTCTCGCCCGGCGCGTGGCAGCTCACGCACCAGTGCTCGCCCCCCGACCCCGTCGCGACGACCCCGCTGCGCGCGTCGACGCACGCGTCGCCGCCCCGGAGCCGCAGCACCCCCGCCCCGTTGGGGCACGTCGCGTCCCTCCCCACCTGCTCCTCGACGAGGCTCTCCAGCGCGCCCACCAGCGGGCTCCGCGCCGCGTACGCCATCGCCGACGCGCTCCACTCGGCCACCTCGCGCGCGTGGCACGGGGCGCAGTCCTCCGCCCGCGTGCCCGCGAGGCGCGCGTCCGGCAGGGACACGCGCTTCGGCGTCGCCGCGCCCGGCACTGCCAGCAGCGTCGCGAGCGCCACGAGGGCTCCCCCGAGGGGCGGGGCGAGCGCCAGCAGGACGCGGCGCGTGGCATCGGGCCCCGGCATGGCCTACCGGTGCGGCGCGCTGACCGCCTTGACGGGCGTCGGCTCCCCCGACGCCTCCGCCCCCACCCCCACGCGCAGGCGCAGCACGTACGCCGTCAGCCCGGCCAGGATCGACAGCAAGACGATCAGCGACACCGCGACCAGCGTCGAGATCTGCCGCGGCTGCGTGGCCCGCTCGACGAGCTCCACCGTGTCCGCGCGCCGCGGAACGGCCGGCGCGGGCGTCGAGACCATCGTGTCGCCGCCCGGCTTCGACGAGGGCGTGCGTTCGCTCTTCTGCCGCGAGTGCGACGTCACGGCTCTCGGCGACCGCGCGCCCGCCGAGACGAACGGCGCCAGCTTCGCGAGCACCTCGGCAGCGTCCACGGGGCGCGCCTCGGGGGACTTCTCGAGCATCTTGAAGAGGATCTCCTCGATCCCCGCCGGCAGCGTCGAGCGCACCTCCTCCGGCAGCTCCGGCGCGGGTGCCGTGCACTGCATGTTGAGCAGCTCGCGCGCCGAGGCGGACCGGAACGGCGGGGCGCCCGCGAGGCACTCGTAGAGCACGAGGCCCAGCGAGTAGAGATCGCTCCGCGCGTCGATGGTGCGGGCGTCGATCTGCTCGGGGCTCATGTACTGCAGCGTCCCGACACTCTGCGTGTTGGTGGCCTGCGCGTGCGCGAGGACCTTGGCCACGCCGAAGTCCATCACCTTCACGTGCCCGCCCTCGATCCGCATCACGTTCTCGGGCTTGAGGTCGCGGTGCACGATGGGCGGGTCGTGCGCGTGCGCCGCCGCGAGGCCCTCGCCGATGGCGACGACGATCCGCACCGCCTCGGGCCACGGGAGCCGTCCCACCTCGACGAGCTCCTCGCGCAGCGTGCGTCCCTCCAGGAACTCCAGCGCCATCACGAGCTGCCCGTCGACCTCGCACGTCGCCAGGCTACGGACGACGTTGGGGTGCTCCAGGTGGGCGAGGATCTGCATCTCGTTGAGGAAGAGCCGGCGCCCCTCCTCGGTCTTCGTCAGCTCGGGCCGCAGGACCTTGAGCGCGACGCGACGCTTCGAGAGCCGCTCCTCGGCCTCGTAGACCTTGCCCATCCCACCTTCGCCGACCATCCGGCGGACCTCGTACTCGCCGATTCGTTCCATGGGGACCCTCGCGCTCAGACGAACGGAAGACCCGGAGGATCTCTTTCACTCGACGACCGGCTCCCCCCCCTCGACCGCGACCCGGAGCATGTCCTGCATCCCCATGGCCAGCTCCCGGGGGAGCTCGTCGGTCCGGAACAGCTTTACCTCCGTGATCTCCACGGGATTCACGGGCGGCTTCACGGGCTCGCCCACCCGGCACTCCACCACCACGGTCACCGCGTGGAACCGGGGGTCCCGGTCGGGGCGCGACCACACGCCCACGAGGCGCCCCACCTCGCACTTCACGACGCCGGCCTCCTCCTCCAGCTCGCGGACGATGGTCTCGCGCAGCGTCTCCCCCCACTCCGCCGTCCCGCCCGGCAGCGCCCATTCCCCGGTATCGCCCCGGCGGATGAGGAGCCACCGGCCGTCGGGCGTGCGGGCCGCCGCGCCGATGCCGATGACCGGACGGCGGAGGATATGACGCAGGATCTCCTTCACGACGACGAAGGCGCCCCTGGGGATGCGGAAGCTGGGCATGTCGTGGGTGTGATAGAGCCACGATTCATGAGACTCGTCACGTTCCGCACCGACGCGCTCGATCGCGGCGGGATCCTCGTCGGGGATGCCGTCATCGATCTCACGAACGCCTTCGCCTGGCACGAGCACCGCGCCCGGGGGCGGTGCGATCTGGGCTACGTCGAGCACCGGTACGGCAAGGGCATCCTCGGGTTCGTCGAGAACGCGGCGGAGGCGCGCCCGGCGGCCGACGCCATCGTCGCGGCGCACGCGAAGAAGATGCTGCCGGCCCAGTTCGACGGCCGCGTCGTCGTGCAACCGCTGGCCGACGTGAAGCTCCAGGCCCCCCTGCCCCGGCCCCCCTCGATGCGCGACGGCTACGCCTTCCGCCAGCACGTGGAGACCGCGCGTCGCAACCGCGGCCTCGAGATGATCCCCGAGTTCGACCAGTTCCCCGTCTTCTACTTCACCAACCACGGGGGCGTCGTCGGCCCCGGGGACGTGCCCGTCCGGCCGCTCCACCTGGAGAGGCTCGACTACGAGCTGGAGGCCGCCGTCGTCGTCGGCAAGGGCGGGAAAAACCTCACGCTGGCGGGGGCGGACGACGCGATCTTCGGCCTGACCATCATGAACGACTGGTCGGCGCGCGCGCTTCAGATGGAGGAGATGAAGCTGAACCTGGGACCCGCGAAAGGTAAGGACTTTGCGACGTCGCTGGGCCCCTGGCTGGTCACGCTCGACGAACTGACGGCGCACACGACGAAGACGCCGAAGGGCCGCGTGTTCGATCTGGAGATGCGCGCCAGCGTGAACGGCCAGCCTCTGTCGAAGGGCAACCTGAAGGACATGACGTGGACCTTCGCGCAGCTCCTGGAGCGCGCGAGCTACGGCGTGACGCTCGTCCCGGGCGACGTGGTGGGCAGCGGCACGTGCGGGACGGGGTGCCTGCTGGAGCTGAACGGCTCGAAGGTCACGAAGGACCTCTGGCTGAAGGCGGGGGACACGGTGGTGCTGGAGATCGACGGCCTGGGAAGGCTGGAGAATCGCGTGGTGCTGGAGGAGTGAGCCGCGCCAGGCGGTTGGCTCTCGAGGTAGGGCGCCCGGGATCGAGCGCCAGGCGGTTGGCTCTCGAGG
>Ga0209415_10010740_pt1 | contig 15509 bp, 19 predicted proteins | sample PeaSoiSIISIP2007_FD_187696 | JGI IMG/M metagenome (GOLD analysis project Ga0209415, IMG submission 187696) | Peat soil microbial communities from Weissenstadt, Germany - SII-SIP-2007 (SPAdes) (version 2) | ecosystem: Environmental > Terrestrial > Soil > Wetlands > Peat | place: Germany... | reverse complement strand
GCGCGGTGAAAAGCCTTGCGCCAGGGCCATCGGGTGACCGGAACAGACGACCATTCCAGAACCTCGATGGTGGTTCGAGCTCGTGTCGGCCGGCACGCCGGGGGAAGGACCGCTTTGGGTGGATTCCGGACATGCGAAGCCACCGGACCGACGGCCAAGCGCGCCAAGCGGGCAGTACCTTTGGCTGGCGCCGGCTCAGAAATCCGCGCCGGCGAGCTCGTGACGCATTTCGTCGGCTGCTTCATACAGGCGGTCCATCTCCGCGGCGAACGCCCTGCGCAGGGCGACCGCTTCCTGACGCGGCAGCCAGTTTGACATTGAATTGAAGCGCATCTCGACCATGTAGGTTTGGGTCAGATCCGGCCAGGGGAACGTCGCCGCGGCCCGCGCAAGCGCCAGCGTCGAGCACAGCTCATCCCGGATGCCCTGGATGAATTCCTCCCCCGGGTCCTCATCGAGTTGATCCACGAGGCTCCCGGTGGGCGAGTCCGGGGGAGTGTCGAACAGGTCCGGTTGGTCGGCGAATCGGCGCGGCATGCCCGTATGCATGCCGGCCCGCATTACGACGCAAAGGCTTGCGCGGCGCGTTACGCACGGGCATCGTGCCGGCCATGGACGCACCCTGGCGCAGCAAGAACCTGCCCGAGATTGGCCGAGCGCTGGCCCAACGGCCGGGGCACGAGAGCGTGCGCACCCTGGTAGCCGAACGCACGAGGGCCGGTGTGAAGGCCGCACAGCGCCGAGGCGTGAAGTTCGGGCGCAAGCCGAAGCTGACACCCGACCGGCTCGACCACGCGCGCAAGCTGATCAACCAGGGCAAGACGCCGACTGAGGCCACCAAGATCATGGGTGTTGGCCGCGCGACCCTCTATGGCGCTTTGCAGCGCGAGGCGGACTGAGCCTGCGCGTGAGATCGCGCAGTGCCATAATCAGTGCATTCGTCGGGGGTGAGCTTGGCAGATTATTTCTTTGAAAACGGGAAAGCCGCAGGCGATCCCACCATCTCGAACGGACGCGCGACGGGCATCACGGCGTATCTGAAGAACGGCGGCACGCTGGAGAAGGCGGCACAGATGGCGAACCACGCCAGCACGCGCACGACGCAACTCTACGACCGCCGGCGCGAAGAACTCAGTCTCGACGAGGTGGAGAGGATCAGGGTGTAATAGCATTTGCCAAAATGATATCATCACCAGCCCGATTCCGGCTGCGCTAGGAGAGATGTAGCACATGAGACCAATTCCCACGGCCTATAACGGCATCACCTTCCGATCCCGTCTTGAGGCTACATGGGCAGCCTATTTTGATCTGTTGGGGTTGACCTGGGCTTACGAGCCGGAGGGCTACACGCTCACGAACGGCATGAATTATCTCCCTGACTTCCACCTGTTCCAAAACTACCACCAAAGCCAGTTGATTGTTGAGTGTAAGCCTCCATCAAAGGAGAGCGTTGCCAAAGCTGGTTTTTTCGTTCGAGAGAGCCGGCGGAGCGTGCTCTTGGCTATGCCCGAGGGCAGATTTTTTCTTTGCACGCCTCGCTATGCAAACCTGCTGATCGATAATGACTGGCCGAACATCGTCAAACGCACAAGGCAGGTGCCGTCGCTGGCGATGGTGGATGATGACGCTATAGGCGGACCGTACAACTACTTCTGGAATGGAGGGGAGATGTCGGACTGCTATGTCGGCCAAGCTCCGGAGTATTTTGACTCGCTGAAAGATCAGACCAGGCCGGACGGCGGTGATGCGCGGACCTACTACTACGGCGGGTATTCCACCTGGAAGCAGCGCGGCTTTGAGCCGCCGCGCTGGCGCGTAGGGCAGTCAGGCACACTCAGAGGATTATCATGAGCGATACACGCTTTAGCGGAAAGTGCATCTACAAGGCCCGTAGCGCCGGTTCCGCGGTTTATGACATCAGAGGCAGCGACATTCACAATGCGAACAGCGCAAGTCAACCAGTGTACGAAATTCGTGGCAATTACATCCACAAGGCGCATAGCGCTTCGATGGCAGAGTTTGAGATTCGTGGCAATGAGGTTTACAAAGCACGCAGCGCCAGCCAAGCGATTTACGAAATCCGCTGATATGGAGAAGCCGTCCACTGCAACAGGACAACGCTCGCCAACCGGGCCAAACCAAGCGGTGATCAAGCGGCTATTTGCGCGCTCCGGGAACCGCTGTGGCTTTCCTAAATGCACGACGGCACTTGTCCAGGGAGATACCGTGGTTGGGGAGATTTGCCACATCAAGGCAGCAAGCCCAAGCGGCCCCCGATTCGATTCTGAGCAGGCGGCCGAACAGCGGCACAGCTACGACAACCTCATCCTGTTATGTGCCAACCACCACACGACCATCGATGATGACCCGGAGGCATACACAATTGGACGGCTTGCCAAGATGAAGGCTGACCATGAGGCGCGCAGCGAGGCTCTTGGTGCCGACGAAGTTGATCGTGGAACTCGGCTGTTTGTCGATCAGTCCGTCGCTACTGCCAACCAGTCCGGCGGGATAACCGCCCACACAGTGCACCAAACGATCAATCTTCAAGTCCCTGTTTCCCAACTTGGGCAGAGTGGGGAACGTCAGTCGATCATCGATCGCGCCCGGGAGTTTCATCGAAGCAGGACCGTACAGATTGCCAGTGGTGTCGCGTCGATCGCGTTGCTCGATGGTGGGGCGCTGGTGTTGCACGTGATCCCCTTCAAGGCGGTTGATGGCCGGCCGGCAGCTATCTTCAACGAGCTATCGCGCAACCCCCATAGGTTTCCGCCGATCGAACGTGAGCGGGCCGAAGGTTGGCGCATCGATCACACGGGGATGCTGATCGGCTCTAACGCAGACGGTCTGATCAAACCGCAGCGTGCATATGTAAAGGTCTGGCGGTCGGCTGCTGTCGAGTCCGTGGCGTCATCACTCGCTCGCGGCCGTGATCATAATTTCCTTGTTCTGCCCGACATCCAAGCGATGATCATCAAGTACACATCTTGGTATGCAAGGTCACTGAATTCGTTTGGGTTCGATCCCCCAACGGCGATTCTCGCAAGCCTTATCAACGTGCAAGGAATGCGGCTGCTTCAAGATCACATTGCGAATTCGTTTTTTGAGGATATGCCTTTCGCACCATTGGCCGATAATACTGCGGAGTTTGACGAAGTGACGCTAGATACGACGCCTAGTGGCTATGCCGAGTGTGCAAAGATGCTGATGCCGATGTTGAACCACCTTGCCCACGCCGCTGGCCTACCGTCGCCACCGCATTTCGACGAAGACGGCAATTACATAGCGCGCCTCTAGCTCCAAATGAAAAGGCCCCCCCCGTCACCGGGGCAGGCCCCATTTCCTTGACGGTCATCGCCGTCCCCGGCTGTACCGTAGGCGCAGCGTAGCACGCTCGGCCGAGTCGGTCGCCAGCCAGCAGATTTCCTTGTCGAAAATCCTAGCGGGTGCGGGCCGGCAATGAGGCCCGCGCCGCGCAGCGGCATCTTTGCAACAGCTTGCGGGAAAATCCTCCGGCCGAGACTCACGATGTTCTCGACCCGACTCGTTAGCTCGTTCAAAGTGGCTGAGGGGTCACCACACGATTTGTTCAAAACCGCACGCTAAGCCGAGAAGTGAACGAACTCAGGAAGTTCCGAGGCTGACGATCCGCGCGCTGCATCGACACGAAGCGCCAGCCAACGGCAATTCCCGCCCCAAACCCCCTTTCTGCGTCGCGCCGAGGCGCTGTGGCGACCTGCGAACCTTGCTAACGTGCGGGTTCGAACAAATCGGCTGGCGACCCCACTTTCAGGACTGGGGCGAGCGGCTACCGCCCGGTCTGGCTGACAGCGCCACGGCTGACCGTCTGGACGAGGTGCTTGCCCTGCGCGATCTGGTCGAGCAGCTACCGGGGGGCGAGCTTCCGAAGGGCTTCGGGCGGGACAGCCGCTTGACCCGGGGGGCACTTCCCGCCTCCCAATGACAGGCAGCCGGGTCTCCTCCGCCTTTCCGCCGTTTACCCGATTGCCCTGCGCTCGCCGGCGCCTGCCCCCAACGCGTCATGGCGAAACATCCCCCGACGTCCCGGCCGCGCAAGCGCAACGATTTCGCCAAACACGTCGTTCCGACCGCAACGCCACGGGCGCGGCAGCGGTAAGGCGCGGCGTTCGAGCGCGCGCTATCGCGCCAGCCGCTCCGCCAGCCACGCCCCCGCCGGCCCGGGCGGCGAGTCGGTGCGGTGGATCAGCCCGATCGGATAGCGATACTCGGGCACCTCGGCGAGCTGCAGCCGCACCAGCCGCCCGGCGGCCAAGTCGTCCGCCACCATCTCCGCCGGCATGTTGCCCCACCCCAGCCCCGCCAGCAGCAGCGCGTGCTTGGCGCCCAGGTCCCCCAGCCGCCAGGTGCGCAGCGCCAGCACGCCGAAATCCTGCCCGGCGGTCAGCGCGGTGCGATCGGTCAGCACGAGCTGCACCTGCTCGCGCAGCGTCGCGCTGTCGATCGGCCCCGGGGTGGATCCATCGGTGGTTGCCTGCGCGCGCGCCACCGGATGCGTCGGCGCCGCCACCGGGATCAGCCGCACCTCGCCGATCGCCCGCCGCTCCAGCGCGTCCGGCACCACGCTCATCCAGCCGCTGACCCCAAGCTGGCACGCCCCGTCCAGCACAAGCTGCGCGACACCGCCCAACGCCTCGATCCGCAGCCGCAGGCCGACGGTCGGGTATTCTCGCGCGAAGTCGTCCAGCGCGGCCACCAGGCGCGCGGTCGGGAACATCACATCGACCGCCAAGCCCAGCTCGGCCTCCAGCCCGCGGCGCAGCGCGGCGGCACGGGCGCGCAGCTCGTCGACCAGCCGGCCGACCCGCCGCGCGTCGGCGACCAGGGCGCGGCCGGCCTCGGTCAGCACCGGCCGCCGCCCGTCGCGCGCGAACAGCGCCACGCCAAGCTGCGCCTCCAGGTTGCCGATCGTGTAGCTGATCACAGACTGCGCGCGGTGCAGCCGGCGCGCGGCGGCCGAAAAACTGCCGGCCGCCACCACGGCGGTGAGCACGTGAAGCTGATCGAGCGTCGGCGTTCCGGTGTCCGGCATATCCAGAATTTCGATACTAAACTTCGATATTATCCTGGTTTTTTCGATGTCGCGCCAGCCCTACCTGACCGGCCGACATCCGCCGCACCACACCGATCAAGGAGCGCACCGCCATGCCGACCCAAGCCGCCACCCCCACCCCGACCAAGGTCCTGATCGCCTTCTACTCCCGCAACGGCGCCACCGAGGCGCTGGCCAACGCCGTCGCCGCGGGCGCCCGCGCCGCCGGGGGAGAAATCCGTCTGCGACGCGCCCGCGAGCTCGTCGCCCCGGAGGTCATCGCCCGCGTCCCCGGCTGGGCCGAAGCCGCCGCACGCATGAACGACGCCTACCCGGCCCCCACCGAGGATGACGCGGTCTGGGCCGACGCCATCATCTTCGGCACGCCGACGCGTTTCGGCGCCCCCGCGTCCGAGCTGCGGGCCTATATCGACGGGCTGGGCGGGGTCTGGTTCCAGGGCAAGCTGAACGGCAAGGCCGGCGGCGCGTTCGGCGCCACGTCCTCCCGGCATGGCGGCAATGAAAGCACGCTGCTGTCGCTCTACAACACGTTCGCGCATCTTGGGCTGATCATCGTTCCCACCGGCTATGCCGATGGGGCAATGTTCAAGGCGGGCACGCCCTACGGCGCGACCGCGGTGGTGCCGCCCAACGGGGCGCCGGCCGAGGACGATCTGGCCGCGGCGCGCTTCCAGGGCCGGCGCGTCACTGAGGTCGCGGCGGCGCTGAAAGCGGCCCGCCCGGCCGCCTGAAACGGCCGGCAACCTGCAACAGCCGGCGGCCTGAGATAGGAGGAACGATCATGATCACGCTGCGCAAATCGGCCGACCGCGGTGGCGGCCATCACGGCTGGCTGGACACCAAGCACAGCTTCTCGTTCGCCGACTACCACGACCCGCGCCACATGGGTTTCGGCCCGCTGCGGGTGATCAACGAGGACCGCATCGCCGGCGGCGCCGGGTTCCCGACCCACCCGCACAGCGACATGGAGATCCTCACCTGGGTGCTGGACGGCGCGCTGGCGCACCGCGACAGCGAGGGCCACCAGGCGACCATCCGCCCCGGCGAGCTGCAGCGCATGAGCGCGGGGACCGGCATCCGGCACTCCGAGTTCAACGCCTCGCGGACCGCCTCGGTGCATCTGGTGCAGATCTGGCTGCTGCCCGAGCGGGCCGGCCTGCCCCCGGGCTACGAACAGACCGCGTTCGACGACCTGGACGGCAAGCTGCGCCTGGTGGCCGCGCGCGACGGGCGAGACGGGGCCGTGACGGTGCATCAGGACGCCGAACTGTGGGCCGCCCGGCTGGCCGCGGGGCAGCAAGCGGGCTTCACGCCACGGCCCGGCCGCGCGCAGTGGGTGCAGGTGGCACGCGGCGCGGTGGACCTGAACGGCCAGCATCTGGACGCCGGCGATGGCGCGGCGATCAGCGACGAGACCGCACTGGCGCTACGCGCCGAGACCCCGGCCGAGCTGCTGCTGTTCGATCTGGGGGTGTAGGAGCGCGCCAACCGTCTACGGCCTCGGATGGTCCGCAAGGCAGTAAGATCCACCGCGGAGCGCGCGGAGGAAGCAAGGGACAGCGCTTCGCGCGAAGCGCCAATCTTCTGCCTCCGCGTGCTCCGCGCGCTCCGCGGTGGACCTTCTTTTCGGTAGACCGGGCGCCCCAGGCCCGCCCCAAGGGCCGTAGCCCGCGCCGCCCCCCGAATTCCCGTTCCCCTCGAAGTGTTCTAGACACGGCTCCCTCACACTCGACGAGGACAGATCATGGCGCGGGCGCTTCGGGTTGCGGTCCAGATGGACCCGATCGAAAGCATCAACATCGAGGCCGACTCCACCTTCGCCCTGATGCTGGAAGGCCAGGCGCGCGGCCACACGCTGTTCCACTACGAAGTGCGCCACATGTCGCTGCGCGAGGGCGTCAGGCGCCAGGGCGAGCGGCGCGAGGAGCGTCTGTTCGCCCGCGCCCGCCCGGTGACGGTGCAGCGCGTGCCGGGCGCGCATTACCGCTTCGGTGCGATCGAAACGCTCGACCTTGGCGCCATGGACGTGGTGCTGATGCGCCAGGACCCGCCGTTCGACATGGCCTACATCACCGCGACGCACCTGCTGGAGCACATCCAGCCGAAGACGCTGGTGGTGAACGATCCGGCCGCGGTGCGCAACGCGCCGGAAAAGCTGCTGGTCACGCATTTCCCCGAGCTGATGCCGCCGACCCTGATCTCCTGGGACCTGGAGGCGATGCGCGCCTTCCGCGAGGAACACGGCGACATCATCGTCAAGCCGCTGTTCGGCAACGGCGGCGCCGGCGTGTTCCGCATCAAGCCGGATGACGAGAACCTGGCGGCGCTGCTGGAAATGCACTTCGCCCGCTCGCGCGAGCCGTTGATGTTTCAGCGTTACGAGCCGGCGGTGCGGCAGGGCGACAAGCGGATCATCCTGGTCGATGGCGAGGCGATGGGCGCGATCAACCGCGTGCCCCCGGCGGGCGAGGCGCGGTCGAACATGCATGTCGGTGGTCGGCCGGAGAAATGCACGATGACCGCGCGCGACCGCGAGATCTGTGCCGCGATCGGACCGACCCTGCGCGCGCAGGGGATGATCTTCGTCGGTATCGACGTGATCGGGGATTATCTGACCGAGATCAACGTCACCTCGCCGACCGGCATCCAGGAGATCGCGCGGTTCGACGGCGTGCATCTGGAGCAGGCGATCTGGGACCGGATCGAGGCGAAGGTGGGCGGCGCGCGCGTTCCGGGGTAAGCCTTGCCGGCAATCGCACGGCAACCTCGGGAGGATATCGATGGCCCAGCAGCACAAGCCGAACCAGTTCGGCCGGATCTTCGCGCCTGACGAGGCATGGTTGGCGCGGCGCCCGCCGGAGCCGATCCTCGACCCCGGCCTGCCGATCATCGACACGCACCATCATCTGTGGATCCGCGGCGGCCATCGCTACCTGCTGGACGAGTATCTCGCCGACGCCGCCACCGGCCACAACCTGGTGTCCAGCGTATTCCTGCAATGCCATTCGATGTATCGCGCGGACGGCCCGGAGGAGCTGCGCCCGATCGGCGAGACCGAATTCGTCAACGGCATCGCGGCGATGAGCGCGAGCGGGATGTTCGGCACGCCGCGCGTGGCCGCCGGGATCGTCGGTTACGCCGACCTGGCGCTGGGCGATCGGGTGGAGCCGGTGCTGGAAGCGCAGATCCGCGCCGGCGGCGGGCGTTTTCGAGGTGTGCGCGATTCCGGCAATTACGACGCCGACCCGATCATCGGCAATGGCGCGTCCGAACCGCACCGCTACATGCGCCAGGAATTCCGCGCCGGCCTGGCGCGGCTGACCAAGCTCGGCCTGTCGCTCGATGCCTGGACCTTCTTCACCCAGTTGCACGAGGTGATCGACCTGGCGCGCGCCTGCCCGGATGCGAACCTCATCATGGGCCATTGCGGCGGGCTGCTCGGCTATGGGCCGTATGCCGGCAGGCGCGATGAGGTGTTCGCGTCGTGGAAGGCCTCGATCACCGAGCTGGCAAAATGCCCGAATGTCAGCATGAAGCTGGGCGGGATGATGATGCGGCTGGCGGCATTCGACTATCTCGCGATGGACGCACCGCCGACCTCGGAGGAGCTGGCGGCGCATTGGCGTCCGTATATCGAGACCTGCATCGCGGCGTTCGGGCCGGACCGATGCTTGTACGAAAGCAATTTCCCGGTCGACAAGATGGGCATCGGCTGGGCGGCGCTGTGGAACGCGTTCAAACGCATCTCGGCCGGCGCATCGGCGGATGAGAAGACGGCGTTGTTCAGCGGCACGGCGCGGCGGGTGTATCGGTTGGGTTAGACGGTAGGGCGGACAAGCGTAGCGCATTCCGCCATCGCGGCGCGGCGGAATACGCTGCGCGCTTCCGCCCTACGCCCGTTGCACGCAAGGGAGGTGCAACGACGACCTGATCGGGAGCTGGCATTGGGCTCGGGCTGCGGCAGTCTTTATGATACGTGATCCGAACGATGTGCCGACGATTATGATGACAAGGAGGTTCCGATGGCTTTCGAAATGTTGGAAGTTTGGTCGGCCCTGACTGACGATCGCCTTGCAGATTTGGAACGGAAGCTGGGTGTGATCCTGCTCGACGAGTACCGCTCTTTCCTGCTGCGACATAATGGCGGTCGTCCCAATCCTAACTTCTTTCCAATCCATGGGTTCAAGGATAACTCCTTTGGCGGAATACAGCTTTTCCTAGGAGTGGATCTGCCAATCAGATCCTCGAATCTCGATTGGATGTATCGCACTTACCAAGGACGCATCCCACAGAACATTATTCCGATTGCAATAACGGGCACTGGAGACGTGCTTGGTCTGTCGCTTTACGGGTCTGACAAGGGACATGTGTATTTCTGGGACCACGACAACGAACATAGTCCACCTACCTACGAAAATGTGTATCTGATTGCACCATCATTCCCGGAATTCCTTGAAAGCATTCATTTCCGGGATCTGAGCGCGGATATCGCGCGTGCCTTGAAGGGAGTGAAGGTTATAGCACCGCGCCACTGACAGCCCGCCATGCTGTCTCAGGACCGAAAGGGGGAAGCAGCAATGCCGCACGAACTCCGCTTTTCCGTACTCGTGCTGCCGAACGTTCCGTGGCCCGAATTCCTGCGTCGCTGCCGCCACGTCGAGGAACTTGGCTTTGATGGACTCGGACTGGCCGATCATCTCGTCGATTGGGCCGGCGGCAAGGGCCCATGGTTCGAGCTGTGGTCACAGCTTTCCGCCATCGCCATGGCCACGACGCGGATCCGCCTGGCAACCCTGGTTGCGCAGATCCCGCTGCGCAACCCGGCCCTGTTTGCGCTGCAGGCGCTGACCGCCGATCACATTTCCGGCGGCCGGCTCGATCTTGGGCTCGGCACCGGGCTGGAGATCGATCCGTCGTACCGGATGATGGGGATCGAGAACTGGAGCGCGAAGGAGCGCGTCGCCCGCTTCGGCGAGTATGTCGAGGTCGTCGACCGGCTGCTGTCGCAGGAGGAGGTCTCGTACCGGGGCCGTTACTACCAGACCGATGCCGCCACGCTGCGCCCACGCCCGGTGCAGGCGCCGCGCCCGCCGATCCTGATCGCCGCGATGGGCCCGGTCATGCTGGGTCACGCCGCGCGCCACGCCGATATCTGGAACAGCCTGAGTTTTGCCAAGACGTTCGAGGCGCAGATCGAGGAGACGCGCCGCCGCATCGCGGCAATCGACGCGCGCTGTGCGGCGATCGGGCGCGATCCGGGAAGCCTGCGGCGGTCGTATCTGATGTTCGACCCGGCCGCGCGCGCGAGCGGGGGTGTCTACGGTTATTACGAGTCCGAGGAGATTTTCGCGCGCATGGTGCGGCAGGTGATCGCGCTCGGGATCTCCGAGGTGGGGCTTTACTATCCCATGCTGGATCGGCAGGTGCCGATGTTCGAGCGCATCGCGCGGGATGTGCTGCCGGCGCTGAAGGCGACACACGCCGCTCACCGCCGCGGCTGACGGAGTGGTGGGGTTCTGGCCAACGGCCTACCAGGTTCCCTCGGACGCTGCTGCACGCATCCAGGCACGCACGCCGGCCGGGGTGCCGAACGCCTCGGCCACACGCAGCCCGACCCCACCGAGCCGGCGCGCCGCCGCCATGCCGTCCTCATCCGTCACGTCGTCGCCGATGAACACCGGCACGCGCCCGGCGAACGGCGCGCGCCGCATCAACGCCGCCACCGCGGTGCCCTTGTCGGCGCCGCGCGGGCGCAACTCCCACGCCTTGCGCGCCGGCACCAAAACGAACCGGTCGGAGCCTTCCACCAGCGCGGCCATTGCCTCGCCCAGCGCCGGCCCCAGAGTTGGCACCGCGCGAAAATGCAGCACGAAGCCGTGTGCCTTGCGCTCCAGCAGCGCGCCCGGATGCGCCGCGGCGATGCGCGCGCCGGCGGCGAACCACGCCTCGGGCGGGGCCGGCAGATCAACCCGGTCGAGCGCCTCGCCCGGCGCGTGGCGGATCACGCCGCCGTGCTCGCCGGCGATCGCCTGGGCCGCGTCGGGCAGCAGCGCCTCCACCTGCTCGACCGGGCGGCCGCTGACCACCGCGAGCGCGCCGCCAAGCCGGATGCGCAGCGCGCGCAATGACGCGATCAGCCCGGGCGGCACCACCACGGCGTCGGGCGTCGGCGCGATGTCCAGCAGCGTGCCGTCAAGGTCGAGCAGCAGCGCGGCGCGCGCGATTGGCGGCAGCACGGGCGGCGGCGGCACGGGCGGGGGCAGTGCGGAAGGCGCCATCTAGGGCCGGCAGCCGAGCACCCGCACGTCGAAGATCGGGTGTTGCAGCATCGAGACGGATGGGTCGGATTTCAGCATCCAGCCGTGGAAGCTGGGCAAATCCGGGTGGCTGTCGGTGATGTCGAGGAACGCGGTGGCGTCCGGCTTCTCGTCCGGCGTGCTGACGTCGCAGGCCCGCACGCCGATGGTCAACGGGCCGTACTGCGCCGACTGGCCGGCCTTGATGGTCAGGGTGGCGGACTGGGCGTCGACCTTGTCCAGCAGTTGCAGCACCGCGGTGCCCTGGGGTTGCCAGATTTCCGGCACCGGTGGTGCTGGGGCGTATTTGGACGCGGGCGGCGACACGGCATAGGGCTGCGCGGCATTGGGCTGTGCCGGGCCGGGCGACGCAGCGCCGGGCGATGCAGCACCGGACGCTGCGGTGCCGGGAGCTTCGACAGCAGGCGATGCGGCGCCGGGCGATGCGGCACTGGGCGATCCGGCGCCGGGCGGTTCAGCACCGGGCGATGCGGGACTGGGCGATTCGACTGTAGGTGCTGCGGCGCCAGACGGTGCGACACCGGGTGGCACAGTGGTCGGCGGTGGTGCGCCACCCGGCCACCCCGTGCCGTACGGCGAGGGCCCGGGCTGTGCGACATATGGTGGCTGTGCGGTGCCGGGCAATGTGGCGCCGGGATAAACGACAGAGGGGGGCTGTGCGTCGGTCGGCGGCCCTTGCACCGGCGCGCCTTGGGGCGGGGCGGTGAGCGGCTGGCCTTGCAGGCCCGGCGGCGGCGCGAGCGGCTCCGACGTGATGCCGGCCGGCGGGTTCAGCGGCGTCGCGACGATGCCCTGCGCCCATGCGCCGGTGGCGGTCAGGCTCGCCGCCAGGGCGGCGCCGCACACCCTCGGTGCCAGCGCCATCAGCCGGCGGTGCGCTTCGGCGAGTCCAGCCCCTCGACCATGGCGGCCAGGATGCGCCGCATCGCCGGCTCATCGACGCCCATCAGCACCGCGTCCTCGAAGGCATCCTGCAGCGCCTGCGCCAGCTCGGCGTGGTTCTCGGCCAGCATGCGCAGCTTCTCGCGGCAGGCCACCGGCGTGCCGTCGGGCTGCGGCCAGATCGCGGGGGGTGGCGGGATCATTTCGGCGCAGTTCCGTCTTGGCTGCCCTTGGGGGCTCCCGGTTGGGCTCCCTCCTGGGCCCCCGGGGCGGCTCCCTGGGGGGCTCCCTGGGGGGCTCCCTGGGGGGCGGTTCCCTGGGGTTGGCCCGATCCTGGTGGCGGCTTCATCGCGCTGGTCAGGTCGCCGACGCTGAAGATGAATTTGCCGAGCAACTGTTCAAGGCTGACCGAGGATTGCGTGATGGTGATCACCTGGTCCGGCTGCAGCATGGCGGTGTCGCCGCCCGGCGACAGCGACAGGTACTTGCCGCCCAGCAGGCCATCGCTGGTGACCACCGCGCTGCTGTCCTTCGGCAGCTTCACGTCATCGCGCACCGACAAGGTCACCACCGCCTGATAGCTCTCCGGGTCGATCCGCTCGGCGAGCACGCTGCCGATCTTGACTCCGGCAATGCGCACATCGCTGCCCACCGTCAGACCGTCGATATGGTCGAACTTCGCGGTGAGGTCGTAGCCGGCGACGGCGCTGCGGCCCGAGTGCGCGACGGCGTAGCCCAGGAAGCCCGCGGCCACCAGCAGCACCACGGCTCCGCTCAGCACCTCGGCGACATTGCGGCGGGCCACGGCGGTGCGTCAGCGATCGGGCGTCAAGCCGCGGAGCCGCGAGACGGACGGCCGCAAGACGGACTGCCGCGAGACGGACTGCCGCGAGACGGGCGGCCGCGAGACGGGCGGCCGCGAGGCGGGCGGCCGCAAGACGCGCGGCCTCAAGACGCGCGGCCTCAAGACGGCGGCGTCAAGCTGGAGGTGTCCACGATTCATAATCGCCGGTGGCCGCGGCGCGATGGCCGCCCTGGTAGTCGTGGCCGGGCGGCCGGTAGCCCGCGGCGGTGCCGGTCAGGTTCGGCACATACGGCTTCTGCCAGGCACGCCGGGAGGCATCCGGCAACGGCGCGCCCGTGGTGTAGTGCAGCCAGGCGTGCCACTCCGGCGGCACGTCGCTCGCCTCCGGTGTCCCGGCATAGGCCACCCAGCGTCGGGTGCGCGTGTCCCGCCGGGGACGCCGCTCCTCATAGTAGACATTGCCGGCTGCGTCGGTGCCGACCGAGCGGCCCTTCAGCAGAGTGAACAGACGGGTGCCGATATTCATGGCCGCCGATATACGGCAGCCCGGCGCAATGGTCCACCACCCCAGGTTACCCACAGGATTTAGTGGCCCCGACGCGAAATCAACACAAAATACCCTTTCCGCGCCAGGTGGACCGAGTCTACCATCCAATCCATGAAAACCACCCGGAAGATGATCGCCACCTGGCGCGGCGTGCGGATGCGCCGCGCGATGGCCGCCGCCGACCCCGACGCACCGCCGCGCCAGGTCACCCTGCCCGCCGCATGGGACGACGTGGCCGCCTCGGGATTGGCCGAACTGGCGCCGGGCGACGGGCCGACGGCACTGGCGGAGGCGGCCGAAAGCTGGATCGCGCCGGTTGCGGCCGCCGCAGCGCGCGCCGGCCTGGAGGCAAGCCCGCAGCTTGGGCTGGCCGACCGGCTGCACCGGATGCTGCTGCTGCGCCGGGGCGCGCCCGGTCCCGCCATCTGGCGCGCCAACTCGACGGAAGTGCCTGGCTTCACGCTCAACCTGGTCGGGTTCCTGGACGACGGACTCGGTTTCAATGCCGCCGCGTTCGCCGATGCGGTCGAGACGGCGACCGTCGCGCTGACCCTCGCCGCGCCGGACGCGGACCGGCTGGCGATCGGCATAGCGGACCTGGCGGGGCTGCTGGCGGCACTGGGCGTGGATTACGCCACGGAACCGGCGCGCGAAATCGCCCGGGCGCTGGCGGCGATCGTGCGCGGCCGGGCCGAGGCGGCCTCCGCCCTGCTGGCGCGCCAGCTCGGGCGGCCGCCAGTGTTGGTGGGCTTGGAGCCGGCCAATGATGGCCCGGCCAGCGGCGGGCCATCCAGTGGTGGACAGCCCATCTTGGGGCCGGCAAGCGTTGCGGTGGCGCGCGACTGGCCGGCGCCCCCCGCGGCCACGGTGGTGCCCGGGCTCGCCGAGGCGGCGCACCTGGCCCGCCGGGCCGCTGCCGTCGCGGGCACGCCGCGCCACACGGCACTGGCCGCGATCGGCGAGGCCGGGGCGACCGACGCGCTGCTCGGGGTGGAGACCGGCGGCATCGCGCCGGCGTTCTCCGCGCTGTCGGCAACCGGCGGGCTGAGCCGCACCGCGCGCGCCTGGCTGGCCTCGCGCGGGCTGTCGGCCGAGGAAGCGCTCGCCGACCTGCTGGCCGGGCGCGACCCGCTGCCGCTGGCCGACGCCACCGCGCACGCGGCGATGCACGACGCGGTCGCCCCGTTCATGCACGCGATGCCGGCCCGCCCGGTGGCCCCGCGCCAGTCGGCGGCCGCCAGCGCCCGCCGCCGCGACCTGCCGGCCCGCCGCGCCGGCTACACCCAGCGGGCGACCGTCGGCGGCCACCGCCTGTATGTCCGCACCGGCGAATACGCCGACGGCGCGCTGGGCGAGATGGTCATCGCCCTGCACAAGGAAAGCGCCGCATTCCGCGGCCTGATGGACAGCTTTGCCCATGCCGTCAGCCTGGGCCTCCAGCATGGCGTGCCGCTGGCGGAGTATGTCGAGGCCTTCACCTTCACCCGCTTCGGACCCGCCGGCACGGTGGAGGGCGATCCGGCGGTGACACAGGCGACCTCGCTGCTGGATTACGTGTTCCGCCATCTCGCGGCGAACTATCTCGGCCGGCACGACATCCCGCAGGCAGCGCCGGACCCGGCCGACGGCCCGGTGGAGCGGACGGACGAGGCGGCCGACCCGCTGCTGCCGTTCGACCTGCCGCCGGCGGAGGCCGCCGCACGCGCCCGCCGGCGCGGCTTTCGGGTGATCTCGCGCTAGCATCCGGCCCCCGCGGCGGTCGGGTGAACCAAAGCAAGGTCAGGGCTCAGCCCTGAAACCCGCCAGGGGGCGTTGCCCCATGTGCGTTAAATTAGCGTCTGACCGGGTACGGGATGTGAGGCTTTC
>Ga0209415_10010739_pt1 | contig 15510 bp, 15 predicted proteins | sample PeaSoiSIISIP2007_FD_187696 | JGI IMG/M metagenome (GOLD analysis project Ga0209415, IMG submission 187696) | Peat soil microbial communities from Weissenstadt, Germany - SII-SIP-2007 (SPAdes) (version 2) | ecosystem: Environmental > Terrestrial > Soil > Wetlands > Peat | place: Germany... | reverse complement strand
CTCGCGTAGCGGACGCTGCCGAGGAAGACGCCCAGCGCGACGAGCCCGAGCCCCCAGAGCTCTGGATAGTTCTTGACGATCCCGCGCGGGATCGTCCGCTTCTTCTTCGAGCGCAGCCGACCCGTGCGCTTTGCGCGCGCCATGCGGCTGTTCTTCGCCCTCGCTAGCGAGAAACCTCCGCGACCGCCATCCCGTAGTAGCTCGGCGCCGCATAGGCGAGGAGATCCGCCTTCGCATCCTCTCCCAGCGCCCCCTGGAGGACGAGGAGCTGCCAGAGCGAGTCCGCCCTCGCCGCCTCGACGTGCTCGGCGAGCGGCAGGAAGTCGAGCCGGTCCGAGCGGAGGATCGCCCGGAGGCGCTCGTCGTAGACGGCCGCGGCCGGGTCGAACCCGTACGGCCCGTCCGCGTCGTGGGCGTGGGCGTGGTCGGCGCTCGCGACGAGCGCGTGGCGCCCCGGGAGTCGGGCGATCGCCTCGCCCAGCCGGATGTGGTCGTCGAGCGGGAGGTCCCGCGCCGGGGAGACGACGACGACGCGCTCCGCGCGCAGGTACACCAACGGCACCTCGGTGCCCCAGTCGATCGGCATCTCCGCCTGGGCGGCGTCGTTCCCGCCGAATGAGACGCCGAGGATGGGAAGGTCGGCGTCGAGGAGGGCGAGCGCGACCCCACGATCCGTCTCCCACTCTCCCACGCGCGCGGCGGTGACGACGGCGAAGTGGCCCTCGACGTGGACATTGTGCGGCGTCACGACGATCGCGACCTCCGGAGCGGCCGCGTCGAAGCGCCGGCCGAGCTCCTCCATCGCGTCGCGCAGCTCGGCGGTCTCGTCGATGTCGCCGTGCGGCGCGATCGCGGCGAAGACGATCACGCGAACGTCGAGAGGCGCTCGACGAGCAGGTCGAGGAAGCGCGGCGCGTCGACGTCGATCCCCACGCGGGCGTTGCGCGGCCGGTCGGTGACGAGCCAGCGGTCGACGACCGTCCGCCCGTCGCAGTACTCGGACGCCGTCTCGATCTCCACGTTGCACAGCACGGTCTCCAGCAGCGACGGGTCGATCACCTCCGCGACCGCCATCGCGTCGTGGATCGGCGAGCCCTCGAAGCCGTAGCGGCGCTCGTGGAAGAGCTGGAAGAAGTCGGACAGCTCGGCGACGACCTTCCCCACCTTGCCCGTGTCGCGCAGGCGGTCGGCGTGCGCGCGCGTGAAGAGCGCCTTGTGCGTGACGTCGAGCCCGACCATCGTCAGCGGGATCCCGGAGCCGAAGACCGCGGCCGCCGCCTCGGGATCGACGAACGCGTTGAACTCGGCAGCCGGGGTGACGTTCCCCTCGGCGATCGCGCCGCCCATCCAGACGATCCGCTCGATCCCGACGCCGCGCTCGACGAGATGCGCGACGTTCGTCAGCGGGCCGGTGGCGACGAGCACGACTCCCGGCTCGAGCCAGTCGGCCGGATCGTCGGCGGACGGAGCCGTCGACGGCTCCGGCAGGTCCGGGCCGTCGAGCCCGCTCTCGCCGTGCACGTGCGCGGCGGTGCGCAGCGGCCGCCGGAGCGGCGCGTCGGCGCCGCGCACGACGGGAACGTCGCTGCGGCCGGCGAGCTCGAGCACCTTCAGCGCGTTGCGCGTCGTCTTGTCGACGGTCTGGTTGCCGGCGACGGTCGAGATGCCGCGCAGCTCCACCTCAGGCGAGGCGAGGGCGAGCAGGATCGCGATCGCGTCGTCGTGGCCCGGGTCGCAGTCGATGACGATCGGCGTGCTCACAGGAGCGCGTCCACCTCCGCCGCGGTCGGGAGCGACGTCTGCGCGCCGAACCGCGACGCGGCGAGCGCGCCCGCCGCGCAGGCGCGCGTGAGCGCCTCCTCGCGCTCGCGGCCTTCGAGGAGCGAGACGACGAGGCACGCGGTGAACGCGTCGCCGGCGGCGGTGCCGTCGACGACCTCGACCTTGGGCGGGGTGGCGCGGGCGACCTCCTGCCCGTCCTCGAGGATGACCGCGCCCTCGGCGCCGAGCGTCACGGCGATGACGCCGTCGCGGTGCGGGAGCTCGACGAGCTCGTACCGGTTGACGATGGTGACGTCGGCGGCCGGGACGCGGCCGCACGCCGGCGCGGCGTTGAGGAAGAACCCGTCCGGCGCGAGCTCGGACGCCCGTTCCACCGTCTCGAGCGGGATCTCCAGCTGGCAGAGCACGGCGTCGGCGTCGCCGAGGTCGAGGTCGTCCGGCCCCAGCTCGAGGTTCGCCCCGGGCGCGACGACGATCGTGTTCTCCCCCGCCGCGTTGACGATGATGAGCGCGACGCCCGTCGGGCCGGGCACACGCTTCACGTGATCGAGGTCGACGCCCGAGCGCTCGAGCTCGGCGAGCGCGGGAGCGGCCAGCTCGTCCTCCCCCACGCAGGCGATAAGGCGCACCGCGGCGCCGAGCCGCGCCGCCGCGACCGCCTGGTTCGCGCCCTTGCCGCCGGGGACGCGCGTGAACGTCGCGCCGCTCACCGTCTCGCCGGAACGCGGCAGCCGGTCGCTGCGGGCGACGAGGTCGAGGTTGATCGAGCCGACGACGGTGAGGCGCGGGCCGCTCACCGGCCGAGACTAGTGGACTGCAAGCGCCTTCAGGTCGTCGAGCGCGCGGCCGAGGAGGTTCTCGCGCAGGTCGAACAGCCCCGCCCACAGCGACGAGCGGTCGGGCGTCAGGTCGATCCGAGCGGCGTCGGTGAGCCCCTCGAGCGCGCGCACGAGCACCGCCAGCTCGAGGTACGCCTGCGCGACGCGCTCGGCGGGCGCCTGCACGCCGGCGCGCGTGAGGACGGCATCCCAGTCCATGAGCTCCGCCGCGCCGGGCCCGCCGTACCATGAGCGCGCCTCCGCGACGTCCATCTCGAGCTCGAGCAGGTAGCGGTCGAGCGGCTCGTCGAGCCCCGCGAGCGCCGTCTCCGCGCGCTCGGCCGCGTGCCTGAGCGCGGCCTGGCGGCCGCCGGCCGTGGGCGGCCGGGGTTCGCCGCGCGCCCACCGCTCGAGCAGCCGGCAGAACGCGAGCGCCGCCGCCTCGCACGCGCCGAGCTGGGCGACGAGACGCCGCGCCGTCGGCTGCTCCGCCGCGCACTCCTCGAGCACGTCCGCCCACGTCGGGACGTAGCGGAGGCGCTGGCCCATCAGACCTCGACCAGCACCGGGAGGATCATCGGGCGGCGCCGCGTGCGGTCGTACACGATCTTTCCGAGCGCCTCGTGGACGTGCTCCTGGAGGAGCTTCATCTCGGTGATGTCGTCTGCCAGCAGGCTGCGGAGGACCCGGTCGGCCTCCGCCCGCAGCTCGTCGAGGAGCGGCTCGGCCCCTTCGCCGAAGCCGCGGGCGATGAGCTCCGGCGCTGCGGTCAGCCCGCCCGCGCCGTTCGACGCCGCCAGCGTCGCGACGACGATGACGACGCCGTCCTCGGCGAGGCGCCTCCGGTCGCGGAGCGCGACGTCGTGCACGTCGCCGACACCGAGGCCGTCCACGAAGGTGATGCCGGCGGTGACGTGATCGACGATCCGCGCCTCGCCGTCGGCGAGCTCCACCACGGTGCCGTTCTCGGCCATGATGATGCGGTCGGCGGGAATGCCGCCCTCGCGCGCGAGCTGCGCGTGCGCCGCCAGCATGCGGAACTCGCCGTGCACGGGCATCACCGCCTTCGGCCGAACGAGCCCGATGATCGTGCGGAGCTCTTCGGCGCGGCCGTGGCCGGAGACGTGAACCGGGGCGTTGTCCTCGTGCAGCACCTCGGCGCCCGAGCGCGCCAGCCGGTTGATGGCGTCGTGGACGCGCAGCTCGTTCCCGGGAATCGGCTTCGCCGAGATGATCACCGTGTCGCCGGCCGCGACCTTGACGTCGCGGTGGTCGTCGTAGGCGATGCGGGTCATCGCCGACATCGGCTCGCCCTGGCTGCCGGTGCAGAGGATGAGCTGCTCGTGCGGCGGCAGCTCGGCGAGCGCCTGCGGGCGCAGGATCGCCTCCTCGGGCACGCTCATGTAGCCGAGGTTGCGCGCGATGTTCGCGTTCTTGCGCATCGAGCGGCCGACGAACGCGACCTTCCGCCCGCAGTCGATCCCCACGTCGATCGCCTGCTGCATGCGGTGGACGTTGGACGCGAACGACGAGACGAGGATCTTCCCCTGGCGGCTCGGGAAGATCTGCCGGAAGGCCTCGCCGACGACGCGCTCCGATTCCGTGACGCCCGGCCGCTCGGCGTTCGTCGAGTCGCCGAGCAGCAGGTCGACGCCCCGGTTTCCGATCTCGGCGAGCATGCCGACGTCGGTGCGCTGTCCGTCGACCGGCGTGTGGTCGAGCTTGTAGTCGCCCGTGTGCACGATGCGGCCGCCCGGCGTCTCGAGCACGACCGCGGCCGAATCCGGGATCGAGTGCGCCATGCGGATGAACTGGATGCGGAACGGCCCGAGCTCGAACGGGTCGTCGCCCGGCGCGACCTCGCGCAGCTCCGCCTCGCGCGCGAGACCGTGCTCGTCGAGCTTCGACTTGACCAGGCCGAGCGTCAGCCGCGTGGCGGCGACGACCGGGATGTGCACCTCGCGCATGAGGTACGGCAGCGAGCCGACGTGGTCCTCGTGCCCGTGCGTGAGCACGACGCCGCGGATCATGTCGGCGCGCTCGACGAGATACGAGAAGTCCGGCAGGACGAGGTCGACGCCGAGATGCTCGTCCCGCGGGAAGGCGAGACCGGCGTCCACGATGACGATCGACCCCTCGGCCTCGAACACGGTCATGTTCTTCCCCACCTCGCCGAGGCCGCCGAGCGGGATGATGCGACAAACGCCCATGAGCCGGAAGTCTACGGCCGCAACGCGGGCGCCACGTTCGCGGCGAAGCGGCGCATGCCGTCGAGCTCGGTCGGCCGCTCGAAGTAGAGGATGAAGTACTCGATCCCGGCGGTGACGATGCCCGCAAGGGTCTCGGTGAGGTCGGGCTCCTCGCCCGAGACCGTGAACGTCGCCGTCTTCAGGATCTCGGCCTCGTCGCGCCCGATTGCGTCGCAGTGCCGCCGGAGCGCGGTGAGCTTGCGGCTGTAAAAGGCGGGGTCGACGGAGTCGCTGAGGTTGCACGCGTCGGCGTGCTCCGCGACGAGGCGCAGGAGGACGCGCTCGCCGTTGCCGCCGATGAGCAGCGGCACGTGTGCGCCGGGCACGTTCTCCGCGTCGCGTATCCGGTGTGTGGCGCCGTCCACGGTCGCCGGGCCGCCGTCGCGCAGCGCCCGCACGACCGCTGCCGCCTCGCCGAGCTGCCGCAGACGCTCGCCGACGCTCGGAAACGGCGCCGGATAGCCGTAGGCGGCGTACTCCTCGTCGTCCCAGCCGGCGCCGAGGCCGAGGATGCAGCGCCCGCCGCTCGCCGCGTCGAGTGTGGCCGCCATCTTCGTCAGCAGGGCGGAATTGCGGTACAGGCCGCACGAGACGAGCTGGCCGAGCCGGACGCGGCTCGTCTCGCGCGCGACAGCCGCAAGGCTCGTCCACGCCTCGAAGGTCGTCCGGCCCTCGCGCTGGAGATGGTCGTACAGCCACACGGAGTCGAAGCCGAGCGCCTCCGCCTCGTGCGCGACTGCGAGCATCGCCTCGAACTGCGCCGCCGCGCCGTCGACGTGCTCGAGGTCGCCGCGCCAGCCTTGCGGAATGAGGACGCCGAAACGCGGCGCCGGCTCGTCGAGCCAGCTAGACCGGCTGGAGGACGCCGGCACGCTCGAGGCAGGCGCGCACCTGCGCGAGCTCCTGCTCCGTCGGATCGACCATCGGCAGCCGGTAGCCGCCGAGCTCGTGCCCGAGCAGATTCATCGCCGCCTTGATCGGGATCGGGTTCGTCTGGATCTTCAACAGGTCGAACGCCGGTGCCATCTCGTCGTTCAGCGCCTTCGCGCCGGCGACGTCGCCTTCGCGGTAGCGGCGGACCATCTCCTTCGTCTGCGGCCCCCACACGTGCGTGTGCACGCAGATGCCGCCGGTGCCGCCGATCTCGAGGAACGGGAAGATGAGGTTGTCGTCGCCCGCGTACAGCGTGAGCCCGATGTCGACGATGTGCCGCGCCTGGTCGATGTCGTCGTACGCCTGCTTCACGCCGGCGACGTTCTCGATCTGCGCCAGCTCGTCCATCGTCTCCGGCTGGATGTTGACGACGACGCGACTCGGGATGTTGTAGGCGATCACCGGCTTGTCGGTCATGCAGGCGATCTCCTGGAAGTGGCGGACGATCGCGCGCTGCGGCGGCTTGTTGTAGTACGGCGTGACGACGAGGATGCCGTCGACGCCGAGATCGTGCGCCTCGCCGGTGAGGTGCGCGGAGTGCGCGGTGTCGTACGTGCCGGTGTTCGCAACGACGGTCGCGCGGTCGCCGACGGCGTCGACGGCGGCGGCGAAGAGCTCGAGCTTCTCCGCGTCGCTGAGCGTCGGGCTCTCGCCCGTCGTGCCGGCGACGACGAGGCCGTCGGAGCCGTGGTCGACGAGGTGGGCGGCGAGCTCGCGGAACCGGTCGACGTCGACCTCGCCGTCGGCGCGGAACGGCGTCAGGATCGCGGTCAGGACCTCGCCGAGCACGGTCGAATCGTACGGGACGGACCGGCCGCCTGCCGTGAGGCTTCCGTCACACCGCCGTGATGGGGACACTCCCCGTCACGGGAATGTCACGTGACCGGGGCTCCGAACCGCTCCGGCGCGGGGCGTGACGCTTTCGTACCGGTAGCAGCTACCGGCACGTAGGGCTCACGGAAGTGCGTCGACGAGCTCGCGGAGCGCGAAGAAGATCGCTTCCGAGAACGTCGGGTACGGCTGGATCGTGTCCACGAGCACGTCGACCGGGGTCGCGCTCCGCACGGCGAGCGTTAGCTGGCCGAGCCACTCGGTCGCCTGCGGACCGACGGCGACCGCGCCGACGAGGACGCGTTCCTTCGGATCCGCGAAGAGCCGCACGAAGCCGTCGCGCTTCGGGCGCTCGTACGTCGCGAGCCGCGGCGTCGCGGTGAGCTCCCAGCGGGCCGAGACGAGGCCCTCGCCCTCGGTCCGCCCCACCGTGCCCACCTCCGGGTCGGTGAAGATGCCGGCCGGGATGGCGCGGTAGTCCGCCTTCGCGGCCCGCCCGAACATGTCCGCCGCGGCCACTCGCGCCTGGTACTTGCCGACGTGTGTGAAGAGCGCGACGCCGGTGACGTCGCCGATCGCCCACACGTTCTCACCCGCGCGCATACGCTCGTCCACCTCGATCCCGCGCGGCGCGATCGACAGGCCGAGATCCTCGAGCCCGAGGCCCTGTGTATGCGGCCGCCGGCCGGCGGCGACGAGGAGCCGCTCGGCCTCGACGGTGGGGCCGTCCGAGAGCGTGAGCCGGGGTCCAGGCTCGACCCGTTCGACGGCGACGCCGAGCCGCAGGTCGATGCCCTCCGCGCGGAACACGTCGGCGACGATCGCCCCCGCCTCCTCGTGCACGCGGCCGAGCAGCCGTGGGCCGTGCTCGACGATCGTCACCTCCGAGCCGAGCCGGGAGAAGAACTGCGCGAGCTCGCAGCCGACCGGTCCTCCGCCCATGACGGCGAGGCTCGCCGGCACCTCGTGCGTGCGCGCCGCGTCCTGGTTCGTCCAGTAGTCGACGCTGTCGAGCCCGTCGACGGCCGGGATCGCCGGCGCCGAGCCGGTGGCTATCACGAGACGGTCGTAGGTGAGCTCCACTTCGTCGACGACGAGCACGCCCGGCCGGAGCACGCGCCCGAAGCCGCGGACGAACGCGCACCGCTGCGACTCGAGCCACTCGAGCTGGCCCGCGTCGTCCCAGTCGCTCGTCACCCAGTCGCGCCACGACCAGATGCCCTCGGCATCGGGCCGCTGCGGTTTCATCCCGGGAGCACGGTCGAGGGACGACGACAGCTCGACGTCGCGGAGCATCGTCTTCGTCGGCATGCACGCGAAGTACGAGCACTCGCCGCCGACGAGCCGGCTCTCGACGAGCGTGATCTCGACGTCGGCGTCGAGCCGGCGGAGGGCGCCGACGAAGTGCTCGCCGGTCGACCCTCCGCCGAGAACGACGACCTTCACTACTTGAGGCCGTTCGCCTTCAGGAACGCCGAGGCGACCGCCGCCGGCGTCTTCTTGTCGATCGCTACCGCCTTGTTCATCGCCTGCATGGCGGGGAGCGTCAGCTTCGCGGACACGGCGTTCACGGTCTTCGTGAACGACGAGCCGGCGGCAGAGAGCACCTTCTGCGACACGACCGGTGCGACGTTCTGGAAGCCGAAGATGTGCTTCGTGTCGGTGAGGATCGTGTATTTGCCGGTCAGCTGCTGTGGGTCGGTGGAGAAGCCGTCGCCGGCCGTCGCCTTACCGTCGTCGAGCAGCGTGTAGACGCTGATGCTGGAGAGCGGCACGAACGTCACCTGCTTGAGCCCGTAGATGTTCTTCAGGCCGAGCAGGCAGGTGATGCGCGTCTGGCACTCCGGATAGCCGGCGTACGAGAACGACTTCACCTTCTTCATGTCGCCGATCGTCTTGACGCCGAGCTTCTGCGCCGTGGACTTCAGCATCGTGAAAGTATCGGTGTCGTAGAACGGCGTCGCGTTGAGCAGGGTCAAGCCACGCGTCTGCTCGAACGTCTTCGCCGCCGCATACGTCGCGGCCGCCGACTTCGGAGACGCCTTCTTCGCGAGGTCGAGGACGATGACGCCGGTGTACTCGGGGTAGAAGTTGATCTTCCCGCTCGTGATCGCCGTGTCGGCGAGCTCCGAGCTGCCCAGGCTGCCGGCGTACTTCACCTTGAAGCCCTTCGCCTGGAGCGCCTGGCCGTAGAGCTGGCCCAGGATGTACTCCTCGGTGAAGTTCTTGTTGCCGACGATGATCGTCGGCGCCGCCGCGTGCCGCTGCACGCCTGCGGTGGCCGTCCCGCCCAAGACGAGCGCGACTCCGAACGAGATCGCGAACGCCGCTTTTGCGGCGCGCCGCGTGTGCTTCCTGATCATCTGCTTCCCTCCTCCTGCGGTCGTGGGTAACCCACTGAGCCTAGGCGACGGAGGTATGTCTAGGCGAGACGCTCCGGCGGACGACCGAGAGAATCAAGGCCGCCGCGAACGCGAGCGCGGACACGCAGAGCGACGCCGCGACGACGCCCGCGTCGCCGTAGCTGGCGCGGTTGACGATGATCTCGCCGAGGCCGCCGCCGCCGGCGATCGCGGCGATCGTTGCGGTCGCAATCACGAAGATGGCGGCGATCCGGATGCCGGCGAAGACGAGCGGCAGGCCGAGCGGCAGCTCCACCCGGACGAGCACCTGGAGCTCGGTCATCCCCACGCCGCGCGCCGCCTCGACCGCATCCGGATCGACGCCCTCCATGGCGAAGTACGCGTTCGTGAGAATCGGCGGGATCGCGAGCACGACGAGCGCCACGGTGTTGTTCCAGAAGCCGATGCCGAAGACCGTGAGGCCGAGGGCGATCAGCACGAGGCTCGGAAGCGAGCGTCCGACGTTCGCCACGCTCGCCGCGGCGAACAGGCCGCGGTGCAGGTGCCCGAGCCAGAGCCCGATCGGCAGCGCGAGCACCAGAGCGATCACCAGCGCCGCACCGGACAGCTCGATGTGCTGCTCGGCCTTCGACAGCAGCAAGTGCTGGTGGTCGCCCATGAACCGGAAGGCGTCGACGAACGTGCTCACGTCGCCCTCACCAGTCGCGCCCACGGCGTCAGCACCCGCTGGAGGAGCACGAGCAGGCCGTCGGCGACGAGCGCGAGCGCGACCGCCATCCCGCCGGCCATGAAGATCTCCGTCTTGAAGACGTCCTGCTCGAGCGCGACGAAGATCGGGCTGCCGAGGCCCTTCGCGATGACGAACGACGCGACGGTGGCGATCGAGATCGTCGACACGGTGGCGATGCGCAGCCCGGCGAGGATCGCCGGCAGCGCGAGCGGCAGCTCGACCCGCATGAAGGTCTGCGCACGCGTGAAGCCCGACCCGCGCGCGACGTCGACGAGCTCGGCCGGCACGTTGCGGAGCCCTTCGATCATGTTTCGGTAGAGCACGAGCAGCGTGTACGACACGAGCGCGATCTCGACGGTCGTCACCGAGATCCCCGTGATCGGGATGAGCAGCTGGAAGAGAGCGAGGCTCGGGATCGTGTACAGGAAGTCGGAGAAGAGCCCGATCGGCGGGTCGAGCAGCCGGTAGCGGAACCCGACGAGCGCGAGCGCGAAGGCGAGCACGAAGCCGATGCCGACGGCGATCACCGTCAGCTCGATGTGCTGGATGAGCGCCGGCTGCAGCGTGTCGTGCCAGTGCTGCGACACCCAGTCCGTGCAGAACCAGCCGTTGTTGACCTCGCAGGAGCTTCCCTGGCCGAAGTTCGGGATGACGGGGCCGGTGGCGACGATCACGGGACGAGGACCTCGCGCGTGATGGAGCCCACCACCTTGCCCTCGTCGTCGGTGACGGCGAGCGCGTCGACTCGCTTCTCGATCATGAGCGCGAGCGCGTCGCGGGCGGTCGCCGTGCGCGGCACGCGGGGGCCGTCAGTGGGCGGCCCGAGCTCGAGCTCGGCGAGTGTGTGCAGCGCGAGCGCTTTGAGCGCGCGGTCGACGCCGACGAACTCGGCGACGAAGTCGTCCTTCGGATGCTCGAGAATCGTCATCGGCGTGTCGTACTGCACGAGCCGGCCGCCGGGACGCAGGATCGCGATCCGGTCTCCGACCTTGATGGCCTCGTCTATGTCGTGCGTGACGAACACGACCGTCTTGCGCACTTCCTGCTGCAGGCGCAGGAACTCGTCCTGCAGGCGCGCGCGCACGATCGGGTCGATGGCGGCGAACGGCTCGTCCATGAGCATGAGCGGCGGGTCGGCCGCGAGCGCGCGCGCGAGTCCGACCCGCTGGCGCTCGCCGCCCGAGAGCTGCGCCGGGTAACGCGCCGCATACGAGCTGTCGAGGCCGACGAGCTCGAGCAGCTCCTGCGAGCGGGTGTGGATCCAGGGCTTCGAGCGGCCGTACAGCCGCGGCACGGTGCCGATGTTCGCCTCGACCGTCATGTGCGGGAAGAGGCCGACCTGCTGGATGACGTAGCCGATGCCGCGGCGGAGCTCGACGAGATCCTGCTCGAGGATGCTCGTGCCGTCGATGCGGATGTCGCCGCTCGTCAGCGAGATGAGGCGGTTGACGAGGCGGAGCGCCGTCGTCTTCCCACCGCCGGACGGGCCGACGAGCACGCAGATCTCACCGGCAGGGACCGTGAGCGACAGATGGTCGACCGCCGCACCGGCCCGGCCCGCATACTCCTTCGTCGCCTCGTCGAAGACGAGCTCGGCGGCCTGGCCCGGCATCGCCGGGAACTATCGCTTACAGGAGCGCGTCGAGGCCGACGGTCAATCCCGGCGGCAGCGTGTCGAGCTTGTCGAGCGCGAGGAGGACGCCGTATGCGAACGACTCGCGCGAGGTCGTGTCGTGACGGATCGTCAGCAGCTGGCCCTCGCCGCCGAAGATCACCTCCTGGTGCGCGACGAGCCCGGGCAGGCGCACCGAGTGGATGACCGGATCTCCGCCGATGAGCGCCGCGGTGGCGCGCGCCGTTCCCGACGGCGCGTCCTTCTTCGCCTCGTTGTGCAGCTCGACGATCTCCGCGCGCGGGAAGAACGCCGCCGCTTCCTTCGCGAACCGCATCATCAGGACGGCGCCGATGGAGAAGTTCGGCGCGACGAACAGGCGCACACCACGTTCGGCGGCGAGGCCGTGGAGCGGCTGCGGGTCCCAGCCGGTCGTGCCGACGACGCAGGAGACGCCCTGCTCGAGCGCCGCGCGCGCGTTCGCCGGCGCCGCCTCGGGCGTCGTGAAGTCGACGCACGCGTCCAGGCCGGCGACGTCGGGCTCGTCGCCGATCTCGATCCCCTTCACCTCGTGGCCGGCCCGCTGGAGCACGGGCAGCAGCGCCGCGCCGACCTTGCCCTCCGCGCCGAAGAGCGCGAGCCTCATGCCGCCTTCCGGGCGACGCCGTTGCCGATCGCCGCCGTGAACCTGTCCTCGTCGGGGCCTACGCACGCCGCCGACAGCCGCTCGGGGGCGAGGAGCACGCCGACCAGCTCGGCGACCGCGTCCTCCTCGACGGCATCGATCTCGGCCATGATCCGCTCGAAGGTCAGAAGCTCCGTGTCGGTGATGAGCGACTTGCCGAGCCTGCTCATGCGGTTCGACGTCGACTCCATCGACAGCATGATCCGTCCCTTGATGCTCTCCTTCGCGCGCGTGAGCTCGCCCTTGCGCAGCTTGCCGGCGGCGATCTGACCGATCTGCTCGGAGCAGATCTCGACGCACGACGCGAGGTTCTCCTCGCGCGTGCCGACGTAGATCCCGATCAGGCCGGTGTCGGTGTACTGCGCCGCGAACGTGTACACGGCGTACGCCATCCCGCGCTTCTCGCGGATCTCCTGGAACAGCCGCGACGAGGCCGACCCGCCGAGGATCGAGTCGAGGAGGGACGCGGCGAAGCGGCGGCGATCGGACCGCGAGATCCCCGGGGCGCCGAGGCAGAGGTGGTACTGCTCCGTGTCCTTCCGCTGGAAGCGCACGCTCGGGGGCGGCGCCTGCGTCAGCGGCCGGCGCAGGCGCGGCGCGGTCCGCGCCGCCGCAACGCTCGTGCGCTCGAAGCGCTCGAGGAGCGAGACGAAACGGTCGTGCTGGATGTTCCCGGCCGCCGAGACGACGATGTTGCCCGGCGTGTACATGCTGCGGTGATAGGCGGCGACGGCGCGCCGGCTCACCGAGGAGATCACGCCCGCGGTCCCGATCACGGGCCGGCCGAGCGCGTGCCCGCCGAACACCGCCTCCGAGAAGAGGTCGTGCACCAGCTCCTGCGGCGTGTCCTCGTACATCGCGATCTCCTCGAGCACGACCTCGCGCTCCTGGTCGAGCTCGGAGAAGGCGGGCGCGAACACCATGTCGGTCATGACGCGGAGCGCGTCCTCAGTGTGGCGGTCGGGGATGCGCGAATAGACGACGGTGTGCTCGCGCGACGTCGCTGCATTCAGCTCCGCCCCCATCGCGTCGAACGTCTCCGCGATCTGCTGCGCGTCGTACGACCTCGACCCCTTGAACAGCAGGTGCTCGATGAAATGCGAGACGCCCGCGCGCTCGTCGCGCTCGTCGCGCGAGCCGGCGCCGATCCAGAAGCCGATCGACACGGAGCGGACGCTCGGCACCCGCTCCGAGATGACGCGCTCGCCCGAGTCGAGCTCCGACAGGACGTACTTCTGCACGCCCGTGACTCTACGGCCTCAGACGAACTGAATGCCTGTGCCCGACCGCTTGGCCTCGTACAGCGCCTCGTCGGCCCGGCGGAAGAGCGACTGGCCGTCCGACGCGTCCGCCGGGCACGACGCGACGCCGAAGCTGGCGCGCATGCCGCCGAGCCGCTCGCCGCCCCGGTCGAGCTTCGCCTGGATCCGGCCGATCACCTCGCGCGCGTCGTCCTGGCTCGCCTCGGCGAGCAGCAGCGCGAACTCGTCGCCGCCGATGCGGAACGCCGCGTCGTGCTTGCGCAGCGCCTTGCGCACGATCTTCGCGAACGCCTGCAGGGCGTCGTCCCCCGCCGGGTGCCCGAGGCTGTCGTTCACGCCTTTGAAGCCGTCGAGGTCGCAGAGCACGAGTCCGAACACGCGGTCGAAGCGGAGGGCGCGCGCCACCTCCGACTCGAGCCGGTCGACGAACGCCCGCCGGTTGAGCAGGCGCGTCAGCGAGTCGTGGTCGGCGAGGAACCGGAGCTCCCGCACGTTCTCGGCCGACGCGATCGCCGCAGCGGCCTGGTTGGCGAAGATGCGCATCGCCTGGAGCTTCTCCCCGGACGGCAGAAGCCGGTCCGTGGGCTCGTCGGCCGAGAGGATGCCGATGACCTCGTCGTCGGAGTCGACAAGCGGCACGAGCAGCCAGTGCCGGTCCCACGCCCGCGGACCGCGACCGTTGCGATGCGACGAGTAGAGGAAGATGTCGCGCGAGATCCGCTTCTCCGCCTCGTCGTTCGGCACGAGGAAACAGCCTTCGATCTCGAACTCGGGGTCGAGTAGCGGCTCGAGGTCGGCGAGATAGAGCTGCCTCGATACGACGGACTCGTGCTCCCAGCCGACCGCGGCGCGCGGAGAGATCTTCCCCGTCTCCGGATCGACCGAGACGACCATGACGTTCTCGAAGCCAAGCGCGTCGCGCACGCCGACGCACACGCGCTGCATGATCGCGTCCGCGCTCGGATGCGCGGTGAGAACGGTCGAGACCCTGAGCAGCTGCTCGAGCGCGAGCCGGTGGCGCGCGGCCTCGGCCTCCTCCTGCGCCGCCTGCACCGCGAGTGCCGCGTGGTCCGCGAGCGCGACGAGCACGTCGAGCTCCTCGTCGCTCGCGCGCCGCAGGCTCACCGGCTCGTCGACGGACAGGATCCCGAGCAGATGGCCGTCGTGGTGGCGCATGGGCACGAAGAGCGCGTCGAGCGGATGCCACGCGTCGTCGCCGAGCCCGGCCGCCTGGTCGGGGAGGTAGAAGTCGCCGCCGTCCGCCGCCCAGTCGAACTCGCCCGCGTGCACGACGTACGCGCCGCGCCGGGCGAAGCGGTCCGCGAGCAGCGGCTCCCAGTCCTCGATCCGCCGCACGAGGCCGACGAGCACGGCCTCTGCTTCGGGCCGGCCGTGCACGGTCGTGCACTCGAAGTCGTCCCACTCGGGGCGGTACAGGTTGATCGCGACCGTGCGGTAGCCGAGCGACTCGGCGATGACGCGGGCGATCGCGCGCAGGAGCTCCGGCAGGTCGTCGGCCGTCCGCACGAGGCGGGTCACCTCGAGCAGGCCTCGCAAGGGCGAGATCGGCGGAAGACTGGGCGAAGGCACGGGCGGCGGCGTCCTTCACCGATTCATCGGCACGAACCGGGGGTCATACGTACCCCCTCCCGAGTGAACGGGGGCGGCCCAAACAAGGCCGCCCCCGGCTCGATTCCTAGCCGCGGCCGCGACCGCCGCCACCGCGGCGTCCCCGGTCGTCGCGGCGCGGGCGCTCCTCCTCCGGAGGCCGCGGCGGCGCGTCCTTCGCCCGCTCGATCAGCTCCTCCGGCTGGACGAGCCCGCCGTTCTCGTGCTTGGCGATGAGCTTGAGGCCGATGCGCCCGCGCGCCTTGTCGACCTCCTGGACGACGACGTCGACGACGTCGCCGCGGCTCATCACGTCCTCGATGTGCCCGACGCGGCCGGGGCCGACGTTCGACACGTGCAGGAGCCCGTCCGTCCCCTTCTTCAGCTCGACGAAGGCGCCGAACTGTGTCGTCTTGACGACCTTGCCGGTGTAGGTGTCGCCGACCTCCGGCTCCTTCGTCAGCGCCTGGATGGCGGCGATGGCGGCTTCCGCCTTCGTGCCTTCCGTGGCATAGATGAGGATCGTCCCGTCCTCCTCGATGTCGATCTGCACCTCGTAGTCGGACTCGAGGCCGCGGATCGTCTCGCCGCCCTTGCCGATGACCATGCCGATCTTCTCCTGGTCGATCTTGATCGA
>Ga0209415_10010738_pt1 | contig 15511 bp, 11 predicted proteins | sample PeaSoiSIISIP2007_FD_187696 | JGI IMG/M metagenome (GOLD analysis project Ga0209415, IMG submission 187696) | Peat soil microbial communities from Weissenstadt, Germany - SII-SIP-2007 (SPAdes) (version 2) | ecosystem: Environmental > Terrestrial > Soil > Wetlands > Peat | place: Germany... | reverse complement strand
TCGATTTCGTAGGGGCCAAGTCTCGTGCCAGAGGTCAGAGCCATGCGTGGGCGCAATTATAGCCTGTGCAGCACGTTGCACCTGCCCACCTTTCGAAAACCGAAAGAGCTAGGGCAAACTCATTCGTTGCGACTCGTGGAACTACGGAAAACAGGGGTCGGCTGCCCCCAAGGCCGAAACCGAGACCCCGATCTCAGAAGTTCGCTTTTGCCGGATGGAATGGAATCCAGAAAGTTGCTTCAACATCCACGGGGGCACCGTTCTTAATGGCAGGCTGGAACTGCCACTTGGTGATCGCTTCGCTGGCGAACTGGGCTAGGCGGTCGTCGGCGCCGCGCAGCACGCGCACGCTCCTCACTGTGCCGTCGGTGTGGATGACAGCATAAAGGATGACCGTGCCGCCCACGTTTTGCCGCATCAGCTCTAGCGGGTAGGCGGGATCAACTTTGCGCGTAGCTACGGGCGCGGACAGCTCGGCCGAGGATGGTCCGTCAGCAGATGCATCGCCCGCCGCAGGGCGAGACGAAGGACTGCCGGCGACTGAATCCGGCTTCAGCGCGGCGAAGCGGATGATCCAACTGCCTCCGGCGGAGTTCAGGTTGGGCATGTTGAGGCTGAGCGAGTAGTACTTGCGGTCACCGAAAATGGCCCGCTCCTCGTCGGAAATTTTGCTATCACTCCCAGGCCGCAGGCTACGCGCTGCCACGCGTGGCGAGCGCATGCCGGCAATCAGATTCGGATTTACCGAGTAGGCGCTCGCGTTCTTTGGGGCGGAATCGCCGGCAACCGGCGAAGTGGCATTCGACGTCTTGCCGACGTACAACCCCGAAGGCAAGCTGCCGCTGTTCTTGCCGGCTCCACTTGTATCTGCTCTGCCGCTTCCAACGCTTGCGCCGGGCGCACCTGAGGCTCCCCGATGGCCTTCCGGGGTAGCGGCGAAGTTGCCGCGGCGATTGCCCGCAGGCGGATCGGGCGGCGCGCCCACTGCGGGATGGAGGTTGAGCGCGATCATGCCTCGGTCGATTATGCCTTCGCCAATCATGCTTCCGCCGGAGTGGGAGCGTCCTGACGCAGCCAGCGAGGGCGGCGGGGCGATCACTTGCGGCGATCTCCCCTGCGGTGAACTCAGGGCAGTTGAACTTCTGCCCGATGCAGCGTGCTGTTCGTCGAGGGAAAGCTGGGGAGCCGGTGCAATCACCGAACTGTGTCCGATGTTGAGATCGCCGAGACGGCGGGTGGAGCCGGCCGCCACCGCGGGCGGTGGAGCGATCACGGCCGACTGCAGAGCCTGCAAAGTTTTCTGCGATCCGGCTTGCAGGTTGGGTGGCGGCGCGATAACCGGGCGCTCCATCCCCGGCGCGAGGCGCGACGTCTCCGACGCGGGAACGACGGGGGCTGGGCGGATCGGCATCCTCGCGTCGCCGGGTATCCTTTCTACCAAGGAGACCACGTTCGGCAAGGCTACGTCGTGCTGTAACTCGATATTGGGCGGCGTGACGATGGTTTGCGAGTGGTTGTCGGCCTCAGGGGGCACGGAAATGATGGGCTGCGCAGAGTATTCGGGATCGGCTTTGCGTGCGTGAGCGGAGGTCGAGCGGCGTGTATCGAGCGGAGGCAGATACTCCGACGGCGCGTAGTAGACGATGTCGTCATGAGTGAACGCGGGTTGCGTCGCGGGATGAGGCTGCAGGGCGAGGAAGCGCGATCCTGCCCAGATCAAAACGAGCGCGAGAATGTGATACGCGCCTGACTGCCCGAAGCGGTGCCAAGGCAGTCCGCGGTCGACGAAGACATCAGGCCAGAAGGCAGCGGGCGCGGACTCAGGACGCAGCGGGTCGGGTTCGCGTCGGCTAAACAGATCGCGAAGATTCTGTAAGAAGGTGCGGAACCAGGGTTCGGGCGCAATCAGGAGGGTCAACTCCGGGGCCGGCGATTCAGTGTCTGCCATCTGAAGGGATCCCGGGGCTTCGCGCATCGCTCTATGTTAGATGGAAAACCATCTTTCGGGGTAGCTAAGAGGACATGCGAAAAGAAATGCTGTTGAAACCTACTGGCCGGCGCGGGCGGGCGTGATGAGGAGGCGGCCGGGAGCCTTCTTCTTGATGTCGGGCTTTTCTTGAGCGTAGACGAGATCGAGGCCGCCTTCAGCAGTGGTGGAAGCCTCGGCCAACGCGGCAGCCAGTGCGCGGAGCGAGCGGCTCACTTCCAAACCTCCCTGCAAAATCACCGGCGTACCGTGATCGATGGCGGGCGAGATCGAGTGAAATGCATTGGGAATCTTCCACAGCACCTTGCAGTGCGTGGCCTTCTCGATGTCTTCGTCAGTGAACCCGGGAATCTTCTTGTATCGATTCAGAACCATGCGCAGCCGGTTGCGCCCTGCGCCTTCTTCAAGGAAGGAATGAATGCGGCTGGCGCTCCACAGCGTGACCACGTCGGTTTGAGCGACCATGAGCACCGCGTTCGAGAGGTCGGAGAGCAGGCGCGTGGTGGAATCGAGGCGGCTGGAGGCGTCGACCACGACGTAGCGATAGTGATTCACCAGCAGATCGAACAGGCGGGCCAATTCGGCCGGCGTGGGGATGGCATGATAAGGCTGCTGCGGACCGGCAAGAAGATGCAAGCCGTCCTGGGCAGTGGTCATCAGGCCCTCGAGCAGGGAAGCGTCGAGGCGGTGCAGATTCTCGAGCGCGTCGGGAACTCCAAAACTGGGGCGCAGGTTGAGATGCAGTTGGGCGTGGCCGACGGGGGCAAAGTCCACCAGAACCACGCTGCCGTGCGATTGTTGCAGGGCAACGGCGGTGTTCACCGCCGCGGTAGTAGCGCCCGCGCCTCCCTTGGCGCTGAGAAAGGTGAAGATGCGGGCCTTGCCCGCGCCGCCGCGAGTGCGGGTACGGTTGGAGCTGAAACGCGTCAGGGCTTCGAGCAGAGCCTCAGAACCGGCGCTGTGATCCAGATATTCTCCGGCTCCGGCGCGCATGCTGGCCACGATGGTGGCGGGCTGCTGCATGCTGCCGTTGGCAAAAATGACGAGCTGCAGGGTGTTGGCCTGAATCAGTTCAATGGCTTTGATGGCGCGTTGAGGATTCTCGGCAGAGATATCAACGACGACGACCTCGGCGCGCAAATCCTGAATCTGGCGCAGGATGGGGTCGGTGGGTACGGTGGGAAAGCCGACGTTGCTGAAAACGACCCGCGCCAGGCGGGTAGCCTCCAGACGGCTCTGCAACTCGGATAAGTGTTCCCCGTCCTCGGTCAGGAGGGCGACGGCGATCCCATGCATGGCGCGGTTCTCGCTGATTTCTCTAGGTGTTTGCATGTTAGAAAGAGAAAGTACTGTTCGCCAAGTGACCTAGGTAACCACACAACAGCCTGCGTGTACACAATTCGTGCGGAGACGGGAGAGCAGCGATCTGCGGGGTAGAAAACGTCAACCAGAGGCGCACAGCTGGAATACTCCCCTGCGAAGCCGCACGAGTGATTAACATTCTAAGCCAAGGTTCGAAGATTGAAAAGGTCTGAGAAGCGGTGAAAGAACTTAAGTTCGCGCGCGCCAAGCCGGGACCGGGATTTTCCCGCGGCTCATGCCGTTGAAGCGGTGCTTTGCGTTGATACGATCGGCGGGCGTTCCGCAGATCGTGCGGCCAAGTTCTCGATGCATCGTCGAGCTAGTGGGCCGCGACGCGCGGACTGCCGGGCACCGGTGTGGCGGGACGCTGCGTCTCGCTCGGGCTATGCAGGGCCGAGATGCGGCGGAAGTCGGCGGAACCGGCCTCCGTTTCGGGAAGATACTCGTAGCCCTTCAAGCAGACAGCCACGCCGATCTTGGTCTCGGCGGCTTTGATTCCGGGCAATTTGGTCTCAGTCTCAGCCAAGGCGGCGGGTTTCCAGCTGTTATCCGCGGGCTTGACGACGCGCAGCACGCAGCCCCGGCAACGAACCCGCATATTTTCGCCAAGCGTGATCTCCAAGGGCATCTCTAACGTGAGTTCGATCTCCGCGCCCTCACTCAAAGCCATGTCGGTAAACAGAAAGGCCCCGCGAGAACTGAGGTCCTGGGTGAACCCGAGTCCCTCGGTAGCGGTCGCAACGTCACGCACGGAGACTGGGAGGTTAAAAGCGAAGCGTTGTCCAATGCGGCGTTCAACACCAACCGGAGGAGCAGTCATAGTCGTGTCCCTTCCTTGAGGGGAATCGCCGGGGAGAGAGCAACTGCAACTGTAGCGCAGTCCGGACGGTCTGGGAAGTCAAAAGTTGGCGGGCGCTGGGGAGGTTGGAAATTGATTTGGTGGAAAACTCGATTGTAGAAAACATATCTGGGGAACATTTGCCGGGAACAGACACGTTATATTGATCCCACAGAGCGGGAGGCGTCATCGAAAGAAACGAACATGTCTGAGCCAAGAGTCCCAATCCCGGAAAGCGCGGTGAGTAGCGCGGAAGTGGCCTCCGGACGCGAATCGCGCTGGCAGGTGGCGGGGCGGGCGCTGCGCCACCGCAACTTCCAGCTCTTTTTCAGCGGACAACTGATCTCACTCATCGGTACGTGGATGCAGAGCGTAGCCCAGTCATGGCTGGTCTACCGGTTGACAGGTTCGGCCCTGCTGCTGGGATCAGTGGGGTTCGCGAGCCAGGTCCCTGTGTTCTTGTTTGCGCCCCTGGGCGGGATTGCGGCCGATCGGGTCAACCGCCGCCACATCGTGATCGCCACGCAAACAGCTGCGATGGTGCTGGCTTTCATTCTGGCGGCGCTCACGCTCTTCCATAAAGTTCAAGTCTGGCATGTGTTTGTGCTGGCGAGTTTGTTGGGCGTGGTGAATGCGTTCGACATTCCGGGACGGCAATCATTCCTGGTCGATATGGTCGGCAAGGAAGATCTGATGAACGCGATCGCGCTGAATTCATCCATGTTCAACGGCGCGCGCGTGATCGGCCCGGCAGTCGCGGGAATTCTGGTGGCGAAGATTGGCGAAGGTTGGTGCTTCTTCGCCAACGCAGTGAGCTACATCGCAGTGATTATCGGATTGCTGCTGATGAGGGTGCACAGCCCGGTCCGCGCGGCCATGGCCTCGCCGCTGGAGCACATGATGGAGGGGTTCCGCTTCGTCAACCGGACCGCACCCATCCGCGCACTGCTGCTGCTGCTGGGGCTGGTGAGTCTGGTGGGCATGCCCTACGTGGTGCTGATGCCGATCTTTGCCGACCAGATTCTGCATGGCGGGGCCCGGGGGCTGGGGATGCTGATGGGCGCCACCGGCGTGGGAGCGTTGCTGGGCGCGCTAACCCTGGCGTTCCGCGAGGGTGTGAAGGGCTTGGCGCGCTGGGTGGCGTGGTGCTGCGCCGGCTTTGGAGCAAGCCTGGTGATTTTTGCCCTGTCACGCACGTTCTGGGTTTCTGTGATTCTGCTCCTGCCCGTGGGTTACACGATGATGCTGCAGATGGCATGTTCAAACACTCTGATCCAGGTGATGGTGCCGGACGCTCTGCGCGGGCGCGTGATGGCTGTGTACTCGATGATGTTCATGGGCATGGCTCCGATTGGAGCGTTGTTTGGTGGGGCGCTGGCCGAGCGTTTAGGCGCTCCGCTCACGGTAGCGATCGGCGGTGTGGCGTCGGTGGCGGGCGCGTGCTGGTTCGCGCTGCATCTACCGAAGATTCGAGTGGAAGCGCGGCGGCTGATTGTCGCTCAGGCCGTGGCCGGCGGCGAGCCATCGGATATGACAACGCAAGCAGTAGAAGATTAGATCTTAAGGAGTACTCCCGCAGGTTGGTCGCTTCAGTTGCAGCGCGGCCCTCGGCATGTGGGACTCCGCCTGAATCGCAAGGCGCTACCTCGTCTCATCAAGAATTTCTCTCCGCCGAATTCGCGTGTCCGATCCGCATGCTTATTTCTTGAACATGAATGAAGGATCGTGATATATCGGCTTGGTTATCGCATCGTGCTGTCGGTCGCGCCCGTCAATCCGCAGGGTTTGAGTGGGCGAGCGAGCAACCGAACTCGTCCAATTGGAGGACAAGATGAATTCACTTTGGAAGATGATCGCATGGAGTGTTTTCCTGGCAGTCTTCACTGGATCGATGTTCGCGCAAGGCGGCGCCACGGGCGCAATCGGTGGCGTGGTGCAAGACGCAACCGGCGCGGTGATCGCCAACGCTCAGGTGAGCGTCAAAAGCGAAGCCACGGGCGAGGTGTTGCGCCAGGTGGCGAGCGACGCATCCGGGTTGTTCACGGCTACTCTCTTGCCTGTAGGGGCATACACCGTGGAAGTGAATGCGGCGGGCTTTCCTGACACCAAATTTCCCGGCGTGGCAGTGCGCATCACGGAAACTACGCGCATGACCGCGGTCATGAAAGTGAGTACCGTGAAGGAAGTCGTGGAAGTGCAGTCTCAAGTGGAGCAAGTCAATACCACGGATGCTACCACGGGGCAATCGCTGGGCGCGCAGACGATTACGGATCTTCCTCTGGCCACGCGGAACTTTCAGCAGTTGCTGACGCTCTCCGCGGGCGCGTCTTCCGATCTGAACGATGCGTCGCAGCTCGGCCGTGGCGCGGTTTACATCCACGTAAACGGCGGCCGAGAGGACAACAACAACTATCTGATCGACGGCATCACGGTGGCCGACTACGCCTTCGGCGAACTGACCTACACTCCACTGCCCAGTCCGGACTCCATCCAGGAGTTCAAGGTCAGCACCAGCCTCTACGACGCCACCCAGGGGCGTAACGGCGGCGGCAACATCAACGCAACTCTCAAGAGCGGGACCTCGAATTTCCACGGAGATCTTTGGGAGTACTTCCGCAACACCGATCTGGACGCTGAGGATTATTTCCTGGGCAAGGTGCAGGTTAAGCAGAACATCTTCGGCGGCGATTTTGGCGGACCCGTCGGGACGGGCGGCAAGCTGGGCTACTTCTACGTGAACTACCAGGGCACGCGCCAGCGCAGCGGCGATTCGCCGGGGACGTTCATCAACACTATGATTCCCGTGCTCCCGACCGCGCGCGACCAAACCACGTTGCTCAATACATTCTTCAACTGTGCGAACTGCCCCGGACCTGCGGCCACTGCGATTGATCAAGTGGCGTTGAACTTGCTGAACACGCCAGGCACGCAGTTCGGTCCAGGCATAGGTGGTGGCTTTCTATTTCCCAGCGTCCCGGGCACGCCCGGCCGGCGCTGCTACCCTCAACTACGGTCCACTCGTCCTGTCCGATCCCGGAAAATTTTCTGATAACCAGTTCACGGCGAACTGGGACCGCGAGTTCCGCAACGGCAGGGACCGTTTGTCGGAGCGCTTCTTCTGGTCTGATTCCGATACCTTCGAGCCGTTCGGCGCCGATAACTACGGTATCCAAACCGGCGGCCAGCCCGGCGTGAACAATCTCAACTTCCCCCTGGATATTCCACTGCACAGCCGCTTCGGCAGCATCACCGAGACTCATTTGTTCAGCAATAGCCTGATCAACGAGTTCCGCTTTGGCGTCAACATTATCAGCGACAGGCTGAACAACGAAGCGCCTATCACCGGTGCACAGATCGGGATCCATCTGCCCACCGCAACCGGCGTAAACGGCCAAGCCGGCGATCCCAACATGTACCGGCTTCATTTCGGCACCTGGGAATTTGGACCGTATCCCACTCAACTACAATATTCGCTCTCGGACAACTATACCTGGGTGGACACCGTGAGTTGGAGCCACGGGCCGCACCAATTGCGCGTTGGTGGGGAGATTGACCGTGTCGCCATGCGCCGCGCCTTGCCCATCGCTGACAATGGTTATGTGTTTTTTTCACCTCCTACCTTCGGTACGGATTTTCAAAGCTTCCTGGCGGGTGCTCCATTCTTCGGCGAGGGCGGCGGCGGGCTAGGGAACCACGACTACCGCATTCCCGGCTTCGCTTGGTTTGCGCAGGATGACTATCGCGTCAGCAAGACGCTAACTCTCAACCTCGGTTTCCGAAATGAGTTTCTCGGGGCGCCTTACGACACGCTTTGCCATACCGGCAACACCGATCCTGAACTGGCGAACACGACCGGGCAGCCGTATATCTATCCCAAGTGCGTTAATAAGTTCGGACTTTCCGGCATCACAGGAACGCTCAATCGGGCTGGGCTCAATAACGAATACGCCACGGTCTGGGAGCCGCGCATCGGGTTTGCGTATGACCTCGGCGGCCATCACACCACCTCGATTCGCGGCGGCTACGGCATCTACAGCGTCCGCGAGGACCTGGGAGCGGTAGACAATCTCGCCATCACGCCTCCAACGTTCCCGTTTATCGTTGGCTTCTTGCCGGGAGCGGGAAGCCTGGCCAATCTGTTTGCGGCCAGCGCCGCGTTCCCCAGTGGGATTCCGGCTCTTGGTGCTAATCCTACTCAACCCTTCGTTCCCACCGCCGCGATCTTTAGCGGATTCTCCTACGCCGTTGGCACACCGTTCCAATGCTCTTTCTACAATCCCGTAACACCTCCTCCGCTCGAGCAATGCGATCCGGGGTTCACCGGCAATGTGAATGGCCTGATCCAACTTGCCGTGCCGCTGCATTGGGTTGCGGGCACCACCCAGCAATGGAACTTCACGATACAGCGTCAACTGGGGCGCGACTGGTTTGCAGAACTCGGCTATGTGGGCACCAAAGGCAGCCGCCTGCGCTCGACTTACGATCCCGACCAGGCCACGCTCGCCACGCCGCAGAATCCAGTGACCATCCCTTATGCTTGCGGGGGCGGTCCCGGCTCCTGCACGATTGTGGATTCGACTGCCGAAAACGTTAGCGCCCGTGCGCCCTACCTGGGCATTGCACCTGCTGATTTCGAGGATTTTGCTCCCAATTCCGACTCGCATTACAACGCGCTGCAGGCCACCTTGGGTCACCACTTTGGCAAAGGGCTGTATTTCCAAAGCGCCTACACCTACTCCAAATCGATTGATGATGTTTCCACGGCCTCGGTAGCATTCGTCACCCGGGTTAACGATCAAAACGACGCGCGCGCCTCTCGTGGCCTTTCCGATTTCGACCGACGACAACGCTTCGTGACCAGCGCCGTCTACCAACTCCCCTTCTTCGCCAATGCCAGCGGCCTCACTAAGGGAGCGCTGGGCGGCTGGGAAGCCAGCGGCGTGATGATCCTGCAATCGGGGGCTCCGTTCACGGTTTATGATCCAAATGGGGGCGGCGCCTATGCTCTGGCCAGCCCTTCGACGACCGCTACTTTCAGCTCGGGGTTCAGTTGCGCCAATGCCCCCAGCTCGGGCAGCATACAATCGCGGCTGGCCGACTGGGTCAATCCCCTTGCTTACCAGCCCGATCCGCATGCGACTCTTTCCACGGGTGGAAACAGTGATGCGACGCTCTATGGCAACACGCCGCGCAACTGCATCATTGGGCCGCCGCAGAAAAACGTGGATTTCACGCTCGGCAAGACATTCAAGCTGAGTGAAAGGCAGGATCTGCGATTCCGGACGGACTTCTTCAACTTATTCAACCATCCGTCGTTCGCCATTCCGTCGGCGACCTCAGTGCCAGCACCGGGGCAGGGATCTGCACCTATCACCTCAGTTGTGGGCACGCCGCGGTTGATTCAGTTCTCGTTGAAGTATTCGTTCTAGCTTTTGGGACGAAAATTCTATCGGTAAGCCTCCGGCGGCAATCCGGTAATGCGGATGCCGCCGTGGCCTTTGTGGCGGATGTTCAGGCCGTTCAGCAGAGCGGTGATCTGCTCAAGGATGCGGGCGTTCTCCAGTTTGCCGCCGTCGATGGCGCGAACGCCGGGAATCTTGGCGGCGAGGCCGCGTGTGAGCTGAGCGGCGTTGGCGTCGTCGCTGCAGACGACGACGTCGCAGTCGAGAGCCTCGTCTCCGTTCAGAAGATCAGCCGACAGATTGTGAAAAGCGGCGACCACGCTCACGCCTTTGGGCACGAGTTCGGCGGCTTGCTGCGCGGACGAGCCCTGCCAGACGCCGAGCGTGCGTGAGGCGCGTCCGCCGACTCCGGCTGCGAGCGCGACCGTGGCGTCGATCAGAATGCTGCCGGGGCGGATCGCAGGCTTGAGTTGCTTGAGCAGGGCGGCCTGGCCTTCAAATGGAACGGTGAGCACAAGAAGATCCGCGGCGGCGCAGGCGGCGGAATTTTCCATCCCGGAGACGCGAGCTTGATCCCCAATTATTTCCTTAATGCCGTCGGCGGCGTCCTGCGCGCGCTGCGCATCGCGCGAGCCGATGATGATGGTTTCTCCGGCGCGCGCCCAGCGCAGGGCGAGACCCATGCCTGCCGGACCGGTTCCACCCAGAACGGCGATGGGTCGCGAGGCGTCGCTCATGCAAATTCCGGCTCCAGCGTTTCTTCGGTAGTGAACTCCTCGATCGGCAACTTGAGCTTGATGCGGGTGTAGGTGGTATTGCGCTCGGCGGGAACGCGGCCCATTTCCAGAATAAGCGATTGAAAATCCTCCGGGCTGGTGTACTGCCCGGCGGTGGCTCCGGCTTCGCGCGAAATATTTTCTTCCATCAGTGTGCCGCCGTAATCGTTGGCGCCGGCGTGCAGGCAGAGTTGCGAGAGGCGGCGGTTCAACTTTACCCATGAGACCTGAATGTTGTTGATCGAACCGGCCAGCAGGAGGCGAGAAAGAGCATGCACTTTCAGATGCTCGGCCAGAGTGGGTCCGCTGCGCGCCAGGCCCTGATGAAACAGCAGCGTGTTCTGGTGGACGAAGCCGAGAGGGACGAATTCGGTGAAGCCTCCGGTTTCCGCCTGGATCTCGCGCAGCAAGAGCATTTGCCGAACCCAGTGTTCGGGTGTTTCCGTGTGGCCATACATCATCGTCGAAGTGGAGCGGATGCCTTTGCGGTGGGCGGTGCGAATGACTTCGATCCATTGCGCGGTGGAGAGTTTGTTGCGCGAGAGAATGGCGCGGATCTCGTCGTCGAGAATTTCAGCCGCAGTGCCGGGCAGCGTGCCCAGGCCGTTGTCGCGCAGCATCGAGAGATAGTCAGAGAGCGGCATGTCCGTGAGTTCGACACCGTAGACGATTTCCATGGGCGAGAAGGCATGGATATGCATCCCAGGTACCGCGCTCTTCACCGCGCGCAGAATGTCACGGTAGTAGAACGGAGGCAGGCCATGCGGCAGTCCGCCTTGGATGCAGACTTCAGTGGCGCCGAGTTGCCATGCTTCCACGGCTTTTTGCGCGACCTGATCTGGTTCCAGAAAATAGGTGTCGGACTCGCGCGGGCCGCGGCTGAAGGCGCAGAACTTGCATCCCACAAAACAAATATTGGTGAAGTTGATGTTGCGATTCACGACATAGGTAACGAGGTTGCCGGCAAGTTCGGCGCGCAGCAGGTTGGCGGCGGCGAGCAGTGCGAGCAGGTCGTCGCCCTCGGAGTGTGCCAGCGCGAAGGCCTCTTCCTGCGAGATGGAGGCGCCATTTTGAGTCTCTAGAATCCTTTCCAGCGAGGATCGCACTGCGGGCGTGACTCGCGGCGCCACATCGAACCAGTCGAGCGAGGGAAAGCTTTCCAGCTCCGAGATTGAGAGTTGGCGGGGCACGAGTTCCTCCAAACCTGTTGGTACTCCAAATTACTCCTAGAGACTGCCGTTTGGCGAGAGCCTAGCGGAACAAGTCGTTCGCCGCGGGACGAAGCAGGTCGCGCGCGCGGCCGTCCGCAGGCTCGTAAGGGAAACCTCGAATAATGCAAGCCGGCGTGCGGTTGAGCTTGCCGCAGACCAGCCCGGCGGCGCAGGCCAGTTCGTCAGCGATGGCTTCAAGGCTGGCCTGCAATGCGTAGCCGTGCGGATCGCGGCGGCCCCGGTGGTCGCGCAGCGCCTTCATTCCGGCAATGCCAATGCAGAAATCGACCAGTCCCTCGCGCCAGGGACGGCCGAATGTGTCGGTGATGAGAACAGGGATGGCGAGAGCGGTTCGCTTTTTGAGTTCGCGGTGGAGCTTGCGAGCGGAGCGGTCGGGATCGGCGGGCAGAAGCAGGGCGTGGCGGCCACCATCGACGTTCGAGACATCCACGCCGCTGTTGGCGCAAATGAAACCGTGTTTCGTCTCGGTGATGAGCACGCCGTTCTTCTGCCGGATGACGGCGCGGTTCTCACGCAGAGCGAGCTCGATGACGCGGGCATCCAAATTGTATTTCTTTGACCATGCGATCGAGTGAGCGGAGGGTTTGATCTTTGCCAGATCTACGATGCACCCTTCCGCTTTGGAAACGATCTTGTGCTTGACGACGAGAATGTCGCCAGGCTCGAATGCGAGGTTTTCTTGCCGCAGGGCCCGCAGCAGTTTTTCAGCCAGAGAGTCGCCGGGTTTGATTTCATCAGCGAGAGAGATCGGAACGAGACGGATTTCCGGCTGGAGTTCGTTTGCTTCCAGTTTCTTGTGCAGGCTGGAGGGTTTGTTAACCAAGCGTCGAGGGCTCACGATCCCTCCGTTCCCGTCGCAGGAAAGCGCCTGTCGAGCGACCAGCGGCGAAGCAGGCTCTGGGTGCGGGTTTCGCCGGGGTGGGTCAGGAGCTGTTGCAAGTCCTCGGGGTTGTCAACATCGACCGCAATGCCCGGCAGCCGCAGCACGGTGCAGGGTTTTCCCGTGGCCTGGGCCGCTACCAGATGCGGTTTGAAGCTGTCGCTCCCGAAGCGCAAAGGGAAGAGATTCGCGGGGCGGCGGAAGGCGGCGTTGGTTCCGCGACCGTCGGCCGCCGGCGCCAGCACCGAGCCTTCGTCGGGAGCATGTTCCAGAATCTGATCGAGCTCGCTGGCTTGAATCAGCGGAATATCCGCGGGGATGACGAGCGTGCTGTCGATGCCCCGCGCCACGCAAAGGCGTGTAGCCATCGCGACGGCGCCGGTTTCGCCGGGATTCGCCGGGTCGGGAATGATTTCAAAATCGTATCGGCGCGCCAGTTCGAGTGCAAAGGGGTCGCCGGTCACGAGAGCGCAGGCCGGGCGGCGCGGCCAGGCGGCAAGTGTCGCCACAACGTCGTGCAGCATGGCTTGCGCCAGTTCCGTGCGCGCGGGCTGATCGAGCACTGCGGCGAGCCGCTGTTTGGCCGCCGACAGATTCTTGACCGGAACGAGGATCACGGCAGATCGGAGGCGGTGCGGGCCGCTGATTTGTCAGAGACAGGTTTGTCGGAAACGGCTTTATCAGAAACTGGCTGATCAGAAAGCAGTCCGCTTATCGTCGAGGAGAGAACCGCTCGAGCCAGGTTGGCGCGGTCTTCGGGGGAGCGCATGATGGTTTGCGCACACTGCACCCGCAAACCGGTTTTGCGAAGTGCTTCCGCCGGACGGACATCGCGCGTGTCGCAAACCAGCAGATCGAGAAAATCTTCGTATGCCTTAGCCACGCCAGCGATCGAGCAAGGCAGTCCCTGCGCGGTCATGAGAATGCCTGCAGGTCCGGCGACCGGGGCGTTCCCGACGATCGGACTCACGGCAGCGATCTTGCCGCGGGTGCTGCGCAGCGCTTCGCGGATTCCGGGCACGGAAAGAATCGGGCCAATGCTGGTGATGGGATTGCTGGGAGCGATAAGCACTGCATCGGCGGAGGTGATGGCCTCGATCACTCCAGGAGCAGGCTCGGCGTCGGAGGAACCGGCGAAACGCACTGAATTCACCGGATCCTGATACCAGCGCTGCACGAAATACTCTTCGAAACTCAACTCGCCGGAAGGCGTATCCACCCGCGTCTCGACCCGCGAATCGCTCATGGGAAGAATGTGCGCCTTTACTCCGAGCTTGTCGCAGATGGTCGACGTGGCTTCGGAAAGCGTCTTACCCTCCGCCAGCAGGCGCGAGCGCAGCAGGTGCACCGCCAGGTCGCGGTCGCCGGTGTGGAACCACGTGGGCTCGCCCAGTTGCCCCATGGCCTGCAGGCAGAGGAAGGTATCGCCTTTTACCCCCCAGCCGCGTTCGCGGCTGAGCAGGCCCGAGAGAACATAGGTGATCGAGTCTATATCTGGCGAGACGTAAAGGCCCCACCACAGCAAGTCGTCACCGGTATTGACGATAAGAGTGATTTCTTCGGGCGGGATAACTTGCCGCAGGCCGTCGACGAACTTGGCACCGCCGGTACCGCCGGTTAGCACACAAATCATGCGGCCGTCCTTTGTTTTGCGAGGCCTTCGCCGTCGCGGGAAGCCTGAAGTCTTTCCGAAAGCAACCCTGGTCTCGCTACAAGCGTCGGCAGGAATTCAGGATAGACCGGCAAGCGCTGGCGCAACTGCAGTCCTCTGCTTTCGGTGCGCAGGCGGAGTTGCTCCAGATGCGGCCAGGGTTTTTCCGGATTGATGTAGTCAGGCGTCAGTGGCGACACTCCTCCCCAATCGTTGATGCCAGCATCTAACAACTCCTCATAATACGGCGCATTTAGGTTCGGAGGCGCCTGAATATTGACATTGGGCATTAACAAGCGAGTTACCGCCACTGTGCGCAGCATCTCCCCCGGGCTGGGTTCGGGCACGTGAGCCATGGGGATCGTCGGTTTGGCGCGGAAGTTCTGAACGATTACTTCCTGGATGTGGCCGTAACGCTCGTGCAAGTCACGGATGGCGAGCAGCGTATCGACGCGGTCTTCCGGAGTCTCGCCGATGCCGATCAACAAGCCTGTGGTGAAGGGAACTTGCTGCTTTCCGGCCTCTTCAATCGTGCGCAGGCGCTTGGCCGGGACTTTGTCGGGAGCATTATCGTGGGCCGCGCCGGGAGCAAGCAGGGCGCGGTTTGTGGTTTCGAGCATGAGGCCCATGCTGGGTGAGACGGCGGCCAGACGGGCGATCCACTCGGCGCTCAGCAGGCCGGGATTCGGGTGTGGAAGCAGGCTGGTCTCACGCAAGACGAGTTCGCACATGGCTTCGAGATAGTGCAGTGTGGACTTATAGCCGAGGTGGTGTAGCGTGTCGCGCATCTCGGGGAAGAGGAGTTCCGGCTTGTCGCCTAAACTGAAGAGAGCTTCGGTGCATCCCAGTTTTTCGCCGGCGCGAGCGACGGCAAGCACTTCCTCCGGCGTCATGGTGTGCGCGCCGGGTTCTCCGGGATCGCGGCGGAACGTGCAGTAGCCGCAGTAGTCGCGGCAGAGATTCGTCAGTGGCAGGAACACTTTCCGCGAGTAGGTGACGACGCCGGGCTTGAAGTTATCTCTTGCTGCGCGGGCTGCGGTGAGCAGTGCGGGGAGATCGTCGTCGCTACAGCGGATCAAGTGCAGCGCCAGATCGCGCGAAATGGGCGATCCGGGCTGCAGGTCGGCCAGTTCTGCCGTACACGATGCGTCCTGCTTCGGCCCTACTGTCTTGATGGCGGTTGGCGTCACGATGCCCGTTTCCGCGAGCGTGCGGATGCACCGAATGATACAACAGTGGCCAGTGGTCGGTGCCCAGTCAATACAAACCCGCCCGTCCGCTGAACACTGACCACCGACCCTGGCAGGGGTCAACGAGTGAAATGATTCCATAACAATGTCGGCTCCCAGGCCCGAGTAGACTTTGGAGGCGCAAACCAACCAA
>Ga0209415_10010737_pt1 | contig 15511 bp, 16 predicted proteins | sample PeaSoiSIISIP2007_FD_187696 | JGI IMG/M metagenome (GOLD analysis project Ga0209415, IMG submission 187696) | Peat soil microbial communities from Weissenstadt, Germany - SII-SIP-2007 (SPAdes) (version 2) | ecosystem: Environmental > Terrestrial > Soil > Wetlands > Peat | place: Germany... | reverse complement strand
TGCACTGCCGGCCCATGCACTGCCGGCCCATGCACTGCCGGCCCGTGCACTGCCGGCCCGGGCCCGGCTCGCCCAGGCTGCTCGAGCGGTGGGATCATCGGGGCATGCGGGTGCGTCGTACCTTCGCCTTCCTCGACCTGTCGGGGTTCTCAGCACTCACCGAGTCCGAGGGCGACGAGCGGGCGGTGATCGTCCTGGGCGTGTTCCGGGCCGCGCTTCGTGACATCTGCTCGCGGCGGGGGGTGCGCATCGCCAAGTGGCTCGGTGACGGCGCCATGCTGGTGAGCGTCGACACCATGCCGCTCGTGGCCGCCACCTTGGAGATGAAGGCCGCCATCGACGCCGCCCCCGAGCCCGTGACCATTCGATGCGGCGTGACGACCGGCGGGGTGATCCTCCTCGAAGGTGACGACTACGTGGGGCACGCCGTGAACGTGGCGGCGCGACTGTGCGATCTCGCCGTCGGGCACGAAGTGCTGGCGCTGGCGTCAGTCGTCCCCGAGATCCCGCCCTGGGTGACGGTGGAGAACCGGGAGGCGATCGCGGTGCGCGGCCTCGAACGGTCCGTCGACGTGGTCCGCCTCGGACTTCCGCTCGCCGGGCCCGACACCCATCGGGATCCCGTGTGCCGCATCCCGCTGACCCTTGCCACGGCGGTGGCTCGACGCCACGCCGGGGACGGGGCACAGATGCTGTTCTGCGCCGAGAGCTGCGCCGAGATGTGGGATCGGCGCAGCGTCCCCCAGGGGATCGAAGCGGGGAGCGTGCGCGAGGTGTGGATGCGCTGATGCCCGTCGCCTGCGGTCGGCGCGCCGCCCCGGCGGGCGGCGCCCGCCGTCAGCGGTTCGTGCCGGGATGTCGCGTCAGGTCGCTCGCCTTGGTCATCTTGGCCCGCTGAGGATGGGCAGCGGCCCGGGGCGTGACGTCGACATCGGACGCGCCGGCCCGCAGGGCACCCACCGTGCACTGCTCCTTGGGGCGCGTGGCGAAAGGGTCGAAGCGGTAGTGGTGGATGGCGTTCTTGTACGTCATCTTCTCGATGTCCTCGTCGGGCACCCCGTCGAGCGACTTCATGAGCATCTCCGGCGATTCGGGCCAGGTCGAATCGGAATGGGGGTAGTCGGACTCCCAGCACATGGAGTCGATCCCCACCCGGTGCCGCAGCTCCACGCCGGCGGGGTCGTCGATGAAGCACGTCACCACCCGCTCGGAGAAGACGTCGCTCGGCAGCTTGTCGCCGAAGTCCTGCCCCGTCCAGCGATGGTGCCGGGTGTAGATCCAGTCCATACGGTCGAGGAAGTACGGGATCCACCCGATGCCGCCCTCGGACAGCGCCACCTTCAGGGTCTGGAACTTGCGCAGCACCGGGGACCACAACAGGTCGGCCGCGGCCTGCACGATGTTCACGGGCTGGAGGCCGATCAGCACGTCGATGGGCGCGTCCGGCGCGGTCACCACGAGAGACGACGACGAGCCGATGTGCAGGCACACCATCGTTCCCTCGTCACAGCAGGCGGCCCAGAACGGGTCCCAGTGGTCGCTGTGGAAGCTGGGCAGCTTGAGTTTGGAGGGGTTCTCGGAGAACGACACGGCGTGGCAGCCCTTGGCCGCCACCCTGCGCACCTCGTCGGCCATGGCGGCGGGGTCCCAGAGGGGCGGCAGCGACAGCGGGATGAAGCGGCCCGGGTAGGTGCCGCACCAAGCGTCGATGTGCCAGTCGTTGTAGGCCCGCAGCACGGCCAGGCCGAGCTCGGGGTCCGACGCCTTGGCGAAGAGCTGCCCGCACAGCTGCGGGAACGACGGAAAGCACATGGAGGCGATGACCCCGTTGGCGTCCATGTCGCGCACCCGGTCGTCGATGTCGTAACAGCCCGAGCGGATCTCGGCGAACGACGTGGGCTCGATGCCGTACTCCTCCACGGGCCGGCCCGACACGGCGTTGAGGCCGATGTTGGTGGCCTCCTTGCCGTCGAAACGCCAGATCTCCGTGCCGTCGTCGCGGACGTCGACCCGGGGGGCCTGGTCGGCGAACCGGGCCGGGAGCCTGCCCTCGAACATGTCGGGCGGCTCGACGACGTGGTCGTCGACGCTGACGAGCACCAGGTCGTCGAGTTGCATGGGCCCTCCCCGTCCTGCCCGGTGGCGTGCCTGCCGGGCCCCGGCCGGCGGGCCGTTCCCTGACACGCGTGTCGGAGATCACACTATCGTCGGCGCCGTGACGCCACCGGGCCGGGGACACGCCGAGGCGCCCATGGCGCTCGAAGGCCTGCGCATCCTGGACTTCACCCGCCTGGGCTTCGGCGCCCAGGCCACGCTGATCTGCGGCTGCCTGGGGGCGGAGGTCATCCGGGTGGAGAGCACCCGCTTCCCCGACGCCATCCGGGTGATGCCGCCGTTCGTCCCCGAGCCCGGCCAGCACGGCGAGGGGTTCGGGGCGGCCACGCTGGCCAACGCCACCGGGGCGCCGAGCCCCAACCGCGGCGGCATCTTCTACAAGTACAACACCGGCGGCAAGCGCAGCATCACCGTCGACGCCCGGCATCCCGACGGGCTGGCCGTGCTGAAGGACCTGGTGGCCCGATCCGACGTGGTCACCGAGAGCTTCGCGGCGGGGACGATGGAACGCTGGGGACTGTCCTACGATGTGATGCGCGACATCCGGCCCGACGTCGTGTACGTGTCGATGTGCGGGTTCGGTCACTCCGGCCCCGACCGTGCCCACGTCACCATGGGCCCGACGGCCCAGGCCCTCACCGGGCTCACCTTCATGGTCGGCCTGCCGGACCGTGCGCCGGCCGGGTGGTCGTTCTCGTACCTCGACCATGTGGGCGGGTACCTCGGCGCCGTCGCCATCCTGGCCGGCGTGCTGCACCGCCGGCGCAGCGGTGAAGGCCAGCACATCGACGTGTCCCAGCTCGAGCCGGCCACGGCCCTGTCGGGCGCGCTGCTGCTCGACGCCCTGATGAACGGCAGGCCCAGCCGCCGGCCGGGGTTCCCGAGCGGCAACCGGCGGGCCCACCCGCCGAGCGCCCCCTCGGGGGCGTACCGGGCGGCCGGCGACGACCGGTGGGTGGTCATCTCGTGCCGGCGCGAGGAGCACTGGGCCGCATTCGTCGCCGCCCTGGGCGACCCGCCCTGGACCGCCGATCCGCGCTTCACCACCATGGCAGGCCGGGTCGAGCACGCCGACGAACTCGACGCCCACGTCGAGGGGTGGACGTCGGGACGCGACCGCTACGACACCATGCACCTCCTGCAGGCGGCGGGGGTCCCGGCCGGCGCCGTGCAGGACGCCGCCGACCGCCTCGAACGCGACCCCCAGCTGACGGCGCGGGGGCACTTCACCATGCTGGGCAACGCCGAGGTGGCGGACCTGCCCCTCGAGGGCGTGCCGTTCCGCATGTCGGCCACTCCGCCGCACACGGGGGGCCGGTTGCGCCGCGGTCCGCCCTGCCTGGGGGAGGACACCGCGGCCGTGCTGCAGGACGTGCTCGGGCTCGGTCCCGAGGCCGTGGCCGCGCTGCAAGCCGACGGTGCGCTGCGATGAGCGCAGGCGCGACCGACGGGCACGGTGTCGACGAGCACGGCACCGAGGGGCACGGTGTCGACGGGCACGGCACCGACGGGCGCGGCCCGGGCCGGGCACCCCTGGACGGCGTGCGGGTGGTCGAGCTCACCGACGAGTCGGCCGAGTACTGCGGGCGCCTGCTCGCCGGGCTGGGCGCCGACGTGGTGAAGGCGGAGCCGCCCGACGGCGCTCCGTCACGCGCCGTCGGGCCCTTCCTCGACGACGAGCCGGGGCCCGACCGCAGCCTCGCCTTCTGGGCCGACAACGTGGGCAAGCGCTCGGTGGTGGTGACCGGCGACGACGACGTCCTTGCCCTGTGCTCCTCGGCCGACGTCCTGGTGCACACCATGGGCCCCCGCCAGTGCGCGGCCCGGGGCATGGCCTTCGACCGGCTCCACGAGTACCTGCCCGACCTGGTGGTGTGTGCCGTGACACCGTTCGGCCAGGACGGTCCGTGGGCCGACTACCTGGCCGACGACCTCGTGCTCATGGCACTAGGCGGGTCGATGGCGGCGTGCGGCTACGGCCCGGGGGCGGGCGGGGAGTACGACACCCCGCCGCTCGCCTCGCACGGGGACCAGGCCTGGCGCACGGCGTCGACCTATGCGGCCATCGCCGTGCTGGGCGCGCTGGCCTGGCGCCGGGAGCCCGGCCGGGGCCAGTTCATCGACGTGTCGGCGCACGAGTGCTCGGCCAGCATGACCGAGTGGCACCTCATGACCTACCTGTGCTCGGGCCAGGTGCACCGGCGGGGACCGCACCCGACGCTCACCGCCGCCGACGGGCGGCAGGTGGCCGCCCTCAACCCCGACTTCCTGGGGCCGCACGTGTTCACCCGCATGCTCGACATGCTCGAGGACGAGGGCGTGGCCGGCCCCCTGTCCGACCCGGCCTTCGCCGACCCCGTCCACCGCGCCGCCAACTACCGCGAGGTGTGGCGGGCCCTGAAGCGCCTGGCCGACAAGCACGACGGTGAGTCCCTGTACCGGCTGGGCCAGGGCGCCGGCCTGCCGTGGGGGGTGATCCGCTCCCCCGACGAGGTCCTCGACGACCACCACCTGCGGGCACGGGGCCACTTCGTCGAGCTCGACCATCCCGAGCTCGGCCGGTCGGTCACCTATCCCGGCGCACCGTTCCTCGCCCCCGCCTCACCGTGGGTGGCCCGCCGCCGCCCGCCCCTGCTGGGCGAGCACACCGACGAGGTGGCCCGGGAGTGGGCCGGACCTTCGGCCGCCCGGTTGGCGGCTGACCGCTCGATGCCCCCCGCAGGTGGCGGCGCCGGTGGCGCCACGGCGGGAAGATGACGGCGGCCCGCGGCGGCGGCGCCTGCCTGGTGGGGGTGGGCGAGACCCGGTACGCCAAATGGGGCGGCATCACCGACGCCAGCGAGTACGAGCTGGCGCTCGAGGCCATCCTGGCGGCCGTGGCCGACGCCGGGCTGACGGTGGACGACGTCGACGGGCTGGCGTCGTTCGCCGAGGACCGCAACGACGCCACCTTCGTGGCCGCCGATCTGGGCCTGCCCGAGCTGCGCTACGCCGGTCTGTCGTGGCTGCCCGGGGGCGGGGGGGCGTGCGCGGCGGTGGCCAACGCCGTCGCCGCCGTGGAGAGCGGGACGGCCGAGGTGGTGGTGGTGTACCGGTCGCTGTGCCAGGGGCAGTTCCGCCGTTTCGGCCGGGGCCCGGGCAACGCCCCGGCGGCCGGCGGCCGGCGGGTCCCCCACGTCCGGCGGGCCCGCAGCATCCTCGACGCCCACGTGGCCTTCACCATGCCCTTCGGCGTGTTCGGGCCACCCATCGCCTACGCCATGGTGCTGCAGCGCCACATGCACCGCTTCGGCACCACCGCCGAGCACATGGGCCATGTGGCCGTCACCACCCGGGCCCACGCGGCCCGCAACCGGCGCGCCGTCATGGGGGGCCGGCCCATGACCATGGACGACTACATGGCGTCGCGCATGGTGTCGGAGCCGTTCCGCCTCTTCGACTGCTGCCTCGAGAACGACGGCGCCTGCGCCGTGGTGGTGACGAGCACGGCGCGCGCCGCCGACACGGCCAAGGCGCCGGTGGCCGTCCTCGGCGCCGCCCAGGGGACGCTGCGGGGCTTCGGCCACGGCCAGTACTCCAACGTGTCGATGCCCGACGACGACTACGCCAGCGCCGGGGCCCGGGGAGTGGCGGCCCGGTTGTGGGAGGCGGCCGGCCTCGGGCCCGCCGACGTCGACGTGGCCCAGATCTACGACCACTTCACCGGGCTCGTGCTGCTCAGCCTGGAGGACTTCGGCTTCTGCGGCCGCGGCGAGGGCGGTCCCATGGCCGCCTCGGGGGCACTGGCGTGGCCGGGGGGCGCGCTCCCCACCAACACCCACGGCGGCAGCCTGTCGGAGGCGTACATCCACGGCCTCAACCACGTGGTGGAGGGCGTCCGCCAGTTGCGGGGCGAGTCCACCTGCCAGGTCGACGGGGCCGAGACGTGCCTCGTCACCAGCGCGGCGGGGGTGCCCACCAGCGCCCTCGTGCTGGGACGGCGATGACGGCGCGCTGGTTCCCCGACGAGATGCCCGTCCCGGCCGCCAGCGCCGAGACGGCGGGCTGGTGGGAGGCGGCGGCCGCCCACCGCCTGGTGGTGCAGTCCTGCCGGGCGTGCGGCGCCACCCGCCACCCCCCGGGGCCGGTGTGCCCGGCGTGCCGCAGTACGGCGTGGGAGTGGACCACGCTCCCGGGCACCGGGACGGTGTACACATACACCGTCGTGCACCAGGCCTTCATCCCCGCCCTGGCGGACACCGTCCCCTACGTGGTCGCCGTCGTCGAGCTCGACGGCGGGGCCGGGACGCGTCTGGTGTCGAACCTGGTGGACGTCCACCCCGCCGAGGCGGCGGTGGGGGCACGCGTCGAGGTGGTGTGGGAGGACATGGGCCCGGACCTGGCGCTGCCGCGCTTCCGCCTGTTGTCGGCGACGGCCGGCGGGGGTGGCGCATCGTGAGCGCCCGCAACCGTCGGGCGGTCATCGCGGGCGTGGCCACGTCGGACTACCCGCTCGTGCCCCACATGTCGGAGCACGGCGTGCACGGCCAGGCGGCAGACCGGGCCCTGGCCGACGCCGGGCTCACCATGGCCGACGTCGACGGCCTGGCCACCACCGGGTTCTTCCCCATGTACGCCACCGGGGTGGCCGAGTACCTGGGTCTCCATCCCATCTACCTGGACGAGACCAACACGGGCGGGTCGTCGTTCGAGGTGCTGGTGGAGCACGCCGCCTACGCCGTGGAGGCGGGGGCGGCCGACGTCGTGCTCGTCACCTACGGCAGCATCCAGCTGTCGCAGATGGGACGCCGGCTCGGGACCGGCGGCGGGGGCGGCGCGGGGTTCGCCCCGGGCCCGGCCATCTACGACGCCCTGTGGGGGAACACGCTCGTGGGCAACTACGCCCTGGCGGCGCGGCGCCACATGCACGAGTACGGCACCACGGCCGAGCAGCTCGCCGCGGTGGCGGTGACCATGCGCCGCCACGCCGCCGACAACCCCCAGGCCCAGGAACGCGAGCCCATCACCGTCGAGGACGTCGTGTCGTCGCGCCTCGTCGCCGACCCGCTGCACAAGCTCGACTGCTGCGTGATCTCCGACGGCGGGGCGGCATGCGTGGTCACGACGGCGGAGCGGGCCGCCGATCTCCGCCACGATCCGGTCTTCGTGCTGGGGGCGGCGCACGCCACCACCCATCACCTCAACCTGTCGGCCATGGCGGACCTCACCGTCAGCCCCGCCGCCCAGAGCGGGCCCGCCGCCTTCGCCCGGGCCGGGATCACCCCCGCCGACGTGGACGTGGCCCAGCTCTACGACTCGTTCACCATCACGGTGGTTCTGACCGTGGAGGACCTGGGGTTCTGCGCCAAGGGTGAGGGGGGTGCGTTCGTCGAGGACAACGGGCTCGCCGTCGGCGGCCGGCTGCCCACCAACACCGACGGCGGAGGGTTGTCGGCCTGTCACCCCGGCATGCGCGGCATGTTCCTCATCGTGGAGGCCGTGCGCCAGCTGCGCGGCCAGGGGGGGGCCACCCAGGTCCCCGGGGCACGCATCGCCGTGGCCCACGGCACGGGTGGCATGTTGTCGACCGGAGCCACCCTCGTGCTCGGGAGGGAGGCACCGTGACCGACCCGGCCGCGCCGTCGAAGGACGAGCGCCCACCCAAGCCCCGCCCGGCGCCGATCCCCGACGCCGACTCGGCCCCGTACTGGCAGGCCGCCCACGACGGTCGCCTGGTGGTGCAGCGCTGCGAGCGGTGCGCCACCCACCAGCTCTACCCCCGCGACCGCTGCCGAAGGTGCCGGGGCCCCGTCGAGTGGGTCGAGGCGAGCGGCCGGGGCACCGTGTACAGCTTCACCGTCATCCGGCAGAACTACTCCCGCCCGTTCCGGGACTGGATCCCCTACGTGGTGGCGTTGGTCGACCTGGAGGAAGGCCCCCGGGTCATGACGAACCTCGTGGGGTGCGCGGTGGAGGACGTCCGCATCGGCCTCGGCGTCCGGGCCACCTTCGAGGTGGTGTCCGACGACGCCGGCATCGCTCTGTTCGTCCCCGACGACACGGCCGGCTGACGGTGCACGCCGTTCCCGTCCGACCGGGCCTGTTCACCGAGGGCGAGTCGCCCCACCTCCTCGGCAGCCGGTGCCGGGCGTGCGGCGCCCACAGCTTCCCCCGCGCCGACACCTGCTCCTACTGCAGCTCGGACGGCACCGAGGCGGTGGAGCTGTCGGCACGCGGCCGGTTGTGGGCGTGGACGGCGGTCACCACCGCCCCCCCGGGCTACCGCGGCGACGTGCCCTACGGCCTCGGCGTGGTGGAGCTGCCCGAGGGCGTGCGGGTGGTCACCCGCCTCACCGAGGCCGACCCGGCGCGGCTGGCGGCCGGGCAGGACGTCGAGATGGTGCTGGTGTCGCTGCACCGGGACGAGGACGGGCAGCGGGTGCTGGGCTACGCCTTCGCCCCGCGCGACGAGGCGACGGACGCGGCGCCGGGCGACGCCGTGGCCGGGGTGGCAGGCGGCCGGGCGGGGGCGCCGTGAGCGCCGTCGACGTGGCCGGGGTGGGCATCCACCCCTTCGGGCGCTTCGAGGACCGCACCATCACCGACATGGGGGTGGTCGCCGTCCGGGCGGCATTGGCCGAGGCGGGCGTGGGCCGGGGCGGGTTCCAGGCCGCCTTCTGCGGGACCGCCTACGGCGGGGTGGCCTCGGGGCACAAGGTCCTGTCGCGCCTGGGCCTCACCGGCATGCCCATCGTCGACGTCGAGGCCGGCTGCGCCAGCGGCAGCGCCGCCCTCATGCTGGCGGCGCAGTCCATCCGGGGCGGTGCCCACGACACCGTGCTCGTCTTCGGCATCGAGAAGATGCCGAAGGGCATGATCCGCTCATCGTTCTTCGAGCCCTGGCAGGAGGACACCGGCCTGGCCGCCACCCCGGCCTACTTCGCCCTGCGGGCCCAGCGCCTCATGCACACGTCGGGCGTGACCAAGGACCACCTGGCCGCGGTGGTGGTGAAGAACCGGCGCCACGGGGTGGCCAACCCCGACGCCATGTTCCGCCGCGAGGTGGACGCCGACGCCGTGCTCGGATCGCGGGTGGTGTGCGAGCCGCTGCACCTGTGGATGCTGTGCAGCCCCAACGAGGGGGCGGCCGCCGTCGTCCTCACCCGGGGTGACGCCACCCGGGCCGGCACGGCCCGGGGCAGCGTGCGCCTGCGCGCCGCCGTCGTCCGCTCGCACCTGCCGGGGTCGGTGCTGAGCGAGTCCACCCCCATGTCGGGACTCGTCGACGACGCCGTGGCGGCCCCGACGACCCTGGCCGCCACGGCCGCCTTCGAGGAGGCCGGCGTCGGCCCCGCCGACCTGGACGTGGTGGAGTGCCAGGACACCGACGCGGCGCGCGAGCTGCTGTCCTACGAGGAGCTCGGCCTGTGCGAGCCGGGCGGCTCGGGCGCCATGATCGACGAGGGGGCCACCTCGTTCGGCGGGCGGCTGCCGGTCAACACCAGCGGCGGGCTGCTGTCGAAGGGCGAGCCGCTCGGGGCCTCGGCCCTCGGACAGATCGTGGAGCTGGTGCGCCAGCTGCGGGGCGAGGCGGCCAACCAGGTCGAAGGGGCCCGGTTGGCGCTGGCCCACACCGTGGGGCGGGGCGCCAACGCCGGCGTCGTCGTCCTCAGTCGCTGAAGGAGGGAGCATCCGTGACCACTGCCGCCGGCGCCACGGCACCCATCCTGGTGGGCGTCCTCTACGACTTCCCCCAGGCCGACGGGGGCACCCTGTTCGAGGAGGCCGTGCGGGTCGGCCTGGACGAGGTGGCCGCCACCGGGCGGCTCGACCGTCCCATCGAACTGGTGCCCCGCCACGCCCGGGGACTGCCGGCGGGGACGGCCCACGACGTCGAGCGCACCTTCGCCGAGCTGGTCGACACCGGGGTGCTGGCCGTGCTCGGCCCATCGATCAGCGACAACGGCCTCATCGTGGGCCCCCTCGCCGACGCCCACGGCGTGCCGTGCATCAATTACACCGGCGGCGAGCGGACCCGGGGCGAGTTCATGTTCCACTACCAGGTGGGCTCGCTCGAGGAGGAGCCCGCCGTGCTGGCCGCCCACCTGGGCCGCCAGGGACGGCGGAGCGTGGCCGTGGCCCACGACCAGTCCCCCGTGGGTCGGCGCTACGCCGAGTTCATGGGCGAGGCGTGCGAGGCCGCCGGCATCGACGTCACCGGGATGGCGGCGGTGTCGCCGCTGGCCGAGGACGTCTCCCCCACCGTGCGGCGCCTGCGCGCCGGGGCACCCGAAGTCCTCTGCTACCTCGGCCTGGGGGTGGCGGCGCGGGCCGTGGCCCTGGCGCTGTCGTCGGAGGGGTGGGACGTGCCGGTGGTGGCCAACTCCGCGCTCATGTTCGGCTACGCCCGGCGCGACTGGCGCCCCGGGTGGGAGGGATGGGTCTACGTCGACAGCGTGGCCGACGACAACGCCAGCCGGGCCGCCCTGCGCCAGCGCTCGCCGCGCAGCGCGGCGGGACCGATCGGCGTGGCCGCCTACGACATGGGCCGCCTGGTGGCCGAAGCGGCGGCACGGGCCGCCCACCTCACCCGCCACGGCATGAAGGAGGCGCTCGAGCGGGTGAAGCAGCTGCCGGCCTCGAGCGGCCTGGCCGGGACCACCATGGGCTTCGGCCACTACGACCACGGGGCGCTCAAGGGTCGCTACCTCGTGCTGCGCCAGTGGCGCGACGGCAAGACCGTCCAGGTCGAAGAGCAGTAGACCGGGCATGCGCACCGACGACGCGGTTCCCGCCACGGGACGGGCCCGGCGGGGCCTGGCACGGCGCGTCGTCCTCGTGCTCGTGGGCTCCACCATCTCGACCGTGGCGTACGCGGTGACCATCCGGGCCGGCCTCGGCCTCGGTCCGCTGTTCGTGCTCCAGGACGGTTTCGCCCGGTCGACGGGCATCTCCATCGGCGCCTCCGTGACCGCCACCGGGTTCATGTTCGTGGCGCTGTCCCTGTCCCTGCGGTGGTGGCCGGGGCCGGGCACCCTGGCCCTGCCGGTACTCGGCGGGGTCACCCTCGACGCCGTGCTCCCCCACGTGCCGGCGTTGCCGGGGTGGCCTCTGCGGACGGTGGCGGTCGTGCTCGCCACCTGGCTGATGGCACTCGGGGGCGCCCTGGTCATCCGGGGCCGGGTGGGGGTGGCCGCCTACGACGCCGTCATGCTCGGGCTGCACCGCATCCTGCGGCGGCGGCGCCTGGCCGTCATACGGCTCGGGATGGAGGTGTCGGTGCTGGCCGTGGGCTACGCGCTCGGAGGCGCGGTGGGGGTGGGCACGGTGGTCACCGGCGGACTCATCGGACCCGCCCTGCAGTTCTGGCTGCGCGTCGTGGGCGGGCTGGGTCCCGCGCCCGATCCGGCGCCCGATCCCGCGCCCGAACCGCTCCCCTCACCCGTCTCCTCGCCCGCCGCGGCGGGGGGGTAGCCGCGGCACCTCGCCCAGGCGTTGGATGTAGATGGCGATGTGGGCGATGCGCCCGTCGTCGGCCAGGTCGAACACGAGGACCTCGGGCGTGACCACGGGGTTGCCCCCGGCATCGATGGTCTCGGTCAGCTCCACCACCGACGCCGCGCCGCTGTGCAGGACGCGGTCGATCCGCATGGCGTAGCCGGGGAGCGACGGCATGAGCTCGGTCAGGTAGGCCACGTACGTGTCCCGGGGCGTGTACGTGTCGCCGAAGGGCCCCACCCGCACCACGTCCTCGGACAGGCAGGCGGCCATGGCCGCCCAGTCGAGGGCCACCAGACGTTCGAGGTAGCGCTCCACCATGCTGCCGGGCCCACCGGGACCGGTCTGCTCACCGGGCCCCGGCTGCTCACCGGGGATGGTCTGCTCACCGGGCACGTCGTCTCCCCTCGCTCCGGGGGTGCAGCGTCACGAACATGTGCTTCACCCCGGCGTGCTTGTTGGTACGGAACCGCTCGACGGGCTGCTCGAGCGTGAGGTGATCGAAGCGCGCCAGGAGCTCCTCGAGCATGATGCGGATTTCGAGGCGGGCCAGGTTCGCCCCCAGGCAGAAGTGGCTCCGATGGCCGAAGGCCAGGTGGGGGTTGGGGCTGCGCCGCACGTCGAACCGGAACGGATCGTCGAACACCGCCTCGTCGCGGTTGGCCGACGCCCACCACAAGGTGACCTTGTCACCGGCGTCGATGCACCGGCCGGCCACCTCGGTACGGCCGGTGGCCGTGCGGCGGTTGTAGAGGGTGGGGCTCGACCACCGCAGGATCTCCTCCACGGCGCCGGGGAGGAGCGACGCGTCGGCCGCCAGCGCCTCCCACTGCTCGGGATGCCCGATGAGCGCCGCAGTGCCGAGGGCGATGGCGTTGCGGGTCGTCTCGCTGCCCGCCGCCACCAGGAGGTGGAAGAACATGAGCAGCTCGAGCTCGGTGAGAGGCTCCTCCCGGCCGTCGGCGCCCTCGACGGCGCCATGGGCCACGGTGGCGACGATGTCGTCGCTCCCGTCGACCCGCTTGCGCTCGATGAGGGTCGCGCCGTAGGCGGCCATGGCCGCCGCCGCCTGCTGCGACGCCGCGCTGCTCGTGCCGAGCTCCCGGTCCTCGTAGGTGAGGGTGGCGTTCGTCCAGGCCATGAGGTCGTGCCGGTCCTCGGCGGGCACGCCCATCAGCATGGCGATGGCCTGCAGGGGAAGCTCCATGGCCACCTCGGCCAGGAAGTCGCAGTGCCCGCGCCCGGCCACGTCGTCGAGGATGGCGGCCGTGCGGGCGCGCAGCTCACCCTGAAGGGCGGCGAGGGCCCGGGGCGCCACTGCCGGCGTGACGAGCCGCCGGATGCGGTGGTGGCGGGGGTCGTCCATCATGTTGAGCAGCACCCCCGAGGCGAAGCCGTAGGGCAGGTCCTCGATGAGCGTGCCGCCGCCGTCCGCCCCCGGGGCGCGCTCCGACGAAAAGGCGGCGGCGTCACCCGCCACGGACTGCACGTCCTCGTGGCGGCTGAGGACCCAGAACCCGGTGCCGTCGGGGGTACGGTCCGTGGGCTCGTGCCACCACACCGGGGCACGGCGGCGCAGCTCGGCGAAGACGTCGTCGGGGAAGCCACCGGTGAACAGCGCCAGGTCGGTCAGGTCGACGTCGGCCAGCTCCACCTCGCCCTAACCTCCCCCGTGCCCGGCTCCCATTCGACCACACCGGCCCGGTACCCCGACGCGAGGTTGGGTCCTTCGACCCTCGTCCCCGCCGGTCGGGGAGAAGACGATGAGAAGCGTGCTCGGTTCCGTCATCGACGTCTTCCGGCTCCGCCAGTACTTCGACCTGGCGGTGCGCGCCCGCCAGGTGGGGGCCGAGGTGCGCGACGACGCCGGCTTCGTCGACCTGGTGCGGCGGTCGATGCTCCCGCTGCCCTTCGACCGACCCCGGGCCGTGGACCCCACCCCCTTCGCCGGCACGCACCCCCATCACCTACGCGGGCTCGAGGACACGCGCATCGGCGTGGCGGCCACCGGTGGCAGCGGGGCGCTGGCGTCGGTGGTTGGGGTGGTCCGCGCCATGGAGGAGTCCGGGACGCGCCCGGCGGTGCTGTCGCTGTGCTCGGGGTCGGCGCTGTTCGGTTTCCCCCTCGCCGCCGGCGTCCCCGCCGCCGACGTGGCGGCCTTCTCGGTGTCGCTGCGGCCCCAGGACTACGTCGACATCGACTGGCGCAAGGTGGCGGCCATCGTCCCCACCGGGGGCCGGGGTTTCGCCGGCCTGCTGCGGGGTGAGCGCCTGGAGCAGACCTACCGCCACCTGCTCGGCGACCTGCGCCTGGGCGACATGCCCGTCCCCGCCTACGCCCCCATCTGGAACATCGAGGAGAACCGGGTCGAGTTCATCGGTCCCCGCACGCATCCCGACATGCCCGTCGCCCGGGCCGTCCGGATGGCCGTCGCCCTGCCGCTGTTCTTCGACCCGGTCCCGCTCGACGGGCGGTCGTGGTGCGACGGCGGGATCGTCGACATCTTCCCCGTCCACCCCGTGCTCGACCTCGAGCCCCCGTGCGACGTGGTGGTGGCCGTGAACGGGTTCTACCCACCCGGTTTCGCCGGCGAGGACCGCTCGGGCTGGCGCCAGCACCGCATGTCGATCCTCGACGTCGCCGCGCAGGCCCGCACCTGCCAGCAGGCCCAGCTGGCGCGCGAGAACCTGGCCCGCCTCCGGGCCGCCACCGAGGTGCACATGATCGAGCCCGTCGCCTACGAGGTGGTCATGGGGACCGGCTTCTACCGCCAGTTCCTCACCACCGAGGACTGGCCCATCTTCATGCAGGCCGGACGGCGAGCGACGCTCGAGGTCCTGCGGCACCTGGCCACGCTCCGCCGGAGGCGGGCGGGGGCGGCCGAGATCCGCTCGATGCACCCGTCTGCCACCCCGCCCGGGGCGACGCTGGCTCCGGCCGTCCGCGCCCTGCGCGCCCCGTGACCGCACCGCCCGGTCGGTGCCGCGGTCCGGGCCGACCCGCTCACTCCCGCACCACCAGCCGGAATCCTCCGTCGACGGCATCGAGCTGGAGGAGGTCGCGGTGCCGGGCGTGCCAGGTGCCGGCGTCGAGGTCGGCCCGCAGACGCGCCATGCGCTCGTCGACGAGCTGCGGCGCCAGCAGGGCCAGGCCCGACATGCACGACCGCACCTCGGGATCGAGGTAGCGCTCGGGGCGCCGCCAGTGCGCCCACAGGAACCCGTCGACGCAGTCGGCGGGGACGGGGACGACCTCGATGCGGTCCGCCCCGATCATGTCGGCCACCTCGTGGGCACCGGGGACGAGGGCCGAGGCGAGCCGGCCCACCTCGGGCACGTACTCGTCGAGGAGCCAGAACCGGATGTGCACGGGCGGATCGAAGGTGAGCACCACCAGGCGACGGGCCACGCGCGCCAGTTCGGCCAGCCCGATACGGACGTCGGCCCAGTGGTGGATGGTGAGCACCGCCATGGCGGCGTCGAAGGCACGGTCGGCGAAGGGAAGACGCTCGGCCACCGCCCGCACCACGGGTCCGGCCCCGGCCGGGCGCTGGGCCGCCATGACGGGCGACGGCTCGACCGCCGTCACCTGCGCCCCCGCCGGTTCGTAGGAGCCGGTCCCGGCGCCGACGTCGAGGACCGTGCCGGCGCCGCCCAGGGCCCGCCCGACCTGGGCGGCGATGCGGGGATCGGGGCGGCGGTGCCGGGCGTAGGCGCGGCCGATGCCGTCATAGACCGGTGCCTCGTCGCCCACGGGGACCACCTCCCGGCCGGATCTGTCACCCGCTCGCGTTGCCCGGCCCGGGACCCGGTCGGCCCCGGCCCGGCTTCCGCCCCCGGCCCCCCCAGAATAGAACACGTTCTAGCTACGGGCTGGGGGGCGCTGTCAGGCCATGGACGTCCGTTCGGAGGCCGGGTCG
>Ga0209415_10010736_pt1 | contig 15514 bp, 10 predicted proteins | sample PeaSoiSIISIP2007_FD_187696 | JGI IMG/M metagenome (GOLD analysis project Ga0209415, IMG submission 187696) | Peat soil microbial communities from Weissenstadt, Germany - SII-SIP-2007 (SPAdes) (version 2) | ecosystem: Environmental > Terrestrial > Soil > Wetlands > Peat | place: Germany... | reverse complement strand
GTCGTGCACGGCAAGGGCGAGTTCGACCTGGAGACCGAGGTCGACCTGTTCGCCGCGCAGCTGTCGGCGCAGCTCCGTGCCGCCCGCCAGCACACGATGATCATCGCCGACAAGACCATCGCGAACGTGATGGCCTACGCCTGGCTGGTCCTGCAAACCCCGCCCGGCAGCCGCGAGGCCGCCGTGCTGGACGCGATGAAAGCGTTCTGCGAAGCCTGGGCCCCGACCTACGACGCGGTGTTCTACTGCTGCGACCGGTTCGCCCAGCACCAGGCAGGCGACCCCTACCGGTCCAAGGTCCTGGACCTGCAGTCAGCCGCCGACCGGGTGGTCCGCTCGACCTGCGCTACCGTCGGGCAGCGTGTCATCGACATCCCGCCCAACATGACCACCGCCGAGCGGGTCAAGTGGATCGCCGCCCGCGTCACCAAGCTCGGCATCGCCCGCGACGCCCCGGTCGCATCATAAGCGCTGCGCAGGCCGCCGGCCACCGGATACCTGGTTCATCTCCAGGCTCATCAGCCAGGCCAGCCGTCAAGCGAGAAAGGTGCTCCCCGCGTGATCGCGGCTAGCGCTGCGGCGGTGTAGGGGACGGTGTTCGCGGGCGGGCGGCTTGGATCGGCCCAGTATAGCCCTGCGCACTTGTGCGGTTCGGTGTTGGCAGGCTCGTCCTGCCAGCGGGTGGTGGTGAAGAAGAAGCCGATGCGTGCCTGGCCCAGCGGGTTGCGGTGATGAATGACGTGGCTGAAGGCCAAGTCGGCAGGATCGATGCGCACGCCGACCTCCTCACATGCTTCGCGGATCACGCCCTGGACCACAGACTCCCCTGCCTCCAGGTGGCCAGAGGGCGGGCACAGCTGGCCGTCGGCGTAGCCAGTGCCTGAGCGTTCGAGCAGAAGGATCAGTCCATCGGGACGCTGCAAGAGGACGTAGATGTCGACAATGCTGCGGTAGCGATCGGATGAAGTGTCCGTCCCCGCTTCGCCGTCGGCCGCCTGAGTCGCTTGGAGGTCGTGATTGCCGTTCACAGTCGCAGAGCGTAGCGCCATGGCGAGCCAGGCATCGCTCATGACGTGCGCAGAGCCGACATGCGTCCTGGCATCAAGGTGCCTGGGCGGATGAGCCGTTCTGCGTCGCGCTCTCGCCTCAGCACGGCTTAGGCGCGCAGGCTCTGGCCGTTGCCGTGCCGGTATTTCCGTGAGTGGCGATATGCCGCGTCGGCGGGTTTGGGAGGTGCAGATGGAATCGGCGTGATTGACATCTCGGCGTCGACCACCCGGACGAGGTGGCCGAGTCAGGCGGCTGGCATGCCGATGCGGCGGGCGAAGCCTGGCAGTCCGGTGAGGGCGTGGCGGCGGTCGGCTCGGAGGAGGTCTTCGGTTATCTGGTGAACGGGGGGACGGTAGCGGACCTCGGCGGGGGCGGCGCGCTCGGCGGACAGCAGCGCGCGGTAGCAGGGCTCGGGTTTGCCCCACTGATGGTAGGCGCGGGCTACGTCGATCCAGTACCGTCCTTGCCGCTCGGCAGTGGGGATTGTGGCCGGGCGGAGTGTCTTGGCGTGCTCGATGGCGGTCCCGCTGTCGCCGAGGACCTGGGCGATGCTGACCTGGTAGAGGGCGACGTTAGCGGGGCCGAATGCGGTGAACCGGTGGTTGGCGCCGGGTCCCAGGCGAGATGCGGTGGCCTGTGCCTCACCGATGAGCTCGGTGGCGGCGGCCCGGCTGCCATCGACCGCGGCGGTGTAGGCAGCGACTTCGAGCAGCGTGCCGTACATTGACAGCTGGCCGGGGGATGCGTGGCCGCGGGGCTCGATGTCACGGGCGGCGGAGATGAGCAGGTCGCGTGCCCTTGTCCGGCGGCCGGTGCGGCGCATCACGGTGGCGAGGGCGCGGCGTGCATCGGCGAGGGTGAGCGGGTCACCGCCAGCCTGGGCGGCCTGGAGCGCCCGGTCGGCCACGGTCCAGGCGAGCGGATCGTCGTTGAGCTTGATCATCAGGTTGGCGGCGGCGATGTAAGCGTCGGCGAGCAGGGTGCTCGCTGCGGCGCGCTCATCGCCGGCCGCGCAGTCGCGGGTGGCGGTGGCGGTCGCGATCAGGCGGGGAAGGGTGACCGTCAGGCGGTCATAGCGTGCGGCCTGGAAGTCGCCGCGTGCGCGGATGGTGGCGGCGCGCAGGGCGGGCACCGGAATGGGTCCGGCTGTTGCGTCGCCGTAGAGCAGGTCCTGGATGCCGTCTGCCGGATCTGCCGGGCTATGGGCTCCGGTGACTCCCGGCCGGCTGAGCGCGGCTGCGCCAGCAAGCCCAGCAGCCGCTGCCAGCAGTTCGCGGCGTCGCACTGGGTCCTCACCGTCCTCGCTCGGGAATTCACGATCCACCCTAGGGTCACCGGCCCCGGCGGGCCGTTCTTTGCGTCCGGTCAGGGCGTGTCGCCCGGCCGGCGGGTTGGTTTGGGGGGCGAGGCCGAACGCCTGCGGGCGGATCGCGAGTATCCCGGCGAGGCGGCGCAGCAAGGTGATGTCGGTGAGCGGCTGGACGCCGCGTTCGTAACGAGAGACCTGCGAGGCCGAGTAGCCGCAGCGGCGGCCGAGGTCGGCCAATGTCAGGCCTGCGGCTAACCGGGCGGCACGCACGATGGCGCCCGCATCCCGGGCCGTCCGGGCGCTGGCCGCAGCCTGCGGCGCGGCCAGCGGGGTGTTCGCTTTCATCGGCTGCTCCGCATGGGCGTCCCCTGTGACCGTAACCGCGTTTGGCGGTGATTGCACGAGCGTTTGCAGGATGTGCAAGCCGTTGCCGAGCCCTGCCAGGAGGCTTCTGCGCGCCGCCCCTGTGGGTGCCTTCTGGAAGGGGGCACTCCCGGAGGAGGACATGATGAGCGTTCAAGAGTTCGGGGCCGGCCAGGAAGCCAGCACGGCCGAGATGGCCCGCTCTGGACTGCTGCTGATTGGCGAGGGAGCGCAGGTCAGCGCTCACGCGATATTCGTGCCTGCTGACGCGCAGGGCGTGGCGCGGCGGGTCGAGATCGGGCCGGGCTGCCGGGTGGGAGCGTACGCGGTGATCTGCGGCGGCACGGTGATGCGGGAGGCGGCCGCCATTGAAGAGCACACCCTGGTTGGCAAGCCCGAGCGCGGCTACGCGGTCGGGCACGTCTACCCGGGCGCAGGTGCCGGCACCGTGATCGGCGCGGGCGTGGTCATCCGTTCCGGGGCGGTGGTCTACGCCGGCGCCGAGATCGCCGATGCCGCCGTCGTCGGCCATCACACGCTGCTCCGCTCGTTCGTCACCGTCGGCGCGGGCACTCAGCTTGGCCACCATCTGACCGTGGAGCGGATGAGCAGCATCGGCGCGTCGGTGCGCTGCTCGCCGGGCAGCCACCTCACCAGCTCCTGCGTGCTGGGCGACCGGGTATTCCTGGGTGCGGGCGTGCGCACGGTCAACGACCGGGAACTCATCTGGCGTGACCCCGGCCGGCAGCCGGAGCTGTGCCCCCCGCGCTTCGAGACCGGCGCCCGGGTCGGCTCAGGATCAGTGATCCTTGCCGGGGTCGTCATCGGCGCGGGCGCGCTGGTGGGGGCAGGATCAGTGGTGACCCGCGATATTCCCCCCGGATCGGTGGCCTACGGCGTACCTGCCCGGGTGCGCCGCCCGCCAGGACAGAAAGCGGTGGCCTCATGACCGGCGCCGCCGGCTGTGCGGCGAGGTGGCTGGCGCCGTTGCTGCCCGCTGTTCCCGGCCTCACGGATCTGGACGAACGACGGCTGCGCCGGTTCGAGGAAGCCCTGTCCGGGCAGCTGACCGCACATCCGGTGGGGCCGGGTGCCGAACCGCGGCTGCGCAGCCAGCGGCTGGCGCGGATCCGCCGTGAACTCGCCGCCGCCGGGCATCTGGCGCTGGCCGTGCCTGCCCGTGACGGCGGGGCCGGCTGCCCGCCGGTGGTCCAGGCGCTGATGCAGTTCATCTGCGGGTACCACGACGCCGACCTGCGGGATGCGACCGGGCTTGGCCACGGGCGCCTGATCGCCCGCCACGCATCCCCGCCAGCACGCGACCGGTGGCTGCCCCGGCTGCTGGCCGGAGACCTGCCAGGAATCGCGATCACCGAGCCGCACGGCGGCAGCCAGGTCCACGCCACAGCCACCGCCGCCACCCCGCACCGCGACGGCAGATGGCGCTTGTCCGGCACGAAGACATGGATCAGCCGCCTGGAGGAAGCCGCCGTGTTCATCGTGTTCTTCACCGACCCCGCCGGACGCCTGACCGCCGGCCTCATCGACGCTGCGGCCGGTGGCCTGGACCGCCGGGCAGTACGCCCGTCCGGGCTGGCTGGCTGGTCGTGGGGAGAACTCCGGCTGCACGAGGTACCGCTGCACCCACGCGACGTGGTCGGCCGCCCGGGCCAGGGCATGGAACTGCTGCGCGAGCACTTCGCCCACTACCGGCCGCTGGTCGCCGCCACGGCGCTCGGCACCGCCGCCGCCGTGAGCGACTATGTCACCGCGCACCTGTGCGCCCGCCGGTCATCCGGCCTCATCGCAGACCTGCGGGACAACGCCCTGATCACGGTCGGCCGCTCGTACGCGCAGATCAACGCCGCCATGCTCGCCGCCCTCACCGCGCAGCGGCTATCAGAGGCCGGTGACCAGCTGGCCACCCTGTGGGGATGCGCCATCAAAGCACACGCCGTCGATGCCGCCCACGCGGCAGCATCCGAACTCGCGCTGCTGACCGGGGCAACTGGGTTCGCCGCAGGATCGCCGCTGGCGAAAGCCCTCGGCGACCTGAGCGCCCTGCGATACGCCGACGGCATCCACGACAGCCTCAACCGGGCAGCAGGCCGCGCTCTGACCGCCACCGGCCCGGCATCGCCTGCCGCGATTCCGCTGCCCCGGACATCACGCGAGGTGCACAATCGGCTACATGCCTGACCCGTGGGGGCGTTTCACCAGCCCTGGTGAGCTCGCCGCCACCTTCCGGCACTTCGCGGCCTGCCGTTGCGGCACCTACGCGCCCCTGTATGCGCGGATCGGCGCGGCTATCGCCGGCGATCCCGCCCTGCTGGCCATCGCGGCCAGCGCGGCCCCCGGGCAAAGCCCTCCGGACCTGATGCTTGCTGCAGCGCACTACCTGCTCGCCCGCGAGCCCGCTCATCCCCTGGCCTGCTACTACCCGACCCTTACCCCGCAGCCCGCCACCGGGGACCCGGCCCCGGTGTTCCGCGAGTTCTGCATGGAACGACGTGACCAGCTCACCGCCCTGGTATCCACCCGCCGGGTACAGACCAACGAGGTCCGCCGGTGCTGCTACCTGCTGCCCGCGGTCATGCTCGCCGCGCACCTGGCCGGCCGGCCGCTCGCACTGATCGAGACCGGCACGAGCGCCGGCCTGAACCTCGCCATGGACCATTACGCCTACGACTACGGCACTGGCACCATGATCGGCGACCCCGCCTCCCCGCTGACCTTGCGGTGCCGTCTGGACGGTACCCGCCGCCCGCCGCTGAGCCTGCCCATCCCGCAGGTCGGGTGGCGGGCCGGGATCGACCTGCATCCGCTCGACCCCGCCAGCCCAGACGACGCAGCCTGGCTGCGGGCGCTGGTGTGGGCCGACCACCCCAGCCGCGCCGCTCTCCTCGCCGCTGCGCTGACGGCAGCAGCCACCCGCCCGCCTGTACCGCTGCACGCCGGGGACGCCGCCGAGCGGCTCCCTGCAGTAGTAGGGTCCGCTCCCGCGGACATGACGGTCTGCCTGTTCCACACCGCGTTCCTCGCCCACTTTCCCCCGCTCGACCGGGAACGCTTCGAGCACCTGGTGGCTGTCCTGTCCACGGCCAGGCTCATCTACTGGGTACAAGCTGAACCCCGCCACGACCCGGCCGAGCCGCGCCTGCGGCTGACAGCATGCGAAGAGGGCCGCATCACCGGGCAATGGCCGCTCGGGCGCTACCACCCGCACGGCGAATGGCTGGAATGGGCCGACGCCGGCGTGCCCGCCGCGGCATGACTCAGCTGGCCGGGCTGCCGCCTTCCAGCGACGCCACCGTCCTGCTGGCCAGCGCTTCCAGGCACGCAGCAATCCGGCGGCCGACCAGCGGCGTCACCCGCTGCCCCACGGCAGCCGGGCTCACGAACGCAAACCCGGCGAGTTCACCGTCCTGCACGGTAATGGCGCCGATATCGGCCGGGGACAGCACCCCGCCGTCATACACCACGATCAGGCCTTCCGGACGCTCCGGCCGGGACGGCACCCAGTCCACCGCCAGCACTCGCCCGGCCGGGCGGTCCAGGCCCAGTTCCTCGGCCACCTCCCGCCGGCACGCGGCGTGCGGGGACTCCTCCGCCTCCACCGCCCCGCCCGGCAGGTCCCAGGTATCCCGGTACACCGGGTCAACCAGCAGCACCCCGCCAGCCCTGTCACGAAACAACGCGCCCGCGGCCATACGCTTACGCGCCAGCGACGCAACATACTCATCGGCTGGCAGCATCCCCGCCCCGGCATCATTCACCCGTGTGACAGTATCCGGAAGATCCGCTCCCTGCGGGGCCTATCGCATGCTGGCCCCCGCCCGGGACTGCCGGTGCCTGGCACTCGGAGGCGGGCCTGGTGCCGTGGATTCGCCGCCGTGGACTTCCTGGTCAGGCGGCCCTCGTTGTGGTGGCCTGGTCGCCAGGGGAGCAGGCCGAAAACGTCACTGTGTGAGGTGACCCAGGGCATTGCGGGCGCGCGTGCGGCAAGGGTACCGGAAGGTGCCGAACCGGCCATTGTGAGCGTGGCGATCATTGTCAGCCTGCCCATATGCCGCGTCCCGACCGCAGGACCGAAATGGCCGGTGCGGCGTTACTAAAATCAGGACCAGGCTCGCCGGCAAACAGCGGTCGGCTTGCCGTCAGCCCGCCTGCGGGACGCCCGCGCCCGGCAGGAACGAGGGGGCACGGTGACACTTCCCTGGATCATCGCCGGAGCCGCCGTCGGGGTGATTTCAGGCCCGCGGATACGCGCCAGCGTGTTCTCCCGCAGCACCGAACCCGGCCAGCCGCCCTGTCATGCGTGCCCGGCCTGTACCGAGGAGATCCTGCCGGACCGCTGGCGCTGGCGGGCGCTACTGCCCGTCACCGGCCGCTGCCCCTCCTGCCGCGCCCGGATCGGCCCGCACCCGCTGCTGGCCGAGCTTGCCGCCGGGCTCGCCCTGGCCGTCGTGGCCGCCCGCGCATCCTCGGTGTGGGAGCTGGCGGCACTGGCCTGGCTGGTCCTGCTCGCCGTCCCGCTCGCCTTCATCGACGTGGCCGTGCGCCGACTCCCGGACCCGCTCACCGCCACCGCCTTCGCCGGGACCCTCGCGCTGCTGGCCGTCACTGCTCTCGCCGATCACCAGCCCGGCCACCTCGGCCGCGCGGCCATCGGCGCGGTCATCCTGGCCTGCTTCTACCTGGTCCTGTCGGTCATCAGGCCAGGCGGCCTGGGCTTGGGGGATGCCAAGCTCGCCGCCAGCGCCGGCGCTGCGCTTGGCTGGATTAGCTGGCAGGCCCTGCTGTCGGGCACCTTTGCCACGTTCACCCTGGCCGCCGTGTACGGCGGCGCGCAACTGGCACTGCATCGGGCTACCCGGACCAGTCAGCTGCCGCTCGGGCCGTTCATCATCTTGGGTACGCTCGCGGCCATCGCCTTGTGACTGCTACTACTGCTCTAGGTTCTCAATACGCGCGGCCTATTTTCAGCCGCGATGGCATAGGGATGGCATATATGCCATCCGGCTGAGAATTAGCTTGGTGGTTTGCCGGGCGATGTCCTTGGAGGCGGGCATGGGCATGCTGCCGACGCCGGCGTGGACCGGTGGTGCGCCGGTTCCAGGGAACGTCGCCAACTCGGTCGGCAGCGGGCGGTCGGCGCGATCCACGCGCTGGCCTGCACCATGTCGAGGTCCGTCGGCTCTTTGCGTTAGGAACATGTGCGGGACGAGATTGCAGCACAAGTTGCGGGTGTGGCACCGCCAGCTCCCGACGTACGTGAGCACGCCATCCCAGTACGGGTGTCTCAGCCACGGAGCTGGGTCGTCGATGTGCGCGCTGAGCGTGGTTAGGGCACCGCGCTCGAAGCCGGTCGGGATGAAGCGCAGTACATGAGGCTGCGCTTGCCCGCCGCAGTGGCGCGCCCACGGCTGCGGCGGATCGTGGCTAGCATCATTGGCGAGCGAGGGTTGCAGGGGGCAGGGGATGCCGGACAATGAGCCCGGTGCGGGTGGGCACGCGAGCGCGTATTCCACTGGCGGTGGGGGCGTGGTGCTGGAACACGCCTATGGCGGCGCGCTGCTCGCCGAATTGCTGCTGAAAGGCCCTGTCGCCGGTCTTGGCGACGACGTGACCCCGGTGCGGGTCGGGTTCCAGCAGAGCGCTTACAGCCCGGTGGACGATCTGACAGTGACCGGGGAAGGGCCAGGAGGCCAGCGGTCGCTGTTCATCGGTGTCCGCCGCAAGCCCAGCATCGGCGCGAGCCAGGAGGCTTTTGTCAAGCTGATGGTGGATTACCTCCGCGTGGTCAGCGAGCAGAGGGCCGAGCTGGAAGCGGGCTCGTGGCGGCTGGGGCTGGCCGTCGAGGCTCCCCACACGCCGGCGGACGAGATGGCGGCCCTCGCGTACTTCGCCCGGCGCCAGCCGGAAGCCGGCCTGTTCCGGGCCGCCGTCCATGCTCCGCGCGCGACCACGGCTAAGGTCCGGGTGAGGCTCGCCAACGTCGATGACGTCGTGGCCGCGGCGGTGAAGAAAGCTGAGAAGGACGGAGTCGCCCTCGTCGGCCAGGATACCGGCGAGGACTTGTTGTGGCTGCTGCTGAAGTACCTGCGCGTCCTCGACCTGAGGCTGGAAGGGGATGAGGCGGCAGGCAGGACGGGCCTGGTCGCCCGGCTCGTTCCGCTTGCGGGGGATGCGGCTGCCGCTGATGACCTGCGGCGACGGCTCTGTGAGCTGTCGGCCGGGTATGCCGTCGGCTCTGCCGTGGTCGACGAGGAGATGCTGCGCCGCGACCTGTCAGGGGCCGTCCGGGTGTCGGCGTCGCCGGCCTACCGTGCCTCGTGGGACGTCTTGGAATCGCTGGAAGAGTCCCTCAATAGCCGTACCCGGCGTTTCCTGGCAGCCGGCCGGCGCGGCGCGGCGGCAGTTGCCGGGCAGCTTGCTGTCGACCGGGCGGACATCCGCGCGGGTCTGGTCGAGGCCATGGGCGCTGCCGGACAAGACGCTGGGCTGCTGGTAGTCCACGGCGAACCGGGCGTGGGCAAGTCAGCGGCTGTGCTGGCCGCGGTCGAGGAGATCCGCCGCGCTGGAGGAGCGGTGGTCGCGCTGAGCCTGCGCGACCTGCCGCCCGGCCCGCCGCTGGCGACGGCCCAGCTCCTGAAGGCACCGCTTCGGGCCGTCTTTTCCGCCACCGCGGCGGCGCCTGTCCGGCTGGTGGTGCTGGACGGTGCCGAAGCCGCGCAGGAAACTGGCCCCGGACAGCTTCACGAGCTGGCCCGGGCAGCCTCGCAAGCTGGGCTGGGCCTGGTGGCCGTGACCCGCGATGACGCCCGCGAGACGGTCAGCGGCACCCTTTCGGCCGCCATCTCGGAAGGGGCGGGTGATGCGCCTGTTGGCCCCGCCGAGATGGAAGTCACGCCCCTCGGTGACGAGGAAGTCAGCTTGATCCGCCAGACGTTCGCCGAGCTTGGCCGGCTCGCCGACGACGAACGGTCGGCGTGGCTGCTGCGCCGGGTCGGCATCATCGACATCCTGCTGCGCGGCGGTGCCGTTTCCTCGCTGCCCGACGGGTCCCTATCGGAGGCCGACGTGCTGGACGCGGTCTGGCATGTGTGGGTGCGGAATCGCGAACTGCCCGCGCCGGGTGGAGCGACCCCCGACGGGCGGGACGAGGCACTGACCGGCCTGGCACGACGGCAGCTGGCAGGCAGCGGCACTTCAGGGGTGCCGGTGACGGCTGACCCCCGTGCCCTTGCGTCGCTGAGGTCGGACGGCCTGCTGCTGCCTGCCGGGCCGCGCTTCGCATTCCGGCGGGGTGATGAGTTCTCTAGTGACATGGTGCGCGACTTCGCACTGGCCGTCTTGTTCGCCCGCGACGGGTTCGACGTACTGAGGCAGGCCGGCGCTCCCCGGTGGGCGCTGCGGGCAGCCCGGATGTCCTGTCAGGGCATGCTGATCAGCCCCGGGCCGGGCAGCCCTGCGCTGCCGACGCGCATGAGGGACCTGGAGCGGGAGTTCGACACCCTGGCCACCGAGTCCGGCGGCCGCTGGGCTGACCTGCCTTGGGAGGCCGCCCTGACCGCAGGCACCGCCGAGGGCGTCCTGCGGGAGTGCGCCCAGGATCTCCTTCAGCCAGGCGGGACCGCGCTGGATCGCATCCTGCGGCTGGTGAGCCAGCGGTTTAGCGAAGCAGGCGCCGCTGATCCCGCTGTCGCCGCGCCGGTGGTCGCGTTCCTCGTCGAGCATGCGGCAGAGGTGGAGGTAGTCCGCTACCGGTTCGCCGAGGAGGCCAGCAAGCTGATCACCTCCTGGCTGCGTGCGGTCAGGCGGGCAGAGATGGCCGGCACGACGATCGACCGCTGGCGGCCCCTGCGCGCCGGGGTGCGGGAGTGCCTGCTGCGTCCCGGCAGGGCCGACTACGAGATCGAGGCTGAATGCCTGGCGCTGCTGGGAGCTGACACCGATGCGCAGACGACCGGCCACCTGCGGGGCCTTGCGTCCAGGCACTCGCACCGGCTCGCTGCATGCATTGAACGGTTCGATCCCACCATGAGCCTCGCGGCGACGGATCTGGACCTGCTGTTCGAGCTGACCGAGGCTTACTACATCGAACATCCGGCCATCTCCGGGCTCAACTGGCTCAACACGGGCATCCGCCGCCACAAGCACACGCACGGGGGATTCGGCGTTCCCTTCGCGGACTGGCGGTTCGGCCCCTTCTGGCGGCTCCTGCCGGCCGCGCCGGGCCGCGCGCTCGCACTGATCAACCGGATGCTCGACCACGCCGCAGACTGTCGCGTCAGCCCGCGGCGCCAGGGAGCAGCTCCCCCTGGCCAGCCGGGCGGCGAAGGGCGCGACGCCAGCGCCGCGCCCGCAATCCAGCTGGACATCCCTGGCATCGGCCGCAGGTACTTCACCGGCGACGAGCACGTGTGGGGGTGGTACCGGGGCACGGGCATCGGACCGTACCCGTGCATGAGCGCGCTGATGGCCGTCGAGCGGATCGCCGACCAGTGGATCCAGCTGGGGACGCCGCTTCCCGGCCTGATAACGATGCTGCTGCGGGACGCGCATAACCTTGCCATGCCTGGCCTGGTCGTTGGCCTGTTGGCCCGGCACGCCGAGCAGGTCGCCGCCGAGGCTGACCCGTTCCTGGCCAGCCCCGACGTCTGGGAGCTTGAGTCGGCCCGGGCCGTCATGGAGACCGGGATCCACGCGCAGGGCCGCGACGATCCCGGCATCCTGGGCAGCGACCGGCGGAGCTGGGCCATGGCCGACCTCGCCGGATGCCTTGTCGTCAACGCCAGCAACCGCGGCGATCAAGACCGTGTCGATGCGCTCCGCGCAGCGGGCAGCGCGCTAGCGGCAGCAGCTGGGGAACCCCCCGGGCGGCCTGAAGGCCGTGACGACGGCCCCCCAGCTGACGGCACCGGAGGAACAGCGGCCAGTGCGGGAGACGACAGACACTCCCTCGCCGTCCGGCGCTGGGCGAGCATGCTCGACGCCAGCAACTACGCGGCCAGGAACGACAACGGGAACCTCCTGTGGGAATGGCAGCCGCCCGCCGATATCGAGGCAGTGCTGGCCGCAGACCACAGCGACATCGAACGGCGAGGTCAGGTATACCGGCTCCTCAACACGTACTCCCTGCGCCCAGCCCCGCCATATCTTGACGCGCCGCCGCCCCTCCCGCCGGCTCAGGCACTGGCCGCCGACACCCAGGTGGCACGCAGCCTCGCCGAGCAGCCGCCTGGGCCAGGGCCGCAGCCTCTCGACGCGGCTACCGCCGTTGCCGCAGCCATGCTCCGGGCTGCGGTCGAGCAGGCCGGGCCGGTAGTAGGGGACGATCTCGAATGGGCGGCCGTCACCGTCGCGACGGCGCTGATTCCTCCTCCGGATGTCCTGGGAGCATCTAAGGAAACTATGTTTCTCACCGGCGCGGGCCAGTCTGCGGCGTGTGCGGCGGCGTGCATGCTCATGCCCGCGTTCACAGAGCCCGGTGACGAGCCGGCGCTTCTGGAGGACGACGAAGACCTGGCGAAGCTTGGGGAAATCGTCGCTGCGGCAGCCGCAAGCCCGTTCACCGGGCTCCGGATGCTCCTGGCCAGGTCCCTTGGGCCAGTGTGGACCGCGCCGTGCGGGCCGGGATCGGAGGGCAGCGACCGCTGCCGTCACGCTATCGCCTGGTCTGCGGTGGAAGCCGCCGCTCGTGACGTGTCACTGGGCCCCCTGGAGTTCCCCGCAGGGCGCCGGGGGCGCCGACAGCTGGACGGTCCTTTGGTGTCAGCGCTCGGCGGGTGCGCGGCGGGCGACCTGATGCTCGACCTGCTGGCCCCGCCCCTGGTCTCAGCCTGCGATGCCGTCCGTAGCGGCAACTGCATCGCTCTCGCGGCACGGGATCTTCGGGACAGCCTGCTTGGGGCATACACGCGGACCGCCGTCTTGTGGGGCGAGGAAGGATACGACCACCGCGACGAGGACCAGTGCGCGGTCGCCGAAGCCCTGCTCGCCGCTGACGCGCAAGAGCCCGGGCTGCTGGCCGCCTTCGTCGCCGGGCTCGCCGGCCAGGCGCGAGCGCTTTCAGAAACCCTGCGGGCCATGACGGTGGCAGCCACCTACTCAGCCAGCGCCCGCGCATCCCTCAGGCGCGCCTGGCCCGCCGCCATGACCGCGGTCCTCGACGCGGTCGACGCAGGCGCACAGGGATTCACCGACCCCCATTGGGGCGAGTACGCCATAGCCGAGATGATCCCAAGCCCCTCCCCAGTAAGCGAGGACACCGACCCGGATGCCAGCATCCGCGCCGCCCGCGACGGCTGGCCCACCCCGCCAGAGCTGAACGGCCTAATCGAGCGGATGCTGCCCCACGCGGTCGGCTACTGGCGTGCCGCGGACAGCCTGATCGGCCTGTTGAGGACCATGCCACTGGCCGATCAGGCAAATGTGGGACTGCCCTGGGTTCACAAGATCCTCACGAACCGTAGAGTGCCTGGCATGGGCACGTGGCTGGCAGTGGAATGGCTCCGCTCGCTCAGCGAAGCGAACGCCGTCGACAACGCGGTACGACCTCTCTACGACGCGCTCGTCGACACGCTAGCTGCCGAAGACTACCGAGGAGCGGTGCAACTCCAGCGGCAGGGCGAGTGAGGACCGCCGCGCACCGGTACGCGACACCAGGCGGGTTGCCGATTAGGCAAGCTGCAGCTCCCGCTAGCTGAGGAAATGCCACAGGACTGAGACGCGGCCACAATGCCACAGGGTGAGAATCCTCGGCGGACCGCAGGTCACAAGAGCCAGCCGTGTCATCCGCGCTAAGAACCTATATGACTTGTAGGTTCCTCGTCGGGGTCGGTGTTACGAAGCGTCGGGTCCCGCGGGCGATGAGGGATGGTCGCTGGACGCCTGCCCCAGATCGTGGTTGCCCAGGATGAGGGCTAGGCCCCGGTCGGCTGACTTCGGCGTATTAAGAAGCCACTGCGAGGAGTAGAAGATCGCGGACAGGACCCGAAGCGCGAGCCGGAGCGCCTCCAGCACCATGCCTTCGCAGGCCCGGCGTGAGGCACGGTTGCCGTGCACTACGTTGCTGCGCGCCGCGTAGATCTCGCCTACGGCTTTGAAGAGCTGCGTGCGTGCTTCGGCGGAGTCGGGCTCAAGGAGCCACGCGACCGCGCCGCCGACGCGTAGGCGGGCTTCAGCTGGCGACCCGAACAGCGCATCTAGCGACACCACGGCGTCGACGAGTGCATCGGGGGCTGATGTGCGCTCGGTTGCGGCAAGCAGGAAGCGGTCGATTGCCACCTGCACGTTGTCGAGGTTCAGTGCCGACAGGTCTCTGGCCGCGTCGGCCCAGGACGCCTGCTCAGCGGCAGAAGGGTCGCGGCCGGCGGGCTCTCCTGACGACGTGACGATCTGCCATCCCGGTATTGCCGTAAACGGCATTAGCAATGCGAGGCCCGTGATCGTCGTGCGTGTCCAGTCCGGTACGTCTGCCTGGACGGCTTTTGCTGATCCCAGCAACAACGCGAGCCTCAGATGAGAAAGGCGCTGCTTCGCCGCTTCCGCAGCCGGGTCGTCTGTTCCCCATTTGCTGTCGCTTTGCCCGAGCACCTGCACCTGGGTCCGGACCGTGGTCGTGATCAGGATGTCAGGGTTACCGGCCGCGGCCAGCTCGGGCACATGGAATGCGTCCTTGCTGCGAAGCATGCCAAGTACGGTTTCCAACGACGCCTGCCCAGGCCGGAGGCGGACACCGCGAGCGCCGGCAAGGCACGGGAGGGCGACGGTCTTTCTCGCGGCGATCCGCCGTAGCACATTGAGGTTCTTCGCGAGCACGTCCTGCAGGACCGCTGCGGTCGGCCGGCTGGTGTACGGCTCGCGAAGGCAGCACTGCTCGATCGCGCTGGCGATCATCCCGGCAGGCAGCGCCGATGCCCGAAGCTGCTGGCCGAACAGCCCAACGCGAACTATGGGCCGCTGAGGTGATTCCTCGTTGACGAGGACACCTAGGCGCTCATCCGCCGCAAGTGAAGTGCCTACGGCTCGATAGCTGTCAAGACCGCTGAGTTGCGGCGGGATCTGGTTCTCCGCGGCGCCCTTGAGCGCCCAGTCGCGGATCTGGTGCCAGTCGTCCAAGCCGGTCACCGCCGTCGCGAGATCACTAAGAGCCGAAGCAACGGCGTCGCTGGCGTTCTCGCCACTCGGTTCCCCGCTCATGGACACATCCTCGCAGTCCGGCGCCTATAACGCCTGACGTGCTAGTACAGCCCGCAGTCGGCGCTCCGGACCCGGCAGATGAGCTACGGTGCCGCTGATGCCCGGTCGTGGCGCTCGCCTGAGGACGTCGCACGGCTTCCTCGGGCGTTGGCCGATGCCCTCGCTGACTGGGTGCACCGCCTGAGTCGGCGAGCGAGCCGCACAGCCACGCGACGGGTGCCTGTGCGGATCTCGGGTGCCGGAAGCCTGATGGACCTGGCGTGTACCTCCGATGGACCTCGCGTGTACCTGGCGGGAGATCCAGGCGTAACAGCGGCCCCTGCGCCGCATCAGCAGCGAGCCCTTCTACCTGCTCCTTTCGCCCGGATGTCACGCTGTGTATAACCATCGGTAGGGGCCTGGCCGGGCGTGCTGGCCAGCCAGGACGACTAGGTCCGGACTGACGAGCAAACGTGGAGCAAACATGGCCCAGAAACGGCCTTCACGAGGTAACCCGGAACTTGTATAATCCCAGGTCAGGACGGGTGCGCCGCCAGGGACTTGAACCCCGAACCCGCGGATTAAGAGTCCGCTGCTCTGCCAATT
>Ga0209415_10010734_pt1 | contig 15516 bp, 14 predicted proteins | sample PeaSoiSIISIP2007_FD_187696 | JGI IMG/M metagenome (GOLD analysis project Ga0209415, IMG submission 187696) | Peat soil microbial communities from Weissenstadt, Germany - SII-SIP-2007 (SPAdes) (version 2) | ecosystem: Environmental > Terrestrial > Soil > Wetlands > Peat | place: Germany... | reverse complement strand
CCGGGTCGCGCTGCCCGCCAGCGGCTCGGGCGGCTATCCCTACACGCCGGGCGCCAGCAACACCGTAGCCGTGCACGTCAATCCCTGATCGCAGGCCCGGGGTCGCCGCGTGGCGGCGAGGGTGTGCGGAGCGCGGGTGACTTCATCGGTGGATTCGTTGCGGTTTTGGGTCAGCGGGCGCAGTTTCCCTAGTCGCTTGTCGGACGGCAGCGGCGTTTCCCCCCCAAGAACTTTTCGAGAGGCTTTGGCGACAGGTGTCGGAGCTATGCTGTGGTGAGCGTGAGACCTGTGGACAGATGAGGGGCAGCGGAGGGGTAGCGATATGGGAGGCAAGCGGAGCATGTGCGGTCTTGCGGCGGATGTCCGATGCCGTCGATGAGCGCCACGCTCACTCAGCGACAGCTGGGAGACAAGCACGAGTTCCTTGCGGGCGGCGAGGTCGTCGCCCGTCTCGTATGGGTGGCGGAGTCCGCGGATGGTGGCGGCTGGTGGCTACAGGCGCCGGGTTGGCCGAGCCGGCAGCTCTACCGGGTTCCCCATGCCCTGGCGCACGATCCTGACCTCGCGCGCCGCAACGGCGAGCCCGCGAGCGTGGGTATCGCTCGGGCGATCGTGAGCGATCGGTTGTCCGGGCTGGTGCCCGGACCTGAAGCACACGCCGGCTCCTGAGCGCCTGCGCTGGAATCCTCGAGAGGACTTCTGGCCAGGTACGACCCGTGAGTGAGCACTACACCCCACCCGTATCGTGCCTGGGATGGCTGCGGCAAGTGACCAGCCGGCGTCCGTCAAAGCGCGGCGCAATCCCGACAGCACGTTCCAGGTGCTGTGCAAGCACCTTGCTTGGCACGGAAGGACCCGCGACGTGAACGACGAGCTGGAGCGGCGGCTACGCGCTCTCGATTGCCGTGTGTGGCACCTCGAGCGGGGCTTCTCGATCGCTTCGGTGCGGGTCCCGTTCATGTTGTTCGGCCCGGTCGGTGTCTTCCTGCTGCAGGCCAGCGGCGGCTTCTGGAGCGGCCGGGACATCGTTGATATGCGCCGAGCGGCCGAGACGCTTGCGCTCACGCTGACGGGCTACCCCGACCCTGTTCATTGCGGGATCGTGATGCTCGGCGAGGAAGTGCCGCCGCGGCAGCACTTCGCGGGCGGCGGCGAGGGTCCGTGCTGGATGCTCGGGGAGGACGTGCTGGTTGACTGGTTGCACAGCTTCGATGACCATGGGCTCTCAGAAGGCGATATCGCGTTCCTGCGCGACTGGGGCGGCCGAGCTCGGGTGCGCGAGCCCGGGCGACTGTGCACGCCTGTAGGAGAGGGTTAGCCACCGGCCGGGACGGCCAGCGTCGTGTCTTCTTCAAACGCGACTGAAGCTGGCTAGGCGGGCGCTGTGGACTGCGCGCAAAACGGGAACGCGCCCGGCGAGGATGCCTTGCCTCTCTGCGAGGCCGACCGGACGTACCTGGCTGGCCAGCTGAGCCCCAGCGTGTTGAGCGAGCTGGTGGCGATCCTGCGCATACTGCCGGCGGAGACGGGGGAGCGGCTCATCAGAGAGGTTCGGATGGAGGCGGAGGCGTTCGGCGATAACGCGCTGATGGTCGCGCTGGCCCGGCTGGCGCACCGCGCCGACATGCGTTCCCCGGTCGCCGAGGAGCACGAGTGAGCGTCCGGGTTGCGCATCGCCAGTCGCCGACCCAGCAGGCGGAGGCGGTCGCGAACGCCAACCTGCGCACGCTCGAAAGGCCGGTGCTGCGCGCCGTGGAGAATCGCTTGCGCTCGGAAAACATCACGCTCGCCGACCCAGACCTCCAGGCCGCCTACAACCAGGCGTGGCATGGCGTCTACCAAGCCATCGCGCAGGGGCGCCGGGTCGAGAATTTGACGGGTCTGCTGGTTGACATCACCTACAAGCGGTCGGTGGACATCTACCGTCAGCGGCACGAGGCCATGCACGGTGAGGCAGACCTGGAGAGCCACGCCGTGGACGTCGACCTCGCGGAGCGGCTGGACGACCAGCGCAAGATCGAGCGGCTGATCGAGCGGCTGAAGGACCGGCTGAACAGCAACGAGCGCAACGCGGTGACGCTGTGTGTGCTGCACGGCTACAAGCGAGGAGAGGCGGCCGCAAGGCTCGGCATCGAGGAAACGGCGTTCCAGAAGATCATGGACTCCGCGACGAAGAAGATCGCCGTGATCGTCAGCGGAATGCAGGCCCGCGGCTGCGGCGGCGAGGAGTGGGCCAGAGCGCTGCGTGGCTTTGCGCTCGGGGTGATGAGTGAGGACAACCCGGACTATCAGCGGATCGCGGAGCACATCGAGAAGTGCGCGAGCTGTGAGCGATATGTGATGGGGCTGCGCGGCTTGGCGGCCGTGCTCCCGCCGATCGGGCCGCCGCTTGCGCCGCTCGGCGCGCTCCTGGCCGCCCTGCACAAGCTGTTCGCCCCGGGACACGGCGCCGCGACGATGGGCGCGAGCACCGCGCAGACGACAGCGACTGTGGCCGGCACGACGGGCGTCGGCTCCACGGCGGCAAGCGGTGGCGGACTGGCCGGTGTCCTTGGCGGCGGCGCGGTCAAGGCCGCGGTGCTCGTTGCAGGGATCGCCGCGGCCGGCACGATCTCGGTCCATGTCGCGGTCAGCCACCACTTGAGCAGCCACGCCCACCTGACAGCCAGCCGCGTTACGAGTTCGGCCGCACCGACCCGCGACGAGGCGAGCACGCTTGCGATGGATCTCGCGGGCACCGACCAGCCGGCCGGGCGCACGAGCACCCACCGGGAGCATGAGACCAGGTGGCGTCGCCAGCGGGCCGCGCCGATCCCGCGATCGAGCGCGGCGGCAGCCGAGTTCGGGTTCGAAAGTCCGCATCCTTCGGCCCAGCATGCTTCGGCCCAGCATGCTTCGTCCCCGCAGCCGATCGCTTCTGCCGCCAGTACCGCCAGCCGCCCACCGGCGCCGCGCCGATCGCGACCGCGCCGATCGCGCGAAGAATCGTCAGGCGAGTTCGGCTTCGAAGACGCCGGGCACTCCAAATAGCGGCCGGAGAAATCTTCCGAAAGAAGTTCGGGGGTAAACCGGGGACTCACTCGACGCCTCTCCAGACACCGATCTGGAGAGGCCGATGCTGGACCGCCGTACGCAGCCGAATCTGTTTGACCCTCGCCGCCTCGGCGTCGCCGCCATCGAGGAGGAGCCGCCGGCCCCCCGGGACCCCGAGCCCCCGCGCACGCGCACGCGGCGGCGACCGGACTCCACCCGCCGCCATGCGGCGACCGCGAGGGCCTTGCTGGGGGATCGTTTGCGCGATCTGCGTGTTCGCCGTGGGGTCCGCTACGTGCCGGTCGTCGTCCTGCTGCTCCTGCTGCTGACACATCGGGCCGGAGGCGGGCGGAGCGTCACCGCAACGCAGGTCACTCACAGCGTCGCGGCGAGCACCATGCCAGCCGCGCCCGCGGCCGCCGAAGCGGCAGCCTCACCCGCCTCGCGCACGAGCCCGGTGAGGCCTCGGCCCGCGCACGCCGCGCCGAGGCCCGTGCGCCGTCTGTCGCCTCCCCGGCAGCTGACAGGCAGCCAACCGCACCGCCCCGCTTCGCCGCGAGCGCCGGCCCCAGCGTCGCCACCTTCCGCGCCCAGCACGCCGCCGGCGACCTACATGCCGGCTGCGACCTACGCGACGGCTGCCGGCGCGCCGCCCTCTTCTTCCACCGGCTCTGAGCCCGTCCGTCGCCAGGAGGAATCCGGCGACGAGTTCGGCTTCGAGCGCTGAACGCCAACCGCAAACACGGAGGTCAACCGTATGACTATCACTGGAAACATCCCCGGCGCGCTCCGGCGGGTCCGACTGGCGGCCAGGGTCGCCCTGATCGAGGCGTTCGTGGTCGTCTCTTTCAAGCTGTGGGTTGCCGAGCACCCGTTCACCCCGTACCTGTTTCGCAAGGACCTGGGGATACCGGAAAGCTCCAAGATCGAAGGCATCGACAAGTTCGCCGCGTTCATGGCGAGCCTGTCGACGCCGCTGCTCGTCGCGTTGGCGGCGATCGCGCCGGTCGCCCTGATCTTCGGCGCGGGCCTGTTGATGTTCGGACACCGGCGGGCCGGAGCGATCCTCGCGGGAACGGTCGGCGCGCTGGCATTGGCGGCCTGTGCGAGCGGGCTCGTCAACTGACACGGGCCCGTGCTCGCGGACGCGGAAATCCCCGTCATCGGCCCGGTCGTGAAAGCGGTCGGCGGGATCGGCCACACCATTCTCCATCCGGCCGAAGCCGTGGTGGAAGCGCTGGTGAAAGTGCTGCAGGCGATCTTCGGCGGGGTCGAGGCGAAACTCATCACCGCTGTCGTGGACGGGCTGCTCGCGATCCCCAACTTCGACACGGGCCACGTCGCGGAACTGGAGCACACGACTGTCGCGATCGCGGCGGGCATGCTCAGCGCGGTTCTCACTCTTTCGATCCTGCGCTATTACCTGGCCGGTCTCAGCGACAGCGGCTCCGGCGGCTTCGAGGCGATCCAGGGACTCGTCAGAGTCATCGGCGCGATCGGGTTCATCATCGCGTGGCCCGGCATCTTCACCGAGCTCGTGCAAGTGCCGAAGATGTTCGACGGGGCGCTGCTCGGCAGCGGGTCCGTGCAACACAACGCCGCGCTGCTGTTCGACGCGGCGCTCGTCGTGGGTACCGGGGCGTTTGCGCTCAACGCTGGGCTCGGACTGATCTTCGTCGTCCTGATCGCGTTCCTCTCGGCGATCGTGTTCATCGCGCTGTTGTGGATGAAGGTGCTGCTGAGCGTGATGATGATGTTCCTGTACGTGTCGATGCCGTTGTGCGTCGTGCTGTGGCCGGTGCAGGAGCTCTCGTGGCTGGCGGTGTCCGCGATGCGCGCGATGTTCGTCGCGCTGATCGTGCCGTGCGCGTGGGCGATCCTGTTCGCGCTGTCCGCGGCGGTGAACGCCGACGTTCTCACCTGGGCGCCATCCCACAGCATCGTCGACACGGTGATCATCCGCCCGCTCGCCGGGATCACCCTGATGCTGCTGTGCATCACGATCCCCCGGTTTTTGATGCGAACCGCCATGATCGGTCCGCACGGGGCAGGCGGTGGCTGGCGGGTGTGGCGGACTGTCACGTTCGGCATGTTCGCGATGCGCGGCGCGGCGGGCGTCGGGCGCACCGTCGCAACCGCGGCGATGGAGGGCCAGCCGGCCGCGCAACGGATGATCGACGCGCTGCCCTCGCAAATGAGGCCGCCCACCGAGCCGGGGCAGGGGGGCCTCGCGGGGCGTGTCGTGTTCGGCCGCAGCGGCTTCACCGAGGACGCCAAGGCAGGGCGCGGCAAGCAGGCTACGGGCGAGGGGAACGCCGGCAGCGCCGGCGGTGAGTCCACAGGGGCTCGAGGTTCGCAAATCAAGCAGGAGATGCGCCTGCCTGGTGTCGCCCCGGCGAGCTACGACAAGGAGCGCATCGACCGCGCCGGGGAGGAGATGTATGACCAGGCGGGGTCCTCGCCCTCCAGTGCCGCTGACGTCACCGCGGCGATGGCGCAGTTCCCCCCGGAGACCCAACGCGCGATCGCCGACTTCCGCGCCAACGACGAGCAGAAGCTGCGGGACCTGATGGCGCACAACCTCGACTCGCCGTCACTCACCTCAGAGCAACGCCAGGCGCTTTGGACTATCGGCAGCGCGCGAAACCGTGGCGCGCAGCAGGGCATCGACGCCGCCACGGCACAAGCCCCGCCGCGGGCGAGCGAACCCCAAACCCCCACCGGCGGAGAGGTGTCTCGCCCTGGCGGCGGGGAGTCCTCCCGGCCCGGGGCCTCTGCGAACGATGCGCGCTCGCCAGCGTCCTCACGGTCCCCCGTACCCGCCTCAGACGGCGGCACGCCGCGCACTGCTCCCCTGACCGGACCGCCGTCTGAGTCTGAAGGAGACGGTCGAAGCCTCGGCTCGGACCTGCCGCAACAGCCGCCGGCGGCGACGGACTCGAGGGAGACAGGCCGCGCCGGCCCCTTCCCGAACCTCCCCGACCCCGAGCCGTTTCTCGACGACTAGCGAGCACCCGTGCACCCCGCTTACAAGCATCTAACCGACCGGCTGCGAATCGCGGAGCTGACCGTGCCGCAGATCGCGGGCCTGTTCGGCGGGCTGATGTGCGGGCTGGTGTTCGCCCTGTACCTGTCGCCGTTCAGCCCGTATCTCACCCTCTGCCTGTCGATCTACATCGCGAGCATCCCGGCGGGCACGGTGCTGTTGGCGAGCAGCACCGAGTTCGACCTGTGGCTGTACGTCCGGGCGTACGTCGGCGAGCGGCTGAGCGACGGCCGCTACGCCGCCGGGCCGGGCGAGCGGCTCACCGGGTATGTGATCGAGCCCGACCCGCTCGCCGGGCGGCCGCATGCCGGCCAGGACATGGAGCCCGTCGACTTGGGGGCGCTATGGGCGCGTTGAGACGCCGCCGCCAGACAGGCTGGGTCAACGAGGCGGGCGACCTGCTCCCGGTCGAGGCGATCGACCGGACGGGGCTCGCGATCACCAGCGAGGGCGCGTTCGTGCGGATCTTGCAGGTAACGCCGCCGAACCCGCTGATCCTCTCCGGCGATGAGCGGGCGCGTATCGCACGCGGCTACTGCCAACTGGTCTCGCGGCTGCGCTCCGACCAGCGCCTGCAGTTCTATGTCCATTCCCGGCCGGTGAACCTCGCCGAGATCCTGTCAGCCGCGCGGCGGGAGGTCAGCTGCACCTCGGGGCCCGCGCCCGCCTCGCTGGATGCTGACGGCGAGGACCCGCTCGCGATGTCCCGCTGGCGGCTGTACGCGGCGATGGAGCAGTCGCTGCGTCTTCACGCCGACGAACACGCCGCCGTCGAAACGTCCTTCTATGTCGTGTGCCCGCACGTCCCGCGCAAGCGCGGGCGCCACGAGCTGCTGCGCGAACTGCGTCCGCGGCGCGGCAAGCTGCTGAGCGGGCCGCTGAGCAGAGAGCTTGCGGCGCATCGCCGCGCGGCCCGCGAAAGCCTGGCGTTCACAGAAACGGTCCGCTCGGAGCTCGACAGCCTCTCGATCTCGAGCCGTCTCATCAACGGGGAGGAGCTCGCCGAGCTGCTGTGGGCGCGCTTTAACCCGACCCAGGCCGACCGATCGGTGAGGACACCACGCGCCACCGAGATCGTCGGGAACCTCGACAGCGAGGTGGACGCGCGGGAGGCGCTGACGGTAGCGCGGCGTCTGCGGGGACTGATCGCACAGTCCCCGATGGACTTCCAGCGTTCACACCACCACGTCGAGATCGACCACGACGTAGAGCAGACGATCTGGGTCGCCACGACAGCCGAGCACACGCAGATGGGTTGGCTGATGGGCGCCATGATGAGCCGCCAGCCTTTCACCCTGTCTGTCCACGTGCGGGCGCTCGACCGCCGCAGCGAGCGCAGACGGCTGAAGATGCGCTACCGCCGCGTGTACGCGGTCAACCGTGGCGCGGAGGCCCGCGGCCGGGTGCCGGACTTCGACCGCTACGCACAGGAGGACGAGAGCTCACGTCTGCTGCGCGACATGTCGGGCAGCGAGCGGGAGAACCTGTTCGAGGCGAGCATCTATCTGAGCGTTCGCGCGCCCGGCCCAGACCCGGACCTCGCGGCGCTGGGTGAGGCTGTGGACTTCTGCGCGGAGGCGTTGAGCTCGACCTCCGACGCGTCGGTGAACCGCGGGGCACACCACCAACGGCGGCTGTGGCCGTCCACGTTGCCGCTCGGCCGCGACGCCGCCGGCTACTCCCGGGTCTACGCGACTCAGAATATCGGTGACTGTGTGCCGCTCGCCGGTACGGGTTGCGGCAGCCCCAGCGGTGTTCCGTTCGCGTTCGCGTCACCGGGCAGGACGCTCGAGCGGCTGAACCCGGCCGACCGGGCGCACGACAACCAGACGCTGCTCGTCGCCGGCAAGTCGGGGTCGGGCAAGACGATGATGGTGAACACGCTGATCGCGCGGTGTATCGCGCTCGGGGTCGGCCCGGTATTCGCGATCGACCGCGCCGGGCACTACTCGGTGCTGACCCGCCTCATCCACGGCGCGCGCCACCTGGACATCGGCTCGGACGGCTCCGAGTGGGCGATCAACCCGTGGGACACCCCCGATCAGGCGGCGGTTCCACGGGAAAAGGTCGCTTTTTTGGTGGGTCTGCACTCGACGATGATGGGCGATGAGGGCCTAACGGTGCTGGAGCGCTCCCAGCTCGGCACCGCGATACGCCAGGTTTACGCCAAAGCCCACGAGCGTTCCGTGAACGCCCGCGAGTCGATGCTCCGCTCAGAGCTGCTCTCGCGCGCAACCCAGGAGGCCGAGGCGGGAGCGGTAGATGTCGGCGCGGCGCTGCGCAATCTCGCCGAACGGCTCGGGGAGTTCTGCGACCAGGGCGCCTACAGCTACGTCCTGGACCGCGAAACGAACGTTCCCGGCGACAGCCCGCTGGTGGTGTTCGACACCGAAAGCTGCCCGGAGGCGATCCTCGGGCCGGTGATGTTCTCGCTGATCGAGTACGTCACACGACAGGTCAAGCGCCACCACGCCGAGCACAGCCATCTCGCCGCCCAGCCCGACGTGCCGCGGCTGCGCCTGCTGAGCGTGCTGTTGATCGACGAGGCGTGGCACAAGGCAGCGAGCCCCGACGCGGGCGTGTACCTGGCGGACCTCGCTCGGCGAGCGAGGCATCTCGGGCTGTTCCTGGTGATTATCAGCCAGGCGCTGTCTGACCTGAACACCGAGCACGGTCTGCCGCTGCTCGTGAACTACGCGATGGCGGTCCTGCTCAAGCAGAAGCACGCCGACGAGCTCACGTTCGACCGTGAAGCGTTCGGGCTCACCGAGGAGCAGAGCGCGATCATCGGGAACCTCGAAACGGTGGCCGGCCGCTACGCCGAACTGTTCTGGATGAACGGGGCGCGCGGCATGGGACGGGTGCGGTTCCCCGTCGGCCCGACCGAGTATTGGGCGTTCACGAGCGAGAAGTTCAAGGACGTCCCCGCGCGCGACGCGATGATCTCAAAGCACGGTGGGAACGTGTGGGCCGCGCTGTGTGAGCTCTCAAGCCACGGCGTGCCCGTGGGGTTAGACGACTAGGCGGGGTCTGAGTGCCTGGCAACAGTGACAGTTACTCTGGCTTTGCCGTCGCGGCCCTCGCTGCGGCGATGCTCCCTCTCGCGGGGCTCGTGGGATGCATCGTGCTGCTCATCACAGTGATCGCGCCGCCATCGAGCGCATCGTGCTCAGTCGGAGCGTCCGTTCCCAGCGGTCCGGGCGGGGAATGGCTGGCGACGGCCTACGGACCACCGTGGGAAGGCATCCAGGGCACCGGGATCACCACCACCGGGATCGACCTGCGTCCAGCCAAGCAGGCGTTCATCATCGCCGTCGACCCAGCTGTGATCCCGCTGGGCACCTACGTCCACGTCTCACCCAACCCTTTCGGCGACGACGCGATCGACTTCGAGGCCGCCGACACCGGAGGCGCGATCCTCGGCAAGCACATCGACATCTACGACTGGAGAGGCCGCGCGGCGCAGGACGCATGGGGAGCACGCCAAGTGAGCGTCACCCCGGGTGTAAAGACGGGCGCCGGCAACGTTCTCCAATCCACCCCGGGCGCGACTCTGGAAGGCGCCGGCGGCGAACCGGCGGAAGCGGCGGGGTGTGAAACGGGCGGCCCGGAAGGCCCGTTGCCGCTGACCCCCGGCCAGACGGCGAAGGTGCTACCGGACGGACTGGCCGCCGCCCCGCGGGAAGCACCGGAAGCGGTGAAGGCGATGATCGCCGCCGGCAACCGTCTGGATCACGCCAGCTACCTGTATGGAGGCGGGCACGGCCCCTCCCTCGACACGTTGCAGCCCGCCTATGACTGCAGCTCCTCGGTGTCATACGTGCTGCACGGCGGCGGCGTGTTCGGCACCGAGGCGGAGGACTCGACCGAACTCGAGTCCTACGGCGAACCGGGACCCGGCAAGTGGGTGACGGTCTACGCAAACAGCGAACACGCCTTCATGTACGTCGCCGGGATCAGGTTCGACACCTCTTACAACGGCACCGATGTGGGCCCGAACGAGGGGCAGAGCGGCCCGCGCTGGCGGGTCTTCCCAGAAGTACCGAAATGGGCGCAGTGGGTGGTCCGCCACCCGCCCGGATTGTGAAAGGAAGGAGCAACATGCGAACCCGATCTCGCAGGTATCTGATGCTGTTGGCGCTGGTCGCACTCACACCGTTCCTGTCGGCGTGCGGTCTGCTGCGCAACACGAAAGCCACCGCCTCGAGCGGTGATTCGATTCCCGCGCAGGCCAGTCCCGGTGAACGCGAGGGAACGATCCCGGCCTCCGCCGCCGCGGAAGCAGCGCCCATCGAACCGGCCGCGACACCCCAGCTGTCGGTCGAACGATTTGCCGTGAGCTACATCAACTGGACCTACAAGTCGCTGGCTGCCGACGAGGCGCGACTGGCCGCGAGCGCTGTGGGTGAAGCCCGCGCCGCCGAGCTTCAGGCCCAGGCGCAGGTCGCGCGCGACACCCCGCTTCTGCGCGCGCACATCTACAACACTGGCACGCTCGTCGCGATCAGCCGCGCAGCGGGCGGGCGACCAGACGAATGGGTGATCGTCACACGCGAGCAGACCGGCGGCGATCAGGAATACGCGGGCATCCAGGCGGCCTATCACGTCACCCTCGCGAGCGTGGCGCGGGTGAAGAAAGGGTTCGCGGTGGCGGCGTGGCGTCCGCAGACGTAGGGCCGCCCCGTGCAAGCACGCAGCGAGTGAACAAAGGAAATGAACCGCACCATGCAACCCACCTGGCGCACCTGGCCGCGAGCGTCGCGGCGGCGGCCAGGCGCGAACAGCGGCGAGCCCTGCGTTCCCGGCCTGTCCTTCCGGCAGGCGCCCGGCCCACTGCTGGCGGTGGCTGGGCTGTCCGGTGGCGCCGGCGCGTCCGTCCTCGCGTATCTCATAGCCGTTACCGCCGCGAGAGAATCGAGCGCTCCCGTGCTCGTCGTTGACACGGGCGGACCGACGGGCGGGCTCGCCTCCCACGCCGGTGTCAGCGCGCCACGGACGCTGGCCGATATCGCGCAGCGGATCGCTGCCGAGGAGCCCGTGACGGGAGCGTTGTGGGCAGACGGCGAGCACGGTCTGAGGGTCCTCGCCGGTGTCCCGCAGTTCACCGTCGACGGCGACCGGGACGCGATCCTGCGCGTCCTCGCAGACGCGCGCGAGGCGCACGGCCTGACAGTCGCGGACACGGGCACCCTCGCGCGCGGCGCCGAGCAGGCCGCGCTCGCCGCTGCCACGCACGTCGCCTGGACACTCCCCGCCAGCACCGACGGAGTGAGCAGGGCCGGGCGCGTCCTCGAGCGGATCGCGCCGCTGTCAAGACCGGAGATCGTCGTGGCGCGCGCGGACCCCGCGGTCGGAAAGCCGCCGGTCTCCGCGCTCGCGGACCTGGCGGATGACCGCCGCGCACCGCTCGTCCTGATGCCGAGCCTCGGCGATGTCTCACGCGCGGCGAGCGACGCGCTGGCCGACCGGGCAGCACTCGCGCTGCAGGCAATCGGCGGGGTGCTGCACCGATGAGGACCGCGCGACGCAACGCCCCCGTGCTCGCCTCGATCCTCGGATGCTGGCTGGCCGTCACGCTCGCCTGCTGGATCGTGACGCGGGCGGCTTTCGCTGCGTCCGTGCGGCGGCTGCTGGCGGTTCACTTCGTGGCGCGGCTGGCTGATCCCGCCCACGAAGCGCTCTGGATCTGGCTGCGCAACTCGAAGATGACCGCCGGTGTAGCGGCCTGTATCGCGCTCGTGGCGCTCGTGCGGTGGATATCGCCCGCGGGTCGGGCGGGCGCCGAGCGGATACCGCTGTGGTTCGCGGACTCGATCCTCGGTGTGTGGTCGCTGCTATGGGCCGCGCTCGCCGGGGTGGCGCTAGGCGCGTACGGCTCGGCGCAGCTGGGAGCGTTCCTCCCGGACGGCCCGGTCGAGGTCACCGCGTGGGCGCTGCTGCTGGCGCTCTACATCAACGCGCGCCGCGGACACGACGAATGGCGCCAGACGGTTTGGGGACTCGTGTCGGTCGAGGTGCTGCTGGCGCTCGCCGCGATTCTCGAGGCGTGGGGGTCCGGGCTGTGATCCGGCCACGCGCCAGCCACCTGCTGCTGTTGATCGTCGGGTTCTTCGTGAGCATCGCGATCTTCGCGATCGCCATGTCCAAACTCTCACACCTGGCACCCGCGAGCGCACCGACACCGGGCGGCGCCTCGGCAGGCACGACCAGCGCGGCAACGGCGGCGGTGAGACACGCGGCTGCTCACGCGCACGATCACGGCTTGCTCACGTTCGGGCATGTCCTGTTGGTGTTCGCGCTCAGCGCTGTGCTGGGCGCCGGCGTGTTCGCGAGGTCGGCGATCCGTGTCGTCCGCGAGCGCCTCGAGAATCGGCTGACCCGCGAGTACGGCCTGTACGAGTTGCGCCTCTCATTGCACGACGAAGCTCGCGAGCAGGACGTGGTGGACATGGTGGAGGCGCTGCTGCACGCTGTCCGTGAGTTCCCGGCGGACCGTGCGCGTGAGGGGCAGCCGTTCATCGCGATCGAGGCGCACTTCGGGCCTGGCGTCGCGGGCGAGCTCGAGTGGGCGCTGTGCGTACGCTGCGAGCGCGCGTTGGCCCAGACGATCGACGGGATCCTCAGCTCGGCCTACCCGGACGTGCGCCTGGGCTATGAGTTCACCGGCCCGCCACGGGAGATCGGCGGCGTGCTCCCAGAGCCGGGACACGTGTTGCGGTTTCGCAAGGCGCGCAGCTTCATCTACCCGATCGTCAGCGAAGTGCAGCCGCATGCCGCACGCCCGTTGGAAGCGATCGCCCAAGCACAGGCCGCCCTCGGCGAGCCGAGCACCGTGCGCTTCCAGCTGACGCCGTGCGCGCTGGCGGTCGAGCGCTACGCCCGCGAGCGGCTGCGCGGCCACGAGGACCGCTTGGCGATCGGCGACGGTGGCGTGTTGGGGTCCCTGAACCGTTCAGAGATGACCGCCGCGGCCGGGAGCCAGGATCACGCGTGGTGCTGGCTCGAGGTTCAGGTCGCGTGCCGCTCGCGGGAGACAGCGAACCGGATCGCCGCCGCGGTGCTCGCGCGTCGCGGGGAGAACCGGCTGCAATGCCGGTGGATGATCGCGCGGGGGGACCTCTACCGCAGACGCTTCCCGACCGCGTACCCCCCGCTGCTGCCGAGCCTGCGCACGCTGGCATCCTCGAGTGAGATCGCACATCTGATCGCGCTGCCGGGAGCACGGTTGAAGAACGTGCCGGTGCGCCGCCTGGCGCTGCCGCGGATACCCGCGCCGCCGGAGCTAGGGATGGTCGCCGATGACCCGGCGCCGCAAATGCCGCCCGACCGTGGGCGGGTGGCGCGGTGAGCGTGCCGGAGTCACCGGCCGGTTACGGGACGCCCGCCGAAGCGGCGCTCCTACAGCGGCTGGCCACCCGCCCGCGCAGCCGCGGCGAGACCGCGCCCGTGGAGCGGGCGCCGTCAGCTGCGGGCCGGCTCCGGGACCTGCCCTACCAGATGCTGCCGCAGCTGCGCGCGTCCAACGGCCCGGTCTATATCCACCCGGACGACCGCAAGTACGGGGTGCTGGCAGTCGGCGGGCAGGGCAGCGGCAAGACGGCGCTGCTGCTGCGCCTGTACCTGTCGGATATCCGCGACCCCGACGCTAGCCCGATCGTGGTCGACCCCAAGAGCGAGCTCGCACGGTTGTGCTTGGAGATGACTCCGCCGGATTGTGGAAAGCGCGTGTGGTATCTGGACCTGGGGCGCCCGATGTTCGGCATGAGCCCGTTGCGACGCGACCCGGCCCGCACGTTGCCCGAGCAGGCCTCGGCGATCGCGGACAACATCGTGCAGGCGATCTCCGACACCGCCGAGGGGCAGGTGTTCCAGAGCAGCAGGCGTTACCTGTATCACGCGGTCATCGGGGCGCTCGCGCTCGCCAACAAGCAGGGCGGCCTGGCGATGTTCGAGGACGTGTTCGCGCTGCTCCTACCGGCGCGTAACGATCTGCGGGAGGCCGCCGTCAACGCCTGCCAGGAGTTCGCGGACCTCGACCACACCACCGAGTTCTTCCGCGTGACTTTGCCCGACGAACTGGACGCCAACCGCTCCAACACCTACCAGCGCCTGGATCCTCCCCGCAACAAGATCGAAACGATCCTCGCCTCACCTTCATTGCGCCGCTTCTACAACCATCCGACCGACGTCCGCCTCGCGGACATCGTGCGCGCCCGCGACATCCTGATCGTGGACGCGAACATGGCGGCGCTGGGCGAGAACAACGCGCAGGTCGTGATGCACCTGTTCTTCCAGCAGTTGCACGCCTTGATGCAGGAGCAGGTCCACCTCCCAGCCCACGAGCGCTCCCGTGTCCCGACGATCTGGGATGAGGGCGGCTACGTCGCGAGCATGAACACGATCAAGCAGGCCGCGACGCACCGCGAGGCGGGACTGGAGGTCGCTATGGGCATCCAGTACATCAGCCAGCTCGGAGCCAAGGCGGAGTCGGCGACCGTCACCGAAGCGATCCGCAAGGGCGCGACGAACCTGCTGCAGTCGCGCTGCCTGTTCCGGCTGGGAGACCCCGAGGACGCCGAGACCCAGACACGGGTCGCACAGTCGGTCTTTCAGTCCAGGTTCACCCCGGACATCGACGCGCGCGAGCTGATGGGCGTGACCCCCGAGGAGTCGCTGTACCTACCGAACTGGTATTGCCTTGCGTCGCTGATCGCGGCGGGCGCGCGAGCCGCGCGCTTCTTCGGCGAAACGTACGCGTTTGCGAAGCTCCGCGACGGCCCGTGGGCTGAGCATCACAGGCGGGTTCTGGAGCAGGCGGTGGGGCCCTACCCGGAGCAGATGCCGAAGACCTACAAGCGTCTCGGGAGCTCCATCGGCGGCGACGAGGAGCCACCCGCCGCGGCGAGCGCCGCGACCCGGCCGGTAGCGCCCGCACCGAAAGCGAGAACAGCGCGCGCAACCGGCGGCGCGCCGGCAGCCGCCCGGCCGGGACGCCAGGAGCACCGCTCGCCCACCGCGGCGACGGCCGGCGAGCCCGCGCCCGCGCCGCCGGCCGCTGACGCGCCTGCGCCGAGCACCCCCGCGCGGCCCGTCCCGGCCACGACGACGGCACGGGTAAGCGCGCACCCGGAGCCCCGCGTGCCCCGTCAGCAGGTCAGGCCGTTGATTCGCGAGGCGGGCGACGTGCCGGAGGTGCAACGCAGCCCACTGCGCGCCGTCATCGGCGCTACCCCGGCGCCACAGGCCGACCAGCGCACGGATGGCGCGGCTGAGGCCTCCGAGGGCGTGCGAGAACTCGCCGCCTACGTGGACCCTTTGCTGGGGATCAAGAAGCCCGAGCAGCGAGACCCAACCGAGCGGCTACCGCGCTTGTATAAGGAGGACTACGCGATCCTCGCGACGCTCGACAGGGTGGGGCTCGTGTTGCCGGGAATGCT
>Ga0209415_10010733_pt1 | contig 15516 bp, 11 predicted proteins | sample PeaSoiSIISIP2007_FD_187696 | JGI IMG/M metagenome (GOLD analysis project Ga0209415, IMG submission 187696) | Peat soil microbial communities from Weissenstadt, Germany - SII-SIP-2007 (SPAdes) (version 2) | ecosystem: Environmental > Terrestrial > Soil > Wetlands > Peat | place: Germany... | reverse complement strand
GGTTAGTAAGGTGTCGGAGCGATGAGTCTGCAATTCCTCAACTGGGAGATCGACGGCGTGACGGTGCTTACCGCCATCGGCCGCCTGACCCTGGGCCGCGCCACCACCGAGTTCCGTGCCGTGATTGAGGAGCTGATTGCCGCGGGCAAACCGAACATTCTCCTGAACCTGCGCGAGGTCACCTGGCTGGACAGCAGCGGCATCGGGGAACTGGTGGCCGCGCACACGGCGTGCCGTAGTCACGGCGGAACGCTGAAGCTGATTCATCTCGGCAAGCGCACGGAAAGCCTTCTGCAGATGCTGAGCCTGTACGCGCTGTGCGAAGTTGTCTCCAGCGAGGAAGAGGGACTTCGCAGCTTCTCGCCGCCGGCGGCGGAGGTTCCGGAAGCTCCCCAGCAGGCAGCCTGACGACGGACGAACAGCAGCGCAAAGCCGAGTTCCTCGAACTCGCCGAGCGTTTCCGAAGCGCCACCGATCCCGAGGAGGTGCAGCGCCTTGGCGATCAACTGGGACGAATGGTCTTCGGCTGATGCCGAGAATCCGCTGGGACAATCTGCCGTTCAAGCTTTGCGGCAAGGGCTCGTTGCCAGAGACATCCCTGCTCCCCGGTCAGGCGGCCAAAGGAACCGCGCTGTAGTTACTCATTGAGCGCGGAGATCATTGCCTGCCACTCAGCGGTCGGCTAACTCGCGCGCTTGAGGAGACACCCATTCTTTTTCAGCAGTCCGTCGCTGAGCACCTTGAGGATCTCAGAGGCCACCGCTTGTACCACCTTGGGGACAACCGCGTTGCCAAATTGCTTGTACGCCTGGGTGTCCGATACCGCGATCCGGTTCACATACCGTTCGTCGAAGCCCATTAGCCGGCCACACTCGACGGGCGTCAGTCGCCGCGGCGTCTGGCCATCACTTTGGGCAATGAGAATCTCTGAACCGTCTTTGTAGTATCGTGCGCTCAGAGTGCGAGTGATGCCCTGAGGGCTCGCGATGCCGAACCCGAACCCATTGCCCTTGGCACGGTGTCGCTCTGCGTACTCCTGCAGGTACGTCCACAGGTGCTCGGTGAGCGTGTACTTAAGATCTGGCTCGACCTCCAGAATGTCGGCGAGCTTCGGCGGCTCACCCTCGGGCTTCGGTGGAAACGCAAACTCCGGCCGTTCCCTGAATTCGTCCTTGTCGAAACACACGATGTAGATGCGCTCGCGATGCTGAGGGACCCATCCGGAGGCATCGATGACCTTATCGAAGATCCAATACCGGAGATCCTCCAGCTTATCCTTGATTACCGCCCAGGTGCGTCCGCCGTCATGCGATTGCAGGTTCTTCACGTTCTCCAGGAAAAGCACCGGCGGGCGTTTTGCTCTGATAATCGTCGCCAGATGGAAGAAGAGATTGCCTTGCGTGACGCACTTGAAACCGTGGGCCATGCCGAGACTCTTGCGCTTCGAGACGCCGGCTATGGAGAATGGCTGACAAGGAAACCCGGCCGCGAGGATGTCATGGTCGGGTATCGAGGAAGGCGGTATCTGGCGAATGTCACCTTCCGGCGTTTCTCCGAACCAGGTCCGGTATGTCCTTTGCGAGTACTTATCCCATTCCGACGAAAACACACACCGTCCGCCCACGTTCTCGAGCGCGATCCGGAATCCGCCAATGCCTGCAAAAACGTCCACAAACCGGAACGGCAGGAATGCGGGCGTCGGCTTTTCAACAACGGTTGGGGACCACTCTCCTGCGAACAGAGGCATCTCTGCTACAAGGTTCCGAGCGGCCGCCTGTTCCAGCACGGTCAGGACGAATTCCTGTTGACTCAAACACTGGCGAGCCCGTTCCCGCTCGATCCAGGCTTGCAGATGGCCGGGAACATTACGAACAAGGATCTGCTTGGTCTTCATGAGCACCTTCGCTGGGCATTCCTGATATCATCACCGCAGATGATATCATAATTTCCCAGCGGCGTCCGAAACGCGCGTCGCCCCTTCACGCCAGCTTGTTCAGCCCATCGATAAACGCCCGCGCGCTTGCCTCAATCACGTCCGTTGAAACTCCGCGGCCCTTCACCCGCCGGCCACTCTCCTCAAGCTGCACGGTGACCTCGCCCATAGCTTCGGTACCGCTGGTCACTGCGCGGATGTCGTAGCGTTCAAGCTTTGCGCAATGCTGCGTGACCGCCGCAATGGCCTTGTAAGCCGCGTCCACCGGCCCGTCGCCGATCGACGCTCCCTGACGCATTTCGCCGCGCACACGCAGCCGCACCGTCGCCGTCGGGATCGCCGATGTCCCGCTGTTGAAGTGCAGATACTCCAGGCTGAACGTCTCCGGCGTCACACGGTTCTCGTCGTGCAGCATGGCGATCAGGTCCTCGTCGAAGACCTCCTGCTTCTTGTCGGCGATGGCGAGAAATCGCTCATAGGTGCGGTCCAGCTCCTCCTGCGACAGCGTGTAGCCGAGTTTCTCCAGCCGATCGCGCAGACCGTGGCGGCCGGTGCGCGCCGTCAGCACCACGCGGCTCTCCGAAAAGCCCACGTCCTCGGGCCGCATGATCTCGTATGTCTCGCGCTTCTTCAGGAACCCGTCCACGTGGATGCCCGAGCTGTGCGCGAAGGCGTTATCGCCCACCACGGCCTTGTTGGGCGAAACGGCCATCCCGAGCATCTCCGCCACCAGCCGGCTGGTGCGATAAAATTCGCGCGCCTCGATATCGGTGTGCACGCCGAAATAATCCCCGCGCGTGCGCAGCGCCATCACCACTTCTTCCAGCGCGGCGTTCCCCGCCCGTTCGCCGATCCCGTTAATGGTGCCTTCCACCTGGCGCGCGCCGTTCACCACACCGGCCAGCGAATTGGCCACGGCCATGCCGAGATCGTCGTGGCAGTGCACGCTGATGGTAGCGCGCTCGATGCCCGCCACGTTCTCGCGAATGGAGCGGATCAGCGCGCCGTATTGCTCGGGCACCGTGTAGCCGGTGGTGTCGGGAATGTTGACCACCGTCGCGCCCGCATCGATGGCCACGCGCAGCATCTGAAACAGGTACGCGGGATCCGAGCGGCCGGCGTCCTCGGCGTAGAACTCCACTTCGTCGGCGAATTGCTTCGCGAGCTTCACCGCTTCGGCGGCCATTTCGAGAATGCGCGCCTTCTTCTCCTCCAGCGTCGAGCCGTATTTCTCGTCGCGAAATTTGCCGAGGATGTGGATGTCGGAAACGCCGATGCCGGTGTGGATGCGCGGTTTGCGCGCCTTCGCCAGCGCCCGTCCGCATGCCTCGATATCGCTGGCCACCGCGCGGGACAGGGCGCAGATGGTGGGGCCTTCGATCTCCCGCGCGATCAACTGCACCGCCTCGAAGTCCTCCGGCGACGACGCCGGATAGCCGGCCTCGATGACGTCGATCTTCAGGCGCGCAAGCTGCCTCGCCACCACCAGCTTTTCGCGGCTCCCCAACCGGGTGCCGGCGGCCTGCTCGCCATCGCGCAGCGTCGTATCGAATACACTGACTTTCTCGCCCTGTACCATTGAAACTGAGTCCTGTAGTTCCTATGTTGTCGCATTTCGATCCGCTGGTGGAGGAATGGTTCCGCGAAACGCTGGGAACTCCTACCGAACCGCAGGCGCAAGGCTGGCCGCGGATTCGCGAAGGCGGCGACGTTCTCATCTCCGCGCCCACCGGATCGGGCAAAACGCTGGCGGCTTTTCTGATCTGCCTCGACGCCCTCGTGCGCGAAGCACGATGCGGTACGCTGCCCGACGAGATTCGCGTCGTCTACGTCTCGCCCCTGAAAGCGCTCAGCAACGACGTCCATAAGAACCTCGAGATTCCACTGGCGCAGATTCGCGAGCTGGCCGACCGCCGCGGCGTGAAGCTGGCGCCGATCCGAACCGCCGTGCGCACGGGCGACACGCCGGCGTGGGAGCGGCAGCGGATGGGCCGTAAGCCGCCGCACGTGCTGGTCACCACGCCCGAATCGCTCTTCATACTGATGACCGCGGAGAAGTCGCGCGCGGCGCTGCGGACGGCGCAAACCGTCATCGTGGATGAGATTCACGCCATGGCCGACGACAAGCGCGGTTCCCATCTCGCGCTGACGCTGGCGAGGCTGGATGCACTGACGGGCACGCGGCCGCAGCGCATCGGCCTGTCGGCGACGGTGAAGCCCATTGAAGAGGTGGCGCGCTTCCTTGGGCCCCAGACCGCCATTGTGAACATCGGCCATCGACGGAATATGGATCTTGCGGTGCTGGTGCCGCGCGACGAGCTGGGTCCCATCGCTTCGCACGAGATGTGGGCGGAGATTTACGATCGCCTCGCCGAGCTGATTCTCGCCCACCGCACCACGCTGGTGTTCGTCAACACGCGGCGCATGTCGGAAAAGATCGCGCACGCGCTGAGCGAACGACTGGGCGAGGGACTTGTCCTTCCCCATCATGGGAGTCTCGCCCGCGCGCTGCGCCATGATGCGGAAACGCGGCTGAAGAACGGCGAACTGCGCGCAGTGGTGGCGACGGCATCGCTGGAACTGGGCATCGACATCGGAACCGTCGATCTGGTGATCCATATCGGCTCGCCGCGGTCGATCGCCGTGGCCCTGCAGCGCTTCGGGCGCTCCGGCCACTGGATCGGCGCGAAGCCGAAAGGCCGTCTGTTCGCCACCACGCGCGATGAGCTCGTCGAATGTGCGGCCCTGATTCGATCCATTCACGCGGGCGATCTGGAGCGCATCCACATTCCGGAGAACGCGCTGGACATTCTTTCGCAGCAGATCGTCGCGGCGGCCGCCTGCGAGCCGTGGGATGAGGAGGCGTTGTGGCGCATGGTGCGCTCGGCCTGGCCGTACCGCAATCTGCCGCGCCGCGATTACGACGCGGTGATCGAGATGCTCTCCGAAGGCATCGCCACTTCGCGAGGGCGCAGCGGGGCATTTTTGCATCGCGATCGCGTGAACGGGCGAGTGCGCGGCCGCCGCGGCGCGCGTCTGGCGGCCATCACTTCCGGCGGAGCGATTCCCGACAACAGCAATTTCGCCGTTATGGCCGAACCCGACGGCCGCAGCGTCGGCACCGTCGATGAGGACTTCGCCACCGAGAGCCAGGGCGGCGACGTGTTCCTGCTGGGCACGCAATCGTGGCGGATCAAGCGCGTCTCCGGCGGCCGCGTTTGGGTGGAGGACGCAAAGGGCGCGCCGCCATCGGTGCCCTTCTGGCTCGGCGAAGCGCCGGGGCGATCGGCGGAGTTATCCCAAAGCGTCTCCGAAACCCGGGGACACGCGGCGTCAGCCGCGTTTCTCACCGACGAATGCGGGCTCGACGACGCTGGCGCGAGACAAGCTGTCGCGTACGTGCGCGCAGGTGCCGATGCGCTGGGCGCGCTGCCAACGCAGAAAACCGTGGTCGCCGAGCGCTTCTTCGACGAGAGCGGCGGCATGCAGCTTGTCATCCACGCGCCTTTCGGCTCGCGTATCAACCGTGCATGGGGACTGGCGCTACGCAAACGATTCTGCCGGACCTTCAATTTCGAGTTGCAGGCCGCGGCCACCGATAACGGCATCCTCATTTCGCTCAGCGAGCTGCACGCCTTTCCTCTGGAGCTGGTCTTCGAGTTTCTGCATCCGCGGACTGTCACACCGGTGCTCACCCAGGCACTGCTGGCGGCGCCCATGTTCTCGGCACGCTGGCGCTGGAACGCGTCGCGCGCGCTGGCAATTCTGCGTTATCGCGGCGGCAACAAGGTGCCCGCGCCCATCCTGCGCATGCGCTCCGACGACCTGCTGGCCTCCGTCTTCCCCGATCAGGCAGCCTGTGGCGAAAACCTCACCGGCGAGATTCGCATCCCCGACCATCCACTGGTGAACGAGACCATCGACAACTGCCTGCGCGAGGCGATGGACGTGGATGGGCTGATCCGCGTGATCGAGGCGATTCGCTCGGGCGCGATTCGCACGGTGGCCATCGAAACCTCCGCGCCGTCGCCGTTCTCGCACGAGATTCTCAGCGCGAATCCATACGCGTTCCTCGACGATGTCCCGCTGGAGGAACGCCGCGCGCGCGCCGTGCAGTTGCGCAGTTCGCTGCGGACCGATTTCGTAGGCGGTGCGGGGATTCTCGATCCCGCCGCGATTGCCCGCATCTCCGCCGAAGCGTGGCCGGAAGTCCGCGATGCCGACGAGTTGCACGATGCCCTGCTGACGCTGGTGACTCTGCCGCCGGCGGACGAGTGGCGCGGGTATTTCGACGAGCTCGAAGCAACCGGGCGCGCTTCCGTGGTGACGCGCAACGGCCGGCCATTCTGGGTGTCCACCGAGCGGCTCGGCTCCATCGACGATCGCGTCCTGACGATTCGAGGCTGGATGGAATCGCTGGGGCCAATCACCATCGGCGCGCTCGCGGACCGCCTGGCTCTGGGCCGCGAGGACGTGGAACGCGCCCTGCTGACGCTGGAAGCCGAAGGTCAGGTTTTGCGCGGCCGCTTTTCCGTTCCCGAAGGCCAGGGCGAGCAGGAGTGGTGCAATCGCCGGATTCTGGCGCGCATTCATCGCACGACCATCGGCGATCTGCGCCGCGAAATCGAACCGGTCTCTGCGCTGGACTTCCATCGCTTCCTGTGCCGCTGGCAACACGTGGTTCCGGGCAGCCAGCTTCATGGCCCCGATGGCGTGCTGCAGATCATCCACCAGTTGCAGGGCTACGAGATTCCGGCATCGGCATGGGAGCCGGAAATCCTCGCACACCGCGTGGCGAAGTACAAACCCGAGGATCTGGATGAGCTGTGCCTTTCGGGTGAAGTGATGTGGGGTCGGTTGTCGGCGCACCCGGCGATGCACGAGGACAGTGGACGGCGCGTGCGCCCCACCCGAATCGCGCCGATCTCCTTCTTCCTGCGCGAGTCGATCGGCTGGCTGGCCGGACAACCCACCGCCACCGATCAGCCACTCTCGCATCCCGCGCGCGATGTCCTGCAGGCACTCCGTGAGCACGGCGCGTCGTTCTTTGGCGATCTCTCCCGCGCCACCGGCCGCCTGCCCAGCGAAGCGGAAGACGCGTTGTGGGAACTGGTGGCTGCCGGCCTGGTGACCGCCGATGGATTCGAGAATCTTCGCGCGCTCATCGATCCGAAACGGCGGCGCGGCGAGGGGCGAGGGCGAAGCCGGCGTCCACGGCATGCGGCGGGAAGGTGGGCGCTGGTTCGGCGCCTCGGCCCCATGACTCCGCCCAGCGAGCGCATCGAGGCCTGGGCCGATCAGCTCATCCTGCGCTGGGGCGTGCTGTTCCGCGATCTGCTGACCCGCGAAGCGACCGCGCCGTTCTGGCGCGATCTGGCGCCGGTTCTGCGGCGAAAAGAAGCGCAGGGCGAGTTGCGCGGTGGCCGCTTTGTGCTGGGACTTTCCGGCGAGCAGTTCGCATCGCCCGAAGCGCTCGACCTGCTGCGCGCGGTTCGCCGCGCCGAGGTTCATCCCGAAGACGATCTGCGCATCGCCAATGCGGACCCGTTGAACCTCACCGGCATCATCCTGCCCGGTCCGCGTGTCAGCACCATGGCGCTGGGCAGCCGCGTGCTCACGGCATCACGCTGAGCGCGCCTCGCGCTACTGCCGCGTGTACACCACCTGGCCGTCGAAGATGGTCATATCCACGCGGCTTTTCGCAATCTGCGCCGAGGGAATCTCGAACAGATCCTGCGAGAGCACCACAACGTCGGCCACCATCCCACGGCGAAGCCGTCCGCGGTTGCGATTGTCGAAGGTCGCGTACGCGCCGTTCACCGTCCAGGCGTGTAATGCATCTTCGACGCCGATGCGCTGCCCGGCAAGCCAGTCATTAACTGCGGTATGGATGCCGCGAACGGGATCGGCGCTGATGCCCGACGGCCAGTCGCTTGCAAAAACCAGATGCGCGCCGGCCTGTTCGAGCGAATGCCACGGGAAGGCGGCTTTGAGCGGCTCCGGCCCCAGTACCCTGCCCCAGTTCTCCATCGCGCCCTGGTCGGCATGCACCGGAACCATCACCGGAATCACGGCCAGCCGCGCCAGCCGCCCCACATCCGCCGGCGCAATCGTTTCCGCCTGCTCGATGCGGAATCGGGAGTCGTGCGATTCGTTCGCGCGATGCGCGAACTCGTAGCCGTCGATGGTCACGTGCACGGCGCGATCGCCCACCGCGTGAGTAGCCACCTGGATGCCGCCCGAATCGCACAGCGCCACGATTTCGTTGAAAGCTTCCGGCGGCCACAGAAGCTTCCCGGTGGCGCCCGCCGCGTCGGCGTAAGGTTGCAGCATCGCCGCGCTGTGCGCCGCAATCTGCCCGTCCATCACCAAATCCACGCCAGCCACTCGCACCAGCGACGTGCGATGCGACTGCAGTACCTCGATCACATGATCCACCGCTTCGGCCGATCCGGGCGGGCTGACGGTCATGTACACTGCCACTCGCGCCGTTAGCTTATGCTGTCGCTCCAGTTCGTCCAGCATCGCGACGGTTTCGTCGTCGCCGCCCATCTCTTCGATGCTGGTAACGCCCAGCGACGAAAACATGCGCACGGCCTGCTCGATCGCCGCCAGCTTTTCCTCGCGCGGAACGTCGGGAACGAGCCTGTGCACCAGGGCCATGGCGGCGCCGCTCAACGCTCCCGTCGGCTCGCCGAAAGCGTCCTCCACGATTCTGCCCGCGCCGGAGAACTTTGTCCCTTTCGTTATCCCCGCCAGTTGCAGCGCTTTGCTGTTGGCCCATGCCGTGTGGCCGTCTGCGGCAATCAGGTAGGCCGGCCGGTCTTTCACCGCGGCGTCCAGATCGCTCCGGGTGGGCAGCGCGCGATTCGGGAAACAGGAATAATCCCAGCCGCCCCCGGAGATCCAGGTCTCTTTCGAATGCGCCGCCGCGTAGTCGCGAATTCGCTTCTGCATTTCGGAAAGACTGCACGTTCCTGACAGATCGACGCGCGTCGAGCGCACCGCGCCGCGAATCAGGTGCACGTGGCCGTCGTCGAACCCGGGAATGGTGAGGCGCCCGTTCAGCTCGATCACGCGCGTGTGCGGCCCGGCGGTAGCGGCCACCTGCAGATTGTCGCCCACGGCCACAATGCGGTTATGGTGGATGGCGATGGCGTCGGCCCAGGGCTGGGCTGGGTCGCCGGTCCAGATACGCCCGTCTTTCAGAATCAGGTCCGGTTCGGCGGCGGTCAGCGGGACAGCCACGATCGCCAGCAGAAGAATGCCCCGTGACAAGCCGTTCCTATAATGAGACATGTCCACCACTGTCGCGGCCGATTCCGCATCCGGCGCGCTGGCCCGTTACGAGCCGGTGATCGGCCTCGAAGTGCACGTTCAACTGGCCACGCGCACCAAGATTTTCTGCGGATGTCCGGTCGAGTTCGGCGCGCCTCCGAACAGCAACGTCTGTCCGGTGTGCCTCGGGTTGCCGGGCGCTCTTCCCGTTCTGAACCGCCCCGCTGTGGAACTGGCCGTTAAGGCCGCGCTCGCGCTGCATTGCCAAATCAACCCGTTTTCGCGATTTGCGCGAAAGAACTACTTCTACCCCGATCTTCCCAAAGGCTATCAGATCTCTCAGTACGATCAGCCAGTGGCCGAGCACGGCTGGGTGGAAATCAATGCCGGCGGCATTAAGCGAATCGGTATCACGCGCGTGCACATGGAGGATGACGCCGGCAAGAGCATCCATGAAGGGTTTCGCGATTCCGACCGGTTCACCTATGTCGACCTGAACCGCAGCGGCACGCCGCTGATCGAGATCGTCACCGATCCGGATATTCGGTCCTCGGACGAAGCGCACGCTTTTCTCACCGAGCTGAAGCAGGTGTTGCAGTACGTCGGCGTCTCCGAATGCGACATGGAGAAGGGACAGCTTCGTTGCGATGCGAACATTTCGGTGCGTCCGCGCGGCCAGCAGGAATTCGGCACGAAAGCCGAAGTCAAAAACCTGAATTCGTTCCGATTTGCCAAACTGGCGCTGGATTATGAGATTGGCCGCCAGGTAAAGCTGATCGAGCACGGCGGCCGCGTGGAGCAGGAGACGCGTTTGTTCAACCCCGATACGGGCGAGACGGCGGGCATGCGCTCCAAAGAGCACGCCCACGATTACCGCTATTTCCCCGAGCCCGACCTGCTGCCCTTGCGTGTGAGCGAAGAATGGCTGAGCGCGATCCGGGCCGGGATGCCCGAGCTTCCAGCCGAGCGCCGCCAGCGTTTCATCGCGGATTACGGCCTGCGCGAGTACGATGCCCAGGTGCTGACGTCGTCGCGCGCGCTGGGCGATTACTTCGAGCGCGTGGCCGCGGCTTCCGAAGATCCGAAATCGTCGGCGAACTGGGTCATCACCGATTTGCTCGGCCTGCTGGCCGGTCGCGAGGTGGAGCAATCGCCGGTAAGCGCCGAGCGCCTGGGCGAGCTGGTGAAGCTGGTCGCGAAAGGTGAGCTGTCCGGCAAGATGGCCCGCGAGATCTTCCCGAAGATGGCCGAGACCGGCGACTCCGCGCCGGCCATCATGGAGCGCGAAGGCCTGAAGCAGATCAGCGACAGCGGCGCGCTCGCGAAAATCGTGGACGAAGTGATCGCCGCCAACCCAAAGCAGGTGGCCGAGTACAAGGCCGGCAAGGCGGTGGTGCTGAAATTCCTGGTCGGTCAGGTCATGAAAGCCAGCCGCGGCCAGGCGAATCCGGCGGCGGTAAATGAGCTATTCGCCGAGAAGCTGAAGTAGGTTTCGGTCAGCCGTTTCCCGGTCAGGATGTCAAGTTCCGGATGGCCAATTGAATCAAGCCCGAACCCATCTCCCAGTCTTGACGGCGTTTCCCGCCAGGGACCTGCGCCGCGACCATTCCGACAGGAACTTCTCAAAACCCGTCCGCTCTATATCGTCCGACGGCTGTTTCGGCGATGCTCCAGAGTAGAACGCTTGTACGGCATCGGAGAACTGACATACCGCCCTCGTCCAATCGGCGGCGGCAACCCGATGCTGCCTCCCATCTGCCGCAGTCAGTAGAACCTCGTCGCCCATCTGAACGATGTCCGCAACAGGTAGACTGCCGCAGCATTGACGGTCCATTGTCCGCCTTGAATCAGCACATCGCCATCAATTTCAAACTCGACGCCAGCATGGGCGCAAAGGTCCGCAGGATCGTCGGTCGACCCGTTAATCCAATGAAGACCCGTGGGACGCAAACTGATCATGGCGATGCAGGCCTCTCAGACCATTCTATTCGGGGCCGCGGATGCTAAGCTTGGGCCATGGAAGTCCACTTCACTTCCGACCTTGAGGACAGAATCCGTCAGGCCTCTGCCGAGGCCGGGCGCGACTCGGCGCAGTACGTCCTGGAGCTCGTTGACCACTACGTCGATCATGACCGGTGGTTCCGGCAAGAGGTGAGGAAAGGCCTCGGCCAGCTTGATCGCGGTGAGTCCATCACACACGAGGAAGTGGTCGGCAGGATCGAGCGGCTGTTCCGCGCCTGATGAAGGTCCGCTGGTCTCCGGAAGCCGGCGACGACCTTGTCCGAATTGCCGAATACATTCGTGCCCAGAATCCCGAGGCGGCTCTCCGCGTAGCGCGCCGAGTCTATCGAGCTGTGGCGGCTCTGCGGCGTGACCCGCGGCGCGGACGCGAGGGCCGCGTGGAGGGCACCCGCGAACTCGTGCTGGCACCACTGCCGTACCTCGTCGTCTACCGCGTTCTCAAAGATGCTGTGGAGATCGCGAGGGTCCTGCACGGCGCGCAACGGTGGCCGTGAGAAACTGCGAGGTCAGCACGGGGCTGCACACAAGAATGGGGCGAGCCCGCGCCCGCCCCAAATGACCCTGCTCTTGCCCGCTCGTCCTTGTTTTAATACCGTGCGCTCAAATACCGAGACTCAATGTCGTGCGCGACGCAGCGCGGCTCTCCCACGCGGCGCGTTCAGAATTCCTTGAAGCTGTCGTCCAGCGGGAAGGCATCCCTGCCCGCTTTCACCGGTTCGTACTTCGATCGGCCGCCGACATGAGCCAGCGCCCGCGACGGTGCACTGGCCGACCGCGCCGGGTGAGACACAGCAGCGTCCCCCATCTCCTCGTTGCCGCCCACCATCTCGCGCAGACGGCGGACGATTTCCGCGATCGCCTCCGACTGCTTGTTCAGATCCTGGCTGGCTACCGTGCTCTCTTCCGCGCTGGCCGCCGTCTTCTGCGTCACCTGCTCGATCTGCACGAAGGCCTGTGAGATCTGCTCGATGCCGCGCGCCTGTTCCTGGCTGCTCAGGTTCACTTCCTCCACCAGCACCTTCACCTTGCGCTCGTTGTCGGTGACGTCGTGAATGGCGGTGGCTACCTGATCGAGCGTGGCCGCGCCCTCGTTCGTGCGCGCGATCGATTCGTCGATCAACCCGGCCGTGTCCTTCGCCGCCTGCGCGCATTTTTGCGCCAGGTTCCGCACTTCGTCGGCCACCACCGCGAACCCCATGCCCGCCTCGCCGGCGCGCGCCGCTTCCACCGCGGCATTGAGGGCGAGAATGTTGGTCTGGAAGGCAATCTCGTCGATGACCTTGAGAATCTTCGAGATCTTGTTGCTGGAGGCGTTGATCTCGCTCATCGACGTGACCATGTGATTCAGGCTGTCATTGGCCCGTTGCACTTTCTGATCGACGTCGGAGACCAGGTCCGTCGCCGCCCGCGTGTTTTCCGTGTTCTTGCGGGTCATGGAAGCCATTTCCTGGCTGGAAGCCGAGGTTTCCTCGAGCGAAGCCGCCTGCTGGCTGGCCCCCTGCGCCAGAGACTGGCTGGCGCTGGAAACCTGACCGGCAACCCCGGAGAGCTGATGCGCGCCCTCGGCCAGCCGGGCCGCGAGCTGCCGCAACGCGCCGCTGATGCGAATCACCGTGAACAATACGCCGGCGCCCACCGCCAGTGCCAGAATCAGCATGCCCCAGCTCACCCAGCTACTCACGCTGGCGGTAGTCTCGGCGCGCGAGCCGTCCTGCCGGTCGGTGGCCGTCTGGATGTCCAGCAAATCGGCCGCCGCCTTTTCCACCTTCTGTACTTCCGGGACCGCCTGCTTCGACAGCATGTCGATGGCCTCGGTCGGCTTCTGCTGCGCGCAAAGCTGCAACATGTTCTGGTAGTACTGCGACATGGCCGCCTGGCTGCTTTGCAGTTGCTGCGCGAGGGCGCGGCTTCGGTCGTCCTGCAGCAGCGGCTGCAGGTCCTTCAGGGCACGGTCGGCTGTGCTCAGCGAGACGTCGAACTCCTGTTTGTGCGCTTCCAGTTGTGCCGTGTCTCCAATGGAAAAGAACAGAATGGTTCCCTTCATCGCCGAGGACATGTGAGCTACCGAGGCGCGCAATTGTCCCACCGCCACCGCCCGATTGACGGAGACGGCCAGCGCGTGGTTCAGATCCTTTCCTTCCGAGCGGATGGTGGTCATCGCCGAAAACGCCAGGACAAGCATCAGAACCAGCAGCGCCGAAAATCCGCCGATCAGCTTTGTTCCAATCGTCATCTTCCTCATTGATCAGGTGACCTCTCTTCCTCAGGCGCGTCGGCCTTTCCTCTGATGCCTCGGCTCCCCGGGTTCCACGAAGCGACTACGTAACTCGGCCCTCCAGCAGTACCAGGCCGATACAAGGGTCATATCGGCAAGCGAATGACTGAATTCTAAGAAATGTGAACGCCCTGGACGCACACGCTATCCCCCTCAGCGCGCTTCCGCCGCCGCCCCCGCGTTCGCGGCAGACACAGCGTCGGTAATACGTTCCAGCGACATCACAGCTTCGGCGCCGCCCAGGCGGATCGCCTCGCGAGGCATTCCGAACACCACGCAGGAGGCTTCGTCCTGCGCCGCCGTCCACGCGCCCGTCTTGCGCATCTGCAGTAATCCGCTGGCCCCATCGCTGCCCATGCCCGTGAGCAGGACGCCCATGGCTTCCTTGCCCGCGGCCGAGGCCACCGACGAGAACAACACGTCCACCGAGGGTCGCTGGTAGCACACCAGGGGGCCGTCCATCACGCTGACGTAGTATCCGCGCGCGTTCTTCCTGAGCAACATATGGAAATTGCCCGGCGCCACCAGGACCCGTCCTGGAAGGACCGCATCGCCGTCCTGCGCTTCCTTTACCTCCAGAGAGCAGATGGTGCTCAGCCCATGAGCGAACGCGGCCGAAAAGTGCGGCGGAATGTGCTGGGTGATGACAAATCCTGCGCTGCCCGGCTCCAGGCCGCGCAACACGTAGCGAATCGCCTCAGTTCCACCCGTCGAAGCCCCGATGGCGATCAGTGGCGCGGGAATCCCCGTCCCTGCCGCGGCCACCGGCGTTGCCCTTTTTCGCAATCCATTGTCTTTAACAGGCTGGACCGCCGTCGCCGGCGGCGACTGCGCAGGTCCACGAAGCCGCGCCACCGCAGCCGCCCTTACCCTCCGCGCCAGCGATTCCTGCAACTCGCCCACCGAGTACGGCCCACCCGGCTTGGTGAGCACGTCCACCGCACCCAGTTCCAGCGCGCGCACCGCCGCCCGGCAGTTCGATTCGCCCACCGAGCTCACCACGATCACCGGCATCGGGTGGTGCTCCATCAGATTCCTCAGGAAGGTCAGCCCGTCCATGCGCGGCATCTCGATGTCCAGCGTCAGCACATCCGGCTGGAGCGCCAGAATCTTGTCGCGCGCGACATAGGGATCGGGGGCGGTGCCGACCACCTCAAAGTCCGCTTCGCGCGACAGCGTCTCGGTGAGGATCCTGCGCACAATCGCGGAGTCGTCCACCACCAGCACGCGGATGCGGCGCTTCAGGTTCAATGCCGCTTCGGAGCGGACGGCCTGGATGTCGCTGCTCATTCCCCCTCAACTGAACCGGATGGCCACGGCCATCTGGCCGTTGTCGATCTCGAAGGCTCTGGACAGAACCTCGTCCGATCGCGGCGCGTCCTCGGCCACCAGCGCGGGGGCATCGAGATGGATATCGGCGCGCGCATCCAGTGTGCTCAGCATCGATCCGCAGATCATGTTGGTCAGCTCGCAAATGACGCTGCCCAGTTGTTCCTCCTGCAGGGCTTCATCCGAGCCGAGGAACGTCGAGGCCAGAGATCTTCCGGCCTCCTCGGTGATGTCCAGATGGAATACGCCCGAGTAGGTCCCATGGAAGTGCAGTTCGGCGTGCAGGAGAGGCTGGCCTTCTTCGAGACCGGTGATCGGCAGCGGGTCGGAGTAACACATGGTCTCCAGCACACGGCCCGTGCATTTAGTCAGCGCCCGGTCGACTTCAGCCGTTAACATGAACACCTCCCAGAACCCTTTCCACCTCGCTGCGCAGAGTCTCCGGCTGAAAGGGTTTGATCACGTAGCCGGCGGCGCCCAGTTCCAGCATCCGTTGCATGCGGTTCGAAGTCGCATCGGTGGAGATGACCAGCACCGGGATTTCGCTCAGGGCAGGGTCTTTTTTCAGTTCGGCGACGAAATCCTCTCCGTTCATCTCCGGCATGTTGATGTCGGTGAGAATCAGGTCCACCGGCTCGCTTCGCAATACCGCGAGCGCTGCCAGACCATGGCAGGCGGT
>Ga0209415_10010732_pt1 | contig 15517 bp, 14 predicted proteins | sample PeaSoiSIISIP2007_FD_187696 | JGI IMG/M metagenome (GOLD analysis project Ga0209415, IMG submission 187696) | Peat soil microbial communities from Weissenstadt, Germany - SII-SIP-2007 (SPAdes) (version 2) | ecosystem: Environmental > Terrestrial > Soil > Wetlands > Peat | place: Germany... | reverse complement strand
TATGGTCCCTCGTCGCGGCTGCTGCGTGCGGCTGCGAGGCCCCGCCTCACGCGTCTGCGCCCCCGGGCGCCCCGCCGGAGCCGCCGAGGAGCCCCGTGACCACGGCCAGCGCGCCGCCCGCCGTCGAGGCGCCGACGCCCTACCCGGCCGGGCGGAGGGTGGAGCAGGTCGACGTGCTGCACGGGGTGCCCGTCGCGGATCCGTACCGGTGGCTCGAGGACGCGACGAGCGCGGAGGTGACGAAGTGGACCGAGGCGCAGGACTCGTTCGCGCGCGCCCGCCTCGCCCAGCTGCCCGACCGCGACGCCATCGCCGCCAGGTTCAAGGAGCTCTTCTACGTCGAGAGCGTCGGTACGCCGCAGCGCAGGGGCGGGAGGCTGTTCTTCTCCAGGCGCGAGGCGGGCAAGGAGAAGTTCGCAGTCTACTGGCGAGAGGCGAAGGCGGGGCCGGACAGGGTCCTGCTCGACCCGAACGGGTGGTCGACCGACGGGAGCGTGTCGCTGGGCGCGTGGGCCGTCTCGCACGACGGCAAGCGGGTGGCGTACTCGGTGAAGAGCAACAACTCCGACGAGGCGACGCTCTACGTGATGGAGGTCGCCACCGGCAAGAAGAGCGACGTCGACGTCATCGAAGGGGCCAAGTACGCGTGGCCCTCATGGTTGCCGTCCGGCCACGCGTTCTACTACACGAGGCTCCCGCCCCCGGGCGGTGTGCCGACGGCCGACAGACCTGGCTACGCCGAGGTCCGTCTCCACGAGCTTGGTACGGACCCCAAGAGCGATCCCGTCGTCCGGGAGAGGACGGGCGATCCGAAGACGTTCCTCGGCGCGGCGGTGAGCAAGGACGGCCGCTGGCTCGTCGCGACGATCGAGCACGGATGGACGAGCACCGACGTCTACTTCCAGGACCTGCGCGAGCGCGCGCCGGCGTGGAGGCCGCTCGTCGTCGGCGCGGACGCCCGCTACGACGTGAGCGTCGATGGCGACCGGTTCTTCGTGTGGACCAACGAGGGGGCGCCCCGGTACCGTGTCTTTCGCGTCGACCCGCGGCATCCCGCCCGCGAGCGGTGGACGGAGATCGTCCCGGAGAGGGCCGACGCCACGCTCGAGGGCGTGGGGATCGTGGGGCACCGGCTGTCGCTCTCGTACCTCAAGGACGTCGTCAGCCACGTCGAGCTCCGCGACGAGGACGGCAAGCTGGTGCGCGAGATCGCCCTGCCCGGCATCGGGTCGGCGTCGGGGCTGAGCGGCGAGGTGGACGACGACATCGCGTACTACTCGTTCCAGTCCTTCACGTTCCCGACCGAGATCTTCGAGACGAGCATCGCCAGCGGCAAGACGTCGACGTTCTACGCGCTCAAGGTGCCGGTCGACCCGACCCGGTACGCCGTCGAGCAGCGGTTCGCGACGAGCAAGGACGGCACGCGCGTCCCGTTCTTCGTGGTCCGCGCGAAGGATCTTCGCAAGGACGTTCCCTCGCCCACGATCCTCTACGGCTACGGCGGCTTCCAGGTGGCAGAGACGCCGGTCTTCTCCGCGTCGATCTACCCGTGGCTGGAGCACGGCGGGGTGTGGGTCACGGCCAACCTGCGAGGCGGGAGCGAGTACGGCGAGGACTGGCACCGCCACGGCATGCTCCGCGAGAAGCAGCACGTCTTCGACGACTACTTCGCGGTCGCCGAGGAGCTCGTCCGGCAGGGCGTCACCACTCCCGCGAAGCTCACCGCGCTCGGCGGGTCCAACGGGGGGCTGCTCGTCGGCGCGGCCATCACGCAGCGCCCGGACCTCTTCCGCGTGGCGCTCTGCGGGGTCCCGCTGCTCGACATGGTCCGGTACACCGAGTTCGGGAGCGGCAAGACGTGGATGTCCGAGTACGGCTCCCCGCAGGACCCTGACGATTTCGCCGCGCTGTACGCGTACTCGCCCTACCACCACGTGACGAAGGGGACGAGGTACCCGTCGACGCTGGTCCTCAGCGCGGACAGCGACGACCGGGTGGACCCGATGCACGCGCGCAAGTTCGCCGCGGAGCTCCAGTGGGCGTCCGCGGGCGGCCCGGTCCTCCTTCGGGTCGAGAAGCACTCGGGCCACGGCGGGGCCGACCTCGTGCGGGCCGCCGTCGAGAAGCTGGCCGACGAGTACGCGTTCGCGCTCGATCAGATGAGATGATCGCGGTGGGCGGGGGGGCCTTCGCCCCCGCTCAGGAGGACGGCGGAGGCATGCTCGCCGCTTTCTTGCCCTTGGCCTCGAGGTACCGCGTGAGGCCCTTGGCGGTCTCGACGAGGTTCGACTGGATCTTGCCGACCATGAACTCCTCGACCGTCCGCCCCACCGTGCCGGCCAGGAAGCCGGGGACGCCGCGGATCTTCTTCGCGTCGACCTCGAAGGAGCCTCGGATCTCGAGGAGCGTCCGGCTGGCCCCCTCCTCGAGGAACCGGTTGTGTCCGATGGCACGCACCGCCTCGCTGAACGCGTGCGTCTCGATGCGCCAGTCGCAGGCGTGCGCGTTCGCGTCCCAGGTAGCGTAGTCCGTCCAGGAGAGCATCGACTCGCTGAGGAAGGCGCGAATCGCCGCCGGGATCTCGCCGCCGCCGCGCCACTCGTTCACGAACTCCGCGAGGTGGCCCGCGTCCTTCCGGGACTTCACCTCGATGCCCTGCACGTTCGTCAGGTAAGGGACGAGAAGGACGATCTCGTCGCGGTACGCGGCGAAGACGGTCTCGCGCGGGAAGGGAAGGCGGGCGTCGGCGTGGAGCTCCATGAGAGGGCCGCTCAGCCTAGTTTCCGCCGTCCCCAGCGTCCACCGCCGTCCACCCTTTTCCGTGGCCCCCCCGATACCGGGGGGCTAGAGACTCGTAGGGAAGGCCATGACCCTATCCGTCGGAGACCAAGCCCCGGACTTCACGCTCCCGTCCTCGTCGGGGGAGCCGCTCACGCTGTCGGAGCTCTGCAGCCGCCGGACCGTTGTCCTCTACTTCTACCCCAAGGACGATACGCCCGGCTGCACCGTGGAGGCGTGCGGCTTCCGGGATCGCTACGAAGCGTTCGCCGAGGCCGGGGCGGAGGTCGTGGGCGTCAGCTCGGATTCCGTCGGCTCGCACGAGCGATTTGCGAACAGGCACCAGCTCCCGATGAAGCTGGTCAGCGACTCCGACAAGAAGCTCCGCGCGCTCTATGGCGTGCGCGCGACGCTCGGGCTGTTGCCCGGCAGGGCGACGTTCGTGATCGATCGCAAGGGGGTCGTCCGGCACGTGTTCGTGTCGCAGCTGCGCGTCGGCAAGCACGCCGAGGAGGCGCTCGAGGTCGTCAAGCGCCTGGAGAGCGAGACGGTCCCCGCATCGCCCTCCGCATAGCCGAGAGCGCGCCTGGTAGGATGCCCTCGGTGTCTCGAACCTTCGTCATCGGCGACATTCACGGCGACCTCCCCGCGCTCGAGCGAATCTTCGAGCGCCTCCCGCCGGCCGAGCGGGGCGACACCATGGTGTTCCTCGGCGATTACATCGACCGCGGGCCGAGCTCGGCGCAGGTCGTCGAGTTCGTCCGCCGCCTCGCCAAGGACGGGCCCGCCCGCGTCGTCGCGCTGCGAGGGAATCACGAGGACGCTTGGCTCCGCGTCATCGAGACCGGGTGGGTCGAGTTCGTCCGTCCACCGGGCAACGGCTGCCTCGCCGCGATGCGCTCGTACACCGGCGGGCCGCTCGCGGGGCCCGGCTCGGAGCCCGGGCCCGACGAAGTGCGGGCGTTGCAGAGCGGCTCCTTCTTCCCCGCCGAGGTCGTCGCGTGGATGCGGACCCTGCCGTTCTGGCACGAGGACGAGCACGCCATCTACGTCCATGCCGGGCTCCCGCGCGACGGCACGGGATTCGTGCACCCTTCCAGGGCGCCCGTGCCCGCGGCGCTGCTGTGGCTGAGGGACGAGGACTTCTTCAGGAACTACCGGGGCAAGCTCGTCGTCTTCGGCCACACGGCGACGGCGTACCTGCCGCCGGAGCTGAGCTCGTACACACCGGAGGACCCCCTCGACATCTGGGCGGGGCCGTGTTGCGTCGGCCTCGACACGGGCGCCGGCAAGGGAGGCTTCCTGACCGCGCTCGAGCTCCCCGCGATGCGCGTCTACGAGTCCCGCTAGGAAACGGGGCAGGGAGCGACGATGCAGGCACGACGCGCGATCATGACGGTCGTGGTCCTGTCCGTCCTGGGTGTCTCCGCGCTGGCCTACCTTGGCGAGAAGGGAGAGCTCCCTCCGCCCCTGGTTCCCGCGTACGGGTTCCTCGCGTCCCTGGTCGCCTCGGCCTCGGAGGCCATCTCCCCCGCGCCCGCGATCTCGGGTGATCGCGCCGACGCCGGGCCAGCCAGCGCCCGCAAGAAGCAGACGGCGCCCCTTTCGAGCGGACAGCTCGGCGCGCCGCTCGTCAACGGGAAGTTCGTCACCGAGTGCGGCGCGCCGGACGGGATGAAGGTCGTCGTGAAGGTGACCGTCAAGATGGGACGGGCCACCGAGGCCGCCGCCACGACCGATCCGCAGAACGGGGCAGTCGCGACGTGCGTGGAGAAGGCCACGCGCGAGATGCAGTGGGATATCAGCCCCAGGACGCAGCGGGCGACCGTGACGTACTGAGGGACCTGCGCGGGCGGGGGGGCGCCTCAGTGGCGCGTCTGAACGGCGGCAGCGAAGACCTCGGCGTAGTAGCCGCCCGCGTTCCACGCGAGCCAGCCGACCCCACGGGCCGCGCGCGCCTGGGCGATCTCCTGCAGCACGTACGTGGTGGAGTACCCGGGCGCGTGCCAGGGGAAGGCCTGGATCCAGGGGCGCACGACGGCGGTCGACCCCGCCTTGCGGAGCACGTCCTCGGCCTGCTTCGTCCCGAAAGCGACCACGTCGGGGTGCGCGCCGGGCTCGGCGTACCCGTTGAAGCCCTCGCGGAAGTGCGAGGGGTACACCATGGGCGAGATGGCCTCGACGAGCGGGCCGAGGCGCGCCAAGTCCTGGCCCGTCGCGCGCACATCCACGGGGCGCTGCCAGGCGACCACGCCGAACAGATCAAGGGAGAGCGGTACGCCCGCCTCCTGCGTGCGCGCATGGACGCGCTCGACGAAGCCCGCGATCACGTCCGTCGTCTTCGCCCCTCCGAGGGCGAAGACGGCGTTCGATATGTTCTCGGTCGGGTAGCGCACGTAGTCGAGCTGGATCTCGTCGACGCCCGCGGCCAGCGTCTCGTCCACGAGGGCGAGGACGTAGTCCTGGGCGCCCGTGCTGTTGGGATCGATCCAGTCGGCCATACCGCGGATGGCGAGGTCCCGGCGCCGCTGCGCCAGCCACGGGTCGTGGAAGCACGAGAGGCGCAGGAGGACGCGAATGCCGCGCTCGTGGGCCGCGTGGACGAGACCGGGCAACGAGCCCAGCACCGCGTGGGACGCCGCGCCCGTCTCGGTGGCGAGCGGGACCACGGAGGGGTAGGTGAGCCAGCCGGAGTAGTCCTTGCCGTCGACGACGACCGCGTTCATTCCCGCGGCGGCGATCCGGTCGAGGAAGCGGGGAAACCAGGGCTGCCCGATCATTCCGATGTTCGCGTAGACGCCGTCCAGCCGGCCGTCCTCGGGCCAGCCCAGCCGCGGCTCGCTGGGGGGGGACGCGGCGAGCGCCGGGCCCGTCAGGCACACCGCGGCGAGGACGAGGGCGGCGGCGCGGAAACTTGGCATTGTCGAATTATTCGAGCTTTTCGTCGGCTGGGCCAGAAACCGGAGAAGCTTGACCGGAGAACACGCGGGGCCCCCCCGCGCTCCAGGTCAGAAACTCGCCTGTCGGCCCGGCGGGATCCGGGTGGATGACGAGGTGCGTGCGGGCCGCGCGAGCGGGAGGCGACGCGTCGCCCTGGCGGGCCTCGGCCTCGTGCCAGGACCCCACGTTCACGTACGTCGCGCCGCCCCGGGCCACCGGGACCATCGCCGGCGTGTGCGTGTGGCCCATCACCACGAACGCCGCCGGGAACAGGCTCGCGAGGTGCCCGGCCCGCTCCGCCAGCGCTTCGTGGTTGTCCAGGCCCTCTCCGAACCACGCCCGGCGCTGGGCGGCCAGGTGGCGGATCGCCAGCCACCAGGCGAGCGCGACGGCGCCCGCGAGGCCCCAGGCCCAGGCGTGGTGCCGGCCCGCTCCGACGAGCCCCGCGATCGCCGCCGTCGCGACGATCCCCACCGCCAGCCGGTCCAGCAGGACGCTCGCCAGGATCTTGGGAATCGAGCGCGTGACGGGGGGGACCTGCAGGGCCGCGAGCGCCCGGAGTCGATCGAGCCCGACGCGCGTGGCGACCGCCAGCGCCGCCATCCGCCGGTCGTGCTCCTCCCGGAGCGCCCGGGCCGCGTCTGTGAGATAGGACCGCCGCACGCGGAACAGCTCGACCACGGCCGCGGCGAAGCGGCACCCGAGGCGGACGAGGCCCACGAAGCCGAGGCGCGCCGCGAGCAGGACGTAGTCGAACAGCCCCATGCGATCGTGCCCGTACTCGGGGACGCCGCGCGTGGGCCGGACGACCCAGCGCAAGAGGACGTCGGAGAAGGTTCGCATGATGCGCCGGTGATCCAGCGGAGACATCGGCGCCATCACGTGCTCCGTCGAGCACAGCGTGTCGTACTGGTGACCGTGCTCGATGTAAGCGACGCCGCCGACGTAATAGAACCAGGGCGCGAAATCGATCCGGGCGAGGACGTCGCTCCCGCCCGGGTCACCGACACCCCCGGGCCGAGCTCGCCGCGCCAGGTCGGCGAGGAGCGCGCGGAGCTCCTCCTTGACCGCGTCCCAGTGGAACTCGACGTCGTGGTTGCCGTGGACGATCGTCAGCGCGTGCCCCGCGGCGACGAAGTCGGCGAGCGCCTCGAAGACGCCCGGGTGCCTCGCGGCGACCGCCCGCAGCTTGATGCGCCCGTCGTCGGCCGCGTTGCCGAGCCCGTGGGCGCGCTCCTCCTCGGTCCTGCGGGGGCCGCTCTCTCCCTCGGGGGCGCGGATCGCCATGCCCACGAAGTCGATGAAGTCCCCCGCGATGACCAGGCGCCAGCGCGTCCCCGCGCAGGGCGTGGCGCGGTAGTGGTGGAGCAGGCTCGCCAGGTCCGCGTCGACGCGCGCCGAGCGTCTGGCGCCGTCGGGCGCGACGTCGTTGAGGTCATTGCCCAGATGGACGTCCGAGAGAATCAGGAGGCTCTCGCCGGGCTCGGAGTTCACCACGCTTAACCTTGCGATGCGCCTTCGGTCATCGCAAGGTGGAGTTGCCACTCGAGCTCGCTACTCTCCTCTTTCTTCTCCTCCGCGCACGAGGCGGTCGAGCGCGCGCCGGGCCTCGAGGGCGAACGCGTAGCAGGAGAACGCCTCGGCCATGGAAGGCACGCGCTTGGCCCGGACGGCGCGGGCGGCGCCGCGGACGCCGACGTAGCGCGCCCCGTCCAGTCCCAGCAGAACGACGACCAGGGCCGGATCGCGCGTCTGGCTGGGCCCGCCGACGAGGAGCGATCCGGCCGCCAGCACGCGCGAGACGAGGTCCTCGCAGGCGGTCACGGCGCCCGCCGCGTCCCGGGTCGCGAGGGCGGCCTCCGCCTTGCGCACGGCGTCACGGTCCGCGGAGGGCCAGAGCTCGGAGAGAGAGAAGGGACCCACGGTGCCCGACGGGGCCGGCGTGGTCGCGTGATCGTGCCGCGAGGAGCGATCCGACGCGCCGGCGCGACGCTCCGTGGACGGCGGGGCCGCCGGCTGGGAGTCCGCAAGCTGGCGGATCGCGGTCTCGAGCCCGACGTCCTCCGCGTCGAGGAAGACCGGCGGCCCCTCGCCCTTGCCCGAGGCCGCCGGCAGCTCGGCGCGGTAGCCCTCGACGACGGCCCGCGTGACGCGCTCGAGCACCTCGAACACGCCGATGCCCTTCGTCGCGACGGTGGACACCGCGGGCGCGCCGAAGAGGTTCAGCCGGCGGTCGAGCTCCGCGGTCGCGATCACGTCCGGCAGGTCGCGCTTGTTCCACTGGAACGCGTGCGGCAGCCGGCTGAGCTGCCGCCCCTGCTCGGCCAGGTTCGTGTTGAGATCGTCCAGGGCCTCGACGTTCGCGTCCAGCCGGGCCGCCTGGCTGTCGGCGACGAAGACCACGCCGTCCGCGCCGCTCAGGACCAGCTTGCGCGTGGCCGCGTAGTACACCTGCCCCGGCACGGTGTAGAGCTGGAGCTTCACGGTGAGGTCGCCCAGCTTCATGAGCTTGACCGGCAGGAAGTCGAAGTAGAGCGTGCGGTCGGTGTCGGTGGCGAGGGACACCATGTTCCCGCGGCTCTCCGGCTTCGTGGCCGCGTGCACGTGCTGCAGGGTCGTCGTCTTGCCGCCCAGGCCTGGCCCGTAGAAGACCAGCTTGAAGATGAGCTCGCGGGTGTGGCGGTTGATCGACGCCATTCACGCGGTGAAGATGCGACGGATCTCCTCGGCCATCTCCGCCTCGGTCTTCTTCTTCGCCAGCGCGAGCTCCTTGAGGAGGAGGCTCTTGGCCTGGTCGAGCAACCGGCGCTCGCCGAAGGAGAGGTCCTTGTCGAACTTGAGCCGGTTCATGTCGCGGAGGACCTTCGCGATCTCCACGGGGGACCCGCTCTTGATCATCTCCGTGTAGACGCGAAAGCGCCGGCTCCACGGCTGCACGTCGACGGCCACCTCGCGCGCCCGCATGGTCGACAGGATGCTCGCCGCTTCCTTCTCGCTCATGATGCTGCGAAGGCCCACCTGGGTGGCCGCGCTCGTCGGCACCATGACCTTCATCGCGTTGTCGAGGATCCGAAGGATGTAGAACGTCGCGCGCGTGCCGCCGATCTCGCGCTGCTCGATGGCGGTCACCTCGCCCACGCCGTGGGACGGATGGACCGCCTTGTCCCCCACCTGGAAGTTGGGCGCGGGCCCCTGGGGGACCGGCGGGGGCACGTACGCCCCCGGCACGCCGGGGCGCGTGGAAGGACGCATGCCAAGCGGCGGCGACGGCGGTCGCTCGACGGCCGGCGGCGGGGGTTGAACGGGTTTGGCCGTTCGCCTTGTCCTCGATTTCACGGGGGAATTTGAAGAGACGACAGGGCGCATGGGAAGCTGACGCGAGGAGCGGGGCCGGATCGGGCGGCTGGACGGCCTGGACGGGCAAGGGAGCGAGTCATCGAAGTGCGTCGGGGACGGCCGAGCGGGTCCGCTACCATCATGTCCGGTCCGGCGTCAATGCGGGGCGGCCCGAAAGGGGCATTTCACCTCATCCCCATGATCTCTGCCACCGTGGCGTCGGTGGCGTCCCGCAGGCCCCGCGCGATGGCCGCCGGGTCGAGCACCACCTCGAGCCGCAGGGCGCCCGGGTCGCTCCAGGTGCGGGGGCCCACGAGGGGCTGGTTCGCTCCGGTCAGCCGCCCCAGAGGGTCCTCCGACAGCACGTGGAACGCCGCGCCGAGGCGCGCCTCCGCGCCCGCCGCATCGGCCCCCCACGCTCCGGTGAGGACGAGCGCAAGCGCGACCGCGCTCCCCCCCGGCCCCGCCGCGGGGCGCATCGCCGCCGCCGCCGCCGTGCTCGCCCGCAGCAGGCCGCCGAGCCCCGCCCCCCATGGACCCTCGAACGGCCCGGGCGCGAAGCCCCGGAGCGGGGCCTCCCCGATGCGGGCCGCGGCGTCGGCGAGGGGGTCCGTCCCGAGGGCGGGACGGGCGCGCCAGAGCTTGCCCTCGGCGAAGTACACGGCCGCCTCGATCGGTCCGGGTTGCCCGCGCTGGATCGCCGCCCCCCGCTGGCCGAAGAGCGCGATCTGCTGCGGCTCCCCTCCGGCGGTGCCGCGGAGCCGGGTCACCCCGCGCTCGACGGTCCGCTCGTCGACCTCCCCGCGGCCCCGGACCGCCGCCTCGACCGCGACCGGATCCAGGGGGACCCGGGCGAGCCCGAGGAAGGAGCGCGCCCAGCCCGCCACCGCGACCTGGCCGGCGCGGTGGAGGTCGATGCCCCCGAAGCGCCGCGCGAACGCCGCCACGCGCTCGTCGGTGGCGATCGTGGCGAGCGCGGGCCCGAGCGCCGGGCTCTCGAACAGGTCGCGCGGGCGCGCCTCGACGAGCCACACGAGCCCCGCGGCGGGGACGAGATCGACGATCGGGTCGAGCCCGAACGTCGGCGCCGGCGGGAGGGCGGGCGAGGCGCGCCGGGCTCCCGAGCAGGCCGTTGCGACGATCCCGCCCAGGAGCGCGAGCGCATCGCGCCGCGCGATCATCAGGACACGCGGATGCGGGCGAAGCGGCGGGTCTTGGAGCCGACCCGGACCAGGTGGTCCCGCCCCGGCTCGAGCCGGGCCTTCGGATCCGTCACGCGCTGGCCGTCCACCTCGACGCCGCCCTGCTCGACGAGCCTCCGGGCCTCGCTCGTCGACCCCGCCAGGTTCGCCTGCCTGAGGGCCCACGCGAGCTCCGCCACCCCGCCGCCCTGCGGCGTCACCTCCACGCGCGGCACGTCGTCCGGCACGGCGTCCTTCGCGTACACCTGCTCGAACTCGCGCGCGGCCCGCTCCGCAGCGTCGGCGCCGTGGAAGCGCTCGACGATCTCGCGACCGAAGAGCGCCTTGATCTCCCTGGGGTTGCGACCGCTCGCCCTGTCCCGCCTGAGCGCGGCGATCTCCGCGTTGCTCCGGCCCGAGAGCAGGTCGAAGAAGCGGAACACGACGTCGTCGTCGATCTGCATCGCCTTGCGGAACATCGCGTCGGGAGCTTCCTGGATGCCGATGGTGTTGTCGGCGCTCTTGCTCATCTTCTTGCCGACGGGGGCGCCGTTCTCCCAGCGCGCGTCGATCCCCTCGAGGATGGGCGTCGTCATCACGATCTGGGGGCGCTTGCCGTATCGGCCCATCAGGTCGCGCCCCATCAAGAGGTTGAAGAGCTGGTCGGTTCCGCCTAGCTCGACGTCGCACTCGAGGGCCACGGAGTCGTACCCCTGGAGGAGCGGGTAGAGGAACTCGTGCTGGTGGATCGCGCGCTCCTCGTCGAACCGCTGGCGGAAGTCCTTGCGCTCGAGCATGCGCGACACGGTCGTCTTCGCCATCAGCTCGACGGCGTCGACCATCGTCATCCGGTCGAGCCACTCGCTGTTGCGGCGGAGCTCGACCTTGTTCTCGTCGAGGACCCGGAAGGCCTGCGCCAGGTACGTCTCGGCGGCGCGGTTCACCTCGTCCCGGGTGAGCCTCGGCCGGCTCTCGCTGTTGCCCGTCGGGTCTCCGACCATCGCCGTGAAGTCGCCGATGAGGAAGATCGCGGTGTGCCCCAGGTCCTGGAACTGCCGCATCTTCTGGAGGAGCACGCAGTGACCGAGGTGCAGGTCCGGGCGCGTCGGGTCGAAGCCCGCCTTCACGCGGAGCGGCCGGCCGCTGGCGCGGGACTCGGTCAGGCGCTGATCGAGCTCCGTCCGGACGTGGAGGTCGACGACGCCGCGCTCGAGCAGCGCGAGCTGCTCGGGCACTGGGAGAAAGGCTGCCATGACCGCGCGCTTACTTGTCGTCGTCCTGGCCGCCCGTGATGGGCAAGTGCCGGCTGCCATTGACGATCTCCTTCAGCTCCTTGCCGACCTTGAAGAAGGGAAGGCGCTTGGAGGGAACGTCGACCGGCTCACCCGTGCGGGGGTTCCTGCCCGAGTAGGGCTTGTAGGGCCTGACGGTGAAGCTGCCGAAGCCGCGGATCTCGATGCCCTCGCCGCGCTGCAGCGCCTCGGTCATCGCGTCGAACACGCAGTTGACCACGAGCTCGGCCCGGGCCTTGGTGAGGTCTAGCCGGTGCTCGGCCAGGGCGTCGATGAGCTCACTCTTCGTCATTCTCTTGCGCTCCCGCCAGCCGTCACTTCGCCAGAACCTATCGGTATCACCGAGGTTTCCGGATCGTCAACGGTGCTGTCATCGGGGGCGCAGCGTCGTCTTGTCGAGCCCTACCGGTCCGCCGCTCGCGGTGACCACCAACCACGCCTGGCGGCGCTCGGCGCCGAGCTCGACCGACTGGCCCGGGAGGTCGGTGCACGCCGGGCCGCTGATCGTATCGGTCCACGTCCAGCGCGCCAGGGGTGCGCCGCCGGGGGCCAGGACGATCTCGAGCGTCCCCCGTCCAGCGCCTCCCCGCTGGAACACCCGGGGAACGACCGTCCACGTGCGCCGCGGCGCCGGCGTGGCCCCGCGCGGGACCGGCAGCTCGATCATCATGCTCGCCTCCGCACCTCCTTTCGAGAACGCCGGGCTGAGCGCGAGGAAGTGGCCGTCGGACGCGCACGAGGGGCCTGGAGCGACGACCTCCGCCCGGCCGCCGGCGGGCGCCACGGGCGGCCAGTCGCTCTCCGCCTCGAAGCGCCAGACTTCGCTGGACCCGCCGGGCGGGGTCCACGCGGACGCGCTCGAGGAGGTCGGCCCGAGGACGTAGCGGTGGACGGGAGGGTGCCCGAGCTCGTCGTACACGAGGCGGTCGTGGTCGTCGCCGCGCATCCTGACGGCCTCGACCCCGTGGCTCGCGGGCACCCCGGGATCGCTGGCGAACTCGTAGCCCTGGTCGTCGTCGAAGAAGAGAAGCCCGTGGTTGATGGCGGCCTCGCGCGGGACGTCGGGCTCGTAGAGGGGGCGGCCGCGGCCGCTCGCGGCGAGGCGCTCGTGATCGTGCGACGTGTGGAGGGCGAACCCGCCCGCGGCCAGCGCGAACGCCGCCGTGGCAACCTGCGCGGCCGAGCCGGGGAAGAGGCGGACGATCGCGAGCGCGGCGAGGGCCTGCTCGATGGGGACCGCTACGGTCAGCCCCGGCGTTCCCGGGGACGTCGCGGCGAGCGCGATCGCGACGAGCGCCGCGGCGAGCAGCGCGAGGGTCACGGCGGCCCGCGATCTCGCGCTGCCGGCGAGGGGAACGAGCGCGAGGAGCGCCAGGGGCTCGAGGTTCGCGACCTCCGCGAGGTGCTCCCGCAGCCGCTGCAGCGCGCCGAGCACGCGGGCCTTCGCCCCGGGCGCCACGGGGGGCGGGCCGATCCCGGCGAGGTACGCGGCGGCCGGCGAGGCGAAGAAATGCCCCGTGGCGGCATGGTTGGCCGCGAGCAGGAGCGCCGCTCCCGGCGCCGCCCCCGCGAGCAGCCAGCCCGCGGACCGGACCCGCGAGGGCGAGCCGAGCGCGACGAAGGCCAGGACCGCGCCCACCGGGACGCTCGCCGCCGGGTGCGCCGCGAGCACGAAGCCCAGCGCCAGCCCCGCCGCGCCGAAGGTCCTCGCCATCGCCGTTCGACGGGCGCGCAGGCCCGCCGCCAGGGCGATCGCGATCGCCGTCGCGACCGCGCCGTCCGGGACCGAGTCCGCCGTCGCGTGCCGGATGGCCACGGAGACGACCGAGAGCCCCACGGCGATGCGCGCGACGGTCTCCGCGCGCGCCGGATCGCGCTCGCCCGCCGCCGCCGCCAGCTCGTGGGCCAGGAGCCAGGTCGAGACGACGAGCGCCGCGGCGACGAGCGGACCGACGAGCATGGGCGCGCCGAGGAGGAAGCCCGCTGCCAGCAGCAGCGAGAACGCCGGCGCGAGGATCCCGGCCAGGCGCCCCGGCGCGACGGAGAGGAGGTGCGTCGCACGAAAGCTCGCGCTCGGGTCGGGGGCGGCCCAGGAGAGCTCGCCGTGGGACATCGCCCGGCCCTGGAGCCAGAACGTCGCGGCGTCCTCCGCGCGCGGGCCGCCGCGCAGGTAGAACGCGATGTAGCCGAGAGAGAGGAACGCCGCCGCGAAGGCCGCGACCGTGAGGAAGCGCCGGGAACGCCGGAGATCGGGCAGGCCCGAGAAGTCGAGGAGGCCGCCGAGCCAGCGCGGCCCGCGAGGCACGAGGGCGACCACGAGCAGGAAGGCCGCGAGGGCGAGGGCGGCCTGCGCCGGAGGGTCGGGGGGACGCGACCAGACGCCGAGGCCGAGCGACTCGGCAAACGTGGGGGAAGAGGGCGCCATTCGGTGGGCCGGCGCAGCCGCGTATATCACCAGGAGGCGCCGGGTGTCGCGGGGAGGGCCGGAGCGGGAGGCGCTCAGGCGCTTGCGGCCTCATCCGGCGTGTGAAAATCTCGGGGGGCCCGGGGGAGCTCGAGAGGTCGCCATGACGAACTTCAAGGCTCACGAAGCGCTGTTCTGCGGGATCCGTTCGCGCGCCGCCGGATCCGTCGCGCTGGCCCTGCTCGCCTGCTGCGCCGTGGCGTGCGGCGGCGGGGGCTCGGCGACGACGATCAGCGGGCTCGACGCGAGCTCGGGTGGTTCCTCGGGCGGCTACGGGGAGTCGAGCAGCGGCGCAAGCTCCAGCGGCAGCTTCTCGAGCAGCTCGGGCGGCTCGAGCGGCGGCGGTGAGGACGCGCCCACCGACGATGGAGGCAGCTCGGGCGGCAGCGCAAGCAGCTCGGGCAGCAGCAGCGGCGACGCAAGCATCGGCGACGCCAGCAGCAGCGGTGGAAGCAGCTCGGGCAGCAGCAGCGGCGATGCAAGCGTCGGCGACGCCAGCAGCAGCGGCGGCAGCAGCGCGAGCAGCAGCGGCGGAGGGAGCAGCTCGAGCAGCAGTGGGGGCGGTAGCAGCTCGAGCAGCAGCAGCGGCGGTAGCAGCTCGAGTAGCAGTGGGGGCAGCAGCAGCTCCAGCAGCGGCGGTGCGGACACCGGCACCACGTGCAACCTCTCGGGTGGATGGGCGCTGAAGGTCGCCGTCCAGGTCACCTGGCCGGCGACGGCTGTCCTCGCGGCGGGAAGCGGGACGGTCGACGTCTGGGCGCTCGTCCAGGGCACGCAGAGCGGCGACTCGATCCCGGGGACGGTCCTGCCGTGCGGCATCACGCTGCCGGACTTCAACGGCCCGGCGATCGTCGGAAGCCCCACCTTCGGGGCCAGCTTCCCCGACTCGCTCTTCGACGGCTCGTACCTGACGGCCACCTCGTCGACGGTGACCGTGAGCAGCTCCACCCCGGGCGCAACCTTCACCTCTCCGGCCGAGGCCAACCTGCTCGGGATCGGCTTCGCCAATCCCACGACGGCCGCATGGCCCGTCCTTGCCACCGCACAGGCGGACCAGGTCGACATGGATGCGGACGGCAATCCGGGCGTGACGGCGGACTCCAAGGTGGGCCAGACCACCGAGAGCGGCACGGGCACGTACAGCGGCATCCCGGTCTCGGCCGCGGCCGCCGTGTTCGGACCGTACGCCAGTGAGCTCTACATGGCGCTGCGGTCGGTCATCGCGCTAGACGGCACGCTGACGAGCTGCACGCAGGCGAGCGGGGCTGCGACGGTCTCGTTCCTGGACAACCACAGCCTCGGCTGTCAGCTCAGCACCGGAGGCAACTGCACGAGCGCAGAGACGACGTTCGTCGACACCAACAGCCCGCATTTCGCGAGCACCGGGGGTGTGGTGGGAACGGCCACGTTCCAGGCGCAGAAGCTCACGGGCACGGCGACGTGCCCGAACGTGAAGACGGCGTTGCCGTAGGGGGATTGGGTCGGGGTCGCGGTCGCGGTCGGGGTCGGGGTCGGGGTCGGGGTCG
>Ga0209415_10010731_pt1 | contig 15519 bp, 12 predicted proteins | sample PeaSoiSIISIP2007_FD_187696 | JGI IMG/M metagenome (GOLD analysis project Ga0209415, IMG submission 187696) | Peat soil microbial communities from Weissenstadt, Germany - SII-SIP-2007 (SPAdes) (version 2) | ecosystem: Environmental > Terrestrial > Soil > Wetlands > Peat | place: Germany... | reverse complement strand
GAGTGAAGCGGCCTTGCTCAACTGAGCATAATCCCCATCGGTGCATAATCCCCGACGCTGCTGCGGTGGCTTAAATAGCAGATCCACGCTACCCAAGTGCGTTGAAAAATCGCAGATGCGCACCTTAAACTCCCTCCAATGCTTTTCCCCTTGCACCCGGGCTAATTGTCATGATAAAAGAAGCCTTGTCGAACCGGTATTCTGTGCGACAGTCGAACCGAGCGGGTGATGAGGCGATGAGCACGAGCAGCGTGGAAGTTTTGAACTCGAAGTACGCGTGGCGCGAGTTGATGCGCCGGGACCTGCCCAAACGGCCGGCCTCCGAACGGGTTGCGGATTTTCTCGAGATCTACGGGCTCTACGATGAACAGACCGCGCGCGAGCAGGCCAGCCGTTGTCTGCAATGTCCGAACCCAACTTGCGTTGGCGGCTGTCCGTTGTGCAACCCGATCCCGCAATGGATGCAGTTGACGGCGGAAGGCCGCTTTCTCGAGGCGGCGGCAGTCCTGGGGTCGGCTAGCAACCTGGCCGATATTTGCGCCCGGCTCTGTCCGGAGGACCGGATGTGCGAGGGCGCCTGCATTCTCGAGGGCACGTCCGAGCCGGTGTCCATCCGGGCGATCGAGCAATTCCTGTGCGAGTATGCGCTGGCGCACGCGCCGCCGGACACCAGCACGGCGCCGCCCAACGGGCTGCGAGTGGCGGTGGTCGGCGCCGGCCCCGGCGGCCTGGCGTGCGCCCACGAGCTGGCCAGACGCGGCTATGGCGTGACCCTGTTCGACTCGGCGCTGTTGCCGGGCGGGTTGCTGGTCAACGGGCTGCCCGCCTTCAAGGTCGAGCGCTCGATAGTCCAGCGCCGCATCGAGTCCTTGCAGAAATGCGGCGTGGTGTTTCGCCTGGGCGTCAAGCTGGGGGCAGAGCTTACGCTCACCCAATTGCGCGCCGGCTTCGACGCCGTGTATCTGGGGTTTGATTCGCGCCAGGCCAAGCCGCTCGACGTGCCCGGCGCCGGCCTGCCCGGGGTGGTGCAGGCCATTCCTTTCCTGCTCCAAAAGACAACCGCAGTTCCGCTCGAACTCCCGCCACTGGACGTCGCGGGCAAACGTGTCGTGGTCGTGGGCGGCGGCGACACGGCCGTGGACTGCCTGCGGGCGGCCCTGCGCTACGGGGCGCGCGAGGCCTTGGGGGTGTATCGGCGCGGGCAGGAGGATATGCCGTGCAGCCGCCACGAGTTCGAGAATGCCGTCGAGGAAGGGGCGCGGTTTGTTTTTCGAGCCGAGCCGACAGCCGTGCTGGACCGGGGACAGGGCTGCGTCGCGCGCCTGCGTCTCATCCGCACGGCGCCTGGCGCCGCCGACGCCTCGGGCCGAAGCTCGGTCTCGGCTGTGCCCGGCTCGGAATTCGAGCTCGAGGCGGATTGGGTGGTTCAGGCGCTCGGCTTCGCCCCGCTGCCTTGCCCGCATACGGGTGATTTCGCCGACCTGGCCATCAACGAATGGGGTGGACTGGTTGTGGATGACGGCCAGATGACCAACCTCCCCGGCGTTTTCGCCGGAGGGGACCTGGTGCGAGGCCCGAGCCTCGTGCTTCATGCGGTGCGCGACGCCCGCCGCGCGGCCGCGCAGATCGGGACTTATCTCGCGGCCAGACAGTCCACGGCCCACGGTCCACAGTCCACAGTCAGCCAGTCTCAATCCTAATCTTAATCTTAATCTTAATCTCCCCCGCCTTCGCCCGAGATTAAGATTAAGATTAAGACTAGGAAGGGCCCCCTCTGCATCAAGTCAGCGGCACTCTGCCGAGACCTGCCGGACCGTGGACTGTGGACTGTGGACGGTGGACTCTGCATCGGGCCAAGATCTGGTCCGGTGTCGCCGCGGGGGTCAAGCCGCTCAAACGGCCTTCGGTTTCGGGTGTCAGTTCCTGGCCCAGCTTGTCGAAGAAGTCATTTTTGACGGTGACACGGTCGAAGGTCTTCCTGGCCCACGGGCTCAAGTAGCCCAGCCCCACCTGGCCTTCGAGGACGGAATGCGCATAGACAATGTGCGCGCCGCGCAGGAAAACCGGCAGGAGCGGGGCCAGTTCCGCCGTTTGGAACGAATCCACGAACTTGTTGCCGGGCGCATTCATCTCCGTGCCGACGATAATCGGAAACTGGCGTTTCTGGGCCGTCTCGACGACCTGGCGGAGGTTCTGCAGTTTTTGGTCCCGCACGCCCGGTGTGTAGTTGCGGTCAGGGATGAGGTTGAGGGCCGCGGCGCCGGCGGCGGCGGCGACTTCGAAGAGTTCTTCGAGGCGCTGCTCGCCTTCGCTGGTCCCATCCAGCCACGTTAGCGTTGGAATCGCGCCCGCTTCGAGCACGAACCGGTTCATGTCGGCCATGAGCGGGAACGAGCCTTGGCCCGGCTGCACGTAGCCGGCGCCGCCCTTCTTCATGGTCCTGGCGCGAATGAGGTTCTGGAGCCTGGCCCCGGCAAGCGGGGCCTCGCCGAGCTTTTCTTGCCAGAAGGCGGCGCGTGGCTCGGGCTGGGGAAAGACCTGGGCGGCCTTGCGCTCGAAGGCCTCGCAGAGGTGCCTTTCGGTGGCGTTGCCATTGGGCGTCAAGGGGAGGACGTCGGTTTCGTAGTCCAATTCGAGCGGGCGCATGAAGGCATTGACCCGAGTCAGGACATCGCGCGTCCGCTGTTGGGCTGCCGCCCGCATCTGTGCCAGGAACGGGTGCCGCACCACGCGCGTAAAGCCGACACCCATGTGATAGGAAATGCCCGGCTCGCCCGGCGAGTTGATGACCCGGGTGGCGAACTCGGGCACATAGACCCGCGACTCGAGGCTGACACAGGTCTTGAGCCCAACCAGGCGCCCCGCCTCGAGGAACTCCTCGAGCCCGTCCAGCACGTCGAAATCAACCACCCCGGCCGCTGCCAACCCCGCTTTTCTGGCCAGCCAAGCGAATTTCGAGGGCGAATAGCCGTAGGCATTATATGAGAAAAACGTATGCGCGTGAAGATTGACGTCGCGCCCGGGAGGAGGCAACCGGATGCTCCCTTCGTGGACCAACCGGTCTAGCGATGCCAGCGCTTGCCGCCGCTGCCGCGCGTCAAAACTGTCGAGCTGTTTTTCCAATGAGTCAAAAGCGAGCATCGGGTAATTCTGCCGAGGTTGCAGCCCGGGCGCAAGCCGCTTTGGAGTGCGCCCGGGCCGCGCTTGGCGCTGTTGGACGCGCCGGGTGGCCGGAAGGGCCGTCGCCGCTTCGCTCTGCCCTGCCCTCACACGGCTTATTTGTGACCCTTCAGGCCCCACGCCGGGTCGGGAGCTTCGGCATGACTGGGTCGGCTCAAACCCCTTTAGGGGTGGCCTGTTTATAGCCGCAGCGCCGCCAACCACTCCCCCCTTTCTTTTTGTTTTTCAGCGGCGCTGGGGCTGGATTACCTGTTGAATTCCCCGCCTGCCGCGCCGCTGAAAAACAAAAAGAAAGGGGGGGCGTCCTGTTCTCGGAAAAAAGGCAAAAAGAGGGCTTGCCAACGCCGGCGGATCGGGCTAGGCTCCGCTTTCTTTTTCTGGAAGCCTGCAGTGCGGCGTCAGACAGGCGGTTGCCGCGGTGAAACGAAATGATGATTTATGGCAGTTAGAATTCGCATGAAGCGAGTCGGGGCGAAGAACACACCGGTGTTCCGCATCGTGGTGGCCGATTCGCGCAGTCCTCGGGACGGCAAGTTCATCGAGGAGCTGGGGACCTACCACCCGCTGAAGAAAGGCGACAATTTCTCGCTGGATCTGGAGCGGGCGAACTATTGGCTGAGCAAAGGGGCGCAACCGAGTGAAACGGTGGCGAGTTTCATCAAGAAGGCAGGCAAAGCGGCGGCCGCGGCGCCGGCGTAACCTGGGAGATGGCGTATGCAGGGTTTTCTCGAGTACGTCGTCAAGGGGTTGGTGCAGCATCCGGATGCGGTTACGGTTACCCCGGTGGAACGAGAGGGGATGACGGTGTATGAGTTGCGCTTGCATCCCGACGACGTCGGGAAGATCATCGGCCGGCAAGGGATGACGATCAATGCGATTCGCTCGCTGCTGCTGGCCGGCAGTGCCCGCAAGGGGTTGCGCTGCACGCTCGAGATCGTCGAGGAACAGCCGGCGAACTGAGACAGGCCGAAGGCGGAGTCCGGCGGCAGGCGCGTTGGCGGCTTGGGCGCCGATACACATGAGAATTGACGTGCTCACCCTGTTTCCGCCAATGTTCGCGGGGCCGCTGGATGAGAGCATCATCAAACGGGCGCGCGAGACGGGGCGGCTGGATTTGAGAATCCATAATTTGCGCGATTATGCGCATGACCGCCACAAGACGGTGGATGACCGACCGTTTGGCGGGGGGCCGGGCATGTTGCTCAAGCCCGAACCGATCTTTGAAGCGGTGGCAGATTTGGGGTGCGAGTCAACTCGTGTCATATTGTTTTCGCCGGCCGGACGAACGTTCAACCAGGCGATCGCGGCCGAATTGGCGAGCCAGGAACGTTTGTTGCTGATCTCGGGGCACTATGAGGGTTTTGACGAGCGGGTGCGCGAGCAATTGGCTGACGATGAGTTATCCATCGGCGACTACGTGCTGACCAACGGCGGGTTGCCGGTGATGGTGGTGATTGACGCCGTGGCGCGTTTATTGCCGGGCGTGCTGGGGGACGAGCAAAGCGCGCAAGAGGAATCGTTCAGCCACGGTTTGCTCGAGTATCCGCAATACACACGACCGGCGGAGTTCCGGGGGATGAAGGTCCCGGAAGTGCTCTTGTCCGGCAACCACGGCGAGATCGCCCGGTGGCGGGCGGAGCAGGCCCGGCTCCGAACCCGCGCGCGCCGGCCGGACCTATTGTGAGAATTTATGAATCAGGCATTACTTGATAAAATTGAGTCGGGACAGCTTCGCAAGAACGCCCTGGATTTCGGGGTGGGCGATACGGTGCGGGTGCATACGAAGGTCGTCGAGGGCGACAAAGAACGCATCCAAATTTTCACCGGCGTGGTCATTAGCCGCAAGGGGCACGGCCTTAACGAGATGTTTACCGTGCGGCGCATCAGCTACGGCGAAGGCGTCGAGCGCATCTTCCCCGTCAATTCGCCCCGGGTCGACAAGGTTGAAGTCGAGCGCCATGGCTCGGTGCGCCGCGCCAAGCTGACTTACCTTCGCAAGCGCCTGGGCCGAGGCGCGACGCTGGTTAAGGAAAAGGAAGGCAGGGCCGCTCCGGAGGTCGCTCCGGCCGCCACACCGGCGCCCGCCGCCGAGACGGCTTGAGGGGCGGGGACGGCTTCGTCCAATGCCGCTAGGATTTGCCGCCGAACCCAGAGGCGAGCACCCGCGCCAAGTCCTTGTCCCGGAGGGACATCCGACAATAGCCCAGCGTTTCAACGCTGGGTTAACCCGCCCTGACCGCCACCCGTCCCGAAGGGACGGCTGAACGCGGGGGCCAGTGTCGGCCGTCCCTTTGGGACTTGGAGTGTCTTAAGCGCAAAACCCAGCGTTGAAACGCTGGGCTATTATCGGGCGTCCCCCCGAAGGTGTGAAAAAATTGAAAAAACCGGCCAGAACGCAGACGACGCCCCTTGGGAATCAGCGACTTACGAGAGCGAATTTCGGCGGATTTCAATTTTTTCACACCTTCTCCGGGACGAACACGAAATCCTAGCGACATTGGACGAAGCCGTCCCCGCCCCTCCTCTCTCAACGCGCCGCGAAGGCGCGCACCTGGGCTGCAGCCTGGGCAGGAGCGACCCGCTTCTCTTCACGGGTCTTGAGGTTTTTGATCAAGGCCAGCCATTCACCGGTCGGGGCGCGGTCCAGCCGTACGGTGCAGGCAGCGTTGAGTTCCTGGGCGCGTTTGAATTGCTTGTCGGATTTGGCAGGAGTGAGACTGTAATCCACCGCCACGCCGGCGGAACGCAGGTCGTGAATGAGCTTCAGGGAAGCGCCGCGCAGGCCCTGGTCCTCGATCAGGCAAAAGGCATCGAGGGAGGTGTCGAGTTTGGGCAGGCGCCCGCGGGCCTTGAGCAGTTCAAGGAGGACCACGTCGCCCATGCCGAAGCCGAGGGCGGGGAGATCGACTTTGCCGCCGCTGACGAGCTTGACGAGGTTGTCATAGCGACCGCCGCCCGCAATGGCGCGAAACTCGCTCTGGCGATCGAAGGCCTCGAAGACGACGCCCGTATAATAGGCGAGGCCGCGGATGACTCCATAGTCCACCTGGGCGTAGTCTCGCAATCCCCGCGCTTCCAGGTTGTCGAGGATCTGTTGCAGTTCGGGGGCGGGCTTTCCCTGTTCGATGAAGGTTTTGACTTGTTCGAGCGAGAAACCCAGCGCTGCCAGTTTGGCGCTGCTGGTTTCCGGCCCCTCCCGGTCCAGTTTATCAATGATCTGGCAGAAGGCACTCTCGTCAGCGGCCTGGCCGTGGTGTTCGCAGTAGAAGCCGTGCCAGGCGTTCCGGCTGCTCAGGCGGACCAGGAAGTCCTCGGACGTCAGGCCGAACGAACGCAGCGTGTCAATCATCAACGCGATCAACTCCGCGTCGGCCGCCGGGTCCTTTTCGCCGAGGATATCGGCATTGAACTGGAAGTGCTCGCGGAGGCGGCCCTTTTGCTGGCGTTCGTAGCGAAAGAGTTGCGGCAGGGCGAACCACTTGATCGGTTTCTTGTAACTCCGCTCGTGGGCGGCGACCATGCGCGCCAGCGTGGCGGTCATCTCCGGACGGAGCGAGACCTCGCGTTGGCCTTTGTCGCGGAAGTTGTAGAGTTGGCCGAGGAGTTCTTCGCCGCTCTTGATGGTAAACAGTTCCAGGGGTTCGAGCGGGGGGCCGTCGTATTCGCGGAACGCGTAGCGGCGCGCCGTGGCGCGCCAGCGCTCGAGGACGTACTGGCGGGCGTCCGCGCTCCACAGGTCCGGCTGGGGCAGCGGCTCGGGGTAAAAATCACGAAACCCGGGCAGACGTTCCATAGGCGTCAAGAAAAAATAACATGAACAATCATGGCGCAGGAGTTTTGGCCGCTGGCAAGGCGCGAGCGGGGCGCATATCCAAGGCGATCTGCAACGAGCGAGCAACGCCGCCAGCGGCCAAAAGAACCAGCCAGAATGTTCATGTCATTTTTTCTTGACGCCATAGGGCTCGGCGAACCGGTCAGGGCTTGCCCGGCCGGCTGCCCGGTTTAGGCGGGAGCTTGAGGACTTCCGCCCGCATCTCTTTGCCCGGCCTGAAGCTGACGACCGACCGCATGGGGATGGCGACGGTGTCGGCCGGAGCGTTGGGATTGCGCCCGATGCGCGGCCGGCGCACCTTGACTTCGAAGACGCCGAAGTTTCGCAGTTCGACTTTGTGACCGTTGGCCAAGGCCTCGCCAATGTAGTTGAGGGTTTTTTGGACCACTTCCATGATCTCCTGCTGGATGAGGCCCGTCTCCGAGCTGATCCGGACCACCAAATCTCGCTTCGTCAGAGTCATACATCAAGGGCCGATTAGCGGCGGCTTTTCGTTGCCTGGTTCGGGTATAACTCCCTTGCCGCCAATGGTCAAGAGAGGAAATTTGCGTAGCGCAGGTTTCCAACTTGCAGTATCGCCGACTTCCAGTCGGCAGGCGGTTCCGGAGTCCTGGCACTCGGGACGGAGCGACGACCTGCGGATTGGAAATCCGCGACACAGCAGGTGGGAAACCTGCGCTACGCCTTCCCGGTTCGCGAAACTCCGTGAAGAATCCGGGTTAAGGCCGAACCTGCAGCGTCCCGACGAGCTCCTGCACGTCCTTGAGGCCGTGCCGCTTCATGAACTCGCCGATGCCGGCGATGACCTGCAAAGCGGTTTGCGGCTCGTAGAAATTCGCGGTCCCCACGGCCACCGCCGTGGCGCCGGCCATCATGAACTCGATGGCGTCGGCGGCGTTCTGAATGCCGCCCATGCCAATGATGGGGATTTTCACGGCGGCGGCGGCCTCCCAGACGAGCTTGAGGGCAATCGGCTTGATGCAGGGTCCGGTCAGCCCGCCGGTCACATTGGCCAGCTTTGGCCGCCGGGTTTCGATATCGATGGCCATGGCGGGGAAGCTGTTGGCGATGGACAAGGCGTCGCTGCCGGCTTCCTCGGCAGCCCGGGCGAAAGGCTTGATGCTGGGCACGTTGGGGCTCATTTTGGTGATCAACGGGAGTGTGGTTGCCTGCCGGCAGGCGGCCACGACCTGGCTGAGCAAGGCAACGTCGGTCCCGAACTGCGCGCCGCCTTCCTTGATGTTGGGGCAAGAGACGTTGAGTTCGAGTGCGCCCACCCCCTCGAGCGCGTCCAGGCGCCGCGCCACCTCGCCGTATTCCTGTATCGTGGTCCCCCAGATGTTGATAATCGTCGGCACCCTCAGTTCCCTGAGGAACGGCCAATACTTTTTGATAAAACCGTCGATGCCGGGCCCTTGGAGGCCGATGGCGTTGAGCAGGCCGCTAGTGACTTCAACCGTGCGCGGTTTCGGGTTGCCCAGCACTGGATCGAGGCGGATGCCCTTGACCACCACGGCGCCAAGTTGGTTGAGGTCAAGGAGTTGCGAGTATTCGACCCCGTAGCCGAAGGTGCCTGAGGCCACCGTGACCGGGTTCTGCATCCTCAGCTTGCCGATGCCAACAGATAAGTTCATTTACACCGCCCACAGCACCTGGCGGGAGTCGAAGACGGGTCCTTCAGTGCAGGTGCGCTGGTATTCCCAGCCGGCATGAGTTTTGATGGGGAGGACGCAGGTCAGGCAAGCCCCCAGGCCGCAACACATCTCCTCGTCCATGGAGAGTTCCGCCGGCGCGTCGAAGTCCTCGGCGATGGCGGCCACGGCCTTGAGCATGGGAGTGGGTCCGCAGGCGAAGAGTTTGCGCTTGCCCGGGGTGCGCTTCAACTCGGCGATGAGGGGTTCGGTCACGAGCCCTTTTTCGCCCTCGCTCCCATCCTCGGTGGCCACGCGAACCTCCCAACCGAGCGCGCGAAACTCCGCTTCGCACAAGATGTCCACGCGCCGGCGACCGCCGACAAATACGACGCCCTTTTGGGGCGAGCGCGCGGCCAGCAGATAGAGCGCCGCCATGCCGTAGCCGCCGGCGACGAGCAGCGGAGTTTCCCCGCCGGGCTGCGGTACGGTGAATCCGCGGCCCAGCGGTCCGATGGCGCTTAATTCTTCTGCGGCGCGCATCCGGGAGAGGGCGGTGGTGCCTTTGCCAACCGATTTGTAAAGGACCGAGAAAGTATCGCCCTGGGTCTGAAAGATGCTGAAGGGTCTTCTCAGCAGGGCCTGCTCGAGCGACGGGATGCGGAGGTGGGCGAACTGTCCGGGCTGGACCAGCGGGGCAATCCCGGGCGCGCGCACGACCAGCCGGAAGTAAAAGTCGGTGTCGCGCTCATTCGAGATTATGCGGACTGTCTGCTCAACCATCATGGCGCTTATTCCAATGAGCGTTCAAAATGGCACTAACGCTCGTTGGAATTAGCATGGCGGGCAACGGACCGAGTGTCAACGTTGGGCGGCGAGCAGTTTGCGATAGGTGGCCAGGGCGAGCACCGGCCAGGTGTTGCGGTACATGTCGTATTTCAGATAGAAGACTTTGGGAAAGCCGGTGCCCGTGGCCTCGTGTTCAGTCCATGAGCCGTCCGGGTTTTGGGAGCGCGTCAGGTACTGGACGCCGCGGCGAAGGCTCGGGTGGTGCGGATCGTCGAAGGCGCACAGGCCCATGAGGGCCCAAGCGGTCTGGGATGCCGTCGAGGGGCCCTGGCCTTTGAAGACCGGGTCCTCGTAAGTGTTGCACCGCTCGCCCCAGCCGCCGTCCTCATGCTGGATGCTGCGCAGCCAATCCCGGGCTTTGAGGAGCCACGGCTCTTCCATGTTCAGGTTGAGGGCGCGCAGCCCCCGCAGCACTTGCCAGGTGCCATAGATATAGTTGACTCCCCACCGGCCATACCAGGAACCGTCCTGTTCCTGGTGTTCGCGGATGAAACGGAGCGCCTTTTGCACCTGCGGATGGTCCGCGCCGTAGCCTTCGTAACCCAGCAACTCCAGGATGCGGGCGGTGATGTCGGCGCACTCGGGGTCCAGCATGGCATTGTGGTCGGCGAACGGGACCTTCTCGAGGACGCCCTTGGTGCAATCTTTGTCAAACGAGGCCCAGCCGCCGTCCCGGCACTGGAAGGTCATCATCCACCTTAGGCCCCGCTGGAAGGCGGCGTCGCGCTTTTGGGGGTCCCGGGTCGGAATCTTGCGCAGCGCCAGGAGCACCATGGCAGTATCGTCCACGTCGGGGTTCCATTTGTTCTCAAATTCGAAGACCCACCCGCTGGGCTCGACTTTGGCCGGATTCTTGTACTGCCAGTCGCCGCGGAAGCGGATTTCCCTCGAGATGAGCCAGTCGGCCGCCCGTTCCAGGGCGGGATGGTCGGCGCGCAAGCCGGATTCGTGGAGACAGAGGGTGGCGATGGCGGTGTCCCAGACCGGCGAGAGGCAAGGCTCGACGCGGACGGTATGTTCGGTTTGGTGCTCGTGCTTTGTGAGCTGGCCCTGGATCCGCAAAACCTGGGGGTGGTCGTCGGGGTAGCCCAAGGCCTTGAGAGCGATGAGCGAATTGACCATGCCGGGGAAGATCGCGGCCAGGCCGTCAGAGCCTTCGAAACGCTCCAACATCCATTGCTCGGCCTTGCGCAAGGCCCGCCTGCGAAAGGGGTGAATCCCGTTCTCGGCGAACCACTCGGCGAACTTATGCACACGGTCCAGCCAGAGGAAGAAATTGCGCCAGGTCAGCCGTTCGGGGTCGGGAGCCAGGGCCAGGTCGCGCTTGTGGATGCCGTGGGGGTAGAGTTCGTTGAGGTTGACCTTGTTCCTGGGAGGGCGCGTGGGTTTGAAATGGTTGATAATGGCCAGGGGAACCAGCATCGAGCGGCTCCAGGAACTCATCTCGTTGAAGTTCACATAAAACCATTTGCCGATCAGGATGACCTCGCAGGGAATGGTGGGGACGTATTCCCAGGGAAAGAGGCCCAGCAGCGCCAGCGAGAGCTTCGAAAAGGTGTTCATGCGCGGCACGCCTCCCAGGCTCAGGGCCACTTCGCGCGCGCGCAGCAGGCGCGGGTCGGTCACCGGCACCCCGGCCAGTTTCAGCGCCAGATACGCCTTGATGGTGACATTCACCTCCGCCGGGCCGCCGTAATACGTGTTCCACCCCCCCTCGGGCAACTGCAACGAAAAAATGTGGTTGACCGCCTTGCGCTGCCATTCGGGGTCCACCCTGCCATCCCAATGGCGGTAGGCGATCACGTCCGCCACCAGCGTCGCGTCCACGATCAATTCGCCAATCCAATACCCTTCAGGCTTCTGCTGGCCCAGCAAATAGGCCTGGGACCGCCTGATGGCGGTCTCGATGTCCCCCTCAAGCCCAAGCCCCGGGGCTCGTTGACGCGGCGCCCTGGCGGCTGTCTTTTCCCTGAACAATGCAACGTCCACGCCCAATAATCTGCTTTTTGCCCGCGGACGTGTAAAGTAATAATTCATGAGTCGAGATCGCCCAGATGCGTTTTCATGTGCGGTGGCAAGCGAAGCGCGACACCGCTTTGGCTCGGGCCGCGGCGACCTTTCTCGCTGGCGCTCTGCCCGGGCTTTGATAGGCTCGGGCCGGCACAGACCCATGACAACGACGTCCACCTCCGCTGGCGCAGCGCAAGACCAGGCCCTGCTCAATGTCGGTTACATCTGGATGATCTCGGTCGTCGCGGCCCTGGGTGGGTTGCTCTTCGGGTGGGATTGGGTGGTCATCGGCGGGGCCAAGCCGTTTTTCGAGCCTTATTTCGACCTGCCCGCCATTGCCCGGCAATGGAGCCAGCATTCCCTGGCGCGGCTGCTCGGCCTGACGAGCGAGGCGACCTTGAGCGGATGGGCCAACAGTTGCGCCCTGCTCGGCTGCCTGGCGGGCTCGCTGCTCGCCGGCGGGCTGAGCGACCGGTTCGGCCGAAAGAAGCTGCTCGTGGCTTCCGCCCTGGTTTTCGCCGCCTCGTCGCTCCTGACCGGGTGGGCGGCCAGCTTCAACCAGTTTATCACCTGGCGCATGCTGGGCGGCGTGGCCATCGGCATGGCCTCGAACCTGTCGCCCCTTTACATCGCCGAGGTCGCCCCGGCCGGCATGCGCGGGCGCCTGGTCACCCTCAACCAGTTGACCATCGTCTTTGGCATTCTGGCGGCGCAACTGCTCAACATGGTCATCGCGCAAAAGGTGCCTGAAGGCGCGTCCGCATCCGCCATTGCGGCGTCCTGGAACGGCCAGTTTGGCTGGCGCTGGATGTTCACCCTGGTCGCGGCGCCCTCCCTGCTCTTCTTCTGCTCGGCGCTGTTGGTCCCGGAGAGCCCGCGCTGGCTCGTCAAGAACGGGCAGGACGAGTACGGGCGGCGCGTCCTGGCCCGCATCGGCGGCCAGGCTTACGCCGCGCGGGAAATCGCCAGCATCAAAGCGACGCTCGCCGCCGAGGAAATCGCCCGCGTGCGCTTTGCCGACCTGCTCGAACCTCGCATGATCCGCATCCTCTTGATCGGCTGCGCCCTGGCCGTGCTCCAACAGTGGAGCGGCATCAACGTGCTCTTCAATTACGCCGAGAACATTTTCAAACAGGCCGGCTTCGGCGTCAGCACCATCCTCCTGTTCATTGTGATTACCGGGGTAGTGAACACGGCCTTTACCTTTATCGCCCTGGCGACCGTGGACCGCTGGGGCCGGCGCAGCCTGATGTTGTCGGGTTGCGCCGGGATTGCCCTCTCGCACCTCTTGATCGGCCTGGCCTATCTGCTCAAGCTCAAAGGGCTGGCCGTGCTCCTCTTCTCCCTCGCGGCCATTGGCTGCTATAGCATGTCCCTGGCCCCCATAACCTGGGTCCTGATTTCCGAGATCTTCCCCAACCGCATCCGCGGCGCCGCCATCTCCGTCGCGGTCTCGGCCCTCTGGATCGCCTGCTTCATCCTCACCTACACCTTCCCGCTCCTCGAACGCGCCATCGGCACGGGCAAAACCTTCTGGCTTTACTCGGCCATCTGCCTCGCAGGCTTCGTCTTTGTTTATCTCTATGTCCCCGAAACCAAGGGCAAGAGCCTTGAACAGATCGAAAGGGAAACCTCCCGGGGGGAATGAAGAGTCGGTGACGACTTCATCTCCTCTCCGCCAGCGATCGCACCGCTTCTTCCAACTCGCCCACCCGCTTCTCAAGTGAGTCCACTTTTGCGGCTTTTTCCTTGAGGGTTTGAATCTCCGACTTCTGCTGCTCGACCTTGCTGTGTTCCTTCTGAAATTCATTCAGGAGCATGGCGTTGACCGTCTCGTAGCGGACCGTATAAATGCCGTGCCGCTGGTCCCGCACCACCAAATCGGGGTCCACCTGGTCCACTTCCTCGGCTACGAGGCCGAATTGGGGGAGGCCTTTGGGGTCGATCTCCGGCTTGTAGCGGAACGTCACCGGCCGGAGCGACAGCAGCACGTCGCTGGCGTCGCCCATGCTGCGAATGTCCTCCTTGTAACGACGCGACGAGGTGCGCGTGCCCAGTTGCCCGTTGGCATCGACATAGACCGCCGAACCGCCGGCAGCGGTGGCGTCGTAAATGCCCGCGATGAACGTGTTGGTCTGCGCTCCTCCCGAGCCGATGCGGATGATGCCGCTCTCAGCGGTACCGTCGGAGTTGCCGATGTAGATGTTGTAACTCCCGGTGGTGAGGTAAAAGCCGGCTCCGCGGCCCAGCGCAATATTCTCGTCACCGTCCGTGAGACTATCGAGCGCACCAGAGCCGTCAGCCGTGTTACGGGAGCCACTCGTGAGGTTTTCAAGCGCGCCAACGCCATTGGCCGTGTTGTAGGAGCCGCTCGTGTTGCTGAAAAGAGCATCAAAGCCATTGGCCGTGTTGAATGAACCTTCGTCGCTGTTCTGGAGCGCCGAACCCCCGTTGGCGGTGTTGTACCCGCCGATGGTGTTATATTCAAGGGCACCGACGCCGGTGGCCGTGTTGGTGCCGCCCGTCGTGTTGCCGAAGAGGGCGTCAATGCCCATGGCGGTGTTGTAGGAGCCGCTCGTGTTCGTGTAGAGGGCCCCAACGCCAGCGGCTGTGTTCCAGCTTCCGCTGGTGTTCTTCAGCAGCGCGTGATCGCCGGTGGCCGTGTTGGAGATGCCGTTCGTGTTTGCGTTAAGCGTTTGATAGCCGATGGCCGTGTTGCCGCTGCCAGTGGTGTCCAACTGCAGGGCTTGAAAGCCGACCGCCGTGTTCGCGCCGTTGCCGGAGCTCGTGTGGCCGTTGGCAAAGGCGTTGTCGTTCTGGAGCGCTTGATAGCCAATCGCCACGAGTTGGTTGTCATTGGTGCTGTTCATCAGCGCGTAGGCTCCTAAGGCCGTGTTTTCGAGGCCAACCGTGTTGTTGTACAGCGCCTGATAGCCAGCGGCAGTGTTGACCGAGCCGTTCTCGTTGCTGAGCAGCGCATAAGCGCCCACGGCCGTGTTTTTGGCGCCGCTCGTGTTGACGGCCAGTGCCTCATACCCAACGGCCGCGTTCTCGGTGCCGTTCGTGTTGAAGAAAAGCGCCTCCTCCCCGATGGCCGTGTTGTAGGAGCCGATCGTGTTGTTTTCAAGCGCCAGAGAGCCCATGGCCGTGTTGTACTGGCCGCTCGTGTTATCTTCAAGCGCACCCGCGCCATTGGCCGTGTTGCCATAGCCGCTCGTGTCATTTTTAAGCGCACCCGAGCCATTGGCCGTATTGTTGACGCCGCTCGTAGTCAAATTGCCCGCGTACCGACCGCTGAAGACGTTTCCAACTCCATCAGCATACAAAAGCAAGTTGGTGCCCGAGTAGATGATGTCCAGGTTGACACCCGGCGCGGGCAAAATCAAGCTGCCGCTGAGGGTGATCGTCCCGGCTGAAAAGTTCCCGCTGCTGTCGCGCTTAACGATGGCGCCGGCGGTATTGGCGTTCGTGGCGGTGTCGCCCAGCGTCACCGCGCCACCGACCGTGGTGGCGGTGACGTCCGAATTGCCGGTGACCGAGACCAGCCCGCCTCCGCCTCCGCCTCCGCCTCCGCCTCCGATGTTGGTCAGCGTGATCGAGCCGCCCAAAGCCACGGTGCCACCGCCGCTGAGTCCGGGGCCGGCCAGGACGCTGATCGAGCTGTTGGCCAGTTGGCGATTGCTCACCGTGCCGTTCAACTGCGTGGCGCTCAGCAGGCCGGACAGATTGCCGGCCGTGGTGGCAAAAATCGCATACGGCGTGGGCGTCAATTGCTGGCGTGGCGTCAAGGTGCTGAACCCAGCGGCCCCGTTGGTTTCCACGCCGATCTGCAACCAGCTTGGCTGGCCGGTAAACGCCCCGGGGCCGAAATCAACCAGCACCGTGAACAGGCCGTTGCTGACAATCACGCCCTTGCTGGTCACCGGCCCGGCCACCGCGGTGCCGCCGCTGTTCGTGTCGAACAGGGTGAAAGCCAGGTTATAGGTGCCGCTGGCCGGGCTGCCATTGTCTTGTAGC
>Ga0209415_10010730_pt1 | contig 15520 bp, 14 predicted proteins | sample PeaSoiSIISIP2007_FD_187696 | JGI IMG/M metagenome (GOLD analysis project Ga0209415, IMG submission 187696) | Peat soil microbial communities from Weissenstadt, Germany - SII-SIP-2007 (SPAdes) (version 2) | ecosystem: Environmental > Terrestrial > Soil > Wetlands > Peat | place: Germany... | reverse complement strand
TGCGACATCAGCAGAATCTTCCGGCGCTCGGTTCGGTCTGCCACCACGCCGCAGATGATCGTAAACAAAAAGATGGGAAGCCCGGCCAGAAACTGATCCAGACCGAGCAAACGAGCCGAGTGGCTCAGGCGGTAGATGAGCCAGCCTTGCGCGACGATCTGCATCCAGGTGCCAATACTCGACGTACAGGCCCCAATCCACATCAGGCGAAAATCGCGATATTGAAATGCTTTGAATATTTTGTGCAGCGTCGAAGTTGGCATGGGCTCCGTGCGGATCGGCTGTCCGCACACTATCTTCGCACGAGCGGGCGCTTCCTTTCCCGGCCCGTTGCTTTACACATAACAGTTCTGGGTGCAAAATCGGACGGACCCGAACCTTCGCTTGCGGAGTGCCACCGTGACTCGCTGCCCGGCCTGCGGAACCCAAACGGTAAACACGGCCGAGACTTGCCCGCAGTGTGGCGCGGTCCTGAATGCCTCTCCCACGATGTCGATTTCCGGAGCAGATGAAGCCGGCGCCGCGGCCCCCACCCTACCTGAAGCTCCATCCCACGACTCATCCCCAGCCCGCGGATTTGCCCCCGGCAGCATGGTCGCAGACCGCTATCGGGTGGTCTCGTTGCTCGGCCGCGGAGGCATGGGCGAAGTCTACGGCGCGGACGATCTGAAACTCGGCCAGCGCGTCGCCCTCAAATTTTTGCCCACGCGGCATGGCAAGGACCAGAGTTGGCGCGACCAGTTCTGCGCCGAAGTCCGCATGGCTCGCCAGGTCTCCCACCCCAACGTCTGCCGCGTCTACGACGTCGGCGAAAGCGATGGCCGGTTGTTCCTCTCCATGGAATTCGTCGACGGTGAGGATCTGGCATCGCTGCTACGCCGCATCGGACGCCTGCCCGACGACAAGGCCGTCGAAATTGCGCAGCAGCTCTGTTCGGGTCTCGCCGCCGCCCACCGCAGCGGCGTACTGCATCGCGACCTGAAGCCCTCCAATGTAATGATCGACGGCAAGGGCCGCGCCCGCATCACCGACTTCGGACTCGCCATCGCCGACGACGCCGCAGGTACCAAAGCAAGTCCTGCCGGCACCCCCGGCTATGTCGCCCCGGAATTATTCAGTGGCGCGGCGCCTTCGGTGCAGAGCGATCTGTATGCCCTCGGCCTGGTTCTCTACGAACTGTTTACCGGCAAGAAGGCGTTCGAAGCCACCACCTTGGCCGAACTGTACCGCAAGCAAACTGAAACCAATCCCACGCGGCCGTCGAGCGTGATCAAGAATTTCGACCCAGCTGTGGAGCGCGCAATTCTGCGTTGCCTCGATCGCGATCCCGCGCAGCGCCCCCGCTCTGCGATGAGCGTTGCCGGTGCACTCCCCGGCGGCGATCCGCTCGCAGCCGCGCTGGCTGCCGGGGAAACGCCCTCGCCGGAAATGGTCGCGGCCGCCGGGCCCCAAGGTTCTCTGCGCCCTGCAGTCGCATGGGCGTGTCTGGTAGCTTCGATCGTTTTGATCCTTGGCACTTCAATGTTCATCGCACCGCACGATACGGATTGGGGTCTTGCTCCAATGCCGAAATCGCCCGAGGTGCTCGCCGATCGCGCTCAGGAGTTGGCCAAGCGCCTGGGCTATGCGTCCGCGGTGGATCGAGCAGACTGGATTGGAACCGATCAAGACTATCTCCAATATGCCTCCGCTCACCCGGACAGCAAGGACTGGAAGCGCACGTCGGCGGAGCAGGTCTGGCCGTCGACAGTAAATTTCTGGTACCGGCAAAGCCCGCGTTGGATGATGCCCGCGGTCGCCTTCGGCGGCCCTCCCACCGTCACCGCATCCGACCCTCCTCATGAGTCTGCTGGCATGGTGACCATCCGCTTCGACATGCAAGGCAATCTGTTATTCCTGCGCGCGGTTCCCCCACAAGTCGACCCCGGTGGACCGAGTCAGGCGCCGGACTGGAACCTGCTGTTTTCTGCGGCCGGGCTGGATATGACGCGCTTCGCTTCCGCGAGCCCCAAGTGGGCTCCGCCCGATGCCTTCGACAGCCGCGCGGAGTGGGAGGGTCGCTTGCCCGATCACTTGGATCTGCCCTTGCGCGTCAGTGCTGCAGCGTTCCATGGCGTGCCGGTCTATTTCCAGGTGATTGCTCCGTGGGATACGCCGCGGCGTGGCGATCCCATTCAGTTTGGACCGGGCACCACAATCTCAAGCCTCGTCACCGCTGCACTCCTGATTGGAGTTGTCGGGCTTGGCGCCCTTTTTGCCCGATCGAATCTTCGCCGCGGACGAGGAGACAGCCGCGGAGCGCTGCGCTTGATGGGCTTCGCGGCAGTCACGTATGTGACGTACGCGCTCTCGAATTACCACCTGGTTCCGCGAACCGATTACGTCCTTTTTCAATTTGTACTACTGGCCATTCCGCTCTTCTTCTCCCTGATCCTGGGAATCGGATATGCGGCGGTTGAGCCGTACGCTCGGCGAAGTTGGCCCACGCTGATGGTTTCCTGGCAGCGGCTTCTGAGTGGTCGCCTGCGCGATCCACTGGTGGGGCGCGATATTTTGTTCGGTGTGCTGGCAGGGGCGATCTCAATCGCCCTACTTCTGGGTGTCAATGCCCGGGTCGGCATTTCCGAAGCCTTCCCCGTGTTCAGCCCATTTGGCGCGGGCACGTGGGCATCGGTCGGCGCTGTTGTGTATCGGCTCTCGCAATCGGCGTACATCGCGATGGAGCGGCTTGCATTATTGACGATTGCGACCGGTGTTTTGCGGAAGAAGTGGCTGGCGGTGCTTGTAACAGGATTGCTGCTTGTGGCGCAAGACGCCTCGCCCAACGCGGTCGACGTTGTCCTGACCATAGTGTATGCAGCGATGTTCATGATCGTTCTGGTGCGGCTCGGCCTGATCGCGACCACCTGCTTCATCGTCGTTTTTTATTGCGTTGCCACTTCTCCACCTTTGGAATTCTCGCAGTGGTACGCAGGGCGTGCCGCGATCGGGCTGCTCATCCCAGTGGCTTTGCTTCTCTATGGCTTTTACGTCTCGCTGGGAAGTCAGCCGATTTTCGGGAAGCCGCTGGAGGAGTGAGCATCTCTCAACGGTGAAGGCGGCGGGGTTCGTCTCTCCCGGCTGTTGCCGGGCAAACCTCCCGCCCACTGCTGCCCGTATAATCAACCTGTAGCCCTCTTATGATTCAGACCCTGTTCGGCAGCCTCGAGGAAGAAAAGAAAACTGGCTTCTTTGACCGCATGAAGCAGGCGGTCACGCGCACTCGCGAAAACCTCGCCGAGCGCATTGAAGAGGTCGTCTCCTTCGGCAAGGAGATCGACCGCAACACGCTCGACGATCTCGAGGCCACGCTGATTGGCGCCGATCTGGGCAGCACCACCACGCAAGAAGTTCTCGGCAAGCTCCGCGAAAAGGCCGACCGCAAGCAGATCAAAGACGTCCAGGAACTCAAGCGCTTGCTGAAGGACGAACTCCTCGCGATTCTGAACGCAGCAAACACTCGGCCGGTCAGCAAAGTTGAAGGCGCTCCGGAGGTAATCCTGGTCGTCGGTGTCAACGGAACCGGCAAGACCACCACCATCGGAAAGCTATCGCAAGTCTTCCGCTCGCAGGGAAAAAACGTCCTGCTCTGCGCCGCTGACACGTTCCGCGCCGCCGCCATCGATCAACTCGAAATCTGGGGACAGCGCACCGGAACCGAAGTGATCAAGACGAAGCCCGGAGGCGATCCCTCCGCGGTTTTGTTCGACGCTTTGCAGGCCGCGGTCGCGCGCAAGGTCGACTACGTCGTCGTCGATACCGCCGGCCGTCTTCACACTAAGAGCAGCCTGATGTCCGAACTCGACAAAATGCGCCGCACCGCCCAGCGCATCATTCCCGGAGCTCCCCACGAAACTCTGCTTGTGATGGACGCAACCACCGGGCAAAATGGATTGCAGCAGGCCCGCATGTTCACCGAGTCCGCCGGCGTGACGGGAATCGTCCTCACGAAACTCGACGGTACGGCGAAGGGCGGAGTGGTCGTTGCGATCTGCCGTGAGCTCGGCCTGCCGGTGCGCTATGTCGGAGTCGGCGAGAAGGCCGGCGATTTGCTGCCCTTCGATCCGAAGGAGTTTGTGGATTCGCTATTTGAATGAGGAATTTGGGAAGGGCACGGCTTCAGCCTTCCGTTACGTGAAGTAAACTGAAACGGGCTTCAGCCCATGACGGAGCGCTTATGTCCGATGCCAGCGAGAAACGTTCTCCATTCCGAGCAGTTCTCGATTTTTTAAAGCGCTTGCTGGGAAGAAAACCCGCGGCTCCCGGAGATCCATACGCGTATGTCACGGCTCCCTTGCGCCGCGGCCCGAAAGGCCGCAGCGGCGCCGCAGTCGCCGAGATCGAAGACGATTCGTACCGGAGCTTCCCTCCGCGGCGCTGACTCAGAATCCCGGAATCACTCACTCCCTACAAGTGAAGCACGATTCCAGCCGCAATTCTGAAATTCTGGTTAGCGCTAAACGAGGGAGTTGTTACTCCGCCAGCACTGAATCCTGAAAAGTGAGAGTAAAGCCAATCCACCTGGGCCAAGCGAATCCAGAGCAACCGGTTCACCTTGGCGTCGATACCGCCGCCGACCATCAGGTCATAGCCGTTGGTAGAGGCGGAGACGCCGGACGCAGATCCGGTCAGCCGTGTCCCTCCGAATAAAAAGTGCGCAAACGGCTGGATGCCGCCCACCTGCGCGGACACGACGGGCCCAGCGGAGTAAGTGTAGACATGAGTGGAAACCCCACTTACGTTTGCGTAGGAGCCGGAAAAATCACCCTCGGCCCCAATAAACTTCGCGAAGTTAAACCTGGCCGAGGCATCGTAACCGTTGTAGCCCTGGCTGCTGCCGGGCTGACTCACACCGCCTACAGTGATGTTGCCGTTATGCAGATATTGATAGCCGCCAAATACCTCGACTGCGTCTTGCGCCATTACTGGCAGGGACAACAGACCTACGACGATGAGCAATAAGCACTTCTTCATAAACATTTTCTCCTGGCTAACTCAGACTCCGAGGGCTGCACATTGAAATGCAGGCAGTCCTAGTGCTGCGACCGACTATTTTTTGATTTTAGCGCGCCATCGCTACCATGATGCGAGCCGGAGCGGTCGGAATCAAGTTACTAACGCTCATGCCGACGCCCCACGCAGGAAGGGAGCGCAGGTCAAACAGTCTGTCGCGGTGGCTTCGTGGTAGATTCACTTTGCATGCCCGCACACTCCGCCGACGAGCAACTCCTTCATCGCGCGCTCGAACTCGCGCGCGAGGGCATCGGCCTGGCCTCGCCCAATCCCTACGTCGGCGCGGTAATCGCTGATCCGCACGGCAACGTCGTTGGTACTGGGACTTACACCTACGCCGGCGTGAAGCACGCTGAGATTCTTGCCTTGCAGGCCGCGGGCGCGAAGGCGCGCGGCGCAACGCTCTATATCAACCTCGAACCGCACGCGCATCAAGGACGCACGCCGCCGTGCACCGACGCGCTGGTTGCCGCGGGTATTCACCGCGTTGTCGCCTGCATGCCCGATCCGAATCCGAAGGTGAGCGGAATTGGATTCGAAAAGCTGCGTGCTGCCGGCGTGCATGTCGAAGTCGGCCGCATGGAAGAACAAGCCCGCCACCTGAACGAAGCCTTCGCCCGCTACATTCGCCACGGCACGCCGCTGGTGACGTTGAAAGCCGCCATGACGCTCGACGGCAAAATCGCTCCGCCGCCGGCGGATCGCGGCCACGACACTTCCGCAGGAGGCTTCACGGGAAACTGGATTACCAGCGAAGTGGCGCGCGCCCACGTGCAGGAACTGCGCCACCAGAACGACGCGCTGCTGGTGGGTGTGGGTACAATTCTGTCAGACAATCCTCTGCTTACCGACCGCAGCGGCCGCGCGCGGCGGCGCCGGTTGCTGCGCGTGATTCTCGACTCCCGCCTGCGCCTGCCCATCGAGTCGCGGCTGGTGCAGAGCGTTGCGGCGGAACGAAACCAGGACGCGATGGTCCTCTGCACTTCGAACGGAGACCCTAACAGCGCCCAGAAGCAAGCGCAACTCGAGCAACTCGGAATCCGGGTAGAAAAAGTTCCGGCGGTTGCGCCCGGCGGACGTGCCGACCTGCCCGCTATTCTGCGCCGTCTGGGGCAACTGGAAATCTCCAGCGTGATGATCGAAGGTGGAGCGACGGTAAACTGGACCGCCCTGGCCTCAAACGTCGTCGACAAAGTCTTTCTGTACTACGCACCCAAGATTCTTGCAGGCACCGGCTCGATCCCGTTCGCAGCCGGACCGGGATTCCTTCCCATGAGCCAGGCCGCGCAAGTCAAGCATCTGCACCTGCACCGCTTCGGCGAAGATTTCGCGGTAGAGGGTTATTTGCGCGATCCGTACGGGGAGTGATTTTCACCACCGAGGCACTGAGACCCAGAGAAGATCAGTTTCTCTATTTGTGCTTGCTCTGGGACTCTGCGCCTCCGTGGCAAGTCGCATCGCGGGTTTAGAATGATGGGTTCATCCCGGAGGCTCTCATGTTCACTGGCATCGTAGAAGAAATCGGACGCATTACCCGCATCGACCAGCGCGGTGAAAACCGCCGCATCACCGTCGCGGCGGTGAATGCTCCGAAGGAACTCAAGACCGGCAACAGCGTGGCCGTGAGCGGAGTCTGTCTGACCGCTATCGACATCAAGCCCGGGTTATCGGAGTCAGGGCCATCCGCGTCAGGATCGTTCTGCGCCGACCTCGCTCCCGAGACCTGGGGCCTCACATCGTTCTCGCGCATTCACGAAGGTGCCCTGGTGAATCTTGAACTGCCCATGAAGTCCGACGGGCGCTTTGGCGGGCACATCGTGCAGGGACACGTCGACGGAGTCGGCAAGCTCATCGCGTTCGAGCGCATCGCAGAATCGGAAAACTGGTGGCTGCACATTGAACTGCCGGACGACGTAGAGAAATACACGGTCTACAAAGGATCGATTTCGATAGAAGGCATCAGCCTCACGGTCGCGAAGCTGGAAAAGAATCGCTGCACCATCGCCATCATCCCGCACACGGTCGAGATGACGAACCTGCATTCCCTGAAGCCCGGCGATCCCGTCAACCTGGAAGCCGACCTCATCGCGAAATACGTCGAGAAGATGATGAAGGGCGAGGCTTCTGAGAGTTCGCTGACCGTGGAAGACCTGGTGCGGCAAGGGTTCTAGAGCAGTGGCCAGTGGTCGGTGGTGAGTGTCCAGTAAGTAGGGGTTGCGCTGACCACCGGCCACTGATCACGGGCCCCTGTTCCTACGCTTCCAGCTTCAACTCGTCCAGTTCCAGAAATTCCTGAATAATCGGCTCGGCGGATTTTTCCATGTCCGCATAAGTTCCAAAAAAGATTGCGCGGCCTTCGTGCAAGAACATGACGCGCTCGGCCAATTTCTTGGCCAGACGCATGTCATGCGTGACCACGATGCTAGTCAGGTTCAGTTGAATCTTCAGCCGCTTGATGAGATCGCCGAGCAACTGCGCCATCAGTGGATCGACCATGGTCGTGGGCTCGTCGTAGAGCACACATTCCGGGCGGGCGGCCAGCGCCCGCGCAATCGCGACCGAACGCTTCATCCCGGTCGAAAGATCGGAGGGCAGCAGGTCGCGCATCTCCTGTACTCCCACCATCTGCAGCAGCCCATCGACAATCTGGTAGATTTGCTCTTCGTTCAGTTCACGGGTTTCGCGCAAGGGGAAGGCAACGTTCTCGCCGACCGAGAGCGAGTCAAAGAGCGCTCCGTTCTGGAAGACCATGGTGACTTTCTTGCGGATCATTTCCAGCTGCACTTCGTTGTAATCAGTAATATCCTGGCCGGCGACGATGACGCGTCCGGAGTCGGGCTTGAGGAATCCCATAATGTGATGCAGCGACACTGATTTGCCCACGCCGCTGCGCCCCAGAATGCAGACCGTCTCCGCAGGCAGCACGTCAAAGCTGACGCGGTCGAGCACCACGTTGTCGCCGAAGGCTTTGGAGACCTCGCGGAATTCGATGTAAGGCTCGGGTTTAAGATCGTCGGGCATGATCAGCTTTTGGCTCTTTAGCCGTTGGCTCTTAGACTAAAACGATGCGTGTGTCATCCTGAGCGCGGGTCCTGCGCGAAGGACCTATCCAATTCTGTTTCTGCTGACGTCTTCCCTCCGCGCCGCTTCCAATTCTTCCCGCGTGTTCAGGTTGCGGAACATGTTCAAGGAAAAACCTGCCGCGTCCAGTTCTTCTCTACGAATCATCTGCGTGCACGCAGCATCGAACAACACGTCAATCTTGTAGTGCCCTGCCCGCAGAGCCTGCTCCGCGGCGTCGGCGAACTCGCGGCGATACACGGCGCACAGGGGCTGCCAACCATCGCCAGTTTGCGCGACCGTCACGGTTGCGGCGGACTCGCGCGCCCGCTTACTCAAATACTGTAACAGCGCGGACGACACAAACGGCACGTCCACGGCCAGGATCAAGTTGAGCCCGGTCTGCGATGCCCGCAGCGCGGCATGAATTCCGCCCAACGGCCCGCACTGGCGGAATATATCTTCGACCACCGGAGCAAACGGCGCAAACTTGGCGGCATCGCCAACGATGCGCACGTCCGACGCCACCGACCGAGCCACCGCCAACGCCCGCGCCAGCAGCGTGCGGCCGTCGAGTATGACAAAAGCCTTGTCAGCGCTCATGCGCGTGCTTTTTCCGCCAGCCAGAATGAACGCGGTCACGTCGGGCGAAGCGTTATCCATGGGGCGATGATACATGGACGCGCCGCTATATTGACGGGGCAATGCCTGCCGCCTAGAATTTGGGAGGGGAAGACATGTTTCGCCGCTGGCTGCTCGTTGCTATCCTCGGACTGACTGGAACACGAGCTTTTCCACAAGCCAGCCGGACGCCCTCCTGGCCGACAGTTGAAGCTGAGCAGCGCTCTTACTCCTTCCGCGACGCTTCGAAGGCTAGAGTTTCCTTGAGAATCAGGAGCAGAACCGGACGGGCCCTTTATCTGCTGCAGTGCGCGAACACGGATTTGGATGGAGAGGGCGAGGTAATGCCGGGGGACTTCGCATGCTGGATGCATGCAATCGACCCGAAATCCGGGTTCGCACACGCCACGAATTTGCTTCACCCTGCAAGCGGCCCTGTGGGTGACGTGTACGACCGAGAATGCGTTTGGGTATGGCAGCTCGGTGGAAACTGTAGGGAATATCCCGATTTCGGAGATAAGAGGATATTCCGATTGCGCGGAATGAACGTCACTTTGACTTTCCGGAACATCGAAATGTCCCCGGAGAACGAATACTCCGAGGCCACGTTCAAGTCATTCGACTTGTACATCTCGGTGCACGGAGACGGAAGCGCGATCAGTTCGAAGGCGGAGGCGTCCCCGTTCGAAGCACCTGACGTGGATGAGCGCGGTTGCCACACTGCCAAGCCCAACGCCGAGGATCTGCGGCTAAGGAACCCGGCACCCTCAGGCGAGCGGTGATAAGCGCCACACTGCTGACGACAGGCTTCGTGCGAATAGGTTCCACAGGCTAACCCCTTGCATCGGCGCAGTTTAGTAACCCGCACGTGCCCCTACCTGCACGAAAGTAACCTACCCAAAGTTAGCGCTTCGCGCGATGATGGCGGTGCGTCCGAGGATCAACTGACCCGGAAGTACTCAATCATGCCGCAAAAATTCATGGATGTGCTTATGCTTGGACGCTGCTCTCACGAGTTCTCGTGGCCGCGTCGTGGTAATGACGGCGACTACTATCAGGTTTGCCTGCTCTGCGCCGCGGAATACAAGTATGACTGGACGACCATGCGCCGCACTCAGCGCGTGGAGCATGCCAAGCCGGAGACCACGGTCCGGCGCAGCCATGCGCGCGAGAAGCGGCCCTCTTGGGTGCCGCGGGCGCGCCGCCTGAAGCTCGACATTCCTCTGCGCTATCGCGTCAACAAGACCAGCACCTGGTACGAGGGAATCATCGAAAACATCAGCCAGAGTGGAGTCCTGTTCAACGGGCCGCAGCAGCTTCCGGTGAACGCGCTGATCGAAATGGTGTTTGAGATGCCGGAAGAAATTTCCGGGCAGAAGAACAGCAACGTCGTATGCCAGGGCCGCGTGATGCGCTTCAAAGATGCGCCCACGGCTGACGATGCCGCCGACCAGGAGAATGGCACGCTGGCGGCGTCGATCGTCGACTACACGTTCATCCACTAGATCGATTGCGTGGTCGAGACAGCCCCGCGACTGCCCGCAGGCTGCCGGGGCTACCTACACAACTCCTGCATTTACATCTGCAAGAATGCCTCGCTGCATCTAAACTGTACTGGACATTTCCTGGAGGTTTACGAGAACGGGCGGGCCGCGCTCGGGTTCCGAGCCCGTGTCAGGAGTCGAGTATGAAACGAATTTCCCTGCTGGCTTCTTCCGTAACGCTTGCGATCGTTCTAGGGATCGGTGCAGGTTGCGCCGGTAAACCCGACGACGCCAGGATTTCCAGCGAAATCCAAGGCAAGTTCAGCCAAGACTCGGGACTTTCGAGCAAGCAACTCACGGTGCAGGCCAGCGACGGCGTGGTGACGCTGGCGGGCACGGTCGACAACGACGCGCAGCGTGAAGCGGCGAGCCGCCAGGCCGCATCGGTCGCGGGAGTACGAACGGTCGTCAACAACTTGAAAGTCGGCAGCGCGGCAGCAGATTTAAGCCCCGCGGTGCAGCCGGCTGTGCAGCCAGCGGCTCCCACGCGGGCTTCAAACTCTTCGGCCGCGGACAAAACAAAACCTGCTCCTGGGAAAAAGGTTGCTAGGGCTCATGCGCAAGAGGAGTCCAGCGCGGCTGCGAATTCCGCCAGTGATTCGAAGGCAAATCAGATGAGCGCCAGCAACCCGCCCGCCCCGGACGCAGAACCGCAAACTCCGCCGGCCCTGGCGGACAACGCCCCGGCCCAGACGCCTCTAACGGCACCGAAAAGGATGATCATCGATCAGGGCACGCCAGTTGCGGTTCGGCTTATCGACTCGCTTGACAGCGAGAAGAACCGGACCGGCGACACCTTTCACGCCACGCTGAACGCTGCCCTCACCTCCGACGGAGAAGAGGCGGTGCCGGCGGGCGTCGAGCTTACCGGACACTTGGTGGACGTGAAGAGCGCGGGCCAGTTTGCCGGGCAGTCAGTGGTCGTGTTGCAACTCGACAATATTTCGTCGGGCGGCAAGAACTACAGCATCCAGACCGATCAATACCGGAAAGAAGGAAAGTCGCGCGGCAAGAATACCGCCGAGAAGGTTGGCGGTGGCGCGATTCTGGGCGGCATCATTGGCGCGCTCGCCGGTGGCGGCAAGGGCGCCGCCATCGGCACCGCGGCCGGTGCGGGCGTGGGAGGCGCGGCGCAGGCAGCTTCCAAGAGCCAGCAAATTAAGCTTCCTTCGGAAACCGTGCTGAACTTCACCCTGCAAGCGCCCGTCGAAGTGGTGCAGGCGCCCAGTGCCGATGCGAACCGGCAGAAGCTGGGGGATCCACACTAACGGATTCGCGGTAACCTCTCTGACCGCGACGGGCTTCCGTACCACTTCCTGTCACAGGCTTCGACTCATGCCCTCGATCACGGCGCTGCTACACACGGAAAATGATGCTCTGCGGCTGGGGCGCGCCCTGGAGACGCTCTACGCCTGCGATGACCTTCTCGTCATTGATCATGGCTCGCGCGACGCCACGGTTCGCATCGCCCGCGAGTACGGCGCGCGAATCGTGGAAGCCAGGCCTGGAGCATCCGCGGAAGACCATCTTTCATACGCAAGCCAGGGACTCGCGAGCCCAGCACTCGCGAATTTTGCATCCGCGAACTCAAGCTGGATTCTGTGTCTCGATCCGCACGAATCGCTGACGGAGAAGCTGGCAGCCAGCCTGTTTGAGTGGAAGTCGGAAGTGTTTCATGCCCTGGCTCCAGCAGCTCCCGCGTTTGCAGTCTTTCTGCGCGAAGAAACCGCGGAGGGTTGGCTGGAAGTCCCCGCCGCGCAGACCCGCCTCGTCCCCCGCACCTGGAGCGCTTGGAACGGAGTATTCCCCGCGCACGCGCCTGCGGCGCTCGCGCTCGAGGGAGAATTGTTGCGCTTCGTTTTTCCTTGAAGCGCGCAATCTCTCCGCCTTGTCCCGAAAACGACTCCCCGGCTCATTCGTCACACCCGCTTGTGATCCTAGTCACGGTTCACTCCGCGCACCGACGCTTATGCTAAGTTGTTATGGCAGTTTGGGCCATGGAAGCCCAGGAGGAAGATATGCGTGCAATGAAATTCATCACTTTGGCCATGATTCTGGTGGCGATTACGACATTTGCCGTGGCTCAGCAGGCAACCCCGGCGCAGACCGCACCCACCGTGAAGCATGTTCCCATCACCAGCGTTCCGTCCAACGACGGCAAAGAGATGTTCGTCAGCTACTGCGCGGTTTGCCATGGAAAAGATGGCAAGGGCAGCGGGCCGGCAGCCTCGGCCCTGAAGACTGCGCCCACCGACCTGACCGTTCTGGCCCAGAAGAACGCCGGAAAGTTCCCGACAGCGCACGTCGCCGCGGTCATCCGCGGACAAGCGACCACCCCCTCCCACGGCAGCCAGGATATGCCCGTGTGGGGTCCGCTCTTCTCCAGCATCAGTCAGGGTCACGAAACCGAAGTACAGCAGAGAACCGCCAACCTGGTGTCCTATATCGAGACCCTGCAGGCGAAGTGAGCCTAGGGAGTTTCAGAATTCAGTCGCAACGGCGCCGGGGCGCGGATGGCGCGCTCCGGGCCAGCGCATATCGTGTCCCGGAAGCATAACCACGCACTGGTCAATGTCTTGCGGCCCCCCTGGCCGATCGGGCAGTGACTTCAGTACCTTAGTCCTCTGCACATGATCGCCTTATAATCCAACCAAGAACAGGGAATTTTCGCGTTCTCCCGGAGGGAAGAAGTTCGCTCCGGAGACGCGCGTTTGCTCCCTGCGACGATCATCAGAGAACACGTGGATCCAGTCTTCGCATCTTCGATTTTTCTCTTCGGGCTGGCCTTCGGCAGCTTTCTGAACGTGTGTATCTACCGTTTGCCGCGGGGACTCTCGGTGGTGACGCCGCGTTCGGCGTGCCCCGAGTGCAAGCAGCCGATCGCCTTTTACGACAATCTTCCGGTGCTGAGCTGGCTGATCCTGGGCGGGCGCTGCCGCCATTGCAGAACCAAAATTACTCCTCGCTATCTGATGATCGAGTTGCTCACTGGCCTGCTGTTTCTGGCCTGCTACTGGCATTTCGGGCTGACCCTTTCCACGCTGAAATACTGCGTGCTCGCGTTTCTGCTGCTGGGCCTGATTTTCACTGACGCCGAAACCAAGCTGCTGCCCGATAAGATGACACTGCCCGGCTTGGCACTGGGCCTCGTCTTCAGTCTGCTCGTACCGGTGAATGATCTGGCGTCTCAGTTTCTGCCTGGGATGGTGAACCTGCCCTTCAGCGGCGACATTTCCTCGCGGCTTCTGTCTCTGCTCGATTCCCTGCTGGGCGCGGCCCTGGGCGCATCGTTCATCTACGGCGCCGGGGCAATTTATTTGCGCTGGCGCGGCAGTGAAGGAATGGGCTTCGGCGACGTCAAGCTGATGGCCATGGTGGGCGCATTCCTGGGAATGAAGCTGACCATCCTTACAATTTTTGCCTCGTCCATCGCCGGATCGTTGTTTGGCTTGACCACCGTTTTCGTCGTCTGGCTGAAGCGCACGCACCGTTTTGCGAAGCGGCTGGCCAACGCGCAAGCGGCCCGCCGGCGCGGATGGCAGTCGGCGCAAGTCGTCTACCGCAATTACCAGATGCCGTTTGGCGTGTTTCTGGGAAGTATGGCGTTGCTTGCGTTCTTCTTCGGCAACCAGTTCCTGCACTGGTACGGAGGGCTTTGGTGAAATTGCTGGCCAATCCGATACTTCTGCGCGCCATGATTGTGTTGTTCTGCGCGGCGTTCGCCTTCGTACTGGGCCTGATCTTCATCCGCCAGTTGCGTAAGAACATTGCCGAGGCCAACGATTTTTCAGCCACTCCATCGCCGTCCCTGGAGACGCTGCCGCTGCACCTGTACAACACGGTGATCCAGCAACTCAAGCAGCAGAAGCACGAGTTGCAGGTGCAATCGCAAGCCGAACAGCATCGCGCCCGCACCAGCGAGAACTTCAGCCAGTCCGTGCTTTCCAATCTTTCCTGTGGCGTGCTCGTCTTCGGGGCTAATGGACTAGTCAAGACAGCCAACCCGGCCGCCAAGGCCATCCTGGGTTTCGCCTCCACCACCGGCATGGGTCCGGAGGACATTTTCCGCGGTGCTGCCGTCAGTTCGGCGGCAGCCGTCCTCCCCGATGAAACTCGCGATGAACCCGTTCCGCTGGCCGAGGAGATCCATGCCGTACTGCGCGAAGACAGCAAGCGGCGCCAGGCCGAAGCCGAATATCAGACTCCGGCAGGAGAACAGCGTTTCATCGCGGTCACGGTCTCGGCCGTTCCGGCCGTGGATGGCACACTGCTCGGTGTCGCGTGCCTGATCAACGACCTCACCGAACTGGAGCAAATCCGCCGCCAGCAGGAATTACAGGGCGAAATTTCGGCCGAGATGGCGCTGCAACTACGCACTTCACTGGCCACGATTTCCGGTTACGCGCAGCAGTTGGCCAACAGCCGCGATCCGGAACTGGCGCTGCAACTCGCCAGCGACATCGCCCACGAGGCCGCGCACTTGGATCGCAGTCTGGGTGGATTTCTGACATCGAAACAGGCCGCGCAATCCGCGGCTGCAAGTGGTTCAGGAAATTGATTGGAATGAATACAGATCTTCGATGAACGCTGATTTTGACGAAAACTTTTACAAAGGTGGAAATGATGAAACACATCGCATGCTCCGGAATTGGACTCGTGCTGTTTCTCGGCCTCGCCGGCCTTCCGGCGGGCGCCCAGAACCAGGCTCCGTCGACCTCGCCAAGTTCCAGCGCTTCGCCGTCGCTGGGCGACTATGCGCGCCAGGTGCGCAAGGATCCGGGAACTACGTCAAAACCGAAAGTGTTCGATAACGACAATCTGCCCACTGAAGACAAGCTCTCGGTCGTAGGCACCGCACGGCCGACCACCGCTGACAACTCCGCTGGAGGCAGTACTGCCGCGCCCGCTGCGGGAGACGCCAAAGCTGGAACGGACACCAAGGCTGCGACCCCGGCAGCATCCCTGCCCGCTTCCGGCAAGGCTCCTGCCGACGACGCCGCGAAGGAAGCCGCTCAGAAGCAATGGAGCGACAAACTCGCCTCGCAAAAAGATCAGATCGATTTGACGGCGCGCGAACTCGACGTGCTGCAGCGCGAATACCAGATTCGCGCCGCCGCCATGTACGCCGATGCCGGCAATCGCATGCGTAACTCCGGCGACTGGGATAAGCAGGATGCCCAGTACAAGCAGCAGATCGCCGACAAGCAGAAAGCTCTCGACGACGCCAAGCAGAAGCTCGACGA
>Ga0209415_10010729_pt1 | contig 15521 bp, 11 predicted proteins | sample PeaSoiSIISIP2007_FD_187696 | JGI IMG/M metagenome (GOLD analysis project Ga0209415, IMG submission 187696) | Peat soil microbial communities from Weissenstadt, Germany - SII-SIP-2007 (SPAdes) (version 2) | ecosystem: Environmental > Terrestrial > Soil > Wetlands > Peat | place: Germany... | reverse complement strand
CGCCTGCCGGTATCGCGGAAGCCCGCAAGCGCCTGACCATCATGTCCGAGCGCTTGTGTAACAAGTTCCGAGACGATCGCAAAGTCGCGGATTGGGAGACCTATGTAGACTGCGTTCACGACACTTTGGCGAGTGCGCTCGAACGAATCCAGACGCCAACGTCAAGCGTTGCAAGAAATTGATATCTCCGCCTCCTATCAACTTGCGCGAGTCGGTTCGGGGATCGCGACCCAACGAGGCGGCGATCGAACGCATCGAGCGGCCGGCGACGACACCGCGTGAGATCTCCTCTCGTTCCGATAGCGACAGCGCCAACCTTGAGCGCACTCTCTGCGGTGGACGTATACCGCCGCTCTCAGACAAAATTCCTTGAATCGAGGAAGGACCGCGGTCAAAAAGGCGTGCGATATTGGCTAGCGATCCGCCGGCCGCGCTCCGCGACCACCAAAAGGCCAGTTCGCGCGATCGTCGCGAAGAATCGTACGCTGTCCATGCCAAATCTTTGCTTGCCGGACTGCAGCACGAATACTCTTTCGCGCCTGCCTGTGCGTGACTGAATTTTTACGAACCACAGGCGGAGCACGTCATCGCGCGCGGCACAATGAAAGCTGCGTTGGCGTACGAAGTTTTCATGGACCGAATTGACTTCCGTATTGCATACTGAAGCTTGGCTCGCCGATTCCGTAAAGAATTACAGTTTGAGCAGGTGGTAAGGATCAGCCACACAAAAAGGGGGACCAGCATGCGACATTCGAAAACCGACCAACCGAAGACCTCGCAGCCGACCCCTGGGTCGATAGCACCGGTACGAATCGCGGTGTGCATCGCGCTGTACGGGCTAGCCCCGGCAGTGTATGCGCAGCAGGCCACCACGGCACCGACGGACACGCTCGCGGAAGTGGTGGTCACGGCCACCCGTAGAACGGAGACGCTGGAGGCGGTGCCGTACAGCATTTCGGTCGTCAGCGCGGACCAGCTCTCGAATGCGGGCGTAACCGACATCTCCTCGCTCGCGACGGCAGTCCCCGGGCTCAGCATGTATGACTACGGCGCGCGCCTGGCCGGAGCGACGGTGCCAATCATCCGCGGCATCAACGCGACCGGCGAACCGACGCGTGGATTTCGCACGTTCGAGCAGGCCCCGGTCGGCACCTATATCGGCAATTCGCCGATCGACGGTTATTTTCAGCTGGACGATGTAAAACAGATCGAGGTCCTGCGCGGACCGCAAGGGACGCTGTACGGCGCCGGCGCGCTGGGCGGCGCCCTTCGCATCATTCCCAACTCGCCGGAATTAAACATGGTCTCGGGCACGATCGAGGCCAGCGGCGGCAGGCTCGATCATTCGGATGGAACGCCCTATTCGCTCAAGGGCATGGTCAACCTGCCGCTTGGCGACGAGCTCGCATTTCGGGCCTCGGGGAAGTACACGTACGAGCCCGGCTTCATCAATGTATACGGCCTGTTTTCCCGCACCAACGACGGCTTGTCGGGAATCCCGCTGCTTGCGAATCCTGCCGACCCCATCAGTAGCCCTGCCATATACCAGGATCGGGCAGACTGGAATTTCCAGAAGACCTTCACCGGGCGCGCGAGCCTGTTGTGGAAACCGGGCGATGCGTTCAGCGCGGAACTCGCATTCCTGCATTCCAATGCGCAGGGCGACGGCGGTCCCCAGGTCAATCCGGACTTTCCCGGCGGCACGTCACCGCTCGACCCTGCGTCGACGTTACCCGCCGGTGGCCATTACCAGGAATTCTCGCAGATCGATCAGCCCTGGTCGCGCTACACGAACTTGACCAGCCTCGACCTGTCCTTCGACGCGGGTTTCGCCACGGTGTCCTCGACGAGTTCCTACTACACGACTTCGGGCTCGACGCTGGAGGACAACACCTACAGCCTGGGCGGCCTCATCGATGGCGGCTACCTCCCGTATTACGCGGGCACTCCCACGAACCCGCGTTTTGTCTACGACGAGATATTCACCGATTCGGCGCACACTTTTTCGGAAGAGGTTCGCCTCGTGTCGAAGGCCGGTCCTGACAACGTCATCGACTACGTCGTGGGCGCTTTCTACGAGGATCAGGTGCGTGAGGGGGCATGGACCATCGCCGTCCCAGGGACACCCGAGCGGCAGGTCGCGCAGGGATGTTCGACGATTACGTTGACCTGCCCCGGCGGCGTTTTTTACATCGCTACAGCCCCCGGCGACGTCACGTTTCAGCAGATCGACAACCAGAATTTCACCGACAAGTCGGTGTTTGGCGAACTGACCTGGCATTTCATGCCGGGCGGACAGCTCACCGTCGGCGGGCGGCATTTCAGCCAGGAATTCACGGACGCGCAGTCCTATGACGACTACCCCTTCCCGACGCACCTGCCGGCAACGCCGCATGAATCGCCGGCATCGAAAACGGTCTGGAAGATCGACCCGTCATTCGAGTACGCCAAGGATCAGTTCGTCTATGCGTTGTGGTCGCAGGGCTTCCGCCGGGGCGGCGCGAACTCGGTGCCCCTGGTGGGGCCGTTCGCAGAAAGCCCGCTGATATCGACTTACCAGCCCGACACGACGAACAATTACGAAGCGGGGCTCAAAGGGCGATTCAGCAACGGCTTCTCTTATACGGTTGCGGTGTTCGACATCAAATGGGACAAGCCGCAGATCTCATCGAGTCTGCCGTCCGGAAATCTCGCCGTGTACAACGCGAACACGGCCGAATCGAGGGGCTTCGAGCTGGAGTCCAGCGGCCCGCTGTTCGTGCCGAATCTCGCCTATTCCGTGAGTTTTGCCTATGCCGACGCGCATTTGACCAGCGACTTCTCGCTGCCGGCGAACAATGGCCTCCAGACCGGCACCATCGTCCCCGGCCTTATCCATGGAAGTTCCGGGGAACAGATGCCCGGGAGTCCGAAGACCAGCGCGAGCGCCGGTGTTGTCTACGATATGAATGTCTCGCCTGGATACGATCTTGCCCTGGCGGCGAACGGAGTCTATCGAGGCGTCGTACCGATGCAACTGACGCCCACGCTGGGCGTAACGACCGTGCAGCAATCATCGACTTACGAGATCATGAATCTCTCTGCAGCACTGATTCACAAGCCCTGGCGCGCGGCCCTGTACGTGACCAACCTGTTCGACAAGCAGAATATTCTGGTCCCACCGACGCAGTTCAATGAGCTCGGCAAGCTGACGAACGACTATTTGGTCAATCCACCGCGTGAAATCGGCATTCGGCTCGCCTACACGTTCTGATGAGGACTTACAGGCGCTTCGCGTTTCGTCCGATTGCCATCGTATCGGCCGCCGTACTGCTGAGCGTATCCGTACGCGCCGCAGAGACGACGGCGCTTGAGCAAACTACCGCGCCTGCAACGTGCGATACGCCGCAGCACCACCAGCTGGATTTCTGGGTGGGCGACTGGCAGGTCTTCGACGCGGAGACCAACCAGTTGGTCGCATTCGAGCGCGTCGAAAAGCACTCCGAGGGATGCATTGTCCAGGAGAATCTGACCTTTCTGACGGACATGTATCGGCGCCCGGGAGTTAAGTACCGGCTCGCGGGCATCAGCATCAATCGCTTCGATGGAGAGAATTGGCTGCAGATGTGGGCCGACAATCAGTGGGGAGCGATTTTTCTTCGTGGGGCGCCGAATGCGGACGGCAACATGGAGTTCGTCACGGCGATCCCGTCGCGCAAGCGCGACGTGAAGCTCGTGTATGAGAACCGCCCTGACGGTACTGTACGCATCCTGCAGTACGTCACTCCCGCCGGCACCGGGAAGTGGGTGAAATATGGTGATCTCATCTACCGTCGAAACCGGTAGAGATCCTAGGACAGTAGCTTCGTCGCCACCCAGCGATGAAAATGGTGCGTGGCCTGGTCCATGCCCGGCGCAAACACGCCGCCGTCATAAGCCGGCGATGCCCGGCCGGCCTGCATGCCCTCGACCGCGAACACGTCCTCGGTGAACACGCCGCGCCAGGCCTCATGGATTGCCGCGCGGCAACCGCGGTAGCTTTCCGCATCGGCGCCGTCAGCGACGTAGAAGATGCGCACGTCCTCGCGCGTGAGGTCCGGGGCGAGCGGCGTCAGGATAATCGCGAAAGCATGGTCGGCGTGAAATCCCAGCAGCACGTTTGGATACAGCGACGGGTATTCAGCGACGTGTATCTGGTCGGCCGGCCAGGCGGGCAGGCGCGGCAGCCTCGAGCCCGCGACGTCGCTCGGACGATAGGCAAGCGACCCCTGACCCGAGAAGTCGCTGCCATCCGTGTAGCAGTAATGATCCTCGAGCCGCGAATAGGAGTTCAGCGACGGATGGACCCACGGGAGGTGATAGGACTCGCAGTAGTTCTCGACGGCCAGCTTCCAGTTGCAGCGCAGGTCGAGCCTCATGCCGGCATCGCTGCTGCCCGGACGCAGCAAGTCAAGACCGCCGGCGCCGGACAGGCGCATCGTGCGCTCGCGCAGCGGCGCGATGTGCTGATCGAACGGCGCCGCATCGCCCGACAGGTTGATGAACACGACACCGAGGAACTCGGCGCTTCTAACCGGCTTGAGGCCATGCTCGGCGTTGTCGAATCCGGCGCAGGTGTGCTGCCCCACGCCGCCGATGTGCGGCGTGGATTTCAGGCCGCCGCTCAGCGAATACGACCAGCGGTGATAGCGGCAGGAAATCACGCCCGGGACGTCGACAGGCTCTGCGACGAGCTGGATGCCCCGATGGCTGCAGACATTGTGAAACACACGCAGTTGGCCGCTGCGGTCGCGCGTCACGAGCAGCGGCAGGCCCATGAATTCGACCGGATAGGCGCACGGCCGCGCGGGGATCACATCGCTGAAGACCAGGCCCGCCCAGCTTGTCCCGAGTACGGCACCCCGCTCATGAAGGAAATACTCGGCGCCGGTGTAGGCGAGGTTCGGCAGGCCGCTCGCCTCAGGGGTAGGCGCAAGGACCCGGTTCAGCCGTTCAGCGGATATAGGACAGGCAACGGGGACCATGTGTCATTGTAACCGTGCAGCCAGGCGCTCACACATCGCCGGGCAACTCGATGCCGCGCTCGCGCAGCGCGGCGACGAGCGGCCCAAGGTGCGCACGGTAGTGCCGCCAGCGCCCCGATGAGGTTCCGTAGATCGGCCGGCGCACCTGAGATGCGCTCGCGGTCAGCGACACCGCGGTGTTGTTCTGGATCGTCAGCGCATCGGGGGACCATTGCAGGCCGCAATGTCGTGCGATCGACGCGGCCTCGACGGCGGGGTCGGCGACGAGACGCTCGTAGACCACGTCGCAGAGCCGCTCTTCCGCGAGCGCCCGCCAATGCCGCATCAGCGCCTCGTAGGCAGCGAAGTATCGCGCCAAATCGTTGAAATCGTAACTAAACGGATAGGCCTCGCCAAACAGCGTGCGGTACATCGCAAAGCAGCTGTCGAGCGGCGAGCGCCGTACCCACAGGACCTTCGCGGCGGGCAGCGCGCGCTGGATCGCGCCGACATACAGGTAGTTCATCGGCAGCTTCTCGATGATCGCGTCAGCCGAATCGTCGTTGCGGGCCAATTCGGCATAGCGCCGCGCGACGTCATGCGGGTTCGCACGCGCCGCGCGCGCGAAGATATCGCCGCCCTCCGCCGGCGAGGCGCCCAGCAGGGCCTTGGAAAAATGGTCGGTCTCACCGTTCGAGCGCACGCCGGGCAGGCCCGTCAGGATCCGCTCGACGAGGGTTGTGCCCGAGCGTGGCAGGCCGACGATGAAGACGAACCGCGACGAATCGATGGCGGTGCCGTCCGCCGCCCCCCGCGCGTCTGACGGTGGCGACGCGAAGCATTCGATAATGCGACGCATTTTCTGTTCATCGACGGCCACGTCGTAGGCGAGTCGGGAGCGGCGCGCGCGCGCCGCGGTCGAAAACCAATGGAAGGCCTCATCAAAGCGGCCGAGGTCGTCCAGCTCCTTCGCGAGCGCATAGCCTAGCAGCATCTGCGCGCGCGCATCCTCGCCCGCCTCGGCGAGGCGCGCGGCCAGTTCGTCGACATGATTGAATGCGCTCGTCTGGACGCGCAACTCCGACCGCAGCAGGTAGCTGGAAAAATCCCCTCGATCCGCCTCGATGGCCCGGTCGCAGGACGCGTCGGCCTCGAGCAGGCGCCCCAGCCCGCGGTCGCAGGCAGCGAGGTTGTACCAAAACCTCGCCGTGCTGGGCGCGACCTCCGCGGCGCGGCGATACAGGTCACTCGCCCGCTCGTGCCGGCCCAGTGCCATCGACGCATAGGCGAGCGCATCGTAGGCGTCGGCAACGCCTCCCCCCATCCCCATTGCCGCCACGATCACCGCGTCGGCATCGCGCGGTCGCTTCAGCCGCGACAGGGTGATCGCCAGCAATCCGTGCGCGGGCAGGCAGACCCTGGCGCCGGCGACCGCACGCTCGATGAGCGGTAAGGCCTCGGCGTTGCGTCCGGCCTGCAGCAGCTGCAGGGCTTCTCTGCCCGGTGATGATGACGAAGCGACCACGCATCGATTATGGCAGACTGCCGCACCGGGGCTGAACCGATGCCGATCAGGGAAATCGAGAACCAATGGATCACGCTGGCGGACGGCTGCCGGCTCGCCGCGCGGCTGTTCCTGCCGGAAGGTGCGGCTATTTCGCCGGTGCCCGCGATCCTCGAGTACATCCCGTACCGCAAGCGTGACTTCATGCGCCGAAGGGACGACGGCTTGCACCGCTGGTTTGCCGGAAATGGCTACGCCTGCGTGCGCGTCGACATGCGTGGCTCGGGCGAGTCCGACGGGGTCATGCACGACGAGTACCTGCAACTGGAACAGGATGATGCACTCGAAGTCATCGCGTGGATCGCCGCGCAACCGTGGTGCTCCGGCAAGGTCGGCATGATGGGCAAGTCCTGGGGCGCGTACAACTCGCTGCAGGTCGCCGCGCGCCGGCCTCCGGCGCTGAAGGCGATCATCGCCGTCATGGGCACCGACGACCGATATGCCGAGTGCATACACTACTCGGGCGGCTGCCTGCTCAACGACAATTTCTGGTGGGGCTGCATCATGCAGGTATTCAACGCCCGTCCGCCGGACCCCGCGATCGTCGGCGAGCGCTGGCGATCGATGTGGCTGGAGCGCCTCGACGCGGAGCAGTTCTGGCCCGACACCTGGCTCCGTCACCAGCACCTCGACAACTATTGGCGGCACGGCTCGGTCGCGTTCGACTATGGCGCGATCACATGCCCCGCGTGGATCTGGGGCGGCTGGGCCGACCTGTACCGCGACACGCCATTCAGGCTCGCGCAGCACCTGCGTGTACCCCACCGCGTGACCGTAGGTCCCTGGGCGCACCTGTATCCGCACGAGGGAGTGCCGGCGCCCGCCGTGGGTTTCCTGCAGGAAGCCCTGCGCTGGTGGAATCACTGGCTCAAGGGCGAGGACAGCGGCGTCATGCAGGGGCCGCCGCTGAACTTCTACATGATGGAAGGCGTCCGGCCTGAACCCTATTTCGCCGCCCGCGACGGACGCTGGATCGCGGAGCGCGAATGGCCGTCACCGAATATGGAGCCCTGGCTGCTCGCGCTGAATGCCGACGGCCTCGCGACGCGCGCGGCGCCGGAGGCCGCGGTGACGCTCGCTTCGCCGCAGTCGACCGGGCTCGCCGCCGGCGACTGGGGCAGCTTTGCCGTGCCCGGTGATCTGCCCGGCGATCAGCGCGAGGACGCTTTCGGTTCGCTGCAGTTCGATACCGAACCGCTCCTCGCCCGCCGCGAACTGCTTGGCAACACCCGCGTGACGCTGGAGGTTGCGACAGACCAGCCCGACGCCATGGTCGCCGTGCGCCTGATCGACGTGGCTCGGGATGGCGCCGCGACCTGCGTGGCGCGCGGCTTCCTGAACCTCGCGCAGCATAGCGGGCGCGCGGCGCCGCAGGCGCTGGTTCCCGGCAGGCGCTACCGCGTCGAAGTGTCGCTGACGGGCACCGCCTACGCCTTCGCGCCGGGGCACCGCGTGCGCATCGCGCTCTCGACAGCGTACTGGCCGATCGTTTGGCCGTCGCCACGCGCGGTGACTCTGACCGTGTTTACGGGCAAGTCGCAGGTCCTGATTCCGGCGCGGCAACCGGCGCCGGACAGCGAAGTTATGCCGTTTCCGCCGCCCGTCCAGGCGCTCCAATGCCCGGCGACGATCCTGCGTAAGGGCCGCGTCGAGCGCAGCGTCAAGCGCGACGAGACGAGCGGCTTGGTCACACACCGCCTGTTCATCGATGGCGGCGTATTCGGCGACTGGGGCAAGTTCCGGCTCGAGGACATCGGCATGGAGATGGCGCATGTCTTCGAGCGCATCTACAGCATCCATCCCGACGATCCGAATTCGGCGCGCGCAACCATGACGCAGACCTACGAGATGGGCCGCGGCGACTGGCAGGTGCGGATCGAGTGCGGTGCGACGATGACCTCGACGCCGGCAAGCTTCGAGCTCAGCGCGTGGCTCGAGGCCTTCGAGGCTGATACGCGCATCCGCCGTCGCGATTGGCAGAGCAGCATCGCGCGCGACAAGCCGTAAGCAGTGCTAGTCGACCAATGCGTCGGCGCGTTGCACGGCCACGCGATTGCACTCGGCGACCATCCCGGCAATGCGATCCGCGCGCACGAATCCTTTCAGCTCGGCACAACCAGCGTAGTCAAGTTCCGCATTGACGCGCCCGATCAGTGCATCGCGCTGCGCGCCGGGCGAGTCGATCGGATCCGGGAACATGCCGCCGTAGTTATACTCCGCTAACGCATTCCCTTAAGCTAGCGCCCAGCATGATGCCCCTGCCGCATGGAAAGACCCTGTTTGGACAGCCGCGCGGTCTTGCGACCCTGTTCTTTACGGAAATGTGGGAACGCTTTTCCTATTACGGCATGCGCGCGATCCTGACCCTGTTCATGGTCACGACCGTTGCTGACGGCGGCTTAGGGATTGCGGACGCAACAGCGAGTTCGATTTTCGGGCTGTACGTTGCCGGCTCCTACTTGACTTCGCTGCTGGGTGGCTGGCTTGCCGACCGGCTGCTGGGCGCGCAGCGCGTCGTGATTGCCGGCGCCGTATTCATCATGGTCGGCAATGCCCTGCTCGCGTCCGGCTCTACGCAGGTGTTTTTCATAGGTCTCGTCGTGGCTGCCTTCGGCGTGGGATTCCTCAAGCCCAATGTCAGCGCACTGATTGCACCGCTGTATCCGGAGGGCGGTTCGAGGCGCGATGCCGGTTTCTCGCTGTTCTACATGGGCATCAATGTCGGCGCTTTGTTCGGCGCGATGCTGGTACCGATTTGCGCGGCAAAATTTGGCTGGCATTGGGGATTTGCATTGCCCGCCGCGGGGATGCTGCTCGGCCTCGTGCAGTTTTTATTCACGCGGCGCTACCTCGCTGGACCTGCCGCCGGGGCGCCAATCACGTTGTCTCTGCGCGCCTGGCTGCCGCTCATGGTCATTGCGGCAGCGGTGTTTCTGATGGTCACGCTGGCCGCCACCGGCCGCGTGACGATCGAGGCGAGGGCTGTTGCGAAGCTCGCCTCCTGGGCGATCGGGCTGGTGGCGGTAGGCTACTTCACCTACCTGATTTTTTTCGCCGGCCTGTCCCCGGTCGAGAGGCAGCGTGTCTATGTGATGCTGGCGCTGTTTGTCGCCGCGACCGTGTACTACGCCGGCCAGGAACAGGCCGGCACGTCGCTGACGCTATTCGCTGACCGCTACACCGATCGGCATATTTTCGGCTGGAACATGCCGGCCGGCATGTTCCAGGGCATTAGTTCCCTGTACATCCTGATATTCGCCCCGCTTTTCAGCGCGCTGTGGATTGCACTGGGACGACGCGGCAAGGACCCGTCGATGCCGGTGAAATTCGCGATCGGTCTTGCGCTGATGGGCGCGGGGTTCCTGGTGATGTTTGTCGCGTGCCGCTACGTGCTGGCGGGCCAGAAGGTGGCGCCGACATGGCTGATCGTATGTTATCTGATACAGATGTGGGGCGACCTGTGCCTAGCACCTGTCGGCCTATCCTCGATGACCAAGCTCGCCGCGCCACGTTTCGTTGGCCAGGTCATGGGTGTGTTTTTTTTATCGGTGGCGCTCGGCAATAACCTGGCGGGACAGCTGGCCTCGGAATACGATGCCGGCGATCTCGCATCCCTGCCCGCACTGTTCCTGAAGATTTTCGGGTGGGGCGCCATAGCCGCTACCATCATGCTGATCAGCACGCCCTGGTTGAAGCGGCACATGGCGGGAGTCAAATAGTGAACGCGGTTCGGGAGATGACATGGCCTGGTTGGTCAACGGCAATCTGATCGACGTACGCGACGGACGGATCGAGCGCAGGCATCTGCAGATCGACGCTGGACGCGTGACGACAATCGCGACGGCCCTGCCGGCCAAAACAGATGGAGCGGTGATCGATATGGCCGGCGCTTATTTATTACCGGGCTTTTTCGATTGCCATGTCCACATCTGTGTGGATACGCATAACCCGAATGTCGCTGAGGGCTGGAGCAATGCCCTGCCAGGCACGATCGCTATCTACGCGGCGCAGGCGGCGCGGCGCATGCTGATGGCCGGCATCACCACAGCGCGTGAAGTCGGTGGGTGGGACTATCACGAGATTGCCGTGCGGGACGCCATCAACGCCGGCTGGATTGAAGGCCCGCGGCTGCACTGTGCGGGACGAATCCTGACGCAGACGTCGAGTTCGACGCCGTACTGGCGCGGCATGTATGAGGAAGCGGACGGACCCGATGCCGTGCGCAAGGCCGCGCGCCAACAATTGGCCCGCGGCGCAAACTTCATCAAGCTGCTGGCAACCGGCGCGATCACCTCGAGCGAGCACGAAAATGCGAACGCGATCCAATATAGGACCGAGGAAATCCGCGCGGCGGTGGAAATTGCCGAGGACAACCACACCTATGTCGCGGCACACGCGCATGCCCCCGCCGGCATCCGCAATGCCGTCACTGCGGGCTGCCACAGCATTGAGCACACGATCTTTGGCGAGGAATCGGTCTACCGTTTGATGGTCGAGCGCGGCACCTATCTCGTGCCGACGGTGTGCGTCTCGCCGGCGATGTTCCAGGATCCGGTGTTCGCGGCCGCGGTTCCCGCGCACATCCAGAGGCGCTACGCCGATATTCACGAGATCCACACCGCCAACATCAGCCTTGCGCGCCGCCTCGGGGTGCGCATCGCGATGGGCACGGATGCCGGCACACCGGGCAATCATTGCGGCGACAACATGCAGGAACTCGAAGTCATGGTTCGCAAGGCCGGCTTCTCGACCCTGGCGGCGATTCAGGCGGCGACGACCGGCGCTGCCGCGATGATGCGCCTCGACAAGGACCTGGGAACGCTGGAGTCTGGGAAGCTTGCCGATATCATCGCCACCCGGGACAATCCGCTCGACGACGTCAAGGCCCTGCGCAGCGTGTGTTTCGTCATGAAGGACGGACGAGTCGCCAAGCATGTCCGCTGAGCGCCGCAGGCCAGGCTCCAATCGCCAGCGCATTCGCGCGGCCCATCCCGCGGCCGCGACTTTCATTACGCGTGTCATTCCGCCGTACGAGATGCTCGACGAAGAGCAGCTCGTCAACATCGAAACGCACGCGGACCGGATCCTGCACGAAATCGGCATGGAAATACGCGGCGATGCCGACGCTATCCGGCTGTGGAAGGAGGCCGGCGCGGAAATCGAGGGCGAATCACGGGTGCGCATTCCGATGGGCCTCGCGCGCCAGATTGTCAGGCGCTCCGCGCCGAAGGAATTCACGCAATACTCGCGTAATCCCGCCCGCTCGGTGACGATCGGTGGCCGCTCGACGGTATTTGCGCCAGCCTATGGCCCGCCGTTCGTCTCTTGCGCCGATCACGGCAGGCGCTACGGCACGCTCGTGGATTTCCATAATTTCGTCAAGCTCGCCTACATGATTCCCTGGCTGCATCACTCGGGCGGCACCGTGTGCGAGCCGACCGACATTCCGGTCAACAAGCGGCACCTCGACATGCTGTACGCGCACATGACATTCTCCGACAAACCGTTCATGGGGTCGGTGACGACGGCGCCGCGGGCAGCCGACTCGATCGAGATGTGCCGGATCCTGTTCGGCGCGGAATTCGTTGACCGCCATTGCGTGATTCTGGGTAACGTCAACGTCAACTCGCCGCTCGTCCTCGATGGCGAAGCGAGCCGCGTGATTCGTACCTATGCTGCCGCTAACCAGGCGCCGGTCTGCGTGCCCTTTATCCTGGGTGGCGCGATGGGTCCCGTCACGACTGCTGGCGGTCTCGCGCAGTGTTTTGCCGAAGCAATCTTCTGCGTAGCCTTAGGCCAGCTCGAGCGGCCGGGGTCGCCGGTCATCCTGGGCAATTTCCTGTCATCGATTTCACTGAAGAGCGGCGCTCCCACCTTCGGTACACCCGAGCCGTCGCTAGCGTACTTCGCGATCGGACAGCTCGCACGCCGCCTCGGTGTGCCGCTGCGCTGTGGCGGCAACCTGTGCGCCTCCAAGACGATGGACGCGCAGGCTGCCTATGAGAGCGCGAGTTCCCTGTGGCCCGCCTTTCTCGCCGGCGCGAACTTTGTGCTGCACTCGGCCGGCTGGCTCGAGGCGGGTTTGGTCATGAGTTACGAGAAATTCGTCATTGATGCGGAGCAGTGTGGCGCGTTCCACGTGGTCGGCCGCGGCATGGCACTCGATGACAATGGATTTGCGATGGATGCCTTTGCCGAGGTCGGTCCCGGCAGCCATTTCCTTGGCTCGGCCCATACCATGCGAAATTTCGAGACTGCGTTTTTCGACTTTGAGCTGTCCGACAACAATTCCTTCGAGCAGTGGACGCAGGAGGGCTCACACGACATCGTGTGGCGGGCTAACCGCAAATGGAAGGGACTGCTCGACACGTACCAGCCACCCGCGGTTGATGCGGCACGCGACGAAGCCCTGCAGGCGTTTATTGCCGCCCGCAAAGCCTCGATGCCGGATATGAATTATTAATCGGGAGTTCTCCCCCAAGTTTCTGAGATGAGATTGCGCAGAGCCTGTAATTACCGGGCTTCGCGGACATTCTTGCGCCTGTTGTCGGCGCATAATGTAGCCATGTAAGTATGATTCGATGGTTGTTTTCGGGCGAGAACGATGGCATCACCCGATCTACACATCCGTCCCATCCACCATCGTCTGGAGCGCCGCGTGAGGGCGCACATCTTCCGGGTACATGCTAGCCTACTGTTTCGAGTGGCACATGCGCGAGGCGTGGCGCGAGTTGATGTTTGCCGACGAGGACTTGCAGCGCAAAAAACATCGAGATCCGGTCGCAGCCGCCGAGCGATCCGAGGCCGCGCTCGACAAAGTCGCCACTCGCAAACTCAAAAACGGCTCCACCTTCCAGATGAGCACACTGCCCAATCCCGCCCAACAGCGGGCGATGCAGCTGTTGCAAGAGATCACCGTGTAGCCGCACGCTCGAGACCGTGAAATGCTTCAACTCCATGACCTTTCGGGAAATCCTTTTCACCCTGACCAAGAACTCCCGCTCAAAGCGAGCGCACGATCCAATAGCACATTTAACGACTGCTCGCGGCGCGATCGTCGTAGGGCTGTCACTCGTCACGCGACAATCCACGCGCGGTGGCTCAAGTGCCTCGCTCACTCGATCGGTCGATCCATTACTCTCGGATCAGCCAAAACTCTGAAAGGTTTTGCGTCGCAGTCGGCCCAGTCCGCCGGTGGCCCTAGGTATCGCGTTAGACGAGACGGGTAAATCCGTCGGAACTCCACGCTTCGCTGCCCACGCCATGATGCACAAAAAACAACCCGTCGGGATCGTATTTCGTCTTCACAGCGAGCAGTTTCCGGTAGTTGTTTCCCCAAAAGGCCTGCTGCCACGTGTCGTTAAAGTAGTTGCTTTCGGAAACGTAAGAACCGGGGTGTGGCACGATTTTTCGCAGCTCGGCGGCAGCCCCATCGACCGCGCGGGCATGCTCGTGGGCAACCCCTGCATCAAACGGTTGCCCCGGCCGGGGCGGCGGCCCCCCATTGGCGATGATCGCAAGCGCGAACGCCTCCAATACTACGGGATTCGTGGCTGTGTCGTGGGCGGCAGCGATCGCCTCTGCGGGCGCGCCGGCAAGCCCCTTGTTGAAGTGCAGCTGCACTTCCCACCACCGACTGGCGGCGAACAGCGCGCTGGCTAGGTGTGCCTGCTCGGCCTGCCGCAACAGCGCGGCCGGAAGCCACAATGACTCGTATCCATGGAGGTAAGCGCTTACCTGATCCTGGTCGCCCGACCACCAGGCGTGGCTCACAGGAACGCCGGGACGAGGATCGCCAATCATTGCATCGCTGCCCCGCTTCTTGCGGGCTTCGGCGTCCCACCAAGCCCTGGCGTGGATACTGCCGGCTTCTAGATCGCTCGTGTTGTAGTCGCTTGAACTCTTCACCCAGTCGAAGAAAGGTCGCCACACATCCGCAACCTGCTGGTTGTCGAGCCCTTGACAGACCATCGACAGCTCGAGGGCGTTCTCCGGCTTGATCTTAACGCTTTCGCCCCAGTTCGGATTAAACAGCTTGTCGTGATAAAAGCTCATGAAGCGAGCGATCAACTGCCGGAAGGCGGCGTCCGACTCCGCCTTAATCGTTCCTCCAGCATACCCAAAAAATTCGGGGAGCTCGTGTGTACGAAGCGTGAGCTTGGTGACGACACCCCAGCTGCCGCCGCCGCCGCCCTTGAGCGCCCAGAACAAATCCGAGTTCGTGCACGCGTTGACGGTGCGCACAACGCCGTCGGCCGTGACGATCTCAGCTTCCAGAAGTCCCGCTGCCGCTGTTCCGAAGCCTTTTGACATGGAGCCGAATCCGCCGCTCTGGACGAGCCCGGCCACGCCGACGGTTGCGCAGCCGCCGCCCTGCACGTAACGGCCGGCTTTTGTCGTTACGGCATCATAGGCGTCGATCCACATGCTGCCCGCTTCGACCGTCACAGCCGCTGAGGGAGGGATCTTGCCCCGACAGCCTGTGCCGAGAAAAGCGTCGTGTACCGTGACCGCGCTCATGGCCCTCGTCCACACCATCAGCGAGTCGGGCGCACTAGACGTGCCTTGGTAGCTATGACCGCCGCCTTTGACGACAAGCCGCAAGTTGTACTCTCGCGCAAAATTGACCGCTGCTGACACGTCGCTCGCGTTGCGCGCGGCGACCGCGTAGGCACTGGAGGCCGGCGTCCAAGCGTCTAGCCAGCCGGAAACCTGCGTACCTGCCGGCTGGTCGCCGAGAAAAAAGGGGTTGCGCGCGTTCTTGAGCGCGTCGAGACACTCGGCACCTTTCGGTTCCGTCGCGCACGCGGCGAAGAGCGGCCGAACCTGGATGAGATTGCCGCCGACAGCCTGCTTCAACCTGTCCCAATCTGCCGTGCTTGGCCATTCCGGATCGGCCGGACGAACGCGGCGCAATGTGACGGGCTTGGCAAAGCGTTGCGCAGATTTTGCCGGCGGCCTCAATCTCTAGCGGA
>Ga0209415_10010728_pt1 | contig 15521 bp, 16 predicted proteins | sample PeaSoiSIISIP2007_FD_187696 | JGI IMG/M metagenome (GOLD analysis project Ga0209415, IMG submission 187696) | Peat soil microbial communities from Weissenstadt, Germany - SII-SIP-2007 (SPAdes) (version 2) | ecosystem: Environmental > Terrestrial > Soil > Wetlands > Peat | place: Germany... | reverse complement strand
GAGGACCGAACAGTCCCGTCCGTTTTGTGGTGACGAACAGCTCGTCCGACAGAGGCAGATTGACCGGGTCGAGCGCGAACGCGCGGCCGTGATCGTTGCGATACCACGAGCCGACGTATCGAAACTCTCCATGCGGACGGCCGATATCCGAATGTGCGAATTGATATCTGCCGACGAGCAGCGTCTCGCCGTCGGCAAAGCGCGCATGCACGAAGGCATCCTCACAGCTCGTCAAGGTCCAGCTCCTTGGCGCGACGTACGCGCTTCGGCATGCGCGCCAAGTCGAGCGTGATGCCCAAACGATCGTTTGCCGGTTCGAGCGCCGCCCCAACTTCCTTCAAGAGGTCGAGCAGCCAGAGCGCGGCGAGGAAGGTTCCGAGCGATACGCCGGGTTCGCCGGCCTCCAGCTTTCGCAAGGTCGGCAATGAGACGCCGAGGCGACGGGCAAAATCAGCCGCCGTCTTGCGGCGCCGGATCCGCGCCGTCCGGATCGCGGCCCCGATCTGCGGAAGAGCCTCGAGGACAGGGTGCGGCAGGTCTTTGGATGGATGGCGGCCAGCGCTCATACATATTTTATAGCGCTAAAATCAGATAAATGAAATTATTTTTTCACTTCGTGCTCAGAAAGGTGCGGCGGGGAGTCCCGACCAAGAACGCTGTCCTCCCCAAATGTCAAACGCGTGTCGGTCACCCATCCGCCAGCAGCCTCGCCTCCCCACCGGTGGCTTCGACCAAATCGACCGCGTCGCGGTCGAAGCTCGTGAAGACGAGACCTCCCACGCGCCGGCCTTCGAAGGCAATCGCTCCGTCGGCGAAATCGCCGCCCCTCTCGAGGACAGCGAGGCCGGCCTCCACCGCTGGCCGATCAACCACGACGCTGGTGCTTTCGATCAGCTTTCGCACCGCGCCGGCCACGTCCGCGGCGCTCCTCTTGTAGCCGCGCATCAGCACCCAGACGAATTCGCACAGCGACGGGAGCGTCACCGCGACGATTTCCGCTTCCAGCAACGCATTGACGGCAAGCGGGCTCTGCACCGGATCGTCCATCGCGGCGACTCGCACCAGGACGTTGGTATCGGCGGTGATTTTCACCGCTTGCCCGCCCAGCCTTCGCGGGCGATTTTCTTGATGTCCGCAAGCGACAAGGGCCGTGTCCCGGCCTGCCTTAGACAGCCGACGAATTCTTTGAGGTCGGTACCGGTCCGGGCCGGCCTCACCTCCAATCGGCCGGGCCCGATGAGCTCAACCGTGATCTTGTCGCCCGGCCTTACGCCAAGCTGATCCAGCACCTCCCTTCGGAAGGTGACCTGACCCTTGGACGTGATCTTGAGCGTGCTTCTCATGATGGAGAGTCCAAAGCTCCGGGATGCTTGAGCTGAAGGTAAGGCAAAATCGCCTTACCTTCAAGAGGGCCCAGCGTGACGCACCGATCTGGGACCGCGGGCGTCTCGCCCAGGCTACGGGTCGATGACGTTACGCCGCGGCGGCGGCAAGCGCGCGGGCAACGGCCTCGGGCTCCTTTTCGATGACGGTGAGCAGCACGCGCGCCGCGCCTTCCGGCCGGCGCTTGCGCTGCTCCCAATCCCGGACGGTGCCGAGAGAAAGGCCGAAGCGCAACGCAAAGGCCTCGCGGGTGAGGCCCATATTGCGCCGGATGCGCAGGACATCGACGTTAGCCGGCACATGGACCTGATAGGCGGCTGGGTCGGCTTCACCCTTCGCGATCGCGATGGCATCGGTGAGCCCCGCCGCGATTTTGTCAAATGCCTTCTTGCTCATGACTGCTTCCTCGACTTCTTCAAATTGAGACCGCTGACGCCCGCCTTCGCTGCACATTAAGGGCGTTCACGCCCCTCTTCGCGGGCTGTGGTCACCGAGGCTCGCCTTCAGTGTCCCGGTCAGCTTCGCAAGCGCGTTGCGCTCCTTCTTGGACAGATTTGCCCTCTGCCCTTTCGCAAACACGGTCAGCAAGAACACCGGAACATCCGCGCCGCCGAACCAAGTGATAACTCGATAGCCGCCGCTCTTGCCTTCGCCATCTTTGGCGATGCGGACCTTGCGACAGCCGCCGGTTTCTTTCATCAAATCCCCTGCCCGGGGGTTCTCCGCCAGAGTCAACACAGCGCGCTCGCGCTCCGTCTCCGACATGCCGGCCGCCGCGGCGGCCGCGAGATACGATCTGGTTTCAGTGATCGTTTGAATGGATGTAGGTACAGCATTGCTGTACTCACGTCAAGAGGGCGGGCGGGCGCATCGGACCAACGATCGCACTTGACATTCCTATATGAAGAGGCCTATATAGGATTAGTATTGCCGACGACGATCGGCCCCCGACCAGCGAGCTCGCCATGCCCTCCGTCACCTCGATTGCCTCCCCATCGATCGCTTCTGCCTCGACCGCCCCCGATACTCCCGCTGCGTCGATGCGCCCGCCGGTCTCGCGGCCGTGCTCGCGCAAGGCGCCCTCTTCGGGGCGCCGCCGCCCCACGCTGTTGCCGCCCGCGAGCACCGCGCCAACGAGGCACGGCGCCGTCACCAGTGAGCGCAAGCGCGCCGCCAACCGCCGCAACTCCGGCGCCAGCACCGGCCCGAAGACGGCGGCCGGCAAGGCGCGGGTGGCGGGGAACGCGCGCCGTCACGGTCTCACCATCGCGGTCGCCGCCGATCCCGCGCTGGCGCGCGACGTCGAGGCCCTGGCGCAGGCCATCTGTCGCAGCTTTGCGGGCGACGGCGCCGACCATGACGCCGCGGCCGCGTCCCGCCGTCTTTACCTGGCGCGGCGCGTAGCGGAAGCCCAGATCGACCTGCTGCGGGTGCGGCGCGCCCGCCACGGCCTGATCGAGCGGGCGCTCGCCGACCCGCGCTATCTGTCGCCGCGGGGGCTGCGCTCCCGCATCGCGCTGTTGGGCCGTGCCGGCGACCTGCTGCGGCGCGGCGTCCCGGTTCCGCCCGATATGCGCGACGCCATCCTGAAGCGGCCGCAAGGGCCGCAGAAGTTCGCCCTGATCCTTACGGACCACACCCGCAAGCTCGCCGCACTGGATCGCTACGAGCGCCGCGCCCGGTCGCGCCGCAAAGCCGCCATCCGGGCGTTCGATGCGGCGCTCGTGGTTCGGGAAGCCCGCTCGAGCGTCCCGGTCCAGCCGCCGGCATGCCAAAAGCGCGCCTCGCGACCGTTGCCTGCGTCACGGCCGGAGCGGGTTGCGGTTCGGGAGGCGGAACGCGCCCCGGCATCTTGCCAAAACAAAGCTTGCCAAAACAAAGCCACGGCGTCGGGCCCGTGCGTTTCGGCAAAACAAAGCCAACGGCTCAGCCGGAGGGCAGAATCGAAATCGGCTGTTGCCGATTTCGACATCTTAAAGTGCCAAAGTCGGGCAAGCCCGACTTTGGTCTCGCCCGCCCCTTCCGACCGCCGAGCGGGCGGGACGCCCGCGCTCCGATCACGCGCCGCGTCGGCCAAACAAACCCAAAGGTCACCGGCCTCGGGCTCCCGGCGTTTGGACAAAACAAAGCCACCGCCGCGAGACGGGACGCAGCACACGGCCGGCCTTGTCGCATCACCGCTTACCCGCCCCGCCTTCGCGAGCGATCCTTTTCACGTCCGCAAGCGACAAGGACCGTGTCCCGGCCCGCCGCTTCGCCCTGTCGGTGATCCGGCGGTGACGCCCGAGGGGACGACTCGTCAGTTTTCGGGCACCGGCCTTATTCCGGCAGAGGCCGCTGTGGGCCGTGCGCCGACGGCTCGCGTGCCGGCCGATTGGCCGCGTTCCAGCATCCGATCCGCGATGGCGATCTTGCAGGCGGCTGAGAGCTGAGCGCGATGTTCCCTCATGCAGTCGCGAATACGCCCGCCGCCGGGTTGGACCGAACCGCACATTGCCTTGATGTCGCTCGCGCAAGCACCCTGCATCGGACCGGCTTGGGCAACGGCCTGCACCGTGATCAGGATCGGGATGACGAGACCGACCGCAACAGAGAGCCAACGCTTCGACAACATGGAATAGACTCCTGATGGCTTTGCCGGAGTCTGGCCGTCAGGATTTAAATGATCGTTGCGGGAATTCTGAAAATGCGAACGCTCGCAGTGCGTTCATAGTTCATTCAGCCATAAAAGGACGCGCCACATGCCGCTGACGCTCTACTATCACCCGTTCTCCTCCTATTGCTGGAAGGTGCTGATCCCGCTCTACGAGGCGGGCACGCCGTTCCGGGCGCGGACGCTCGAAGATCCGCAGGCCGCGGCCGAGTGGAAGCGGCACTGGCCGATCGCGCGCTTTCCGGTGCTGGTCGAGGAAGCGAGCGGCTTGACCCTGCCGGAGGCGAGCATCATCGTCGAGTACCTCGACAGCCACCATCCGGGGCCGCAGCCGCTGCTTCCCCTCGATGCAGATGTGCGGCTGGAGGTGCGGCTCATCGACCGCTTCTTCGACAACTATGTCCACGGTTCCCTCCAGAAGATCGTGTCGGACCGCCTGCGCCCGGCCGAGCGCCGCGATGCGCAGGGCGTCGCCGAGGCGCACACCATGCTCGACACCTGCTACGGCTGGCTCGACACGCGCATGGCGGATCGCGCATGGGCGGCGGGCGAGCGCTTCACGCTCGCCGACTGCGCCGCGGCGCCCACGCTGTTCTACGCCGACTGGGTGCATCCGATCGGCGACGCCTTCCCCAATGTCGCGGCCTATCGCGCCCGGCTGCTCGCCCGGCCGTCGGTCAAGCGCGTGGTGGACGAGGCACGACCCTTCCGCCCGCTCTTCCCGGGCGGCGCGCCCGGGCGCGATTGAGGAGCTTGACGAACGTCAATGCCGGACCGGCACGCGTGATTACGGTGCGGCCAATTCACCATGAATGTGGCAGCTTCTCTCTAGCCCCGCGGAGGCCCTCATGTTGCCGCTCACGGTCTTTCTCGCCAAGCTCATCGGGCTCTACTGCATCATCGTGGCGCTGGCGCTGATGGCGCGCAAGCAAAGCACCATCGCGGCCATCAAGGCACTGGTCGGGAACCCGCCCCTCCTGCTGCTCGTCGAAGTGCTCGGCCTCGCCCTTGGCCTCGCCATGGTGCTCGGTCACAACATCTGGTCGGGGGGCGCGCTGCCGATCGTCGTCACGCTGTTGGGATGGGTGATGGTGATCCGGGGTGCCGTGCTGCTGGCGCTGCCGCCCGATAAGATCGTCAAGTTCTTCGAGGCGCTGCGCTACGAAGAGCGCTTCCACGTCTACATGGGCGTCACGCTGGTGCTGGGCCTCTACCTCACCTATGCGGGCTTCACCGCTTGAGGCTGCGCACGCAGTACGCTAACGCGCCGACGCCCGCAGCTTGCGCAGCTCTTCGAGATTGCTCGCCCACGCCGCATTGGCCGGGTCGATCTCGCGGGCGTGCCCGAGAAACGCTTCCGCGAGGGGGAAGTAATCGACCGCGAACTTGCCGGTTCCGCGCAGCATGCCGCTCAGCATGAGGCCGTATTGCCCGACGACGGTGCCGGCGATGCCGACCGTAATGGCATCGGGGGAAGCCTTGAGCTCGCCTATGGCGCGCACGGCGAAATCGCCGCGTGCTTCTTCGAGGTTGTGCGAGGTCGGCAGCCCGTTCTGGTTGATCATTTCGACACCCAGAATGGCGAGCGCGTACACGTAGCCGATTTGCGCGGACAATTCGCGATTGCCCGGCTCGGCGCGTTGCGCCTGCCGCAGCAGCGAGACCGCCCGCTCCTTGTCGGACAGCTGGAAGAACCTGGCGGCGTGACGCAGCACCGCGCCGGACGCCTCATGGCGGCGGGCCTCTTCCAGCCACAGCGCCGATGCCTGCGCGTAGCCGGCCGGATCGGCCAGCGCGTGGCCGGCGCGATCGATCGTCGCCTCGGAGAGATCGACCACCTCGGAGTCCGGATGGTGCGCGATGAGCCACAGGATGTGGCGGCGCCGCGCCTCGATGGTGGCATCGTGCCCATAGAGCCCCATGGCGCCACGAAAATAGAAGCCCAACAGCTTCACCCGCGCGGTGAGGTCGTCGGGACGGTCGTTCAGCAAGGCCTCCAGGCCTTCGGCGTCGCTGCGCGACAGCGCGGCGGCGTCCCGCGCCAGCCTCGAATAGGCTGCGGCGTCGCTTTGTTGCGCGACGGCGGCCATCGGCTGCAGAGCCACGATCGCCAACGTGGCGAGCGTGAACAAGGATTTGCGAACGGACATGGAAGCCTCCAGCAGGGTGGGAACGAATACGGGTTGGTCCACCCGACGGTGCCGGGCGTTCAAGCCACGCGCCATGCCGGCCGCATCAATCAGGCTTTTCGTGATGGCGATCACATCTGGAACTGCCCCGTCATCCCGGCAGACTTCCAAAAGGGCGATTAGGAAACCGTTAACCCCTTCAACGGATAACCGAATCCACGCAGGACATGCGCGCCGCCCGCAAACCGCCCTCAGTCGTCCATATTTCGGCCCGCCGCGGACATCACCGCGCCCTGCTGATGCCGACATGCTCGATGATGTGAGCAAGGCGGGGTTCCTCGTGGGTAAGGTCATGGAGTTCGGCGCGCGCATCGATCGCAGGCAGGCGGTCCTCGGCATGCTGGCGGCCGGCGGCGCGCTGGCCGCGCCGATGCGCGCATTGGCGGTGGCGGTGCCGGAGCCGGAAAAGGCCTATGCGGCCTTCTTTCTGGGGCAGGGCGGCTATCTGTTTTCCTGGGGCATCCCGTATCTCGCCGCCCAGGCGCGGGAGCTCGGCCTCGAGACCGATATCTTCGGCTACACCGACCTGAGGCCGGCCTGGAAGAAAATCACCGGCAAGAAGAAGGACGGCTACAAGATCGCGCTGATCGGCTATTCGCTGGGCAACACCACCATCACCTACCTTCAGAAATATCTGGAGGTCGACCTGCTGCTCGCGATCTCCGAGTCCTCGCTCGGGCGCAATCATCCCATCAAGAAGGAGAACACCAGGCGGTCCGTGTTGTGGTACGGCCCGGACTTCCTGTCGAATGCCGGGCTGAAGGACGGCTTCGACCGCATCAACTACGTCGACCGCTTCCATCTGTGGATCGATGTCGATCCCGGGGTTGTTCAAGGCGTGCTGGGCGAGCTGAAGGACCTGGTGACGGTCCCTCCGGCGACACTCGTCGCCCAAGCCGACGGCATCGCCGGATCGGCCGCAGGGCCGGCGGCGACGTCCGGGGCCGGCGATATCTGGCAGCCGACGAGCCTTCCCATCACGGGCGACGTGACCTGCAGGCATTGTTGGGGCTTCGAGCAAAGCTTGGTGGGGCCAAAGGCATTCGGCCCCTGAATACACCGGTCACAGCACGCCCTGCCCGCAGAATTCACGAACGATCGTCCCGCAATCGTCGCGACCCCCATCGAACCCCCCGCGGCGTTGACGCAGATCAATGCCGGTCCGCACGAAGCGGCGATTGCTGGCGTCGCATATGTACGCTACGGATTTGTCGTGGCGCAGCTGGTAGCTTGGCGGCAGATCGCACGATGAAGTCCCAGAATTTCGTGGTCGCGCGCCGCCTACGGCTGGCGCGTATCACCGATCACCCCAAAATGGACTTCGCCGATTACGAGCGGCACCTCACGTCGCTGCAGGGCACGCTTCAGCTCATCCAGCAGGCCTACCTCGGCACGGCGGAGCGGGCGCTCCTGGTGCTCGAGGGATCGGATACCGCCGGCAAGGGCGGCATCGTTCGACGCCTCGGCTGGGCCCTCGATCCGCGCAGCTTCAAGGTCCACCCGATCGCCGCGCCGGACGAGCACGAGCGCGCCCAGCACTACCTCCAGCGCTTCTGGCGACACCTGCCCGAAAAGGGACAAATCGTGGTATTCGACCGCTCTTGGTACGGCCGGGTCCTGGTCGAGCGCGTCGAAGGCTTCGCGACCGCGGAGGAATGGCGCCGCGCCTATCGGGAGATCAACGCGTTCGAGCGCATTCTGGTCGACTCCGGCATCCGCCTCGTCAAGCTGTTCCTGCACATCACGCCCGACGAGCAGCTGCGCCGCTTCCGCGACCGCCTGGTCAATCCGGTGAAGCGCTGGAAACTGTCTTATGAGGATTTCCGCAATCGCGCCCGCCGGTCGGACTACGAGACGGCGATCGAGGATATGATGGCCGAGACTGCAACGAAGCATGCGCCGTGGCATCTCATTCCGGCGAACGACAAGCCTTACGGACGGGTCGCGGCGTTTCGCATATTGGTCGACCGGCTCGGCAAGGGTGTATCGCTGGAGCCGCGCCCGATCGCTCCCGGTCTCCTCAAGGAGGCGAAACGGGCGCTCGGCCTCTCGGCGTCGGATATCAAGCGCGCCTCTCGCCCGGCCAAGCGGAAAGTCAGGTTGAAGCCGAACGGCCCGGAGGTCTGAGCGCGCGTTTGCACGAGCATCGGCGGCGGGCGCAGATCAATCATGGCGGGCGCCAAGGCGCTACCTGATCTTCCCGCCGCCCAAGGAATTGAGCGGGACGCCCTGACCCCGCCTCCTCACAGCCCGAACACCCACACCACCGTGGCGTTGCCCTGCCCGCGCAGCTCCGGCGTCTGCGCCACCCGGTTGCGGCTGTTGCGGTATTGCCCCGGCGCGAAGCCCTGGCAGCACAGGCCGGACGCGATCGCGATGTATTGCTTGCCGTCGACCGCATAGGTCATGGGCGGCGCGTTGAAGCCCGAGCCCACATTGATGCGCCACAGCTCCTCGAGGGTCTTGTCGTCATACGCCATGATGGTGCCGTCGATCATCGCGGTGATGACGATGCCGCCGGCAGTCGCGAGCGCGCCGGCGGAGTCCGGATAGGGCAGCTCGACGCGCTTTCGGGTTTCCCCGGTCGCCGGATCGAGCATGACGAGGGCGCCGGTGACGCGGCGGCCGTCGGAGCCGCCGGCGCCGCCCGCGAAGTTGCCCTTGACGTGGGCGCTGGTGTCGACCGTGATCTTGGAGCAGCCCTCGTAGGTCGGGATGTAGAGGAGGCCGGTCCGGCGGCTGTAGGACGCCGGCCACATGTTGTTGCCGCCCGCGATGTTGGGGCACACCGTGCGCACCGACTTGTCGACGCCGACGCTCGTGGTCTCGGCATAGACCTGGAGGTCGCGGGTCGGATCGTAATCGACCGGCTTGCCGGTCTTGGCGTCGATGCCCTTGGTCCAGGTCACGCTCGACACGTATTGGCTCGCCTTGAGGAACTGGCCGTTCTGGCGATCGAAGATGTACTGGAAGCCGTTGCGGCCCGCATGGGAGAGGATCTTGCGGTCCTCGCCGTTGACCTTGGCGTCGATGATGATGTGGGTGCCGGTCTCGTCGTAGTCGCGGTTATCGTTCGGCGTGTACTGGTGATACCACCTGATCTTGCCGGTCGCGGCGTCGAACGCCAGCGCGCTCGAGGTGTAGAGATTGTCGCCGAGCCGGTAGCTCGGATCGAGCGCCGGCGCCGGGTTGCCGGAGCCCCAATAGGTCAGGTTGGTCGAGGGATCGTACGAGCCGGTGACATAGAAGGCGCCGCCGCCGGTCGCCCACGAATTGTTGTTCTTCCAGGTCTCGTGGCCGGGCTCGCCGGGACCCGGGATCGCGAAGGTCTTCCACCGCATGTCGCCGGTACGCGGGTCGAGCGCCGCCATCCAGCTGCGCACGCCGCGGTCGCCGCCCGAGCCGCCGATCACGATCTCGTCCCTGAGGGCGAGCGGCGCCGCCGTGAGGGCGACATCGGCCTGGTCGAGCAGGTTCTTGTCCCACACCACCTTGCCGGTCTCCTTGTCGGTCGCGATCACGCGGCCGTCCCAGCCGGTGACCGAGACGACGAGGTTGTTCCACAGCGCGACGCCGCGGTTGCGGTTCTGCTTCTCGAGCTTCGGGTTCATCTGCCAAACGATCGGACCCGAGGTGCCGGAGCGCACGTCGATCTTGGAGACGATGCCCCAGCTGTCGACCATGTACATGAAGCCGTCCTCGACCAGCGGCGTTGCTTCCAGGCTCTCGTTGGTCGAGGTGCCGCCGAGCGAAACCGCGAACTTGAGGCGCAAGTTCTTGACGTTGGCGGCGTTGATGGCGTCGAGGGACGAAAAGCGCTGCGCGGAAAAATCATGGTGGTTCATGAGCCAGTTCTGCGGCTCGGGATTGATGAGCCGCTCGTATGTGGTGTCGGCGGCGCGCGCGGGTGACGCGGCAGCGAGAAGCGCGCAGGCCAGGGCGGCGAGCGGCGCGCGCCCTGAGGCGCGGTACATCAATCGACGAACCCGCAAGGCGGTGGTCATGGCTTCCTCCTTCGTTTTTTGTGATGTTAGCAGCATTGATGACCAAAGCGCGTTGCGCGTCGCGGGAACCGTTTTGATGATCCCCGCAAGTCGGAATATGCCCCTTATTCAGGCAGCTTCTCCTGATTAAATCATATGCATTTGCCGACTTAATTGGCGAAATTTGTTTCAGAATCCAGGCTGAAGCAGCCAAAAAATCCGGCGATCCGGAGAATTCCCTTGCACTATGAATGATTAACGCTTGGCACACTCCTTGCCACCTCGCTCCAGCGCGAACGGTGCCAGATCGCTCGCTCACGTGAATGCCTAGCGTCGACAGAAACGCTTATGCGTCAACAGGGGTCGTAAACAGAGGATTTCGGAGATGCTCAGTTCTTTCCACGCGGTCGCGGGGCGACCGACAACCCACCGCTGGCTCGCGGCCGCGGCCGGGCTAACCATGGGCTTGGCGTCGGCACTGCCCGCGAAGGCCCAGGAAACCATCAAGGTCGGAATTCTTCATGCGCTTTCCGGCACCATGGCGATCAGCGAGACGACCCTGAAGGACGTCATGCTGATGCTGATCGACGAGCAGAACAAGAAGGGTGGCCTGCTCGGCAAGAAGATCGAAGCCGTCGTGGTCGATCCCGGATCGCCAAACTGGGCATTGTGGCCCGAAAAGGCGCGCGACCTCATCACCAATCAAAAGGTGGTTGCGGTGTTCGGGTGCTGGACCTCGGTGTCGCGCAAGTCGGTTCTGCCGGTCTTCAAGGAGCTCGACAACATTCTGTTCTATCCGGTGCAGTACGAAGGTGAAGAGAGCGAGCGCAACGTGTTCTACACCGGCGCCGCACCGAATCAGCAGGCGATCCCGGCGGTCGACTATCTGATGAAGGACGAGAAGGTGAAGCGCTGGGTGCTGGAAGGCACCGACTACGTCTATCCGCGCACCACCAACAAGATCCTCGAGGCCTATCTCAAGCAGAAGGGCGTCAAGGACGAGGACATCTCGATCAACTACACGCCGTTCGGCCACGCCGACTGGCAGACCCGCGTCGCCGAGATCAAGAAGTTCGGCTCCCAGGGCAAGAAGACCGCCGTGGTCTCCACCATCAATGGCGACGCCAATGTCCCGTTCTACAAGGAGCTCGGCAACCAGGGTGTCAAGGCGAAGGACATACCCGTGGTGGCCTTCTCGGTCGGCGAAGAAGAGCTCGCCGGCATCGACACCAAGCCGCTGGTCGGCCATCTCGCCGCGTGGAACTATTTCGAGTCGATCAAGAGCAAGGCCAATGACGACTTCATCAAGAAGTGGCACGCCTTCACCAACAATCCGAAGCGCACCACCAACGACCCGATGGAAGCCCACTACATCGGCTTCAACATGTGGGTAAAAGCGGTCGAGAAGGTGAAGTCCACTGATCCCGACAAGGTCATCGAGGCCCTGCCCGGCATCGAGGCGCCGAATCTCACCGGCGGGATTTCCAAGATGCTGCCCAACCACCACATCACCAAGCCGGTGTTCATCGGCGAAGTGCGCGGCGACGGTCAATTCAAGGAAGTGTTCAAGACACCGCTCGTCGCCGGCGAGGCATGGTCGAAGTACTTGCCGGATTCGAAGGATCTGGAGGCCGATTGGGTCACCCTCAAATGCGGCAACTACAACAGGGTGACGAAGAAGTGCGGAGGAGCGTCGTAACGGGCAGCACGCTGCAACATTGATCCAAGTCCATCTCCCCGCAGGCGACCGCTTGCGGGGAGATTGTTTCGTAGGGTGGGTAAAGGCGCCCTACGATGGCCATGCCGTTTGCGAAGTCTCTCGTGCGCCTTTGCCCACGCTGTCCGAATCTCTGCGTTCGACCGCGTGGGCAAAATCGCGAAAGGCCGTCGCGTAAGCTCCCGGCGCACGCCAAGGCGATTTCGCCCACCCTACGGACAGATGGCACCGCGCTTGCTTATGTTATGATGTGAGCCCGATTGGGCGGTAGGCGCCATGCAGTTTGCGGGAAGTCTCGACGATGCAATTCCATGAAGGCGGCTTCCACTGGGGTGGCTGGGTCGCCGTCTTGCTGGCCGTCGTCATGTTGTTCGCGGCCACGCCGCTGCGGGCGGCGGGCCTCGAAGAGGCGCTCGCGCATTTCACCTTGGACGACTACGGCGAGATCGAGGAAGGCATCGCGGCGCTCGCGGCGAGCGGCGATCCGCGCGCGGCTTCGCTCATCGAGGCGCTGCAGGACGACCGCCTGCTGTACAGCGCCGAGCAGAAGAAGGTCTTCTACAAGGATACCTCCGGCAAGCTGTTCGACGCCGCGACGGGCGCGCCGGTCGCCGACGGCGGGCCGGCCGATATCGATATCGTGAGCGTCAACAACCGGATCAGGCGGGCGATCGACGCCGCGCTGGGTGGCCTCACCCTGATGTCGCCCGACCCTGCCAAGCGCCTGGAATCCGCCCAGGCGGTGTTCAAGTCGCGCGAAGCCAATGTGCTGCCGGCGATCGAGGCCGCGCTCGAGAAGGAAACCAATCCCCGCATCAAGCGCGTGCTCAACGAGGCGCGCGCCGCCATCATCCTCAACTCCGACGATGCCGAGGAAGCCGACAAGCTCGCCGCCGTCGCGGTGATCCGCTCCCGCGGCGACCAGGATGCGGTCGGCCTGCTGCAGGGATTGCCCGGCGACACGCCGCCCGCCGTCGCGACCGCCGCCAAGAGCGCGGTCGCCGCCATCGCCAACGAACTCGCCATATGGGACCTGGCGCAGAACGCCTGGTTCGGCCTCTCGCTCGGCTCGGTGCTGCTGCTCGCCGCCATCGGGCTCGCCATCACGTTCGGCGTCATGGGCGTCATCAACATGGCCCATGGCGAGATGGTGATGATCGGCGCCTATGTGACGTTCGTGATCCAGGAACTGGCGCGCACCACCTACATGGCGTATCCGGGGCTGCTCGAATACTCGCTGGTCATCGCGGTGCCGGCGGCGTTCGTCATCGCGGGCTTCATCGGCATCGTGATCGAACGCGGCGTCATCCGCTTCCTGTATGGCCGCCCGCTCGAAACCCTGCTCGCCACCTGGGGCTTGTCGCTCATCATCCAGCAGGCGGTGCGCACGGCCTTCGGGCCGAGCAACCGCGAAGTGTCGACCCCGTCCTGGATGAGCGGCACCTTCGAGGTCGGCCACCTCAACGTCACCTACAACCGGCTGTGGATCATCTGCTTCACGCTCGCGGTGTTCGTGGCGCTGCTCGGCATGCTGCGCTTCACCAGGCCCGGCCTCGAGATGCGCGCCGTGACGCAGAACCGCGCCATGGCCGCCGCGATGGGCATCCGCACCGCCCGTATCGACGCATTGACGTTCGGTCTCGGCTCCGGCATCGCCGGCATCGCCGGGGTCGCGCTGTCGCAGATCGACAATGTCAGCCCCAACCTGGGGCAGGGCTACATCATCGACAGTTTCATGGTGGTGGTGTTCGGCGGGGTCGGCAATCTGTGGGGCACGCTGGTGGGGGCGCTTTCGCTCGGCATCGCCAACAAGTTCCTGGAGCCGGTGGCGGGCGCGGTGCTGGGCAAGATCGCCATCCTGGTGCTCATCATCCTGTTCATCCAGAAGCGCCCGCGCGGATTGTTCGCGCTCAAGGGCCGGGCGGTGGAAGCATGATCTCGCTGTTCTGGCGCGGGTTCGACCGGTCGACCGCGGCCTTCATCGTCGTGATCCTCGCCCTCGCTGTCGCGGTGCCGCTCTTCAACCTCATGCTGCCGCCCGAATCGCCGTTCCACGTGCCGACCTACCTGGTGTCGTTGTGGGGCAAATACGCCTGCTACGCCATGCTGGCGCTGTCGATCGACCTGATCTGGGGCTATTGCGGCATTCTCTCGCTCGGCCACGGAGCCTTCTTCGCGCTCGGCGGCTACACCATGGGCATGTACCTGATGCGCCAGATCGGCACCCGCGGCGTCTATGCCAACCCGATCCTGCCCGACTTCATGGTGTTCCTGAACTGGGACCATCTGCCGTTCTACTGGTACGGCTTCAACTGGTTTCCCTATGCGGCGGTGATGGTGTTGCTGGTGCCGGGCCTGCTCGCCTTCGTGTTCGGCTGGTTCGCGTTCCGCAGCCGCGTCACCGGCGTCTATCTCTCGATCATCACGCAGGCGCTCACCTTCGCGCTGATGCTCGGCTTCTTCCGCAACAATTTCGGCTTCGGCGGCAACAACGGCCTCACCGACTTCAAGGAGATTCTCGGCTTCAACGTGCAGGTGGCTGGTACGCGCGCCGCGCTGTTTGCGATCTCCTGCGTGATTCTGGCGTTCATGCTTCTCATGTGCCGCGCCATCGTCACCTCCAAGTTCGGCAAGGTGCTGATCGCCATCCGCGACGCCGAATCGCGCACGCGCTTTCTCGGCTACAGGGTCGAGTCCTACAAGCTCGTGGTGTTCACGCTGTCGGCCTGCATGGCGGGCGTCGCCGGCTCGCTCTACATAACGCAGGTCGGCATCATCAATCCGAGCGAGTTCGCCCCTGCGAATTCCATCGAGGAGGTGATCTGGGTCGCGGTCGGCGGCCGCGGGACCCTTACCGGCGCCATCCTGGGCGCGGTGATCGTCAACTACGCCCGGACGTATTTCACCACCGGCTTTCTCGCGCCGTACTGGCTGTTCGTGCTCGGCGGCCTGTTCGTCGGCGTCACGCTGCTGCTGCCGCGCGGCATCGTCGGCACCATCCAGCATCTTTGGGCCGAGCGCCGCAGGCCCGACAAGACCGATCCCGACCCGCAGCCGGTCGGCGAGCCGGCGCCGGCGGAGTGATCGCGATGGATGCCCGCACCACTTCCGCGCTCTCGATCCCGATTCTCCGCATGACGCCCTGAAGGTATTCTGCCGTTTCTCTGAACTTCGCAAAGTTGAACCACCGGTCGGTGGAATAAACGGCGCGCATGGTGTCCATCGCTTCCTCGGGCCTCAGGTCTGCCTGGATCGCCGCGATGAGGCGATCGAGACCATGCGACGGCGACGCCACCTCCGGCGCCTCGATAGCTCCCGGGGTTGAAATCTCGCAGAGTCCAACACCAAGAACCACGAAGAGGCTTGCCATCCAGAGCGCGGGGCAAGGGGCCGTACGGCGGTGTGGCCTGGCTTCCTTTATCGAGGACGCGACCCGACCTAGCGGCATGAAACTCTCCTTGGAATTCCTACGGCGTTCTGGGGCACCGCGTCGGTCACTACCCTGCGCCTATCAACCAGAAGGCCAAACGCGCAACAAAGAGGCTCAAGACTGCGCTTGTCTAAACATTCGAGCTAATCGCATCCATCAAGCAACA
>Ga0209415_10010727_pt1 | contig 15522 bp, 11 predicted proteins | sample PeaSoiSIISIP2007_FD_187696 | JGI IMG/M metagenome (GOLD analysis project Ga0209415, IMG submission 187696) | Peat soil microbial communities from Weissenstadt, Germany - SII-SIP-2007 (SPAdes) (version 2) | ecosystem: Environmental > Terrestrial > Soil > Wetlands > Peat | place: Germany... | reverse complement strand
GTTTCCTGCCGAGCCGGTTCCAGGGCGTCCAGTTCCAGGGCAAGGGGATGCCGGTGCACTATGTCGGCAATCCCGACGGCGTCTGCCAGAGCACCCAGCGGCAGGTGATCGACGAGATCGCGCGCCTGAACGGCTTCCACGAGGAGGAGACCCTGGACCCCGAGGTCCAGACCCGGCTCGCGCAATATGAGCTCGCGTTCAGGATGCAGACGAGCATCCCGGACTTGGCCGACCTGAGCGGCGAGCCCGAGTCGATCCGGCAGATGTACGGCGTCAGGGAGCCGGGGGACGGCTCGTTCGCCTCGAACTGCCTGCTCGCGCGCCGGCTGGCCGAGCGGGGCGTGCGCTTCATCCAGCTCTATCACCGCGGCTGGGACCAGCACAGCGACCTCGACAGGGACATAAAGGACGTCTGCGGGCGCGTCGACCAGGCGAGCGCGGCCCTGGTCAAGGACCTGAAGCAGCGGGGCATGCTCGACGACACGCTGGTCCTGTGGGGCGGGGAGTTCGGCCGCACGCCGATGAGCCAGGGCTCGGGTCGCGACCACCACATCAACGCGTTCTCGGCCTGGATGGCCGGCGGCGGGATACGCGGCGGCTTGGCCTGGGGCTCGACCGACGATCTCGGCTACCGGTACCTGGAGGACGGTCAGGACATGCACGTCCACGACCTCCACGCGACCATGCTCGCGGCGCTCGGGATCGACCACGAGAAGCTGACGTACCGGTTCCAGGGCCGGGATTTCCGGCTGACGGACGTGAGCGGCAAGATAGCCAGGGGAATATTCGCCTGAGCGGGGGACGCATCGTGGACGACCTCGGATCATTCCTTGGCCATTTTCATCCCGTCTGGGTCCACCTTCCCATCGGGATCCTTGTCCTGCTCGGCCTCCTGGAGCTCGCAGGGCTCGCCTCGCGCTCGCCGCGCTTCTCATGGCTGCCGGCGATCACGGCGCGCCAGCGGACGCTGATTCTTGGGATCGGCGCGGCCGCGGCGCTCCTTGGCGTCATCCTCGGGCTGCTGCTGGCGCGGGGAGGCGACTACGATCCGGCGCTCATCGGCAGGCACCGGTCGCTGGGGATCGCCACAGCCGGGGCGACGCTCGTCCTCCTCGCCGTGCATCGCCTGCGGTGGCTTTACGCGCCGGCGCTGGTCCTCTCCCTGCTTCTCGTCACCGAGACGGCGGATGCCGGGGCGAGGATCACCCACGGGACCAATTATCTGACGGCCCACCTGCCCCCCGCGATCGGCCGGTTCCTGGGGATCTCCGCAGGGGCAGCCGCCGGGAAGCCGCGCGCAATCGGCCTTGACCGGGCCGAAGTATTCGCGGACGTGGTCCAGCCTATCCTGCGGGAACGGTGCGTCGGCTGCCACGGCCCGGCGAAGAGCAACGGGGGCCTCCGGCTCGACACCTGGGACCTGCTGGCCAAGGGCGGCAAGCACGGGGCCGTCCTCAGGCCCGGTGACCTGGCGTCAAGCGCGCTCGTGAGAAGGATCGGCCTTCCCGCCGACGCCAAGGAGCACATGCCGCCAAAGGGCAAGCCGCAGCTGGTCGACGATGACCTGACGCTCCTCGAGTGGTGGGTCGGGGCCGGGGCGCCGCGCGGCAAGGCCGTTGCGGCACTGGATCCCCCGCCCTCAGTCGAGGAAATCCTGACAGGCCGGCTCGGCGGGGACACCGCCGAGTCCCCGCCCGACCGCGTCGCCACGCTTGCGCAGGCCGCTCGGACCGCCGGCAGGCTCGGGATCATCATCCGGCCGCTGACCCCGGACGGCCCGTGGATTGACGTGAACGCGCGCCCTGCCGGCCGGGCGTTCGGCGACGGGGCGCTCGCGCAGCTCTCCCCGATCGCGCCCGCAGTCCAATGGCTCGACCTCGGCGGCACATCGGTCACCGATGCCGGCCTTGCCGCGCTGGGGCCGATGCGCCGGCTGGCGCGGCTCCACCTCGACCAGACCAAGGTCACCGACAGCGGGCTCGCCCGGCTGTCCCAGCTCAAGCAGATCGAGTACTTGAACCTCCGCGGCACCGCTGTCACGGACAGGGGGCTCGCCGCGCTGCGCGCGCTGCCGCGCCTGCGCAATCTCTACCTCTGGCAGACCGCCGTCACGCCAGCCGCCGCGCGCGCTCTCGGCGAAACCCTGATCGACAGGCGCAGGATCGCCCGGTGGAAGTCTGAGGAGGCCGAACTCGAGAGGAAGGTCCAGGCGGAGCGGTTTGACGCCAACACGGGGGAATCGCTCCGCCCCGCCATTGAGCCCCTTGCGGATGCCGCGAAGCCCGCCCAATCCGACCCACAAAAATGAAAACGCTAACCAGGAGATCCTTCATCGCGCGCTGCGTCGCGCTTTCCGCCGCGTCCACCGTCCCGTCGTTCTTCCTGCGCGCCTCCGACAAGTCCGGGCTGCGCCTCCCGATCGTCGGCTCCAGAGAACACACCTACGAATGCGTCCACGACTGGCTCCTCCCCCCGGAGGGCCTCGTCTGGGGCGACACCCACGGCCTCTGCCAGGACGCCAACGGGTTCATCTATGTCGCGCACACCGTGAACAAGGCGAGCATGCGGGGCGAGGCCATCGTGGTCTATGACGCCGCGGGACAGTTTGTCCGCGCCTTCGGCGAGGAGTTTCGCGGGGGCGCGCACGGGCTCAACCTGCGTCGCGAGGGCGCGGCCGAGGTCCTCTATCACTGCGACATCAACCGCTGCAAGGTCGTGAGGACGACGCTCACCGGCGAGATCCTCTGGCAGCACGGGTATCCGCGCGAGGATCCCGCCTACGCCGGCGCGCCGATCGACTTCGTCCCGACCAACGTGGCGTTCGCGCCGAACGGGGACTTCTACGTCGGCGACGGGTACGGCTCCAGCCACATGCTCAAGTTCTCCGCCTCCGGCGCCTTCCTCGGCGAAGTCGCCCGCCCGGGCCGCGCGGACGGCGAACTCGACAATCCGCACGGCCAGTGGGTGGACACCCGGGGGCCCGACCCCGTCCTCGTCGTCGCCGACCGCGGCAACCGCCGGCTCCAGGTCTTCACCCTCGACGGGAGACATCTGCGCACCGTGAAGGATGAAGCGCATCTGCGCATGCCCTGCCATTTTGACGTGCGCGGCGACCTGATGGTCTGCCCCGACCTCGACAGCCAGGTGTGCCTTATCGACCGCGACTACCAGGTCGTGGCGCAGCTTGGCGACGGCCAGGCGATAAACGGGAAGGTCGGCTCCCGGCGCAGCCAGGCCAGGAATGAATTCACGCCGGGAAAGTTCATCACGCCGCACGCCGCGATCTTCCTGGCGAACGGGGACATCCTGGTCGCGGAATGGCTGCCGATCGGACGCCTGACGCTGCTCCGCAGAGCCTAGCTGGGGATCCGGAGACCGGGGTCCGGCCGATCGGCCGCCGTGCTTGACTTCCGCAATTGCACGGGAGCACGGTAGCCCTATGCCCCTGCCCCGCCTCGTCGGCTATCTCCTGACCTTGGCCGTATTGGCGTCGGGATCCCAGGCCCGCGCCGATACGCTGGAAGCCGGCGTCGCGCAGGTCGAGATCACTCCCCCGCTGGGGCTCCTCTTGGACGGGTATCCGGATCCCGGCTCCCTACGCACCGCGACCGGAGTGCGCGACCCCCTCTACGCCCGCGTCCTGGTCCTCAAGGCGGGCGCGACGCGGCTGGCCCTGGCTGACCTCGACCTGGAGGACGTCTTTGGCCCCGGCTACATTGCGCAGTTGCGGGAGGCGACGGGCCGGGACGTGTCGAACCTGCTGGTCGACGCAATCCACACACATTCCGGCCCTCCCCTCGACTCGGGCCCGTCGTCCCCGGCCGGGGCCTGGTACACGGCTTCAGTGGGAAAGGTCGCTTCCGCCGTCCACGAGGCCGCGGCGCACACGGTTCCCGTGCGGCTTGGCGTCGGCTACGGCGTGGCCTTCATCGGCCACAACCGCCTTCGGATCGAGCACGACGGCGGAATCAGCTGGTTTGAAAAGAACTGGACCGGGACACCCAACGCGCTCGTTGACCCCACGGTCGCCATCCTCCGGATTGACGACATGGGCGGCAACCCGCTCGCCATATTGGTCAACTATGCCTGCCACCCCGTACTCTACGGACCCGACAGCCGGCTCTATTCCGCCGATTTTCCGGGAGTGATGACCGCTGTCGTGCAGAAGGCCATGGGCGGCAAGGCGCTCTGCTTCTTCCTTCAGGGAGGCGCCGGCAACATCAATCCCACGCACGCGGTCTCGTCGCTGCAGCAGGGCGCCGTCGAATTCTGCAGGCAGGCGGGGACCGAATTGGGCAGCGTCGCGGCCCGGGTCGCCCAGGGTATCCAGACCTCCGCCGGCGCCGACCCGAGCCTGCAGGTTGCCGAGGACACCGTCACCCTGCTGCCGCGCTGGAACGCGGAAAAGTGGCGCGCGGCCCACCCGGAGGACGCCGGGTCCATCGCCGGGTTCACCAAGCCCGAATACAAGGCGCCGGTCACCACTGTGCTGATCAACAGGCAGATCGCCCTGGTGGCGCTGCCCGGCGAGCCCTTCGTGGAACACCAGATGCAGTGGCGCGCGCGCTGCCCGGTGCCCCACGCCTTCTTCCTCGGCTATTCAAATGCCGAGCTCGACTATTTCCCGACGATCCGCGCGGCTTCGTGGGGCGGCTACGGCGCCTCCCATTCGTCGACATGGGTCCAGGTCGGCGCCGGCGAGGAGATGGTGGACCGGGCCCTGATAAGCGTGCTCCAGATGCTCGGGCGTCTGAAATCGACCCCGGAGGACCTGCAGCCGTGAATCCGCGCAAGGCAATGGGCTGCCTCGTCCTCCTGCCGGCGACCTTGTGCGCGCCGCTCTGCGCCGCGGCCATCCAGGCCGGCGTCGCGAAGGTCGACATCACTCCGCCGCCCGGCCTCCCGATGTACGGGTATTTCGACCGCATCGAGAAGCATCAGCTTTCCACCGGGACCCTTGACCCCCTTTACGCCCGCGTCGTCGTGCTGCAGGCGGGCGACAGGCGGATGGCCATCGTGACGCTCGACCTCGGGCGCACGTTCAACGAACCGTGGCTCGGCCGGATGCGCGCCGCTGCCCTGCAGGGCAGCCGCATTGACCTCCTGATCGTCAGCGCCTCCCACACCCACTCCGGGCCCAACATCCTCGATGAATATCCGCCCGGCGGCCCCCCGGCGTGGGAAAATGCGGCCTTCGACAAGATCCTCCAGGCGATCCAGCGGGCGGCGCAGAATCTCCAGCCCGCCCGGCTCGGCACCGCCTATGGAAACGCCTTTGTCGGCTACAACCGCCGGCGCGTGAATCCCGACGGCAGCGTCACGATGATGTGGCTCAACCCGGAGAAGGTTGCCAACGGGCCCGTGGACACCACGGTCGGCGTCCTGCGCATCGACCGCGAGGACGGCTCGCCCATCGCAGTCCTGGTGAACTACGCCTGCCACCCGGTCGTCTTCGGCTCCGACAACCTGCAGTACTCCGCCGATTTCATCGGGCCGATGACCGGCACCGTGGAGGGGGCATTCGGCGGGAAGCCCCTCTGCCTCTTCCTCCAGGGCGCGGCGGGTGACATCAAGCCCTACTACGGCTCGACCGCTCTGAACAAGGGCGCCGCCGAGAGGAACGACTGGACGGGACGCGAGCTCGGCACGGAGGCCGCGCGTCTGGCCAAGGGCGTCGAGACGGAGGCGTCGGCCGCGTGCAGCCTGGATTTCTCCGACGACGTGATGGCGTTCAACTGGCGATGGGATCCCCGGAAGCTGCGCGACGGCCTCCTGCGCGCAAAGGGCCCCCTGATCTTCCAGGACCACGTGGGTGTCCTCGGCGAGGGCGCCATGCCGGCAAAGCTATCCCTGCGCGTGACCACGGTCCTCGTCAACCGGCAGATCGCGTTTGTCACCATGCCGGGTGAGCCGTTCGTCGAGTTTCAGGTGGGATGGCGCAACCGCTGTCCCGCGCGCAGCTGTTTCTTCCTCGGCTACTCGAACGGGTATTACGATTATTTCCCCACCATTCTGGCAGCCTCCCAGGGCGGGTACGGCGCAGGCGATTCGGACACCTATGTCGAGGTCGGAGCGGGTGAGCGCATGCTGGATCATGCGCTGGTGCGCGTCCACGAGATGATGGGCGAACTGGGCCAGGTTCCGATAGCGACCCCCTGGGTCCCTCCTGCACGGTAGGACCGGGCCGTCAGCCTGTGGGCCCAGGGCCCCCCGAAAGACATCCGAGCGTTCGCGAACAAGTCCATTCGAGAATCCCCATGAAAAGCCCCAGAGTCCCGGTGGTTGCGTCCCTGTTGGCCGCCATGGCGTCGATCCCGTGCATGGCGGGAGAAGGCGCCGGCGGCATGGCCATCCATGTCAGCGGCAGCGGTCGGTATTTCGTCGATGGCAATGGCAATCCGCTCTTCTGGCAGGGAGACACGGAATGGGAGCTCTTCCATTTCTTCTCGGCTCCCGATGCGGAAGCCCTTCTGCGGAAGCGGCGCGATCAGGGCTTCAATGTGGTGCAGGTGATGGTGGCGGGCGTGTATCCCGAATGGGACGCCATGAAGGGAGTGAAGCCCCCGACTGACTCGCTGGCTTGGCTGGACGGCAATCCGCTGACCCCCAACGAGGACTACTTCAGGCGGGCGGACGAGATCGTCGCAAGGGCGGCGGACCTCGGGATGGTGCTCGTGATCGGCGTGTACCATGCCGCGGACCAGGACAGGGGCCGGATCAATCTCCAGAACGCGGGACCGTGGGCCAGGTGGCTGGCGCGGCGGTACAGGAACGCGCGGAATATAGTCTGGTGCATGTACCCGCATGCAGTCGAGGCGTCCGAGCCGGTCGTCCGCGCCACGGTGCAGGGCCTTATGGAAGGCGATGGCGGCGCACACATGATCACCATGCATCCGGACCCTTCGCCCACCTCGTCGAGTTTCATGCACAAGGAGCCCTGGCTCTCATTCAACACCCTTCAGACGTGGAGCACCGACTTTGCAAATTACTACATGGTGGCGGCCGACTACGGGAAGAAGCCGGTGAAGCCGGTTGTCGATGGCGAAGGACGATACGAGGGCGAGGACGGCACGACGCCACTCGAGACGCGCCGGTCCGGCTACTGGGCGTGCCTGGCGGGCGGGTTCTACTCGTTCGGGCACAGGGACAACTGGATGTCCCCCACGAGCTGGCGCACGTGGTGGGACACCCCGGGCGCCTCGCAGATGAAGGTGCTGGGAAGCGTCTTCAGGTCCGTTGAGTGGTGGAAGCTTGTCCCGGACCCGACGATCCTTGCAAACGGAACCCAGGGCGACGCGGCGGCCCGCTCGGCGGACGGGGATTGGATCCTTGCATACCTCACCAATGACAACCCGGTCACCCTCAACCTGCGCGGTTTCACGGCTTCACCGTCAGCCACAGGCTGGTGGATAGATCCCCAGACCGGGGCGAGGACGAGAATCGGGCCCATTTCCACCACGGAGGAGCACGCCTTCTCGCCGCCGCATGGATGCCAGGATGCGGTCCTGCTCCTTGAGAGCCAATCCCGGTAAGGGCGCCCCGACGGCTTGGACAAGGCGCTCAGGCGCTGAGCATTCCGAGATGGCCCGGGCCGCGCGGGAGAACCGGCCATATGTCCACGACCCGTCCCTTCTCCACGACGTGATACGCATCGTAGAGGTTGATGGTTGACGGGGTGTAGCCGGGGATCAGCTCGGCGGTGTCCCCCAGGGAGAGCCGGCACCGGTCGTCCACGTCGAAGAGGGCGTGCTCCTCCGCCAGATACCGCGGTTCGTAGAACGGGTAGTCCACGAGGGACGGCGGCCCGAAATCGATCCCGAACGACTTCCGGCCGCAGTCGAGGACCACCGTGGCGCCCTGGCGGGTGATCACCGTGCCGAGGACGGTCAGCGCCGGCGCGAATCGGGGGGCAAGGCCGCGGTGGAACCTGTCCATCAGCACGTAGGATCCCGCCTGGACCTCGGTCACGCGCGCGTCGTTTCCCGTGACCTCGCAGGTTCCCGTGCCGCCCGCCGAGACGACATCGCAGGCAAAGCCCGCCCGGACCAGTGACTCGGCCGCTGCTCCGAGCCGATCGAGCGCGGCGGCCACCTTCGCGGCGCGCGCCGCCCGGTCGGGCTCGCGCATGCAGTGCCCCTCGTAGCCCTGCACGCCCCGCAGCCTAAGATTCGGCAGCCTCGCCATGTGCCCCGCGAGAGCCACCGCGGCCTCGGCGGAACGGACGCCGCCCCGGCCCATCCCTATGTCGACGTCTATCAGGACGTCGAGCCGGCTGCCCGCGGTGCGCAGCGCATCGGCGACCTCGGTGGCGTTGCGCGGGTCGTCGACGGCAAGCGCGAGCCGGTGGTCCCTCGCCGCCTCCGCGAGCGCCCGGACCTTTTCGCGGCCGACCACCTCGTTCGCGATCAGAACGTCATCCATGCCCGAGCGGATGAGCACGATCGCCTCCCAGACCGTCGCGGCACAGACGCCCCCTGGCCCGGCGCCGACCTGGAGCCGCGCGAGCTCCGGGCTCTTGTGCGCCTTGAAGTGGGGGCGAAGCCCGGCCCTCCAGCCCTTCCCCAGCTCCGCCATGGTCCCGATGTTGCGCCGGACCGCGTCCAAATCGAGTATCAGCGCCGGAGTGACCAATGCGTTGCGCGGCCGGCCAATGGCGGAGCCGTACGCTTCGCGGACCTGCTGTCGGATTCGGTCGATCATTTCTGGGGCGCCGAGAGGAAATCGCCGAACACCACCGGCCCTCCGCGCTCCGCCGAGGCATAGGCGGCGAATGCCATCTCCAGCGTTGAGAGGTTCTCCGCCGCCGGCTGGGGCGCGGCCCCGATGCCCGTCATGGCGTCCGTGAAAGCCCGCTCGAACAGGTAGAATGCCTCGACATAGTCGTCCAGGCTCGAGCGGGCCTGGTCGAGGACGGTCGCGTGGTCGCGGGCGATGCGCAGGCGCGCCGCTCCGCCGCGGATCATGGTTCCCTCGTAGCACGCCTCTCCGCGGTCGCCGAGAACGAGCGCGCCCGCCTGGCCGAAACCGCCGTCCTTCCATGCGATGTCCACGATCGCGGTCGCGTCAGCGTACTCGAATGCAACGTGGGCCAGGCTTTCGCCGCGGATGCCGGCGCTGACACGGTGGAGCCTGGCGCTGACCCGCTCAGGCGCGCCCAGGAGCGCGCGGACCATGTCGATCAGGTGGACGCCGTAGATGAGCAGGACGCCGAGCTCGGACTTGCGGCAGAATTCCTGGGGGGGCAGCGCCGGGTCGTTCTGCTCGAGGCGCACCCACCGGAGCGCCCCGAACGCCTGGCGCCGGTGCTCGGCCAGGACATGCCTGAACCAGGGGCGAAAGACATGGTTCTCATGGACGCTGAACAATCTCCGGTACCCGGAAAAATCCCTGACCAGCCCGCGGGCGTCGCCCAGATTGTCGCAGAGCGGCTTCTGGCAGATGACATGGAGTCCGGCGGCCTTTGCCCGGAGGCAGTGCTCGCGGTGGTCCCGCGGAAGCGTGAGAATGTCCACAAAGTCGAGCTGGCCCGCGGCGAGCGCCGCCTCGAGGCTCCCGTACACCGCGGCCGCCGGTGCAAACGCGTCGCGCCGCTGCAGGGCGCGGTCGCGGTCCGGATCGGCAAGCGCGACAATCTCCACCTCGGGGATGCGGGCCCAGCCTCGAAGGTGGAACTCCGCTATGTTCCCGCAGCCGATCAGGGCCCCGCGAAGCCGTTTCCCGCTCATGGGCCGCTCGGGAGCGGGGCGGCGGCCGCCGGAGCCTCGCCCCTGTTCATTCTACGGGCGCTCAGCCACAGGCCCAACAGGCCCGCGAACGGCATCACCCCCGTTATCAGGAAGGCCGTGCGAAAGCTGTGGCTCTGCTCGATCGCGCCGCCGATAAGCAGCATGAAGCCGCCTCCGGCCAGCGAACCCAGGCCCCCGAGGAGGCCCGCCGCCGTGGATATCTTCCTGGGCGAAACCTCGGAGACAAACGCGAGGTAGTTCACGACACAGACCCCCGATCCGAAAGTCGCCACGCATATGAGCGCGGTGATCGCGTCCAGGTCATGAAGGCGCGTCGCGACCGGGATCGTCGCCATGCAGAGCGTCCCCAGGGCGGACATCGCGAGTCGCCCGCGCGCAGCCCCCATCCGCGTGGCCAGCAGGCTGGCCAGCGCGCCGCCGGCAAAGAACCCGATGTCGAGGGCGAAGTAGGCGATCACGAGCCGGGCGGCGAGCTCCTTGCCAAAGCCCACCCCCGCGTACTTGTCGAAGTACCGGGGGAGCCAGGTTATGTAGAAATACTCGAGCGGGTTGATGAAGATCGTCGCGAGCGCGAGCCCCCAGAACGCCCGCGAGCGGAGGATCTCGCCGATGTTCGAGGGCCCGGCGCCATGCGCCGCGGGATCCTCGCCCGCCTGTTCAGCCTCCGGGCTCCTGTTCAGCCGCTCGTTCGAGGTCAGTCGGAACCACCCGGTCCACGCCGCGACCCAGAGGAGCCCGATGCCGCCGCATACTGCGAACGCGGCCCGCCAGTTCCATGTCTGCGTGAGCCAGATGATGACCGGCGGCGCCACCAGCGCGCTCACGCTGAGGCCGTTTTGGAAGATCCCGATGGCGAGCGAGCGCTGGTTCGCCGGGAAGACGCGGGCGACGACGCGCAGGGCGAGCGGCCAGTTGGGCGATTCGCAAACGCCCAGGAGCATGCGGGCGAGGAACAGGCTCAGGAAGCCCACCGAGAGCGCCGAGGCGGCCCCCGCCAGCGACCACGCCGTTACCGCCACGGCATAGGCCGCCACCACCCGGAACCGGTCCAGCACCGTGCCGACGAATATCTGCGCCAGGCCGTAGGTGAACATGAAACCAAAGAACAGCTTCCCAAGGTCGCTGTCGTTCAGGTGCATCTCGTCGGCGATCTTTGTCGACAGGACTGAGATGGTCTGCCGGTCGATGTAATTTATCAGCGTGGCCAGGAAGAGCAGGCCGCAGATGATCCACTTTGAATGGCGCCTCATGGGGAGATCAGTCGAGGCGCAGGAGCCGCGCGGGATTGTCCCGCACCATGCGGCGCACGTCGGCAGCCGAGAACCCGGACTTGAGAAGGCGCGCCGCGTAGTCAGTCAGGCCCTCGAGGGGTGTCGGCAACTGCGGAAGCCCGTAGTCGGTGGCGGCGATCGTCGTGGCCACCCCGACCGCCCGGATCTGCCCGACGAGGATCTCGAACGGGACCGTAGCCTGGAGGTCGGGGCGCGTGCTCACCAGGCACCTTTCGAAAAACACGGACCCGCTCGACGCCAGCTCCTGCTGGACGGCGACCGCCATCGCCGTCACGCCCCACTCGGGGTGGGTGATGCTGATCCGCCTGACGCCAGCCGCCAGCGCCTCGCCGACGAGGACGCGCGACTCCTCGGGCGACAGGTGCCCGGTCGCCAGGATCGCATCCGCCTCGGCAACCTGCCGAAGGATCAGCGCAACATCATCCCGCAGCCTCGCGCCATCGAAAATCGTGAGCCCGCCGCGCCCGCCAAGGTGCATCTGGTGGTTGGCGGCGGACTTGGTCGGCATCCATACCTGGGTGGCGCCCATCTTCAGGGCCGCCTCCACCGCGTGGGGGTTGAATCCGCCGGCGGTATCGTTGAGCACGATTCCGCCGAAGACCCTCAGGTCGGGAAAGAGCCGGTTCAGGAGATACGCGCGTCCACAGGTGCAGGCGTGGTGGCACTTGAGCACTAGGCCGCCCATTCCGGCGGCGCGGGCCTGCAGAACAAGCTCCACGTCGTCCAACTTCCTCGGGATCACGTCCGGGGAGCTGTGCACATGCGTATCGATCGCGCCCTTGAGGATATCCGCTGTCGTCATCTAGGGCGGGGGCGCGCGTTTGGGACAATCGGCTGGCACTCTTGACGGGTGTCGACGGTGATCGGCCGGCACATGGGCGGGGGCCCCCGCAGCGAGGTGCCGGGCCTCGTTCACGCTGCGGCGGTCAGACTTCTCTGGTCGCGGGATCCTGTCGGCCCCGTGATCGCGTAGCCATCTCAAATTAGCCGATCGGTCGCCGGGCGCCGCGGCCTGCGCTGACGGTGCCCGCCCTGCGGGTGATGGGGACCGGCCGTCCCAGGAGCCAGGCGCGGGGCGGCATCTTCACACCGCCGGCTCCCAGCCCGGCTCGTAGTCCCGCCGCCAGAGCTTCATCGCCTCGGCATCATTGAGGATGTGGCCGTCGGCCGGATTGCAGTCGAGGGAGCGCCCCATCCTGTGGGCGATGTTTCCGAGCTGGGGCAGCAGCGCCGACTTGTGGCCCTCCGCGATCGGCGAGCTGAGGGGCGTGCCGGTGCGGATCGCATCGACGAAGTTCTTCATGTGCATCCGGTCCAGGAGGCGGTTGCCGAGGACGGTCGACGTGGTCAGGGGGTTGGCGCCATTGTCGGCCGTCGACTTGACCTTCTTGTACTTGCCGTCGAACACGGTGTAGCTATTGCCGGCGAGGATCACGGCCCCATCGGTGCCGTAGACGACAATGCCGCGCTGGAGCCCATCGGTCTGGAAGCCGTTGCAGCTGCGCCCCTCCCACGCGATTGATTTTTCCCCGCCAAAATCCCAGCCGATCAGCTGGGTGTCCGGGGTCTCCCAGTCGTCCTTGTAGCGGAAGCGTCCGCCGGTGGACGTCACCTTGGTGGGGAAGTCGACTCCGAGCGCCCAGCGGCAGACGTCGATCTCGTGCACGCCGTTGTTGCAGCACTCGCCCGTTCCCCAATGCCAGAACCAGTGCCAGTTGTAGTGGACGAGGTTGCTCTTGTAGGGCCGGCGCGGCGCCGGGCCCTGCCACAGCTCAAAGTCAAGGGTGGACGGGACGGGGACGGCCTCGCCATGGCCTATGCCCGGGCGGTCGGCGTCGTACCAGGCCTTGGCGTAGTAGGCCCTTCCGATCACCCCGTCGCGGATCTCCTTGATTGCGGCCAGAATGTCGGGGTAGGTGCGCCGCTGATTGCCCATCTGCACAAGGCGCCCGTATTTCGAGATCGCCTTCAGCAGGAGCTCGCCCTCGTGCGGGTTCTGGCTGCACGGCTTCTCCACATAAACGTGTTTTCCCGCCGCCATGGCGAGGATCGCCATCGGCACGTGCCAGTGGTCGGGCGCGGCGATCGTGATCGCGTCGACGGTGCTGTCGTCAAGCGCCCTCCGGAAATCCCTGATGGCCTTCGGCTTGGCGTTCGGCGCCTCCTTGGCGACCTCGTTCATGCCCTTTGCTAGCGCGCCGTCCTCCACGTCGCAGACGTAGGCGATCTCAACCCCGTCTATTCCCGCGAGCGACTGGATATGCACCAGGCCTTGGCTGTTTGTGCCCATGACCGCCACGCGGACCCTGGCATTCGGGCCTTGAAGTGGGGCGGCCTTCAGCGCGGAGGGCAGCGCGGCGGCGAGGCCGAGGCCCAGCCCGGCGGCTGCGCCGCTCTTGATGAATTCCCGGCGGTCGATCGGATTGCTCATGGGGCTTCGGATGGTTTCTGCATTCATTGTTTTCGCCGGCGTGCCGGTGTCAGGGGTCAACTATTCGCATCTATGGTATCGCGGAAGGCAACTTCGCCCCGCCAGTCCCCCGTTGGGATCCGGCGCTGGCGGAGTCTTCCGGAACCTGGCTCTTTCGTGAATTGGCTCTTCCGAACCCTCTGGCGGAATTCGGGCGTGTTGGCGATGATACAATTCAAGCGCAGCCCCGCGTCGCCCGATGCCCCGTCAGTCAGCCGGGCTCAGGTCGGAACAACGGTCCCGACATCCGCGAGGACGCGCTGGGCTCCGCATGGGTCGCCCACGGTTCCGAACGGGGCGCAAACCCCCATCCGTGTTCTCGTGCCCATGACAAGCGCTCTCCGTCCGGGAGATACGGCGCCAAATATTCCGGAACGGCCCTGCCTGGTGTGACTCCGCATGCGATATTTTCTCCATTCGGTCGACGTTGTCTCTGCAGAGAAAAAGGCGTTTCATTTGTTCCCACCTCAGCCTAGGAACCCCCACATGAAAACCGAAGCCACAGCCGGAATGTCGCGCCGCCAGTTTCTTGGCGGCGCGTTTGCCGCCGCCGCCGTCACCTCGTTGCCCGCATTCGCGGCCGATGAGCCTGCCGCTGCGCCGGGCCCGGCGCAGCAGTACAAGCGAAAGATCAAGCTCGGCGTGATCGGCAACGGGGGGCGCGGATCATGGATCGCGAAGCTCTTCCAGAAGCACGGCGGCTACGACCTCTGGGCTGTCGCCGACTATTTTCAGGAGGAGGCCGACAAATGCGGAGCGGCGCTCGGCGTGGATTCGTCGCGCAGGTTTTCAACGCTTTCCGGTTACAAGCGGCTCATCGAGAGCGGCGTCGAGGCGGTGGCGGTGGAGACACCGCCGTACTTCATCCCCGAGCATGTGACCGCCGTCGTCGACGCGGGGCTGCATGCCTACATGGCGAAGCCGGTGGCCTCCGACGTCCCCGGCGCGCTCCGGGTTCTGGCCGCCGGCCAGCTCGCGACCCGCAAAGGCTTGTGTTTCATCGTCGACTACCAGCTGCCCACCGATCCGGCGAACATCGAGGTTGCCAGCCGTATCCGCCAGGGCGCGCTGGGCCGCCTGGCGCAGGTGGTCTCCTACGGGTTTTGCAGCGGACAAAGCGATCCGCCCAGGACCGCGAATCTCGAGAGCAGGCTGCGCAACCTCGTCTGGGTGAACGACGTTGTGCTCGGGTGCGACTACATCGGGAATTTCGACATCCATGCCATCGACGCGGCCCTGTGGGCGCTGGGCCGCCGGCCGATCTCGGCGTCAGGGGCGTCGGGCGTCTACCGTCCCAACCCCCATGGCGACGCCCGGGACATCTGCTCCGTCGTCTACGAATACGCCGACGGCCTCGTGCACGAGCACATCGGGCAGGCGCTGCACAACAGCACGGAGTTCGATCTTCACGCGTCGTTCATCGGCACCGAGGCGGTCGCCCAGCTCAACTACGACGGCAAGGTCTTCGTACGCGGGGGCCAGATGCACTACAGCGGGCTCTGCTCGGACAACTACACGGCCGGCGCCGAGCGCAACATCGCGCGCTTCTACAGCGAGATCACCGAAGGCCACGCGGGGAATGAAACGTGCCAGCGCGCGGTCGACGGCGCGTTGACGTGCATTCTCGGATACGAGGCCGCGGCCCGCCACGAGCGCCTGACAATGGACCAGATCCTCAAGGAGAGAAAGGGCCTCCCCATCGACCTTGGCGGCCTGAAGACCTGATCTGCCAATCCGCATCGGTCCGTGACGGCATTCCGGGGATCGGGCCGTCTGAGGCGCCGACCCGGGAAAACTGACGCGACCGGCGCCTTGGCGGCTCGAAAAACCGGGATCACGCCGGCCTCTCAGCGGCAACATCATTGCCTCGAGGCCGCCCGCGGATAGGTTTCCAAGATGCAGGGTCAAAGGGCGTCTCCAGCTTCCCGCGCCGGCCTCTGGTGGACGGCTGCGCTGATCCTGGTGCTGGCGCTCGCGTGCTACTGGCCGGCGCTGCACGGAGGCCTGGTCTGGG